>Ga0163144_10002131_pt1 | contig 46272 bp, 32 predicted proteins | sample OliLak19BULKMAT1_FD_123175 | JGI IMG/M metagenome (GOLD analysis project Ga0163144, IMG submission 123175) | Freshwater microbial mat bacterial communities from Lake Vanda, McMurdo Dry Valleys, Antarctica - Oligotrophic Lake LV.19.BULKMAT1 | ecosystem: Environmental > Aquatic > Freshwater >... | reverse complement strand
TTTCTCCTGTCTTAGTGTTTAGCCATTGTCCGATTGGTAAAGGATCTCTCTTTACTGTAGCAAAAAAGGAGGAGGAGATAGATGCCCCCAGCGTACTTGAGTTAGGTATACCCGTAATTGAAGCGGCCAAATCAGATAACGGAGAGTTAGTTAAAATAATTTTAATTTGATCTTCTGATAGTACTGGTTGGTTGGCTATGATGAACATCCAGTCTTCTGACTGAACCAAGCCTTTCGCCAAAATAGTTAGCTCGTCGGAAGACATTGCATATTGCCCTGCGGTACCTATTATGCTTGCTTCTAGATTCGTACCATTTGTACTAGTAATTGAGACTGCTAAATCTCCGTACATACTATTAAGGTCACACTCAAACGCATTAATGACTGCTTTTAAATTGTCAAAGGGAAAAGTATTAATCGGGATACTGGAATCTATGAAAAATACTTTTGGAGTAATTACTGCTAATAACGCTTCGCTAGGTATAGGAGAGATTGTGCCGCTGAGTGATCCTGAGTTATCTACAATATAACTACCTGATAGAGTGCTTTGAAAATTGGGTTGAATAAATGCCAGTAGGTTTCTATTATTTATACCACTTGGAAGTATGCTTGCGTATAGATTAGAGCCAGGACCTGCATTAATCAAACCCTGTAAATCTAATAAAGCGGTACCATCTACAATAGCTTGTAAGTCTTTTTGAAGTCTTTGTGAGCCTACCACAGCGGCAGCTAAATTAGACAGATAGCCTATAGGCAAGATATATCCATTTAAAGTTGCGTCCGTATTGCCGAGAATAGTTGCTTCAAGATCAGCAATACTTCCACTGATAACATCAATTCTAGCTGACAAATCTTTGAAAATAGTTCCACTAACATTTGCACTTAGATTAGCAGAGCCAGAAAGCTGTGGGGTAATATATGCAGGTAAATTTTCATCCACTTGTATACCTAAAAACCCATTGACCTGAGCATTCAGGTCTGCAATACCACTGGTAATAGAAATAATTAATCCCTGCAAAGGGTTTGAGAAACTTCCGCTGTAGCTAGCTCCTAGGTCTTTAAAATCGAAACCTGCAATCTGTCCTTGTAGGTCCAACCTTGCTTGTCCAGATATAGTTGCTAGGAGATCAGCTGGAGGTACCGGCTCTATAAGACCTGATAGTGTGGCTTCGTGTACTGCGTTTAGATATCCATATAGATCTACGGGAGATATGGGCTCAATAAAACCCGACAAGCTTGCTGAGCCACTGAACTGTGGTCTTATATAGCCCCCCAAATCTTCCGCAATAAATCCACTGAGAGTGGCAAATAACTCTAAGTACCCAGAAGCTGCTGGTTTTATAAAACCCTGTAAATCATTTTGCCCAGAACGCTGTGCTCTGATAATACCTACTAAGTCATCCTCTCCTGGTCTAAGTTTATCAGGATTAATAGTATATGCTGCTCTTAAGTCTGGGCTAGGCAGGAGACCTATCATTCCTAGCCCTCCTGGAATCTGTCCGGTATAGACTAGGGCACTAGAACTTAAAGTACTACCACTAGTTAACCCAGCCAAGGATCTTATTTCTGCAGCTAAATCGAATTGTCCTCCACTTGGGGCGAGTATCCGTGCGGATAGGTTTTCAAATATAGGAGGCTCGCCAGCCTGTATTGCTGCTCTTAAGTCTGGGCTAGGCAGGAGACCTACTATCCCCATAGAACCATTTATAAATGGGGCATACTGACTATTATTAACTCCAGATGTAGTTCCACTAATCAGCATTAAGTTATGTCCTTAACTAGACTACTTTGAATTACTGGAGATTTGGTATTTGAAACAATATCTAATTCCTGCAAATTTAAATTGTATACCCCACTTGACGAGGTTCCAACTAATAAGGTTCCTGAGCCTAGTACAGCTCCTTTTTGAAACTGCATAGATAAAATAGACCCGCACCCAGAGAAGGTATTTATAGAAGTATTTCCAGGAAGATTTCCATAGTATAAGCTATTAAAATAAAGACCACTTGTAGTAAAGTATAAATGTTTAAGAGTCATAGAAGGTTGCAACTCCAGAACTTTGTACGGCTGCGGCTATGGATATCCCTCCTAATGTTCCTGAATTACTGGAGAAGATCGTATAGTTGCCGGAGGTCGGTAAGTAACATATGTACTCGCCACTTACAGAATTATAGTTACTGTGGATAGTATTACTATTATGATGAAAGGCACAGACCTTGGCTCCTGAGACTAGTGCAAAAGTTGGACTGTAGATATTACCGCTTAATGTTATAAAGGGGTGATTTGTTATAGTATCCAGCAAGTTAGATTGATAAATTTGATTAATTTCTGCGGGGGTTAATACTCCACTGTATACTTGTAAAGTACCTAGTAGAAATCTTGCATTATTACCCAACCTATCCACGCCAATGGCAGTAGAGTCTGTGGCCGTGGTACTCGGTATAACGCCTGACAGGGACTGAGAGAGGTTATTATTGTCGTAGAGTTGTATACTACTGGTAGCTCTGTTTATGGTGACTGTAGCCATTCTCCAGCCGCTAGTACTTAGTGTCCCAGAGGGTGAGACTGGGTATACTAAAACACTGTTTAATCTAAAATATAACAATCCACTCACGGTACTAAACTGTAAACCATGCTCTGTAGTTACAGCTCCATTTTGAGTCAGTACTCCCCCATTATTACTTGATCCTGAGATTGCATAGTACCAAAGCACGATACTTTTTTGTGGATTAGTCAAATCATAAAAATTATAAATGCCACTAGTTGTAGGAAGGATCTGTTTTGTAGAGTAGCCCTGCCCTATTACTTGTTTGCCTGGCCTAACTAAAAAGCCAGGAAGAAGGGGAACATTTTGAACTACTGTAGATGCAGTCAGATCGACATTAAATCCCCCGATTAAATCTGTCTGTAAGGTGCCAGAATTTGTAAATCCTATCTCAGCTCTTTTTATGGCCATTACAGATTCCTTAAGTGAGTTATATTACTAGTCTCTAGATTTGTCCTTAAATTTATTAAGTCAATTCCGCTAGCTGTTCCAATTGCTATAAGCTCATTTACTCCGCTTCCTGTTACTTCTAAGGACTGTATTACATCTGACATTAAACTAGGAGCAGCGTTCACATTAAAACGATAGGTTGGATCATACCAAACATTGAGAAGGTTGTCAGCTTTAACTCCTACCCCACTTGGAGTAGCAAAATACAAACTATTACTTTTGCTATTAAACTTTAATAAACTTATTTGATTTAAAGCAGGTACTACATGTGTCAATGTATCACTCTGTATATATAACCCAGAAGAAGTTGCGGCAAATAAACAGGTATCTGTACCATCAATAGCAAATACATTATTAGAAGGTAATCCAGTATTTGTATCCCTATGTCGAATTAGATACCTTTGTAGATCATTACTACTTTCAATTAGATAAGGTATAAAGAACTTTAAAACTCCTGACTCGCTAGTGGAAATATACAGATGACTATAAGGCTCTGGCGCGAAAAAATCAGTTATAGTTGCTGGTACACTAACATAATTAATAGTGGTATGGTTATCAGTTCTAAAAAATATAATTCCTGAGGAACTTATTGCTGCAAAGAAATCTTTTACTTTTTCAGACTTGAAGTAGTTACCACTAGTAGAGAAGATGTTTGACATTTAAATCCTCCCGACATTTTTAGTACCCGATATAGGAATATTAACTCTTTTATATTGTATATCAAAAACAGAGGTGTATCTCTGAATACCACTTGTTAGGATATTTAAAGAACCAAACCCTCCTAGGTTACTGTTAAATAGATCTATACCAGAAGTAGGAAAAGTTCCTGTAACTAGGTTACCGCTTGATAGAGTAGTAATTTCTTCATGGTTATCAACTGAAGTAAAATTAAAAACAGGTATTGGGTCTTGATGATAAATATCTACCACGGTTTTGGTTATAACTATTCTTCCTCCTCTTGTTAATGGTATGTTAATCATGTTATAAAAAGAAAACTCCACCACTTATAGCAGACATCGGGAAAGATCTTGATCCTCCGCTTGGAGTCAGAGTACTAACTAAGGTATAAGAACCTGAGTAAGGCACTATCACCTGATAAGAACCATCACCAGAAGACGAAGTAGAAAATTCTATTTTACCTGTGTCTTGATGGATTAGGTATATACTTGCTCCTGAGGCAGGTAACCCTCCTAATCCAAATACGGTACCGCTAAAGGTTTGATAAGGGTCATTGCCAGCCGAGCTGTCAACTAAAAAGGTATTGTACATTGTTTGTACTTCGGCATCAGACAGGACATGATCAAAAGTCATGGCTTGGCCAAGAAGAAAATTACCTTGTCTACTAGTGCTTCTGTACCCAATACACTGCTCATTCCCCGTCCCTGTTGCTGGCATAAAAGTAGCCCCAGTACCAGAAGCTACTCTCACTCCGTCTACATAAAATTTGACTTGATTAATATTTCTATCTAGGGTTGCTGCTAGTAGATGCCAGTTATTTGGTCCTGGATCACTAAAACTGTCCAAAATTTGACTACCAAAACCACATCTAATTGCACCAGGACTTCCTGCAGCATAAAATCCATTATCCACAGTGTTTGCATCAGAAGAGTTCGATACCCAGATGTACCCCCCACCACCAGTGGAGTCCCAGTTAGCATTAGTATTTAGCTCAGCGACCTGATAGTACCAAATGGCCCAGCTTCTTGTGGCGGCGGGCGTTCTCCAGTAGGCATTATTTACTGGTGGTGCTGCCTGTAACAAGTAAAATTGTGCGTTAGCTCCCGTTTTACCTGAAAAAGTTACACCTGATCTAACTGTTAAGTCAGGTAATGCTGTATTTCTAACTATATTAGTAGGATTAACTAGATCTTGACTGCCTATATTATCGTAGGCAACGGCGGTCGAACCACTGAACCTTGTGAAATCTACTTCCCAAATTTTAACCATATATTGATACCTCTACGGAAACCTATTAAACAATTTAGCCCCTGATGCTGAAACATTTAGATTCGATCTATCTTCTTGATAACATAGTAAACCACTGAGGGTCGCCGTGAAAACTAAATTAGCGCCCGAAACGGATGTAACTTTAATATCATTTATAATATTACTTAAAATTGGAAAAGGATTAACTCCGCCGACCTGAACAATATAATCGGGCACACTCCAATTAGCTGTTGGTGCATATTTGACATAGATTCCAGAGCCTGTTGGGGAGTAATAGACATCCCCATCGTCACTTAATGCACACGCAGTTACAGATAAATTAGATGAGAATACATGTGAGACTCTTTCATTCAAAGCATTAAAAAAGTCAACCCCCGATACAGTTCCTACTAGGTACTCACCTAGGATATTGCGGTCTAGGCATATTATATTGTTTGAAGATACCCCAGATCCGACAGTCGTAGAGTACTTCGTTGTAAGCCTACTGAATAAGTTTCTACTAGTTAGAGCAGAGTAGTCTGGTATTTTGAACTCTAACACTCCAGAAGTAGCTGTCCCTAGCTGTACTCCTGAAACTGCAGTTGCTCTTTGATCAAGGCTAATTGATGTAAAGCCTCCAGACCAGAGAATATACCCTACATTATCATAGGTATTTAAATCTATAATATCCAACCCTGCGTCAGTGCAAGCATATATATGGGAAGGGGTGTCGAGCACTTTTCTAATATTCATTGAGGTAGTAAAAGGCGAATTAGTTAAAACTGCAGAACCAGCCCCAGAGATAACAGGAATGGAGTTATTCACCTGTAGATGAAGTGTTAGAGGAGTAATAGGGTAACTTGCTGTCCTAGTATACCCTGTATACCCAGGCTTATAAGGGTAATAAACTATCTGTTGATTTAGGTTCGCTATGTTGATTTCGTAATACCCATTTAATGCACTAGTTCCTGAAGCTAATACTGTGCCTGAAGCGTTGGCTGCAGACACCACTACTCCTTCTATACCAATACCTGTATTGCAGTCTAAAACTAACCCCGAGACAACTGGCATTACTTAAGTCTCCTAAGTTCACATGCATACGCGGTTACGGGACCGTTCAGTATAAGCATTGGAGACTGAGAAGTAGATAAGTAAGGAGAAGACGCATCGGTATAAGTTAAAACAGAGACTAATTTGTAGTCCAAGTTTCCAGGAGATACATCAATATTATTTGGTCTTTGGCTAGCTGAGCAGAATAAAACCTCAATGTCTACAGAAGATGCTTTTGCCTGCCATCTAACTTCTATCCAGCCGATGTTTGTAATACTATTAAGGTTTTCATTCCAAGATAAAAGTCCGGTAAATGCAACAACAGCTCCTCCATTTATCAGGAGTGAATCGCTTAATCCACCAGTTGTAGGGACCCCTTTTCTTATATTTATCCTACACTGAGTTGAGTTTACTCTGATGGGCTCTATTGTGTAGGCATTGTCATTATATCCAGCCCCTTGCCTTAAGAAACAAAACGCCATCTGCGCTAAAACGAAAAGATTATTAGAGGCCCTTACTGCATACCGAAATGTTCCGTGTGTAATCCCTGGGGCTGTCGGGGCTTTGAAAGTAAAAAAGCCAAAAGCAGAGTTCCCCGATCCGACTCTTACTGATCTCGGTCCAATAAAATTATACCCGTAAATATTGATCCAAGAATCTACTGGCTTTACAAAAGGATTGATCGGTGGGACGGCGAAAAGAGGTACGCCCTCAAACCGTGGTGTAGCTGCTACAGAGGATCTTGAATTAGAAAAATCAACTCGTGGCCCAGTCCCTGAATTAGTTTGTATCAGTTCGAAAGAATTTAAGCCTACTTCAGGTAGTTTATCAATACCCTCTAAATGTAGCATATCCATTCCAGTTGTATTAGCGGCATTATTAATTTCTGAGCATATAAACCAAGTTGGCGAACCCAAAGGTGTAGTAATTATATTAGCCCCGTTCTGCGATCCTACAAAAATTCCCTGCCTAAGTAAGGTAGACTGTTCTTTAACTGTTTGTATAGTATCCCCTTGTTGATAGAATCTATAGTAAAAATTATAGAGAAGTCCAGTAACTTTATATTCCCACTCCACCATCATCCATATATTTCTACGGGCATCTCTTGCGGCTTTACTAGTGAAGTCTATATCCTGGGAGAAGATTTCGGTACCTACATGCATATTTCCGGCATTAGACATTTGGCCTACAGAGAAGCTCAACAGGTACGAATCGGCATCTGTAGGAACAAGTGAGAATTTATAAGCATTGCTGGCAATCGTAGAATTACTTTCTCTGAAAAAAGCTATTCCAGTATCCGTTAGTAGTGCTGTCGTGGAGGTGGCATTTCTAGTTAACATTATAGCGCGGCCCGCCAACAATCCAGAAGCTGCGGGAGCTGTTGGCTGTAACAATAAAGCGCCCACCGATGCACCATTGCTCGTAAGCCTGACATGGTAGTCACCTTGCATTGTACTAGCGTTGATTATTCCAGATGCGGCAACACCTCCAGTAACGGTCACTGCAAACCCCGATAGAGAAATATCTTCAAATCCTCTTGATTCAACGATTGTTCCTGTCGAAGTGGCTATAATTCCAGGCGGAACTTGAAAAGTTTCGTATAGAACTGTAGTTGTTGGAGAGAATCCTTTATAGTCTCTAGCATGCCCATAATGTCCAAATGCCGAGGGTACAACTACATAACTATCTTTAGATGTGTGTGCGTCTGGTATGTTAAAATTAGCCGTGCCAGATCCTGCTATGCCAGAAGAAACTAAGGACATCCCTAACTCTTCATTGTAAACAAACAAATTACACGGGGATACTCTAGACCCCTTTGTATCATCTAATAAAGAGAAAGTACCTGATGTTGGAAATTTTACAAATGGCATTATACTTTATCCGTAAACATCCAGCTTCTTAAAATAATTACATCGGTGTTTAAATTATTTACTGAAGGGAATTTATATCTTATATAAATAGACTTAGTTTGGCCTGGAGAAACATTCACTAATTTTAATACTTTAGGGAATTTGATTCCCTGCACCACTGGGAGATTAAAAGTATTATTGCCCCTCAAAGTCATCTTAAACTGTACATATTTAAATTTTGGTATTAGAGCACTATTGACTGTTACTGGAAACCAATTTAAAGATCCTGCATCTCCAAATAGTGGATCATCTCTGTGAACTGGAACTGCGGGTATATCAGAAGTATCTGCGGAGTTTCCTACTCTACTAACTGATATGTAACTAAACCGCTCATCAAAGCTAATATTTTGTCCAAAACTGTGGATCTCATATGTATGTGCAGGTTGAAGTAAGTTCAATCTTGCTAATGGAATAGAGCCTGTACCTAATAAATTGGAATTAAAATATAACTTGTACGCCCCAGTGTTCCAGTTAACTAGTAGTTCAATCTGGTAATTAGTACCAGACCTGGCATTTATCGAGTAATTTACTGTAGCATCTCCTTTGTAGAATCTAAGTTGAGTAAACTGTCCACCAGAATCAGCAGACTGTCCCAGTTGAATATAAATATTATCGTCGTCTGTCCTTCTTAAAGTTGCAGAGTCTCTAGAAGGCTCGCTCCCTGTTGTTAAGGTACTTAGGAAAGGGACAATGTAAAATCTAGATAAATTCGTATTTAGCGCAGTCTTATTCGTTGGAGGATTCCACCAGAATCTATACTGCATATTCCCAGTTGTAATAAAAGGAAACCCATATGTTATAAAAGCACTAAGAAAGGGAGTTGCTGCCGCGCTTACATATGTATGATTAAAAACCAAGCTTCTATCTAAAACTCCTACTACACTCTGACTTACCAAAGACCTTACAACAAACTCTTCTTCATCTATAAAGTTGTCGAAAATCTGTACGCTGTTGTACGCTACTGGAGAAATATCTGATCCCCTAATTTCAAAATTATCTGGGCCGATATTTGCATCCTTCTTTATGACAGCAGAACCATTTTTGATATAATCAATAAGTATCCTGTGGTATTCAGTTACTGTATCTAACTTGAAAACTGGAGAAGTATAAGTACCACTTACAGTAAAATTAATTACTGGAGCAGGTACTTGTCCTATAATATAAATCCTGAAAATATTGAAGCCTGTCCTATAGTGGTAGATCATTGAGTTATCTATGCCGATGGCAGAACCGTCTGTAGAATTGTCAAGCGCCAGTATTGGAACTTGCTGAGTTTCTGCAGTAGTAACGCTATGGACAATAACGACTCCGCCCGAGCCAAATATCCAAATCTCATTTGTATCTGTTTTAGCTGATATACTGTGGTAGCTGGATATAGGGGGAGGCAATGTTACTAGCTGCCAAGTACCTGCGGCTATAGAATACCTGGCAAAGTTTACATTGGAATAGAGATATATGAAGCCTGACATTGTTTCTATAGAACTTGCACCTGATGAGAAGCCAACAGGAGCGTCCATCATTTGAGTAAATACTAAGGTTTGTAAATTCAACCTCCAGAACTGACTACTGCCACTAAAGTCAGAAATGGGGACACTGGTTTGGCCTCCATAGATATATAGAAACCCATTACTAAAGACTATATCCCTACGAACTCTCACATAAAAAGATGTAGTTGCTAGAATTGTATGTGTATTAGTACTTAAGGTGTAGTAGTAGATATTGCGGTCGTTAGAGCTTCTGTTTAGCATGTAATAAAGTCTATCAGCCCCATCCCAGGCAAAGGATTGGTAAAGGGCTTGGTTTGCTGCGGGTAAGGAAGGGGGATTTGCACCGAAAGTAGCAGTATTTTTTATAGGATCGATAAGTATGGGTTGATTATTGTTGCCTGCAAGGACAAAAATGGGAGTGCCATCTGCTAACCTGGCCCTGCTGATGGGGCTTTGACTGTCGAGTGAAAAAGACAATAATGTATAATACTGTCCTAGTGAGAAAGATGGAGGGGAAAAGGAAGGCTCTTCCAGTCTAATCTCATCATCAACCACGCTAACATTATTAAAGTTTCCCCACTGCCACGGGATACCACTTGGCATTTCAAATTGAGCATCAAAGGATGAGAATATACCAGTAGCTGTTGGTGCTATTTCTAAATTTTCTAATAGTTCAATGTTTTGATTATATGTGTCTACAGCTACATAAATATCTGTAGTTATTGTACCACTATTCATAACTTTAACTTCAGTTATTGGACTGTAGCCTCCAATACCACTGGCAGTTAGAGTTAAAGTGTTTAATAATCCATCTGCACCAAAATTGATATCAGAGGGGTCACTTGAGATAAAAATACCACTTGCGGTAACTGGAGATCCAGAAGTAGTGGTGTGCGTAAGCTCAAAGTATCTAGGATTACTAAATCCACTAGCAGTAGGATTAACTGTTATTCCGCTTGAGGTTACTGATGGGCTAGCAGATGTTAAACTGTTTAGCTCCCTACCGTAGCGTAGGGTTATTCCCGAAAGACTTGGGCTGCTGAAAGCATAGTTAAAAGGGCCTGTGGCTCGTTGAGCCCCTAGATCAATAAGAAGTTTAGCTGTTGCCCCTGAAATTAAAACAGAGCCTATACCCGAAGCCAGGCCCTCTAGTTCAGCTGCATTTATTACTCTTTGATTAGCGACTGTAAGATTATTTACAAAGCCTTGATTGATTAAATTAAATACAGACACTTATTGAGACAGCCTCCATCTAGCTTTTAGATACCCTAACCTAGCTAAGTTATTGACATTGCTAGGTAGAAATACCTTAACCCAAATATCAACATGATTACCTGCTGGTACATTATATATAGTAATAGGTAGGACTGGGCTGTAGCCATTATAGTAGGTTATTCCATCAATTGAAAGGTGTAGCTTATCTTTTAAAAATTGAATAGTTTCATAGCTATACTTTTTGGGAGTTTTAGCCAATATAAAATTCTTAACCGAACCTGTAACACTGTTAGTTGTAGGTACAATTTGAATGTCATAAGATGCGACAGGAAAGTCTTCCCCTTCTACAATTGAAACATCGCTTTGGTACGCCCTACTGCCCAGGAAGAAATAGCTATCTTTAGTTTTTTCTATCTCCCACTCCTCTTCAAAACTACCTACTAATAGATCGTTAACCCAAACTTTAATAGTTTTACTTTCAAGTAGCTTGGAGGTTTTATCCGAGTCCCAGGCTACACTCAATTTAAATTCAGAATATCTTTCTACTCCTTCTAGTTTACCAACATAGAATCTAACGCGCTTTTGGATCTTAGTAGAGAAAGCTACTATAACTAACCCGAATCTCTCTGTGTAGTAACAAGAAAAAGAAGAGTTATTAGCATTTAGAGCACTAAAGATCGTAAATATATTCTCTTCTGTTCGCCTTAAAACTCCCTGCTTATTCCAGTCTGGAATAATACTTGCCTCAAAGAAACCTTTTCTTATATCAAATCCTGTCAAAGGAAAGTATATTAACTCTGAGTTATTTAAATATAGGGTATTGTTACCTGCCTTGTCCTGTATACCAAATAGTTCCCGCGTAACATCAAAGCGATCAAGCCAAATGGAGACATTAGATACTAATGCACTTAAGGGTTTGAATTGTATTTGAAAAAATGTAAATTTATTAACTCTAAAGTCTAACCTACCGTCTAACTTGAGGGCATTATCTTGGTCAAAGTTAAATCCAATCTTATCTACTAAGGTAGCCTCTTTGAATTTTAATTTAAACTTGCTCAAGTTTGATAAGTCTGCGGTTTGAAAATCAGACAAGTTCCATTCGTAGTAAAGGACATCACTCTCGCCAAATCTAATAAAGGAGTTAGCCAAGTCAAGTTGTGAAAGGTCTCCTAAAATTTTTATATGAAAACTTAGATAGTCTTGTAAAGACCATAAAGGATCGGGCCCTAAGCTAAATGAACCTGCTGGTACCATTTGAGCTAGGCTATTTAAACCAGCTAGTAAATCAATCTTGAGTGACTGCCTTCCACCAAACTTTATATTAGTATCGTTTGATATTGCCACTAGTCCGCTATTTAAAACTTCTCCGCTCTCAAATATTCGAAAGTCGTTTATCCCTAGTACAGTTTCATTCGGGTCTATAGTTTGAGAAGAAGTAAATCTTAACCTTATACCACTAGTTAAAATCGGGGTTGAAAAAGTATGGTTGTAAGTCTCGCCATTATTAAACACATACTCTTGATTATTAAAATCGTTATCAATTAACTGTAAGGTTACTAACCCGCTATCTGACATTACTTGAGTCCAACTAGAGTTTAATGTGGGATCTCCGCTTAGTAAAGACTCGACAACAAAAGAATCGGGTATAACCTTAGTGTCTTCTGAGACATCAAAAGAAAACCCTATAACCTCTTTTAAGGTTCCAGATTTAGTGAAGTAGGTATTGAGCACTGGTATAAATATAGAGCCGCTCAATCCTACTACAGGTACCTGTGTCTCTATTCCAGAAACTGCAGACATGTCTGCAAACACTCTCCACATACTACCTGAGACACTATTTATAAATGTGGTAGTAGAAGTAAGGCCGTCAAATAGCCGAAGGGCAGGTCCCTTAATCTGTGCGGCTTCGGTGAACAGTGGAAACGCCCCATATATTTGGTTTTCAAAAAATACTTGATCTTCTTTTAGTAAGGCTATATTAGTCTTGCTTGAATACGAAACTTCGAACCACTCGGCATATTCAGTAAAGTCTACTAAATCTTTTACTTCCCCTAGATCAGTGGATAGTTTTCCTACTGTAGAAGCCTGTACTTCAGATATAAACCTAGGTCTATTAATTTCAAATTTAGTGCTCTTAAAACAAAGCCAGTTACAATCCCCCAATGTCTTCTCTTTAGAAGTATAGGGCGTGAAACTATCCCATAAAATACCACTAGGCGTTGTTAGTAGGTTACTGGCTACAGCATAAGTACTATGATTAGGCCAGCCTTTATATCCAGGATAAGTATCTACTACTGGAAATTCCCTATTGGTTTCATCCAAAGCTTTGAAGTTGTTTAAAGTAAAATAATAAGCAAGCTTTAAGGCTACTACAGGGTAATCTAAATTAGATACAGATGATGAAAAGTTCCCATCTGCGAGGACATTCCCCAGGTCTTTCCAATATGACTTTGGAAATGAATTCTGCAGAGCTGTTGTAATGTCGGGATAGACTCTTAGGTAGTCTAAGTACTTTAACCCACTGGTAGCTACTTCTGGAATAGCTTCTTCCGAAACTAGTAACCACCTAGTATTAGATCTATCTGAGTTTCCCCATACTACAGAGTCTACATTACTAGTATCAGTACTTGAGTATTGTAGATTTTGTAAGTTCCATAGACTCCCGCTTGTAGGAGTCCAGTTTTGTAGGGTCTCTAGTCTAAATCTTTCTTGTAGATCAATAGCTACTGTCTTAATAGTTGATCCTATAAAGCTAGACCTGTTGTCTACTTGTAGAGAACCACTAGTTCCAATAATTTCAAAGCCCTCTTCAAAATTAAAAGTAGTTTCTAAAGTTGAGGAGCCTCCAAATAAAAAAGTATTAATTTTTATATAGTTAAATGCAGCTGTAGGGATTTGCGAAGCTATACTATTAGCTGGATTATCATTCCAGAAGTTCTCTATGTAAACCTTTAATGGTCCGACTAGCGGGGTTACTAAGGTATTTAAGTTGACCTCTAGATAAAAATTACCTTTGAACTCAGAGACTCCCAGTCCATTGACAGTATCAGTATAGCTAAATCTTAGTACATCTAAGTTGGTATCAATGACCCTAGCTACGGTTAAAGTATATTCAGAACCATCATCAATAGTTCCAAATACAGTCCCACATGTATTGATGGTTGCACAGAAGGTTCTATGTGTCTGTAGTACTCCGGTTAAAGAATCAGTTACTGTATATTCTGCCCAATCTCTGGCCCCAAATAAAGTATATCTAATTCGTTTCTTATCAATGAATATTCTTCTGCCCGTTTGGTCTTGAATACCTATTCTACTTCCACCTTCATTAGCAGAGCCGTTAATTAGATTATACTCTCCTACTATAGAAGCACTAAAAGTACCCGTTGCAAACCACAGGGCTAACAACTTGGCTATTGGGTTAGTAGCCTTAGGTCCTCCATAGGTTCCAACTAGTCTCATTCCCCAGCCAGGTCCATTAATTGCTAACAAACCATTAGGATTAGATTTTGGAAAATTAGTATAAGTAGGGGACCATTTAAGGTAACTTGGTCCAGTAGCAAAGTAATCGGTGGGAGAATCTGATATCTCCCCCAGGTAGTATCTCTTTCCTACACTTAAGTTCTCTAGGCCAAAAGCAGTAGAGTTTATAGCTACATTTTCTGTAACCGACAATTTAAGGTCCGAATCAAGATAACTTAAAGCAGGTGGTCCGATCTCCGGTGAGCTGAGAGTATCTATTCCACTTAGAGAAGTTTTAACTAGTAGGTCCTTTAAAAGTTCATCGACTTCTATACTTATTTCTAAAGTTGCTTCTTTACCAGTTAGATTTGTTATTCTGATATTCTCAGCAGTTGATAAGTTGTTTGGTATAGGATTAACATCAATGGAGTCGATTGCTTTTAGGTTTTCTGTATTTTGATATTTAACTAAAGAATCTATTGGAAAAGCTTCAACACTATCTAAATACAGATCTGAGTCTGGCTCAGTTACCATTCTTATGGCTTTTATTGGTAGTCCTAGTAAGTAGTTAAGTGACTGGTCTTGTAGTACTTCGGGATCTATTCTTTGAAAAGTTTCCCCATCAGAAGATACATAAAGCTCTACTACCGTATCTATGTTTGAACTTGTATTTGTAGATGCGTAGACTTCTATTTCTGAAATCTTTGTAGAGTCGTGATTTAACATTTTCCAATTTAAAGCTTTAGTTTTTACTGGTGTAAAATATTTATCCAGCACAGTGTATGGGAATATTGAGGTGAAATACTCCAACCCTTCGGAGTCTCCAGTTGCGGGATTAATGTTAAAGTCTTTTAGTAAGTGTAAATATAGACCTCCCTTTTCTGGAGTGTTTGAATCGACAACTAAGTCGTTTACAATAACTTTAGTAAACTCTGATGTATTTCCTTTTCCAATTTTCTCGTAGCCAGCTAAATCTCCGTCAAAAGTTTGAGAGGGGTTCTTTAGCCATTGTAGAAAATACTGATTAACATTACGAAACTCTTTAAAGAATACTTTAAATCTTTCTATTGTTTTAGGAACATTCCAAGAAAATGTAAAATCGAATGGATCATCTTTGTAGTCGAAAATGTAATAACTAAATGTGCCACTAAAGCCTCCGCTACCGTTAGAAAAAATAGGAAACTCTGGACTATTCTCCACTAAGGACCCATCTTCTGCAAAAGTATAGAAGGCAAACTCTCCGTCCCCGCTTACATAGAAATAGGCGGCGGAAGAGTTATTTTGTTGAAATTGTCCTAGTACTCCATTAGAGGCATATTGAATACCATCTGTTAGAGCTTGCAGATTGTATCCAACATTGTTGTGTGTAATAGTTGTTGGACCGCTGCCTCCTTCTACCGCGTGTTTGTGAGTTCCGGTAATATTAGCGGTTAGAGAAAATCCATTAGCAATTGCTGAGGCTAAATTATAGTACCTCTTTTCTACTTTTTGTTTGCCTCTAATAATTATGTTATTTAAAATAGAAGGTTGATCAAAGACAATATCATAGGAAGCTCTGGTTTGAAACTCTCCTGAGTGTCCATAGAGTCCTATGCCTTTTACTCCTTGTCCTTTAGGTAGACCAGGGTTAGAAATATCGCCTGTGACATCTCCTTCTATCTCTAAGTACAGACAGTCTGGGTTTTTGTTTATATCATTGCCTACATAAATCTCCTTAGCATTATATATACCAATTAAGTCCCCGCGATTTACATACCAGTTTACATCTACAGCAAAAGTATCTGCTTGTCGTGTAGAAAGTACTGCTGGGTTCCTTTGCCCTACTCTAACTTCCGTTACTTGATGCAAGCTACCATCTGAGCGAGGACGAAATTGTTTTATTTTTATATAGCTTTGTATACTAAAGTTCAAATTACTAGCAGGAGACAGCGGGCTGCTGCCCAATACCTTCAGTAGACCTCCAGAGTCCGAAAATATCTGCACTTCGTAAGTGCCATTAGAACCATAACCAGGCTCGTCAATTACAAGAATATCGCCGCTAGAGATGTTATATCTGTCTGATATGTTAGTAAACCCAGTATTAAATATATTACTCGATACAAAACCTAGAGAGCCTATTAACTTTGTATCTGTAGTCCTTGGTAAAATACCGTGAAAGAATAGCTTTGTAATCGGACCTTCTTCTGAAGCTCGATGGTAAAAATCTATTAGGGTTCTGTTTGTCCCCGATAACTTATTGTTTCTACCGATCTCGCCAGCGCCTTTAAACCCTATTTGTGCTGAGTACTCTAATGGGGTATGAACAGGGCTGTATTCATTTAATTTGGGGTCTTTCAGTGACAGTAAATCAATTGTCTTAGTTCTATGTGTATTAGAAAAGGTAAAGCCACTAGAATGAGGTCTTCCGACCTTTGATGAGTAAATTGGAGCCCCGTCTAATGTAAATCCAAGTAAGTCGGATAAAGCTGATGAGTTAGTTTTTTTAACGACAACTGTACTGTCAAAGGAGTAGGTGCCAGATCTTATTATAAAGTAAGTATCGACTAAAACTACTTCTGCGTATGGATACCCTCCGACATCTAAAATAGAAATCGATCTCTCTAACTCGTCCCTCATCTCTGATAAGGAATATGTTCTAGGTGGTATTTTTACTATAACATCTCCGTATCCATTTAGGTTGACTATCAGCTTATCATTTGTTCCCTCTACCACTGTAATTAAAGAACTTGACAGAGGTACTCCGGTAGCTTGACCTTGAGTACCGATACCTGGGCAATTAATATCTTCCGACTCTTGCGATACCAGAACTATAGAGTCAAAGTAAACCTGATTTGAGGTCAGGTTAGTATTCTTAAACTGTACTCCGCTAACTTGACCTACAACTAGGTAAGAAAGGGCTTCTCCTATTGTTTGACCATTGACTGAAACACTAAAGGTTAGGAGATCTTGATTGAAATAAATTAGAATATCGTGCCAGGAGTTTAAGGCTAGTGGAGTTACATCCTCGAAATTTATATAAGACGGGCCACTTCTGTACTTCAACCTACCATCAGACTCTAGCTTAATACTTACAATGTCTTGATCTAGATTAATATCTTTTTTCAAGTTAATTATAAACCCAGTGGAACTTGCGTAAGCCCTAAGAGATAGAAAACCCCTAATAATAGAGGAGTCAGTAGATTTAAAAGAGTACGGGCCGATTAGAGCACCTGTAGAGTTAATTAAAGATAGGACCCTGTTGTTAAAATCTGCGGGGTCTCTTAAAACGGAGACAACTCTATTTGCATCGACATTAGAGTTAGAAAAGTTTTGTGGAGGGGAGCCTAGAGTTTCCGCATCAAACTCCTCTGAAATTTTAGTAATACTTCTATCGTTGTAGCAAGAGTCCGTACAGAATATAAAAGAGGGTTTCTGTATTTTAATAGAGCTTAGAAAAACTTCGTCGTCAGGTTGTCCATTGGTTGTAAAAAATATTTTTAGATTTACAATATTACCAATCCAAGTTGATACTGGACCTAAATTTAATCTATAGGTATGCCACTCCCCATCAGGTATGACAGTAAAAATAAGAGACTTTTGATCGTTGTAGATGCCATCAGATTGTGTCAGAAACTGTAGTTTTCCTAAAGTAGCTACAGAGTTTATTCTATTTTTTACATATTTATATCTTATAACTACTTCTGTGTATGTAGAAGCGTCTACAGACCCAAATCCGTCTGATCTAGCTAGTGAAGGAGATGACCCTAGGGAACTTAAAAAATACAGTCCACCAGATACACCGAATAGTGTGGAAGACTCTGAAACATTCCAGCCTTTATCATCTCTATCTTTATCAAAAATAAACAGATGGGCGAAGTTATCCGAAGACTTACAAAGCCTTGAATTTCTAATTACTGCAGATTGTAGTAAGTTTAATTTACTTCCCATCTTTCTCGATTAAATCTATCATATCTTTAAAAACTAGGTTACCTTCTATATCCTTCCTGTTCAAAACTTTTCTGGTTACTCCCTCTACTATATACCTAGTAGTAAACTTATCGAAAGTGTAAGCCTGCTTTAGGTCTGACTGACTGCGGGTCCAAGCCAATTTAGCCCAAAACTCTACAACCTTTTCAAATACTTGCTTATAAGTATATTGTTGATTACAGCCGCAGTCTCTATTTTCACATTTAAAAATTAAGTAATCTGGGATTACTGGAGGATCTGTTCCTACATGAACTAGCTGGGCTTCATTTTTGTACTCGTTTTCCTGATAAGAGTCTACAGTTAGATCAAAGTCCGCGCTTAAGTTATTACCACATTTATCGCACTTTAATATTCCAAAAATCATATTGTCCTTATGGTAAGTAGTTTATCTTCTTCTTTGCTAGGCGTTCCCTGTACCTGTCCAATTCTGATTGGCCCGCTCTATCTTTCGTTGCTTCATTTAACAACCCTTCGTAAGTTCTAAAGTCTTCTTGTAATACGGAACCAACTGGTGAAGTACTTTGTACCCCATCTTGCAAGTTACCAGCAATCTCAAATAAATCGAAGGTTCCCATTCTGCTAGCATCAAAGCCTCCAGCTTCAAATAATCTTTGATTACAGACAGTATGTTCACTCGCTGTAATCTTGTGCGGACCCCTACCTCCTACATTTGAAGGCTCTCTAGTACCAAAACAGCCAGCTGACTTAGTTTTTGTATCGACACACGCTCGAAAGCCTTTATCCTGCCAGCCCTGTGGTACAGGAGGCTTAGCTACTATAACAGCATCTGCTAGGTCAAACATTGATCCTCTAAAAGTTATGTTACCAGGAGCTATAGAGTTCCCTATTTTATTAATAAATGCCCTATCTTGGGGAGGAATTAAGTATTTATAGACAATTTTTTCTAGTTCGGGGTGAATGTCAAATTGATCTTGTAACTTTTCTAGTAGTTCTCCCTGTCTTTCTTCAGCTTCGTCTACCGAGTTGTCGAAAAAAATTACATCGTCATTTGGTCCAGCACTTTCTTCATCAAGAAAAGTAAGAGTATCCGATGTTAGAAACTTATTAGCCCAAATTCTTTTTAACTTCCCTTTAGTTTTAACTTCTTCTTCTTCTAAATCTAGGGGCCTCCACATTTCCACTATACCCTGGTATTCCATATTATCGGATATATCTGGGGCTGGTATAGTACCTGCAAGTCTTTGTGGGTCTTGCGCCGCACGATGTTTAGGATCTCCCTCTATAAATAGTCCTGTTGTAATGAAATATTTGGTATCTAGTACAGCAATAGTTTCCGAGACTGCTTCGCTTAAGTTCAACTGTTTAATGGCTAAATTGCTCAAGTTAAACCCAACTCTAGGAGTCCTTCTACCTACAGCTATTCTAATTCTGTCTGTGACTATCTGTAGTTTATCCAAGGGAAATTTTCTAGTCAATTCTGTTAGAGCATTTTTCTTGTATATAAATTCAGGCTTATCTAACAAAGTAACTTCCCCGAGAGATAGTATATCGTGGGCTGTAATTTTAAAACTAGGGTCTATATCAAACGGGGTGGGTATTCCTGCAGGCGAGTTAGAAGAATCGGTGTCAAGTAGGCCGTAAACTTTATATTCTATATTGATGGATGACAACTCGATTGGTCTATTAAATCTTACTTCGATTATAAAAGGCAAGATCTGGCCTTTCGCTTTGAAAGCCTCAGAGGTACCTAACTTCATGTCTAAAGTATCCAAAGGTAGCCAGTTTAAAGTACTAGGATTAATTGAGGCAGAACCGTCTACGAACTGCTCTACCGAGTTTTTTAAGTAGATACTAGACTTAGGATCTCTAACTTGCCAATCTTTATTTGGATAGGAGCTAAAGTTAATCTCGGTAAGTAAAGTATCATCGTCTGAATCGAATCGAACTTCAGACTTAGGCATGTATCTCGGTTTTATATCAGATACTTTGATAGAAGGGATAAAACCAACCCACTCAAGATCTTGCTCTACTAGGGGACCCTCTTCGCTAGCATTGGCATAGATATACATGTCTCCCTCCTTTTCAAACGGGGGGTGAAATAGGTTACCTAGATTTTGAAACTCGGCTAATTTAAGTTCTTCTTCTGGAAGCGTTTTCGGGGCGGAGTCTTCTTCTACTTGCGTGATGAACTCAAATACAGGCGCTAGTTTTAGCTCTCTACCCTGTTCTCCTAGAAACTCTACTAAGTCTTCTTTATCAGTAATAGCGTATAGCTGTTTTATTCCAGTTATTTCTTGAGAGTCTGGGGCATCCGTGTCTTTTATCTCTCCTGTAAATCGATCAAAGTAAAGAGGATAATTGGGGTGAAGGTACACCTGTGCATACTTTCGTATAGCACCCGTTGAGGTGTATTGAACATCTTTTAACTTTAGGGTGTACTTACTTTCATCAAGTCCCGTACTTACTGGCCTCTTAAATCTATCATTTATAGGGAGGGTAGTACCTTGTAAATTTCGGGGTTTAAATAATTTTATTCCGCCGATAAATTCCAAAGAGTTTATATAGTCGTCTTTATATTTAGTAAGATCTCGTAACACATCTACATACTGTTCTGGAATAGCCCAGACAACATCTTTTGATTTTAAATTGAAGTAATAACCTTGGTCTGGAAATCTTACGCCCTCTCCATCTTTGTTTCTTATTTTTCTAACCTTATATACATCGTCGAAACTTTTTCTTTCGTAGTGGAAACTCTCCTCCTCCCCTCCAGTCCCTTCTCTAGGAGTAGACCGTGGTTCCATCTCTTTACTAAAATAGCTATGTATAACATCGAAGTCTGCAAAGTCTGAGTGGTCTAACAATGGATAGTTTACTATCTTTTCACAATACTGGTCTAACATAGACCTGGGACTGTTATTTTCAAATATTGAGTTACTGGGCACAAAAGGAAAAGAAGGCATCCATCCAGTTAACACTGCGGGTTGGGATCCTCCTAGATAGAGGTATTCTCTGAAGTGCATCGTTCTAAAAATTCTAACCATGTCTCTACCAATATTACCGAATTTAGGATATTGCCATCCATTTGATTCGTATAGAAGGTACTTAAGCGGATTAAACTCTTTACTTATAGGTCCTCTTATTCTAGAGAAACCTACAAACTTTGCTAAGCCAGATCTTATAAAGTGGCCCAAAGAAAACTCAAAGATACAAGGAAACTCAAGATAAAAAAGTATGTTGTGTTTGTATACTAAAGGATGATACAGATCAGGAGCCCTATACTTTTCGGCAAGGCGGGGAGGGAGTCCAGAGCCTAGTCTTGCTTTATAATTTATTCTAATGCTGAGGTCGTTAATAATAGTTTCAGGCTGATCGCAGTCTTCGTAAGGAGAAAACATAGGACCTGGCTTGCCAAAAGTTACCTCGTGATCTCCACACTTAGGGTGGTAAATTGCCTGCCTTTCTGCCTTTAGTCCCGCTATATCACTAAAGTTTTCGAGAGAATTACTAGGATAACTACTTCCATCTATTAAATCCGTTCGTTTGCGGAAGTAGTCGGGAAGTAACTGTCTAAATTGCTGCGTGTCTGACCACATATACTTTATATCAATATCTCGGCACCAAGAGTCATAGAGATCGCCAACACCATAAACCCATTTCCTACCTATGACCGAGGCGAATTGATCTGAGCCTTGTCGGTAACTAAGTTCAACCATGTAGCTCATATCAAATTTATTAACTCTACCTACTGAAAAAGAAGAATCTTCCTTAACTAAAGAATGTTGGTCTGAACTACTTAGTACATCCTCTTCTGATGGCTTAGTTATACTTGCCCCTCCAACAAACTCAATCAAGGATTCATCTCTAAAATCTTCCAGTAGTTTATTAAGCTGATCTTCTCCCTCTTCTTCTATACTTCTAGCTTCGAATGTATCAAGTACAACAGACATTAAGGAACTTTTCTTTGGGGTCTTAAAGTCTATGCTGCTTGTCTTTGGCTCGACGATTATGAAACGGACTGGTAGATAGTCACCGTTATAACTTCTACCAAAATCTTCTATAACCTCCATGTCTATCTTTAGACTTTCTCCAGATTCCTGTGCTACAGAAAATTCAATTTTCTTTGGTTCCCAGGACCTATCAATTCCTGCAGGAAGCGCAGAAGAGAGACCTGGGCTATAGATTTCTACTAAATATCTATTACAGTTATCAAATTTAGACCAAAAGAGTCCCCCACTATTTGGTGTCCCCGTTCCCACAACTCTACGGTCTTCTATCGCCTTTACAACTTTCCAAAACCTTCTATTAGGAGGAGGATTTTTTTCTCTTAAAAACCTACTAGCACTCCTATCCAGAATGTAATAATGGTATACTTTTGATATCGTCAAAGGTTGGCCTGCATCAATATTATGCAGATCAAAAAAAATATTTTCTTTAGTATTCAAATTTGCAAGCCTTGTCCCTAAAGTGCGAGTGTCTGGTAAAGGTACAAAACCTTCGTGACCTCTCTGAACTATCTCGCAGTGGACAAAGGTATATCTAACTTGTACTTTTTGAAAGCTCCACTTACTGTCTAACTTACTCAAAACAAAAATCACATTAGTTTTTTTTGTAAGAAGTTCCACTCCTGGCCTAAAATTCCAAAACCTTGTAGAATCAGAGGCAGTAAAATTAAAGCCGCTGACCTTTAAAGAATAAGATTTAACAACATACTTAAGAAGAAAGTCGTCCACTTCTTTGATATGGTCCTTGTTGTTTATCAAATCTAAAGTCTCTATTTTGGGACAATCTGTTAGCAGGGTCGAGTTGACTGCAAAAATAGTGTTAGCGGTACTACAAAGTCCTGCTAAATAAATAAAGTTAGCGTCTTTATTAAAAGAGGTATACTCAAAAATATCCTCTTCTTTTACTTTTGGAAAAGTAATTTTTATACTAGGTATAAGGGAATTGCCCAATTCATTTACTATTGTAGGAAAACCTGGTGGACTTAGCCTATCGCTGCTATTAGTTTGGTCTGTACCGCTAAGTTCGCCAGGAACTTTAGTTAAGGTTACTTCTTGAGTTTTTACATTCCAGTATATTTTTGTAAGAATTGTAAATACTGGAATATCTTCTATAGGACCAGGAGTGTAGTCTTCTGAAGCTTTTGCTGTAGGCAAGTCATCAAAGTCTCTACCCCAGATATAAGGTAGATCAAAAGAGTTCTCCCAGCGTTGCTGCCCGTTCTTTAGATCTTGCCACTCTAGTATTAGTGAGCGAAGTTCTTGTACCATCTGTCCAATTACGGGTTGGCCTGGGGCCATTTGCTCATCTGTAATGTAGTCAAAGGTGGGTCCTGTGTAAAAAGGACATAAGGTCTTTGCCCCATTACAGGGAGGACTTCCATCTTGACCTTGGTTCCAAAGTGTAGCTCCTTGTTTTTTACACCTCGTAGGTATTGAGGTGTTACCAGAGGTTAGAATTGGGAAAAAAGTCCTAGAACTAATGTAAAAGCTAGGCTCAGGTTCGTGTGCCCAGCCTCCAACTACTTGTAAATCGGGATCCTCAATCTCCTCTTCGATCTTCGTATCTTTATCTACTACTTTAATTTTAGGTAGGGTACCTGATACAGCTAAAACATTAGTGAATCTATACAGGGCGGGATCTAAAGGATCTTCTTCTTTGTTTGGAAGAATAGGATCTAGGGCTTCTGGGCCAAGATCTTCCTCTCTCCAATAGCAGCATGGAGCTAGTCTCGCCCTTTCCGCGTAGATTTGATATTTGTAAGGTATTTGTAGGTTTACAAAACCTCTCTCTTTAGATGCGACTGTATCGTGCTGTGCCCCACATGGCATCAATACATACGCTGTTTTTGTTTCTCCGCCGCTTGTAGTATAAGTGATAGTCCCACTACAATTTACTTCGTAAACATCATCGAAGCTGCTACCCATCTAGGTTATCCCCCTTATGTAAGAGTAGATCACAGCCTGTTTTATAGACTTTCCAGCGATTGCCCGCTAATTTACTGCCTTTAAGCTTTCCTTCTCTTAGCCAGCGTTTAATTGTAAATTTTGAAACTTTTAGATATTCTGCGGCTTCTTGCACGGTCAGTACATCGGTATCTATGGAATTATTTTGATTAGGTGATTTTACCATAGGAAGACTATCTAACTGTGCCAAATTGTACTAAATGATACTAATCAAATAGTATGTTAGCTCTTGTTAAAGAGCTTATAAACAGTGGCTGCCTTCTGAAAGTTCCACCCACAACACTTTAATAGAACTTCTACAGACTCTCCATCTAATGTTGGGGCCACTTTTCTAGTGAAGTTTCCAATTACCTTATCTTTAGCTGACTCTGCCGCTTGTCTGTAAGTCCTCTCGTTGGATATAAAGGCATCAATGGGCTCTAGCTTGAACTCCTTGAGGATGTTTAGAGTACTTTCAGCGTCTGGTAAGGCCCTGTGAACTGGAGTCACCTGGGGGAGTTTAAGGACTTTTAAAGTCTTACTGAGGCTTCCACTTAGTCCTAGCTTTTTAGCTACTATACTTAGGTCTAAAACTCTAGGGTCTAGGTACTCCGAGTGTTTAACACTTACTTTAGACTTTAACCAAGCTAGGTCTTTACCCCAAGCGCACCACACTAAATTTTTTATCGGACATACAATTTCTAAACTGCTCTTTAGCTCTGCCATTGCATATTCTAAGTTACCGGCCTGATCTACCTCTGCCTGAGTTATACCCGTTAGAGTAGTGCAGAAAGGAGTGAGTATAGAATTGACTTCGGGTTTAACAAATAAAGATATTCTCTTAACTGGTATAAAACTTAAATTAACTATGACAATACCGATTTCTGTTATTTCAGCTTCAGATTGCGGCCTCTTGTCTTCGTCGGCCTGGTCCCAGCAGGTAAGCTCCAGGTCTAGAACAGCTATGTGAGTCTTGTCTTCTAAGAAACCGTGCTTTAAAACAACCTCTTGATTATGAGTCGAAGTATTAACTACTCTGCTGTTGTTGTCCGATAGATACTCTTTCATACCAATTCTTTCCTGTTTCTGCATCTACTCGCCAATAAACTTTTTCAGCTCCATCGTAGTATCCGATAAACCAGCCCACTAAAGTAGACTTAGTAACTAGTTGGGTCTCTACAAGAGTTAGCTCTTTCATGTGAGTTTCTCCTGGTGCAAAGTAAGGCTGCTTGTTCTCAAGCTCAAAATACTTATTCATTCTTTTTAAGCCTACTAGTTTGATATCCCTTTTGTTAGGAATATCTAACCAGGCGATCTCTTCTTCTGTGTGAACCGTACCATCGTTTAGTACGCAATACCAGCCTCCAGGTAACAGGTTGATTTTTTCAGAGTTATAAGGCATCAGCTGGCTTTGTCCTTTAAGATAACAGATTGTATATGTTTAGAGTATAGGCTCAATCTATCTTCACTAGTAATAGCATTGCCCAATGATTCATAAAAGTCAAGGCCGCCAGTTAAATCTGGACCGTGCCATTTATACCTGTTACAGTGCTGCCTGTGTGCATTTCCAAAAACCTCCAAAGTGAGATATCCATACTCCTGTAGCTTTTCTATTACATATTTATAGGTGTGATTGCTTAAGTTACATTCTTGTATTAAAAAATATTTACTTATAGGAATTAAACTATGTCCTCTATCAAGGTAAGTTTTGATATGTTTAAACAAGTTGTAGATAGATACTTGCCTACTATAGTCTCCTGGATAAAGCTCCAGTACAAGTCTACAGATATCTTTTGTTAGAAGTACTTTGTTTAGACCAACTCTAGGCTTGGCTTGAGCTTTATTTAAAGCCCATTTGACTATTTTGTCTATCTCTCTATCTAGTCTAGCTCTATCTGTTTTAAAAGTTTTGGACTTATCATTATTATTGTTTGCTATCCATTCTCTCAGTTTACACTCTAGTTGAGTCTTATCAGTTATCTTTAGTTTTTTAACAAAGTATATACATACTCTAACAAGAGATGAGTTTGTAGTACCGGAACTTTGAATTCCATATTTTAAAACGGTCTCCTCAAGTTTTGGCCCTGAATGGAATACAGGTCTTTGTTGTTTTAAGGTCAAAAATCTAGGCATTACCTTGTAGATATTTTGCCAATTTAACGCCTTATAAAAAGATTGAAGCATTAAAAGAGTTTTATATTTAGATTTGTTTTCTATTTCTAATGTATCTTGGTCAAGGAGATAGCTACCAGACCCGAGTGGTAATCTTAAATTTTTAGTTTTTACAAATAACTCGACTTTACCTGATTGAAGATGTACTGACTTACTCTTTAGAAACTCTACTACCCTATCTTCTAGTAGGTTTACATCTGTTCTACTAATATAGAAATAGCAGTGTATTCCTTTAGACCTAGATGATCTAAATACAAGCTGTGGGCAATTGAAGTTTGAGATAACTGACTTCACATAGTCTGTAAAAGCAGAGTAATCTGTGTACACTCCTTTCTTAAAATCAAAGTCTAAAACAAAGAAATTAGTCTTACTATGAAGAGAGGGTAGATTTCTGCCTAAAATTTTTCTACCATCTAGGTGTGCAAAGAGATCTGGGTCTGCAAACTTTACTTGATTAGTGGGGATCCAGGAATCAAGTTTTTTAATGTGTGGCTTGTAATTCTCTGATAAAAACAGGCTTTTATATGTGTATATGCTATTAGCGCCAAGTTTAGACATTGGCTATTATTATAGTTTTTTACGAATATAATTGCAAGACTGGGACTACAATCGTTTCGCAGCTTCCGTTGCCAACTCTGACCTAACGCCCTCTGTCAAAGTTACATGTCCTGCTATTTTGGAACCTTTAAATTTTTCTATAACTTGAGTCAAACCATTTGTATGTTTAGATACATATGCATTATCAATCTGGTCTAAATCTCCCAAAAGAATGATCTTTGCATTCTCGCCCATTCTAGAAACTACGGTTTTAATTTCTCCTAGAGTAAGGTTCTGTGCTTCATCTACAATGAAGTAACAATCTCTAAGGCTTCTTCCTCTGATATACTGTAGAGGTTCGATTTCAATCTTCGGCTTAATTGATTTTCCATCTAACCCTACAGTTGCAGTTAGGTAATCGAAGCCTCCAGAATTTTTACCAATAACCTGGTCAATAGCATCTTTTAAAGGCAACAAATAGGGCTGGAGCTTCTGAGAAAGGTCCCCCTTAAGGAATCCAATTTTATCTTTACCAGACAGTACTACTAGAGATCTGCTGATAATCATCCTCTCATACAGAGAATTTTTGCCAAGAGCCTGAGCCAATCCTGCAGCGACACTTACTATAGTTTTACCGCTACCTGCTAATCCCGTCAGGGTAACTAACTTGATCTCTGGATCAAGGAGTAAACTTAAGGCATAAAACTGCTCGTTATTTCTTTCTTCTAAGTTTGGAAGATTTAAGTCCTCTAGTTTTATCAGCATCCCCGATTGATGTATACACCTAACACTTTGTTTGGTGGTTTTATTTTTAATCAGAAAGAATTCATTCTCTACGGCCTTCAAACTTTTTGGAGCTTCTATTTGAAAATTTTTATAGATATGCTCTATAATAATATCTTCATCTTCTTCAATCTCTCTATAACCTTGGTAGTTAGTAACTGTATACTTTTCCTTTGGCTCAAATTCAAAGCTGTTAATACCATAAGGCACTGCTTTCAGGCTAAGGTTTAAATCGTTTGTAATAAGGGATACATTGTTTTTTCTGTCTTTTCTAAAAGTAAAGCACACGCTTAAAATTCTATCGTCTGCAATAGTCCTATCGAGAGAATGAGGGAGGTCTTCTAGGACTTCTTTACTGATCTTAACAGTAACTCCACTTGCTTTATCCAGCACTCCTTTATTAAGATCGCCTTGCTTCTTTAGTTCATACAGCTTACGGTTAACCATTCTAGCACTGTATCCGACTTGATCGTCTCTAACTTTGTGCTTATCTAGTTCTTGAATTACACTAATTGGGATTACTACTGTACTACCTTTAAAGTGAGTTAGACAGCTTGGATCAAAAATAAGGCTCGAAGTGTCTATGATGTATACTGATTTCTTGGTTGTTGTTTTTTTTATTTTCATAAGTTATTTTTTAGTGAATTAAATTTCCCCCGCCGTTTTTATCTGGATCGTCTTCTGGCTCTGGGAAATCTTCTAAATCGAAATTTTCATTAGCTTTTAGCGACTCTCCCATAAGACTAGCAATAGACATGTACTGAGTTAAACTTTGCATACTAGGTAACAAGAGGGTGAGACTGGCTTTATCAATATATTCTATTCTCGGTACTCCTAGTTCTGCGGTGTTGAAGAAGGCAACTTTAACTTTGCCGTAAGTTTCCCCTTTAAGTCCTATAACAGTTCCTACTTTGTATAGGTCTCCTATTTCTACTAAATCATATAGGAAGTCTAAGCTTTTATCCAAGTCCGTAGTTTTAATAACTAGATCGTAGGGGAAAAAATCTTTAATTTTTAAATCCTCGTTGGAGGACGGGAGGTTAGACTTGTTAAAGGAGAGCTTTGTCCTGAAATAAACAACTAAGTTTATTGTAGTATCTAAGAGGATGAGTAGAAACTTTCTTAAGTAATTCATCTTGTTATAGGTAATATAGTAAGTTTTAGGCGTCAGATTTTTTAATAATTAATTCGTCAATAAGTCCGTATAGTTTTGCATCCTGCGGCGAAAGCCATTTATCAAATTCACAATCTTTAAAAACTCTTTTATAGGGTTGTCCAGTATTTTCTGATAAGATTTTTACCAACTGTTGTTTCATCAATTTACTTTGTTGAACATCTATCTCTTGTTCAGTAACTGTGTAACTTTGATTACCGAATCTTGAGTTTGGTTGGTGAATCATAATCCTAGAGTTAGGTAAGGAAACTCTCTTGCCCTTAGCGCCCGCTGACAGTAATACTGCTCCCATACTTGCAGCTTGTCCAATACAAACTGTCCTTACATCTGCTGTAATGTAATTCATCGTATCTAAAATTGCCAGTCCTGCTGTCACTGAGCCCCCTGGAGAGTTTATATAAAGGGAAATATCGAGAGAGGAGTCCTTCCTATCTAGCAGTAATAATTGAGCAATAATTGAATTAGCTACTTCGTCTGTGACCTCAGTACCTAGAAAAACTATCCTATCTTCTAGAAGCCTGGAGTAGATATCGTATACTCTGTCCGAGTCTGAGATTCTTTCTGTAACGAAGGGGATAAGGGAAGCCGATGTGGATTTTTTCACTAAGTATTTCTCCAGTCGTTTAAGTTTTCCACATCTTAGTTTAAAAAGCAATGTACACGCCAAAAAACTATAAGTACTCCGAGTTGACTGAGAGTTGTATTTGTATGTAATATAGAGAAGCTTAATTTTAATGGAGTTACCTAATGACGAACTTTAATTTATATGGACCTATTAACGGACTTGGTTATGGAGTATTCGCAAGGGGTCTGATAAAAGGTCTGGGACAATTAAATGTAACTGACTACCACCTTGATATTATTGGCCAAGCTCAAATTGAACACGCCGACGAGCAGACTGTTATACAGAACTTAACTCAAGTACCTTGGAATAGGTCTGTACCCTCTATTAATATTTGGCATGAATTTGATCAATCTAAATTCTCTGGTAACAAGCTAATTGCTTTTCCTATTTTTGAGACCTCTGATTTTTTTCCTATCTCCAAAGGCTACCTAAGTCAGATGGATGCTATAATCGTAGCATCTAAGTGGGCTGCTGATGTAGTAACTAACGCGGTGGGGTCTCAGGTTCCTGTACATGTTGTTCCTGGTGGCGCTAACCTTATCGACACAGACGAAGTAAACTCTACGCCCAAGTACGATAACTTTACAATGCTACATGTAGGTAAGTATGAGAATAGAAAATCCACTTTAGAAATTATTCACGCATACTTGATAGCTTTCTCTGAAACTAAGAATCAAACTAGATTAATATGCCATTGTTTCAACCCCTTCGATCCTAACTTTGCACAATCTATGGTATCAATTCTGGGTCAAGTTGGAATGAGAGTTATTCAATCTACTTCTACAAGTTCTATTGTAGCTGTGAAAGGGTCCTGCATTGTAGAAATTCCAGTCGGAAGAATGCCTGATCTACAACTCTCAAAACTATACAAAGCTTGCCACATTGGGGTCTTCCCCTCAAAAGGAGAGGGCTGGAATTTACCTCTAGTAGAGGCTATCCAATCTGGACTTCCATGTATTGCAACTAATTACTCTGCTCATACTGAGTATACAGGCGTAGAGTATAACTACCCGCAAGAGCTACTTATTAGTAATCTCAATATAGTTCCTGCAATAGACAATGTATTCTTTCACGGCAATAGAGGAAACTGGGCTACATTTGCTATAGAAGAGTTAGTCCATAAAATGCGATATGCTTTCGATAACTATCCTGAGATCCTTGCAAACTTTGACCCTACATTAATAAAAAACAAGTTCAATTGGAAAAACTCTGCACAAGCTTTGCTTGATGCTGTGGCTTCGGTATCTAGTGGTAAAACTTAGTAATAAACAGTCTGAAGGTTCTTTCAAGTTTCCAGACAATCTTTGTCCTACTGTATTCAAGTGCTTAGAATGTGGTTCGACTATTAGAAGACTAGAGGAGACAAACTCCTACATACTCATGTCTTTACATAGAGAGGTTGAGACTGGAAAAAAAAAGATATGTCCTTACTGCTATAAGTTAAGAGAATTTAAAGGCACAGAATGAAAGTAAATCTATTTAACTCTAAAAATCCTAATGGCAAGAGGGTAGCTGTAACAGTAAACTTAGAGTACCCCGATGTAGTTCAAACAAACGATGGGGAGGTTCTCTACATTCTAGCTTTGGAAACTGGGGCAGTAAGTACTTCTGGCACTCGGGTACCACCAGTCTTTGTAAATAATGTTACTGAAGGTAAGATCATCGAGGAGATACAAAATGCCTTAAGTTACTTAGGTCAGCAAATAGATTGGGGGACATTAGAGGACGATATATATGCTCCCACTATTCTTGATATATCCCCAATTAATAATCAAACCAATGTCCCTATTGATAACAGTGTGTTTTTAAGATTAAAGGATATGTTTCCATCTTCTTTAGTAGATACTTCAACTATTAAACTAAGAGTTAACGGTATAGATGTAACTTCAGAATTGCAATTAAAACAAAAAAGCGATGAAGTTTTTATTACCTGGGTACCTATAAAAATTAAAGAATAGGCCACCTTCATTCTATAAAGTTTGATATATACTTTGTAATATATTACAATAGAGCTACATAAATTTATGAAAATTGACTTAAGATGGAAAGTACCAACCAAAAATCAAATGTGGTTGAGATGGAAGAAAGTCGTCAATGATGGATCTGGAAAGATTACATTGAAGGATGCGGAGTTCTTTGGTCCAGTTCTTGAGGACTGCGAGAAAATGGAACAGTCTGGTTTTATTAGACTTGACTTGACTAAGCACTTTATCTTAATAATTCCAAAACCATACATAATAGAACTAAAGTGGTCTAAGATAGTCTCTCAAGACACTGAGAAAATAGTATTTGAGGAAATAGTCTTAGAAGACGGCGATATAGGTTTATTAAACAAATTGAAAACAAGAGACCTATTGTTACTAGATTGTACAGGCCATACCACAGAAGAAGAGGCTAGGGGAAAGTATAGGGCTGCGTATAATGCAATGCTTTATAACGAAAGTTTAACACCATATGATTTCAGTTAAAAACCAAAGGGCACCTCTTTTAAATAAAAAAGTCCGTAGCCCTAATCAAGGAAGATATTGTTGGAGAATCTGTCCCTATTCAACAGAGGACATAACTAGCAGAACTATCTTATCCGATAAGAGTATACACACAACTACTAGCGGTAGAATGACTATAGATGTTCGAGCTGGACATGATGGCACTGGTTGGGTGTGTCTAGACCCCGCGTGTTCGTATTTCCTAGGGACAGCGGTAAGTGGTATTGCCGTAGACGCTAGAGTTCAACAAATAACGGCTTCCGGTGGTTATCAGGTACTGATTGTGCCCATCCAGATGGGGGTTTGTTCTGGTACCCAATTCTTCGAGATGTAACGGGTTCTTGTACTATTTAACTAACTTATAGCACTATACTACAAATATAAAATTTGAAGCTCAAAATATTTAAGGGGATTAACTAAAAATGGCAATTAACGAAACAATTAGAGACTTAGAAATCAATTTAACAAAAACAAAAACTGTTACTTTGGACCTAGCAAAAGTGGTCCCACTTGACAATCAGGGCGACGAGATTTACATACTTAGCTCTGTATCAACTGCTGTTAAAATCGGTGGTGGTACTGCTCTTCCAATTTTCGTTAGAGAGTTTAAAGCTGGATATTGCCAAGGCTCAGGATTTAAAAGTCCTCCTTTTACAATCTCTGGGACAAACAATGCTCTTCAAGTTTCAATAGACGGATCAGTTTTTAGGTCTATTGCGTTAGCTTCAGGCAACGCTTTAACAGGCGAGGATGTTGCCTCAGACCTACAGACAAAGATAAACGCACTAGCAGGTGTTGGACAATTAGAAGCCAATAACCTTTCCTTTTTAAATGCTACCGTTGGATTTATTAATAATAGATTTAGATTAGTTTCAGGCGCTATATCAAACACCTATACTGGTGTAGGCAAATCAAGTGCTGACATTAATGCAGGAGTGTCAAATGATGCTTCAGTTACTTTGGGGTTTGACACAAAGGTAGTGAGCGAAGCAATGGCTAGCAAACAAGCTACAGAAACTATACTTACATCTGGCTATACTGGAGGAGCTTCAGTACTGAATGTATCTGCTACAACCGGACTAGCAGCAGGTCAGCCTTTTTCAATCTACGATGGAACTAACCGAGAGTATTTCGTAGCTTCAGGTATTTCTTCAAATACAATAACAATTTCTGGGGCAACTGGAGTGGCAAATAGTTATACAACTGGAACGGTTGTTCAAAGACTTTTTGAAAGAGACCCTATTGCAGCTATCCCATCTCCATATCAAGATGTAGATTCAATCGTTAGATTTTCACTACGATCAATTGCTAATCAATTAGACTTTACTGTTTAATTAAATCTGCGGGGCCAAAGTTAAATACTTTGGTCCTGCAATTCAACTCCACAAAAACAAACAGACCTTCCTCTTAAGTTCCATACTATTGACCATAGAGAGTATTCTATGTAATACTAACTGTTACCAATTAAGCCAAATGGAAAAAATAAACAAAGACATGCAACAACAAGAATACCAAGACCTTCAAGACAAGAAGAATGACTCCATCTTAAAGAAAGTAAGCCTGTGGCAAACTTTTAAATTTGTAAAACATTTGACTTGTCAAAAGCCTGGATGTGGCTGTGACTTAGTTGCTAAGAAAAACCGCTATAAAGTTACACTTCACTGTCCTACTTGTAAATCTGTACAATCGTATGTACCCAAGGCAGTACTAGCTAGTAACCTTCAAATACAAGATGTCAACACTGGTAAATTCATCAAGGATGTGTCTGACTTAACCCACCAAGGCGATGATGGCTCCACAGGTAAAAAGGGGTCTTAAACTCTCCCCTTCCGAAAATAACTCTAAAAGATATATACAGGCTGAAATTTTCCTAACTGATAGGGGCATTGATTCCCCTCTTTGCTCTTTTGGTATATACTTAGGACTTAGCTCTGCGGCGCAAGAGCTGTTCTGTGCTAAGTGTTTAAACTATGTTAGCAAAGCACCATTAGATTTTATACAATGCGACGATAGTATTAAAGAGACTACCACTTTAACTTTAAAAGGTATAAATGCACTTCAAAAAGAAGGACACACCTTTAAAGCAACAAAGCTTTTGAAAGATAAAAATGGACCTAGACCCCAAAAAATATAGATGCTTTTTTGTAAATGACAAATTTGAATTTGCTCTATTCTTCGACAATACCGTAACAGATAAAAACTTAATCCTTTCTGACTTTTTAAACTGGAAAGATTGGAAGTTTCATCTATTCTACTTTGATGTAGAGTTTGTATCAGCTAAGTTTAGTGACGATTTAAGTAGAGTGGACATAGTAGTTAAGAATATAGTAAGCTCTAGTAGTCTTAAGAAAAAGTCTAATAAATAAAAGAAAATTAGATTTACAGGGTTGTACTTGTATTTTCTATTTTAAACCGTAATTTACCTGCATCAAATAGTATTCTATATCTAGGTCCCCCCAGTACCAGTTCAAATTCTGTCTTCGAATCAGAGTAAGAATCTCCCATTAGTTTTTTTAGCTTAACCTTTCTAAAGTTACTTTTATAGAAGATAGTCCTCCTATCCGTGTAGTAATAGCTGTAATCAACTTCGTGGTCTAGCTCAAACCCCAGTACCTTATAAAGGCCACCGTAAGAATACCTTAAATCAGCAAAAGTTATTATCTTTGTCCAAATATTATTGTCTTTAAATTTTTTAAGTAATTTAGAGGCTGCTCCCCTGACTGAAGTATTTATTCGATTACTAAATCTGTTTAACTCCCAAATACCCTTAGAGATTTGTTTAAACGACATGCAAGAAACTAGCTCGTTGTCCTGTACTAATCCATAGTTCACTGAGTATACTCCCGCTCCCTGCAGGTGGTTACTGTTGTAAAATCGATCTGCCTCTTTTCTACTGACTTGTATTATTTTTGTCGATCTTCCATTTAAAACTGAATCAAATAGCCCCAACTTAGACTTTAGGAGACTTTTCCATATTTGATTTCGTATTGGACAAGTCCAATCTAACTCACCTATTTGAAATAGGTTAATACCCAGGCTACGGCATTCACTGGTCTTTAGAAAGTGCTTTTTTCTAACTTCGATAGAAGGTAAATATTTATAAGAGTGGAAGTAGATACCATTATATTCAATAGCCAAATTTTTAGTAGGTATATAGATATCTAACTCCGTATTAGATAGACTAGATCTATCGTTTACTACGACTTGATCGGGTATAATGCTTTTGATAAAATTAAGTACTTCTCTATGGCCTTTTGAAATCGGATAGCTAGACTTTAAAGTAATGTTATATTTTTTAAAATCATTAGAAATTGAAGTAATGTCCATACCTACGATGTCGGCTATTTTTTCTAAAGAATAGTTTCTAACATGGTTGCAGTAAGTTAAAAACTTTGTGTACCTAACTTCATTAGTCCTTAAATTGAAAGTCTTATCGGGTAAGTGTCTTTGATTATAGTTAGGTCTGTTGAACTTTATTGAATTTGTTCTTGCGGCTTTTGCTAACTCTATGTGTTTAGTTCCGTCTGCCAGTTTAGCTGCCTCTCTTGCTTTAGCTATGTTTATAGATTCAGGAGTAGCACTGTAGTATTTAAATCCGTACCTATCTTGGTTAGTTACCTCTCTTTTTTGTACAATAATATCCATTTCCTCAGAAGATTTCGAGTGCCAGGCTTCCTTCATCTTATCAAGACCAAATTCTCTAAAGTTTTTTAAGGACTTTTCTCTGACTTTAGGCAAATTAAAAACAGACTCGACATTATATCTAGACTTCAATGTTGATTTTGTCTTCTCTTTAATTGCTTCAGAGCACATCGGAGCGTTTCCGCCAAACCTTTCGTTCATTGTTTTATTTTTCTTATCTTGAACTTCTTTATTTTTAGTTGGGTGCCCGCCGTATTTATCTTGCCAAGTTTTGTCCCTTCTTGACCTCATCTCAGATGATTGGAAGATATGATCTACTCCTAAAACTTCTTTGCAATACTTTTTAGAATTTATTTGGAGATTGCTGGTGGCAAATTCGCAATTTATGCTGCAATATGTTCTATATTTTCTTTCCTGTTTACCAAACTTTACTTCTTTACCGCAGGGGCATCTTGGCTTTTCAATGATAGAATTAATAATGCAATAGAGCCTTTCAGGTAAGATCGCGCTTTCTGGTAGAAATTTAGAATTCTCTAGTACGGCTCTATACATTTCAGGATGATTTTTTGATAAGAATCCCGTTTGTATTCTACCTCTAAAGTATTGCCCTGTTTCTGGGTCTTTTAATAAAAAAGAGTTGATAAAATCTTGTAGGTCTTTGTACATACAAAGAGTATACAATTCTCTGATTATAGAGTCAAATTTAACTTAATAGGTAACTAGTTGAATATTAAGAATAATCATAAAACATTCTCCACAGAATTGAAGAATTTGCGCCTGTTTCGAGAGCCCCTAGTTTAATAGATAAGTAAATAAAATCAGTTATCATCTCGCCATTAGCAACACCTAAATCTATAGATTGGCCTGCTGTATTAACTTCAGGCATGTTATCCTCTGTAGACGCTAAATATGCTGGTGGTACATCACTTGCTAGGTCAGTTGCTCCAGAGATACCTTTCTTCCACTGAGACCCGTTTGCTGCTGGAGTTTTTTCTCCGGCAAAGCCTACAGCAAATTTTGTATCCGCTGACGCTGCATTATGGTGTTGAGCTGTACCATGTGAATTCAATCCAAATTTTGTATTTGTAAGTAATGTAGCTCCGCTCAATAGCTGGAACCAAACTACCTTAGTGGGACTATAAGTAGATACCGTTACACTTCCGAAATTTAGTAAACTTATTCCTAATGTTGTAGGTTGAGGTCCAGAGCAAAGAATTCTAAATGAATCTCTTGCTGTCAAGGACCCTGAATTTGAAAAAGCTATAGTTACACCTTTTGTACCCACTGCTGTTCCTGTAACCTGTGTAGTTGTAAACGAACTAGACTTACCTTCTCTTAGAGAAGACCAGTGGTATCTTGCTGTACCTACTGCTGCAGAGACATTTGATCCGTCTGCTGTTGCTATAGCAGTACATGTAATATTAAAAGTAGTGTTATGAGTAAATACTCCGTCAGAAAATCTAACTCTTAGACCACGAGTACCTACTTCATAAAAGTGATCGGCAAATAAAAGCTGGGTTGCTGTTGCATTAGTATCGCCTCCAGATGAAGTTACTGTAAATGTAGGTACATTTCCTGTTCCAGCATTCATCGTAGGACCTGTTCCTGAGGTAGCAACTGTAATTGTATAGACATCTGTTACTGATCTGTTCCAGTCCCCCGCCATAGTTACAGCACCTGTAAATGATCCACCGCTTATTACTGCATTACCTACTGGATGTACTGATCCAACAAGAACTGTATAAATATCTGAAAACTGCCCACCATAAACACCACTAGTAGTAACTTGGCCTGTGTAAGCTCCATTATTGGCTGAGACTGCTCCATTTACTGTGGTAACACTGAGGCCGCCTCCCTGTGATACTGCCATTCCTAGGAGATGTAGGCAGTCATTGGCTCCGTTATCGACGGCAACTGTGGAAGTAGACCCCAAAGAGCTGCTTCTAATTCTAAATCTGTTATTTATATAAGCACAAGTTACAAAATCAAACTCTGCGCCTGGTAATTGTTTAAGTTTAAATTCAATTTCTCTAGCTACCATTCTGGCATCTAAATTGGTACCACTAGTTAGCGTAATTGACTGAAATCCAACACCATTTACTGAGACTTGGAGTTGGTTTGCACTTGGCGTAAGTGTCATAGTACCTGAGGTGGCAGTTGAAGCTTCAATACTCCCAAAAGTACCTGTACCTGAAATAGTTTCATTAGTTTGAGCTGTTAAAGCTGTATCTGTGTTAGGGTCAAAATAAACCCATCTTGTTACTGCTGGCACTGTATTATAGCTCCTTTAATTGTATTTCCAATCTGTACTGGATACATAGTATTAATGTCCAATAGTATCTGGGAACATCTAGTTACACTTAAACATAGTATAATTTAGGGCTTCTGTTCTATGATAAATGACCAAGTATACTCAAGTTTGTTGCCCGCAAAATCTTCAGCTTCTATATTTAAAGTCATAGTCTTGCCATACTCAAAGAAAGGATTGTTTGATATAATATTAGATATTAAATTTTGATGAATATCCTCTAATCCTATGATCTCTGCACTTAAATTATTTGATGGGCTTTGGTTAGTTAAAAACCTGTAGCTTAAGGAACTTTGAGTAGGGTTAAAGGCTGTATCACAGGCTTGTGTTATAACTGATATATCTGTTGAATAAGTGAAGTTAGTATCGGAGTCAAAGCAATACTGTGCCCCCCAAAGAAGTTCAGTAGTGTAGTCATTAAATACTATGGCTCCTGAAATTAAAGTTGTCTGTTCTAGATGGAACTGTAAGTCACAATCTGTAAGAAAGTCTGGAGTCATTGAGAAGTATACATCGTAGATATTATTTCCTGATACTGGAACAAAGGATGCTCCTGATATAGTTTGTCCATTGCAGCTTACATAAGAGCCACTAGGGTTAACCCCAAGCCCTAATAAGTTAAGATAAGTAATTCTGAAGTCAGTACCTGTTGTACTTATTGGTAGCGAATTTAGTATATTTAGATCTGTATAGGTACCATTTATATTTAACTGTAGTCCTGAAGCCAATAGGTGTGTATTACTTTGCGTAAAGAAAGTATAAGTCTGGTTTAAATAATTTGGAGCAATACTAAACCTATCACTACCAGATACTTGAACTGTTACCGCCGAATTGTAGGAAAAGTTATTTACAGGGTTAATAATATACTGTCTTCCATTTCCTGAATCTATATTAGATATACTAGTTACATAATCTGTATTAACCGCTGTTCCAGAAAGTACCGCTGGTATTGAGTTAACGAGGATAGTTACAGAACTTGGCTCTAGCCCCGTGTGATCGTCTGTTATAGACAAGTTAATGTTTGCTGATGGTAGTATTTGAGTTTGAGCTATACTAGGATTTAAATTCTTTAAGTAAGGAGACTGGATATCTGGTGAGCCAGAAATCATGGCCGCTAGTCCATCTATATGCCAGACATTAAAGTCATAGGTAAAATTTGTTACATTGGCTATCGTCTCATCATCTTGTACTCTACCTGAAACTACTACTGGATTGTTCTGTTGTAAAAAATTAGAGGAGGGGTTAAATACAAACTGATATAATGAGTTCGTAATTCTAGAGTAAGTCACTGAACCAGAGCCTGGAGGACATACTGTTACTCCACCAGAAACTAATAACAAATTATTTACTGCTACTGAGAAAGACCCGCTCACTACATTAGAACCTTCGGAGTCCCGTATATCAAAGCTAACATTCGTCTGCGGGTTATTAAAACTAGAGCCTGAAAGGGGTATTATATTTAATATGTCAGGGCCTCTTACATCTACTTGGTCTAGAAATAGATTTAGTAGCTGTCCCCCAGTAAAAGTTACTCCTATTGTAGTATCATAAACAGTAAATACACTTTCTTGAATACTGTCGGCTCTAAGCATTATCTTTTGATAATTTTCAACTAATAGAAAAGGTATCTCTAATACCTGAGTGTCGTTTATCTGTAAGAAAGATAAATCACTTACTTGCGTTCCTTCAAAAAGTCTTAGATTTAGATCAACTATTTGTGTAGGATTTTTTTGTAAAAAAGCTAGGTCAGCTTTGGGGTTTTCAAATAAAGTTAAATTAGCTGTGAGATCGATTCTTTCTTTAAATTGGCTAAATATATAGTCATCAAATACTTCAGGGTCATTTAGTAGGAAACTCCCTGTGGTTACTAAGGCCCTAGATCGTACAGTTAGGAAGCCTGAATTAGTGCTACCCTTAGTTGCATATAGATTTACTGTATTTATTATAGGCATACATAAAGACTAGTCTGATATCGTAACTTGTATTTGTACTGCTCCTGCCGAAGCTCCAGCTGTATACTGGGTTGTAGCCACTCCTGCACCATTGGTAACGGCAGAAGGAGGGTTGATTACTCCGTCTCCCTGTACTAATAAGAAGGTTACAGTCTTGCCACTTAAAGCCTCTCCCCAGGCATTGATAACTTCTACAGTTACTGCTGCAATATCCCCTGTACCAGCCTGTAAGCTGTAGTCATCAGAGTTGACTGCGCTAAATGCTGATATCGTAGGATCTATATTAAATTGCATTAGTTCTGCATTTGATCTGATTATATAAGAGTAAGTTCCAGGGGTGAAGCTTGGAATTGCTCCTGAGTTTAGAGTCATCAGTTCTAATGTAGTTATATTGATTACATTCTTTACTAGAAAAGTAATACCAAGTATTGCACCAGAAGTGCCTGTTACTAGATCCCCCTTCTTAACTAAAGAGGTAGTAAAATTTCTCGTAGCATCTACTAGGGTAGGACTGCTGAATGTACCAGCTGTCCCAGTTACCTTTGTGGCATTAACATTGGTTGAACCATTTTCTCTGAGATAGAAGAGAGAGTTATTATCTGTTGCATGGAGGTATAACTGATAAGGTTTATTTGTCGCTGAGATTAAATACTCATTAAAGTCTGGTATATTTAAAAATACTTCTTTAGCTTGTGCTACTGGAGGCTGTGCAGTAGAAAGAGACTTATACCTTACTTCCGTAGTATTAGTATCGTAGCTAACATAATTTAAAGATGTCCCAGCTAGTCCGTTATACATAAATGAGGTAATGCCGCTGGACGGTACTAAGCCTGAGGTAGAGGTAGTTATGCCACCTGTTCCACTATTTACTACGCCCACAAAAGTTCCAGAACTAGAGAAGGAGTAAATTCTATCTCTAACTTTAGCATACATAACTTGAGAGGGGCTCACTGCTATAGCTACTGTTCCACTGATTAGTTCAGACAATACTGTTGAAGGGGTTTGAATTATATCAAAGCTGTTAATAATAGATTGTTGTACGATACCTTGATCACTCACTCTTTCAATTGTTAGTACAGGGTAGTTATCGTATAACTGAGTGCCCGTAGTAATTTGAAAGTTATCTAGTACAACTTGATTAGGAGATTGTGGTCCTGTCGTAGTACCAAATAACCCTACCCTTAGATTTGTTGAAGTTATTGTTTCATCGAAGTTGGTACTATTAAAGGTTGAAAAAGTGTTTCCAGCTTTTGCCAAAAATAAAGTTCCTGAGGTTGGGGTCCTTGTATCCACTTCAAGAGATACTTTGAAAGTATAATTCTCACCAATATTAGTAAGTGCTGAAAATACTACTTGTAGATTAACCCCACTAAGGCTTACTCTTGTTATGTTTGTACCTGATTGTACTGTTGACGCAGACCCTAGTGTCGGGTTGCTTAACTGCCAGGAGTTGTTTGGCGAGCCACTTACTAACTGAAGTGTAAAGTCCTGTGTGCCTGAAGTTTTATATATACTCGGGTTAACAGAAATTCCACCTACCTGTGATACGGTAAAAGACTGTCTATCTAGAATCGCTATTTTTTCGAATAAATTGACGCTCCCAGACCTTGATATACCTACTTGGTATAGCATACTGCCAAATTCAGTATCTTCATGTACTGCTAGACCTACATATGTTTGTAAGTTATCTGCAACCTGTAGAGCATTGTAATCTATGGTAGCTTCAAAGTCTGAATTGAAATAATATCTGGAGAATAAAAATCGGTTTGAGGCTACTGGAGTGCCACTTAGCGTGTTGAATATCAAGCTACCGCTGACTTGGTTTCTTGCGAACTCAGCGGCATTAGGGTAGGCCCCTACTGAGGGTGCGGCAAATATATTCCAATTTTTTGTTGGTACGCCTGTTTGAGTAACTTCATTAAAAGAAAACCACTTATTATAATCTACTCCTGGACCTGCAGGAAGAGTAAAGTTATCGTCTGGGTCTGGGCCAATACCGGAGGCTAATATAGTTCGTAGCCTTACTGTAAAGTATTTATCGGTAGTCCTATCATAACAGACATCTAACATGCCAGAGTTAGTAGGAGTATAGCTAACTTTCTCAGTTCCATTTGTCTGGTAATACTTAAATTTTGGAATTATATTTTGGCCAGTTTTGCCCCACAAGGTGGCTTTAAGGATATCGGTACCATTGTGTAAAACCCTATCTACCCAATCTTGATTAGTGCCAGAAAACTCTGAATTAAATGTTTCAAATGTGGTAGCTGTATTTGTGGGGGATAGTTGATCTTGCTGAACTGTCATTTCCTTTATTCCTTGCGGTAAACCTTAGGTTTTAACACATAGGTTACTTCCTTGTTGTCTACATTAAAAGTTAAACTTTCTAAATTAACACCGTCTTCTAATCCAAAAACTTCTATACAGACATCCGTATCAACTGGCACTAATACAGAGCACTCTTCTGGGTTATTGTTTATAAATAGTACTCCTGCTGATGGCTTAATCTTAAAATTCCAGCTACCAAAGAAAGTGTTACCTTCTATGTCTGAAGCCCTAATAGCGGCTGTTAGGTCCGCTTCATATGGATAGGCATCAGTTGTTTGATAGGAAACCTTGACACTATTAGAATCTGTATAAGAAGTTGTAGGAGTTACTTGCTTACCGCCCACATACATTTCTATAGAAGACAAATCAATGCCTGTCTCTAAGTCTGCTATTATAGCAAATACTTCTGTTGTCGGCAAATTATTTATTGAGTTATCAGGAGGATATACTGTTTCCAAGAAGGGAGCTTTAAAGTCCCCTACTGTATCAAAGGTATAAAAAGTGGAGATCGTTCTTGGAGGCAAGTTTGTATCTTCTATCTCCAAGTAAACTGAAACAGTGGAGGAATAGTTAAAGTTTAAGGCTGGGTTATAATCTATTTGTAATCCGCCCCCGAAAGGAGTTACAACTATTTGGCTAGTTACATCTACCCCATTAACCTTAAAAATTAAAGTAGAAGTGTTTAAAGGTGTCAAACTAAAGCCTATAATTCTGAGAAGGATATTTGTATCTACTGGATTTTTCCTACTATAAGGTGCAGGAAGCGCAAAAATTAAAAAGTTATATTGGATGACAGTAGTTATTTCTTCTATAGGAATATTCTGATCTATTAAATTGAGTCCAGTTACAAACGGTAATTGCTCTAAGACCATAGAATAATATTGAATCACTTGATCGATAGGTATCTCTATATCGGTTGGTTTATCTTGATCAATAAACGCAGCACCTACTATGTTGGTGGTTTGATCCAGTAAGTTGTGAAAGCTTAGCCTATCCTGGTCAACTAAGGTACGGGAGGGCGTGGTGTTTTCTTGATCAACAAGTCCAATATTCAATATATTTTGGAACTGCTCTACATAAGTATTTAATCTTAAGTTAGTTCCTACATCCCTTACCGTTATAAGTACTGGCCTATTTGTAGGGGCTGCCCCCGAATTATATCTCGTTATTCCTCTGCCTAGTGCGTTGGTTGTAAAAGAGTTAAAGCCTCCTGGAATAGACCCAGAAGAATCATCTTCTGTAATAGATATACTTCTACCCAATATGGGTAAGTCATATTGATCTGTAACTATAACTGTAAAATCTGATTGACTACTGCCTCCTAAAAAAGTGCTTCTATCTCTAATAAAAGTTATGTTCTGAACTTTTGAAGCTATAATTTCTGTGTCTACATGGTAGTTAGCATTTGCACCTACTTCGTCATCATATACAAAGGTGGTATTATTAAATATATGACTTTCCTTCTGCAATTTGTGGATTGTGGTCGAGTCTATCTCTAAGCTAAAGACTTTTATAATAGTATTGTTGTCGTTTTTAATATTCAATAGCATCGAAGAAGATTGGTAACCTGCATTGACTCCAAAAGGTCTATAAGTCAGTAGTTGTGATCCTCTGACAAAGGCTAAGTTGCCGCTTGCAATATTGGCAGCTGTTACATTTCTCCAGGAGCTACTGCTGTAACTTGTCAATATATTTCCAGTGTAGCTATTTATCTGAATTAAGCTTCCACTAGTGATGTCTGTACCACTGCTATTATTAAATACCCAGATATTTTTTCTATATATTACCTTGTCTAGGTTATTGAACTGTATAGTTAACGGGACCGTAAAAAATACTGTATTACCACTAATACCTGTAATTGTTCTTTCAGTTCTTTCACCCGCCGCTGCAGTAGATGGTCCAAAATAAATTGAATCGCCGAGTTCTAAAAACAAAGCACTAGCTAAAGTAACTTGGGTTACTCCTACAGAGGCAAAAGTAGTTAAGTTAGTCTCGTATCTTTGAACGCAGAAAGCTTCTGAGGCATAGATAGTAGAACCATTAATAAGATTTATTTCATTTGCCAAGCCGGTTTGTTTTACTAAAGTAGTATTATTTAGAAACCATTTATTTATTACTATGCCTATTCCAACTCCTGAGCCTAGCCTCGATAAGGTCCAAAAATAGTAGCCATCGTAGCTAAGTTCTAAAACTTCATTTAGTAAGGAAGTATCTAAGGGGACCGTACTGACAAGCGTACCACCAGGGTAAGTCTTAATTAACATGGTATCAGTCACATGATCAATAGAATATATTCTACCTCCTGTTGGTCCAAAACAAGCTGAGGATTCTGACAGGTTAACATTACTAAAAGGCATTTAATCCTTTATGTAGAAGCCGTGATTGTTATAGTTCCTGCAACTGTTCCAGCTCTGTAGTTTACAGTTCCTTGTCCCTGGGCGTTTGTACCTGTAATACTAGTAGGTATCATAATTCCTGCAGGAGCCCCTACGGAATCACTATCAGTAAAACTTACCGCTCTACCCGCAACCGCATTATCATATTGATCTTTTACTAAGGCGGTAATAGCTGTGGTACTCACCCCATCTGCAGCGATAACAGCTGATTGAGAGGTTAAACTTATAGACAATGGTAGTCTTTGAATTGGAGCTACTTGATAGTTAAATTGAGTGCCCCAATCTTCTGTAGTTAGAGAGGGTCCAACTCTATAGGTTGCCTTTCTCTGGAGCCTGAATATCGTATTGTTCTCATGAGTAATATCAAAAATAGGTATTATATTAGAATTTACTTCTTGATTATTTTGAGAGGCGGATTGTACAGTTACACTAAAGTTTGGATTTGACTGTTCAGTTTCTACGAACAATAGATTAGTTTGATTTGCAAATACAAGAAAATCTCTAGGCCCTCCAGTGTAGAAAGCATCAGTAAGGTAAGTAGAAGCTAGTACCGCTCTATACTCATTGCCCGCTCTTCTTGCTATGATAGTAGTAACATTAGGATTTAAATCGAAAGAATAGAGCTGGCCAGAGCCATTTACAGGATCTGAATCGGAGGGTCTAAATTTGTTAAAAAACCAAGCTCTTCTTGAGGAATCTACTAAGTTGCTCGATGAGTAAGAATTTACAAGTGGAGTAGTAATGGTAATTTGATTACCCACTAAGATCGAGTTAATAGTAACTGCTTCAGTTTTACCTTCATCTCCAGGAAAAGTTGACGGGCCAAGATTGATAATGTCTCCGGCAATTAGTCTAGAATTACTATTTAAAGTTAGTGTTTGAACGCCTGCTACAGCATTCGCTGTAAGCGATCTATGAAAATGTTCTATGGCAAAAGCATTACAGTCATACTTCTGACTTGCCGAGCCGTTTATGGTATAGGTCCTTCTTAATTTAAGAATGAAGTCGTTTACTTCCCATCTTTTGATTAATAACTGGCCATTATTAGAATTGGCTGTAGGCAAGTTCTCTAGTGTCCAGAAAAACCTACCATCATGTTGAAGACACACACATGGATTAACCAGGTCACTATCAAGTGGGTAAGAAAAAGCATTCTGCCCTGAATCTACCTTTTTAAATAAAGTGTCGTTAGTCTCAGAGATATTGAAAAAATATCCTTCTACTCTGACGAAATTTGCTGTGTTTAACTGTACATTAAGTGGCACTTATTAAATTTTCCTTAGTTTCTTGATATTACATAACATAGTACCATAGCCAAATAAAAAGGGGCAGCCTGAGCCACCCCTTTTCAAGTAATTTATTTAATTACTAATTATCTACATACCTTATCTGGGCAAGTATCTAGTACATTATGGATGCTAGTCTCAAACTTCTTAGTTTGACCTACAGGTGCTTGAGTGTTGCGGCAAGCATTTCTACCTGCGCGTTGGGCGTCTGAAGCTCTTGCAAACTGCTTCTTAGCTAAGTTATGTATCAAGACAATAAGCTCCTGGTTAATATCCTGCTCACAAGTACCTTGGCAGAGTCTTACATCGGTCTTAAGGTCTATAATTGCTTGTATTATCTGCTTATGAGTATTAATTGCACTGAAGGATCCTGTTCTTGATACTTTAGTAAACTTATTGTTACAGACTGCCGCCCTAGCAAAGTAAGGTAAGGTTTTCTTGAACAATAAGGTATTAGCATCTTGAATCATCTTTCTTTTGTTAATCTCGAAGTGAACTAGGTCTCCTCCTGTTCCTCCACAGACTCCACAAGAATCAATTCTAGTTCCACCGTTTGGTACTCCAGCACAGTCAATGCAGGAGTTAGTACCGTTACAAGTTCCACATAGATCAGGCTTAGAGGGTCCAAATGGGATTCCATTACAGTCTGTACATGACAATCCGTTGCCCCCG
>Ga0163144_10002130_pt1 | contig 46279 bp, 35 predicted proteins | sample OliLak19BULKMAT1_FD_123175 | JGI IMG/M metagenome (GOLD analysis project Ga0163144, IMG submission 123175) | Freshwater microbial mat bacterial communities from Lake Vanda, McMurdo Dry Valleys, Antarctica - Oligotrophic Lake LV.19.BULKMAT1 | ecosystem: Environmental > Aquatic > Freshwater >... | reverse complement strand
TACGATATGCGGATCGACATCGAGTTCGAGTTTCACTTGGCCGCGGTCCAAACTTTCGCGATAACGCCGACTGATGTCGTGGAGTAGCGACGATAGGTGCACTTCAGAGCGGTGATAAGGCAGCTCGCCCAATTGAATACGCGCGACATCGAGTAAGTCGTCGATAAGTTTGCCCATCGCTTGAATCTGGCGCAGGCTTAGATCGATTGCCTCTTTTAAATATTTTGTATCGGGCCGCAGGTTTTTATCCACATCGACTTGGCGATCGAGAATCTGCAACTGCAACGACGCAGAACTAAGCGGAGTTTTAATTTCGTGCGCTGCTAGAGAAAGAAATTCATCGCGGCGGCGAACTTCGTTGGCCGAGCGGTGTAGGCGAATCAGATTCCCAGCGCGCACAAGCCATTCCATTTTACTTGCCGATAGACTGATAAAATCAGCGCTCTCATTTTGCATGTGCGACTCGAGCAGTTGAGGTGAAACCCCCGAGGCGGTCACCCATAAAACCGCAGATTGTTTAAGTAACGGCGGTAGCAGATTGGCGCGGCTCAATCGCGCGATAATCAATTCTGCTTTTTCGGCTGCCGCAAGGGCAGGCACATTTGAATAGTCCGACACAGCTTTTACTTGAAAGTGCGAAGAGAAATGCTCAACTACCGATTTCGCGAGCGCGGAATCGTCGTCTACCACGAGAACGAGGGGTCCTTGCAAGTCTTCCATTCATTGCACCTGTTTGAGAAATACCAAACGCAGGCGCAAACGGCAAACCCAAGCCTGCAAAGACAGCTGACTTTTCGTCGATAAAAGTGCGCCAAGCGCTACTATTTGGAGCCCGATGCAGAGGGAGTAAGTGGCATCAAATGGCGAGTTTAGTATCCGATTTTCCAGGGGAATTACGATTGCGGCAGATACCAGAGTTGGGTATTCCGCGAGGGCGATGTCCATTCGTCGATAAAGTCGCAGGGTCAGATCGTAAATCGCGTACATGCAGAATCCAGAGAGTATGGCTCCCAACACCCGCGGATCGGGGGGCTGCGCTAAGCCCCCTAATGTACTGCCGTAGAAAACCAACGCCAGAGCTGCAACTAAAGCGACGACCGGTGTCGTCTCCTTTACGCCAGTGCGCTTCATCAGAATATAGCCGGCGGTGAGGCCGCACGTCGCGATGAAAGCTAAGCAGTATCCCCACAGCGACTCGCCATCGGCTCGCAAAATCATGCCGGCAACGATGGCTCCTATGATTAAAAATCCCGCCATCAATCGGCGCGCACTAGAAGTTTGAGAACCCGCCAAGGAGCCCAAGCAAATAAGCAACGCCGTATCGAGGCGGCTAATCCAGCCAACTGTAGATGCGCGCGCGTAGAAAAAGCTCTGCGTCAGCAAATAGAGGGATGCGCCGGCAATGAGGAAGCGGATCACTTGTTCGCGCGGAAATTTTGGTAACAGTGAAGTGCGAGTGCGCAGTGCGATGACTGCCGCCACCATAGCGCAACCCAACCCGCGATAGACCAGAGTAGTGGGCGCGGGAAGTTCAAGCACGGCCAGGTACTTTAGCAAAAGTAAGTTTGCCGCGTGCAATAGGACGTATGGAATGAGGACCCAAATCATTTTACAACCGTGACTCGACCCGATCCTAAATCAGTTGAGATCCAGCGAAATTCTTTGGCCAGTGTCTCAGTCAAACGATTGCACTCGTCGATAGCCGTCGCCCACTGGGCTTCCATGTCAAGCACGGCTACTTGCACCAGCTCGTGGGACCTATAGTCGTGACGATTCCAGCCCAGCTGATTTTCAAAAAACTGGTAGCCCATTTTCTCTAGAGTGCGAGTGCGCGCGGAGCCTGCGACGAAGGTGCCTATCGCTTGTTTCACGCCGCGCTCCTTGGCGATTTCAAAGCAGTGCTTTCTTAAGAGCGTGTTGATTCCGGTGCCACGATACGAAGAGTCGGTTGCAGCACGGCTTAGGATGAGTGCTGGGAACTGCAGTGCAAATGCAAAATCCCAAGGGCATTCAATCTTTTTTTCCACAATTTGTTGGTCGTCGAGGATTTCCATTCGCATGGTGGCAATGAGTTTGTCGTTTTCCCAAGCGCCCAACACGATTGCTTGATCATCTGATGCATTCCAGAAAATGCCGGAATCCTCGACGGAGAATCCTTTGGCCTTGGCGTACTCCGTCTTCCTCAGGGAATTAACTATCGGGGAGTGCTGCTTCGTAAGAACGCTCACGTACTTTTCCATAGTTCTCTCCTTGTAAATAGGGTTCGAGTAATTGATCTGCTAGGCGGCCAAGACAGCTTAGGTTTGCAAACCCCGGCCCCTGCATCAGACCCGCTAGTGCCGGAATGTGAAGCCTTGGAAAAACTCCGCTGACCGCTAGGTTTTCTTCCATGCGGTTTTCTAGAAGTGATTGAGTGATTTTATCGGTTTGTAGTTGTTCCAGCATGTGACCAGTGGCACTTGCCGTAAGTAACAGCTCGAGTGTGCTGGCTTGATCAAAGCCAGTGGCCTTCACCAGATAGTCAAAGACGTAGGTGCGCGCAGTGGCTGCTAGTCGCACTGTCGTCGTTACCTTCTCCCCTTTGGCTTCGTAGCCAATCAGTCTGCCCGGAATGATTTCGATTTGTGCAACGGGATCAAGGTGCTTAAGCGCATACTGCGAGAAAACTCCTAAATCCGTGCGCTTCACGAATTCTCTACGTTCCTTAAGTGGCAATGATTTCCACTGCGCGGTGGCCGAATCTGTGTAAACCCGATTTTCCCGAAAGCTTTCTCCTCTGGAAAAGATAAAGCCAGTAGGGCTTACGATCTGAATCTTTGCCGAGGGAGCTGCCTGCGAAAGAGCTAAGGCAATCGATGCAGCATTTTCACCCGCGCCGACGATTCCAATCGCCGGTACAACGGCTTTTGAGATAGCGGAAATATTTTTCCAGAATGATTCCACGTCGAGCACGCGTGTCGCTGCAGGCTCGCCCTCGATGGCGCGGATTTTCCCTGGTCCAGTGAGAACCACGCCCTCGGCCGTTAGGCGGTGTAGTTTATGGCCCGATAAGAATTCTACTTCCCAAAGATTATCGACGATATCAAGGCGCTGAACTTTGCCAAAATGCAGTTGCACCCTGTCGCTGCATTGTTCCCATACCCACCGTAAGTATTTTGCCCATAATGCATGAGTGGGCGAAGGTCTGCCTCGATCAATCCAATCGCCATAGGTCCCATCTGCGACGAGAAACGACTGCCAGCTAAAGGCACGCATGCGCGAATTGACTTGCGAATCTAGCTCTTCTCCGTAACGGCGAGTTTTATAGGGAAAGCCCACATCCTTCTCAGGCGACGTGCCTAGTTCCATTCGGCCATTGGTGTAACCACCGCAGCCGTTCCAGTGAGAACCTATCGCCGATTTTTCGATGATGTGTATTTTTGGAACTTCAAAACCCAGTTCTTCCAAAACGGTGTTCTTGGCGGCGAGCGCCATGGCCTTGGGGCCTGCACCTATGACAATGAGATTTCTGTCTGACATGGAATTCCTCGATGGAGCGGGTGAGCGGGCGAAGACCGCTGTAAGTAATCTTCGGCGATTTGTGCCGCGCGATTAGCAATGCCTCTCGATAATTTAACGGCCGTGCCGCCCCAACCATAGGCAGCCATCACGCCTTGATAGCCGGGTACGAGACCAAGGTTGCCGCGCTTTGCTTCGGCATAGGCGTCGAGTCGTCGACGAGAGCGAGTCCAATTGCTGGGATCTAGCTTGGGTATGCGCTGTGCAACTAAATCAAATGCGCGCTCGCGATCGCAGAGCGACACCGGTTGCTCGCCCAGCGGAAGTTCGCTTGTCTCGGTGAGGGCCACACCTACCAAGATTTCCTGCGAGCCGTTTTGAAGTGCGCGACTACAGCCGTAGGTTTTTTCTGTGTAATCAAAAAAACAGGGCATGCGCTCGGCTTGTTCGATTTCATAGTAGTTGGCCTGAATAGATTTGTGCTTCACGCCCAGTGGTGCACCTAAACTTCGCAAAAGGTCTTCTGCCCATGGACCTGCGGCGTTGATGACCAGCTTTGCGCCAAATTTGCGTTTTTCGGTGATGACCCCAGTAACCTGACAGCCCTCTGTGTGCAGTATGCAATCGCCCTGATTTTCCAACACCGTGGCGCCTGCGCGCACACTTTCAGCAATCAACCTGCGAGTGAGCACCGCTGCTTCTACCCAGCCAGCTTGCGACTCAAAGAAAACCTTTTCTTTCGGGCGAAAGCGCATACCCCACGGACTTTCGTTAGCTTCTTTTGCATCCATCAAACGCGTGGGAATGCGTGCAGACTTTAAGTAGCCAGCTAGCTTTTCCGCGTACCGCGCCTGAGACTCTGACAGAATGCTTACCGATCCAGTGCGGTGATAAGGCGCTTCGGGAAACTGATTGAGAAAGCGCACGGTCTCTGCGGACATTTGCGCGAGCAGCGGGTCAGAGTGAAACACGCGGACCATTCCGGCAGAGGCTTGCGTGGTCTGTCCTGCAATCTCGGATTTCTCGACGAGCAGGCATTTGCCGACATGCTTTTCGGTCAGGCGATAAAGTATCGAGGCGCCGACAATTCCGCCTCCTAAGACGATGACATCAAATTGTTTCATTCTGTTCTCTTAGGATTTGGGGGTTCATTCGGGGGACCGCTTGCGCCAACTGCGGTGCAGCGGGAACCAATGGTTCGGCAATCCAATCTTGTGTGCGTCCCAAGAAGCCAAGCAGCTGGTTGGCAAATGCAGGGCATATCGGCAGCAGCGATTGCGCTAGTACAGAAGCAGCAGCTAATTGGAGGCCCAGTTGTTCTTCCGACGATAAATGGTCGCAGCGCGAAAGCACGCTTTGGCTCAATGACTGTAATTCCGCGGCGGCTCTCACCAGCGAAAACGTTCTAGGGTGGTAGTGCGTCTCGCTGGCGCGAATAGTTTGCGCTAGCTCAATCCAAATCTGCCTTCCATTCTCACTGACCGGCGCTTGTGCCACAGGCAAGTGTTGGTACGCGTGGATGGATGCCTGCAAGCGTCCAAGGAAATGATCCAGTGGCTCAAAAAAACTATCGACTGTAGAGTTCAACGATCGCTTGGTGAAATTGGTATTCGAATTTTCTGGACGATGGATGCTGAGATGGAAACGCAGAAAATCAGAATCGAGTTTACCTGCGCACTCTAGCGCCCAGATCGCGTGCCCACGACTGGTGGAAAACTTCGCACCTTCGAGGTGAAAGAACTCGTTGGTAAGAAACGCTAGCGGCGCTTGCTCGGACCTTCCCGCAGCAAAGAACACAGCTGGGAACACTAGGCTGTAGTAAAACACATTATCAAATCCAAACGCAGGAATGAACGCATCCCCATCGCGTAAGGCGTAGAGATAACTAGCAGCCATTTCGATCCATGGATTAATGACTTGCGGGTGCATGCCCGCCGCTACGACCGAATCCGGCAGCGCGATACCGACGGTGCTAAAGGCGCTGACTTCAATTTCGGGAAGTGCGCTGCCAAGTGCGCGCCTTAGGAACCGCTGCAGCGGCAGCGGCTGTGATTTCGCGCTGTGAAAATGAGTGAGCTGTTCTCGAAATGCCTCGAGATTTAGAACGTAGCGAGGCACCGACTCAAAATGTGTACTCACTTTTGTAGCAGCGGTGGTTGCCCCTAAGACTTGATGCAGAGGGAAGACAGAGCCGCAATTCTCGCAACCGTTTCCCATCACGCCCGAGTGGCAGTTTGGACATTTGCCGACGATCTCCGGCTCGGAATGAAAGCCTCCCAGCGGATTGACGCCAGTGGGAACGTTCTTCAATACAAACACACCTTGCCGCACCATCTGTGCGAAGAACTCCTGCACAAAAGCTTGATAAGGCCTATCTGCGATGGGTTCGAAGACCCGATGGGGCTCAATCTGCGCGTAATGAAAGCCCGCGAGAATCGCTGTACGGTATTTCGCAAGCAGACTGCCTATGGTCGACTTCTCGCGCTCTGCTTGAATCGCGACATACGGTTGGTGATCATCTGTGCCGGATAAAAACAAGCAGCCGACGCCTCTCATAGTTAGGTAACGACTTTGCGCGTCGGCTGCGAGGTAGGGACCCGACAAGTGTCCTACATGTAGGGCCCCATTCGGCGTCGGCGGAGCAGCTGCGATCAGGGTTCGTTCAGGTAAAGGATCACTCGCTGCTACCGCCGAATACACCGAAAGGAATCGAATGGTTTGTTGTTCATCTGCCGTTAGGTGATGCTGAGTGAACGACGGGATGAAAACTGAGTCGCCCGCCTTCACCGTGAAAATTTTATCGCCCAAGTACATCGTGCCTGAACCATCTTGGATAAAAAAAGTTTCGGTTTCAAAATGCTGGTGTCGAAATGTCTCCGTGCCCGGAGCAACCTCGCAGTAGGTAGGGTGGAAAGCCGGTTGAGTGGACTTTGAACTAGGCCCCAGCTTCTGGCAGAGAATGCCGTAGCTTAGTTTGAGCTCATTTACGTCGATAGATGTGACAACTGGGTACTGCGCTTTCATCAAGAAAACCCTCCCACAACTAAACTTTAGGAAGGATTGCTTCATTCGGTAAACTGATATGATTGGTTGATTAATGCTGAGAAAAAGAGAATGATTCGAGTGGGGTTAGTAAGTAGGGTTGGGGTGTTAGGTGAATCTAATAGGATTTAAGTTAGATCAATTAAGTTATTTTCTCGAAGCGGCTCGTCACGAGCACATTGGCAAAGCTTCTAAAATTCTCTCAGTTAGTCCAAGCGCAATCAGCCACACGATAGCGAGTCTGGAAGCAGATCTCGGGCGACCGCTGTTTGCGCGACAAGGCCGAAGAATCGTTCTGACGAATCACGGTAAGTTGCTTGCAGAGAAAGCAGAATACCTGCTCTCGGAAGCAAAGCGCGTGCGTGATGAACTGATCTCCGATCAAGTGGAGTTGCGCGGCCACTACCGATTTGCCGCCACCCATTTACTCGCCGAAAATTTTCTTCTCCCCGCATGGATGGAAGTCCGCGACAACCATCCCAAACTCACGGCAGAAATTTACAGTCTGCGTTCAGCAGAGGTCGTTCGTCATGTGGCTGCTGGCGAAATTGATTTTGGTCTCTGTATTAGTCCACACTCTGTGCCGGGTGTGGTCTCCAAGACGATAGCCTCGGGCGAACTGCGTGTAGTAGTGCGACCAGGCCATCCGTTGTTGAAAAAGTCGCCAGCGGATCAAATCCGTTTGCTATCGCAGTACCCTGCGTCGGTGGCGCGGGGCTTTCAGGGGATCGAGAGCTGCGAGGATCACCCGTTTTTCCGCGAAAATTCTATCCGCCCGCGAGTTGAGCTTTTTTACGACAGCTATTCGGTCGCTGTTGCTAGCTGCGGTAGCTCTGACATGTGGACGCTGATGCCCGACTTTATCGCCAATCGATTTAAGGATCGCCTGACGCAGATACTGCCCAAGAAACCAGTGGGCGAAGTCCGGGTTTCTGTCGTCTCGCCAAAGTCTCGAGTCATCACCCAGACGATCTCGATGGTGACTGAAGCGGCAGCGCGCCGCTTGATGCAAGTTTAGACTCCGGCTGTTAATCTTTTTCTATTCCATGAAAAAAATGAGCAAAAGCCGTTTTCTGCAGGGACTGCAGTGCGAGAAGAGTCTCTACTTGAGCGCCCATTTCCCACAGTCTGAGCCCAGTCGCGATGCAGCCGCGCTTGCAGTCATGGAGCAGGGCCGCATAGTCGGTATTGAGGCTCAGAAAGAATTCCCCTTTGGCGTTCTTATCGACGAGCCGTACAACCGTACCCAAGCCGCTATTGAACGTACACTCGCTGAGATTGAACATGGCACTCTTATAATTTTTGAAGCCACACTGGAACACCGCGGGGTTTTTGCGAAGATCGATATTCTAAGCAGACCGTCGCCGGGTGAACCGTGGTCGTTATCCGAAGTGAAATCGACGGTAAAAGTAAAAGACGAGCACTACACCGACGTGGCTCTGCAGCTCTATGTGGCGCAGGGATGCGGACTACAAGTTTCGCACTGTTACTTACAGCATCTGAATAAAGAGAGCACAGCTCCCGCATTGAACAATCTTTTTCATCGCGAAGACATTACCTCCCCAGTGCGGGAGCTTTTGCCGGAGATCCAACAGCACATCACACGCTTGCAAAGCGTCATCGCTCAGTCGGATGTCCCTAAGGTGGATATTGGGCCGCACTGCTCCAAGCCATACGATTGCGTCTATCAGAAAAAATGTTGGGCGCACCTGCCGGAGAAGAGTATTTTTGATTTCCCGGCGATTCACAAAGAGGTCTGGGACTTCTACAAGCAGGGAGTTGTGGAATTAACGGACCAGCGCTTTGGCCCGTTTGAAGGGACTCAGGCTAAGCGTCTCGAAGCCGTCCGTGCCAAGAAGCGCTGGGTGGATAAGCCGCAAATCAAAGAGCAATTATCCAGCTGGCAATGGCCGCTGTTGTACCTTGATTTTGAAACGATCTCTCCCGCAATCCCACGCTATGATGGCTCTCATCCGCACGAGCAGATTCCCTTTCAGTTTTCTGCAACCCTGCAAAAAAAGCGCGGAGGCGAACTCGAGAAGATCGATTTCCTCCATGAGGTCGAATCAGATCCGCGCCCGACGCTGATCCGTGCCCTGTGCGATATCGTCGATAAAGGGCGATGCATTGTGGCGTATTACAAAGCCTTTGAAGGCGGCGTGATGGAGCGACTGGCGGAGCGCATTGGGGGCAGGGATGCTGGTGTTTTGTTAGCTGCTGTCCGACGCTTAGTAGATCCGCTGCCGATTTTTCGCTCGGCGGTTTATGACCCCGGTTTCGGCGATAGTTTCAGCATTAAATCAGTGGCGCCCGCGATTTTGGGTGCACAGGCTTCTTATGGTGCCATGGATGTAGGCGACGGTTCGGCAGCGCAGCGAGCGTTTATGGAGTTGATTGATCCGCAGTTAAGTCCCAAGCGACGGAGTGAATTGCGGCGGGCTCTCTTGCAGTATTGCCGCAAGGACGTCGATGTCATGCAAAGCTTAGTCGATTGGCTGTTTACTCAGGCCGATTAGGCGTTGTCGGCGGCGTTAAACGCTGCATTCACTGCGTCCGTGCGCACCACTACTTTGAATCCCAGTTGCGTAGATAATGCTTCCAGACGATTTTCCAATCTCGGGGCGGCTTCAAAATCTTTAGCCTCCAAGTAACCATCCTGCTCGCGTGCATTGGCAGCGCAAAATAAAATATCGGCCGGGGTCTCTGGTGTGTGGCAGTGGATGTAAAACTGTGGAAACTCTTTCTCTAAAAGCTGTTTCAATTTGTCGGAGATTTCCGACGCAACTTGAGAAGAGGGCGGCTGTGCAGTCGGAATCAACGAGACACCAAAATGCTCCCCGGTATAGCCCATGCCGTGGCCAGAGCCTGGAAAGAATCGCAAAATGCGGACCGTTTTGCTCCAGTCGAGCAGCTCGCGGATGGAGTGCGAGCCTTGTCGGGTTTGCCGAGTTTTCATTTTAGAGGTTTTCCGCCGTTTACTTCAATGACACGTAAAATCTTGCCAGCTGGATACTGATCTACCACGATTTCAGTCAGTCCGCCCTTGGTGGTGCCGCCAAAAGTGAAAAACTCATTGGCGCTTTTTTCCCAGCCGCCTGGCAGCCGCGGATTGAATTTGAGATCAAATGGAATATCGATCTGGACCATCACCTTACCTTTGACCCAGTTCGCTTCTTTGGAAATTATTTTCGAATACTCCAGTGCCGAGTCTGCAGAATTTCTAACAATGGCATCTGCTGCCCTTTTGGTTGTGACATAGAGTCCGTCTGGTCTGCCCAAAACACCATTCCCCACGACATACTTGAGGTAATCCTCTTTCATCATGAAATGGCTAGCTCCGTCGATAAAATCGGAGATAGCAGCCACTTTCCCTTGCGTCAGCTTTTCCGCTTTGGCGAACTGCGAAAATTTCTCAATGAACTCAGGCGACGAATTGGCAAAGTTTTTACCGAAATACAATTCAGTATTGCGGGTGCCGGCTTTGATAATATCTTTGGTGAATTCTGGCGCGGCGGCTTCGAGCTTAAGCAGTCCAGTGGAGCCCGCGCCTACGGTTTCAAAACCAAGTTCATCAAGCGACTTCAAAAAAGCATCGGGCGCTTCGCTCATGAATTTCTTTACCGCTAAATCGTGGCGACCGGCCTGCACAACCGTTTTGAGGTCTACTTCTTTCAGCGCGATCTTCTCAAGAGCGGCAGTGAGCTGGGGGAGATCTGGCAGTAACTCGGCGGTTGCCGCGGGAAAGATGCGTGCAAGTTTTGTCGCCCCTTCCGCTGCTATGTCAGGCAGCACGGCGGGCGCACGATTAATCGTTGCGCGCACTCCGGCCTGTACCAACGTCCGTTCCGCAACTGGAACCATTACCTTTTGAACGCCTTTGGCCTGAGCCCCACCTGGTAAAAAGAATCCGGCGATTTCATAAGCGAAGGCGCCTGTCATCTCCCCTTGAACCTTCGCAGTGCCGTACAAAAACTTTTCGCCTTTTTGGGAGATGGTTTCCTTGGCGTCCATCGCTATGCGGTCGAAGTGGAGAATTGCTTCGCAAAGCACCACTCCGGTATTCGAAAGGGCAGCCAAGGTATTGATTGGGTGAATGGCCATTTGGTACATGGCCTCGCCCAACTTGGCGTTGGCCTCGACCGCACCGTCGATAATCCCTTTGTAGAAATCTGCTTGATTGCGAAGGAACCCCATCACTTCCGCATAGGCATTCTGCATCGCTGAGTCAGACGCCATTTTGTCGGCGATAGCGTGGCCAAGCGATAGCATCGAGTAATTGTCGCGCAATTCGTCAAAAGTCTTGGTCAGAGCATCGCACTTATCTGGATTCTCCGCGCAGGCGCCGCGAATGGCAGCTGACAAAATCATCTGCGCTGCTTTGGTGCGGTTGTAACTGTTGCGAATGTCACGGCCTTCCGTCGACAACCACGAGGTTCTAAATTTAACCAGCGACGGAGCATCGCCAGAAGTCAGCATCAGCCAGTCGCCGTTGGTGAGGGTGCCGTTGAAAGCATCTTTCCACAGCTGACGGTTGGGCCGATGGCCATTTGCAGCTTGCTCCATTAAGCGGTCAATCGCTTGCGCCAACTTAAATGGGTCTTGCTCCAGTGCAGCTTCGCGCAACGCATCCAGTTCCTTGATCTGGGGAACTGGTATGCCTGCGACGGCAAATGATTTTTGTAACGGCGACAGCGCTTGCAAGTCTTGCGGAGAACTCTTTTGAAAGATCTCAACTTGCTCTCGCATTGTCGAGTGCTGTTCGGCAGTAACACCCGCAACCGCTTTGTCGGCGGTGCCGTACTTATCTAACGCACGAGAGAGCGCCTGGTACGTATCGCGGGTGGCCGGTGCGTCGGGATTGAATAGCCGCGCCGTCATGCTCTTGTGATAGGCACGCGCAACTTCAGGATTTGTAATAGGAGTTACGAACGGGCCTCCAGAGGAGAATCCACCGCCACCGCTATTCCCACCGCCAGATGTGCCATTGCCGCCCGGAGGTCCATAGAGACCCGGCCAGTAACCGCGGTCGCCGCCGTAGCCGTAGTACAAACCGCCGCCGCCCCCACCGCCTCCGCCTCCGCCTCCACCTCCGCCACTCACTACGTTGCATTCCGATCTGCCGCCGTACGACATGCAAATCATTTCTGCCGACGCGCTCGAAGCGAATAAGAGCAGAGCTAAAGACAATAAAAGCCGGTGGGCGTGGTTTCTAAAAAGCATGTGTTCTATTTCCTAAAGCGAGACAGGTTGATTCCAACTCTTCTCTACGTCCTCAACAAAGACGGCGGTGAGTCTTTGGCGATCTTCTGGTTTCATTTTGTCATCGAGATAAGCGGCTGCGAAGTAACTGACCGCTTGATCTTTCACCTCAGGAAACGGCTTATTGGAAAACACCGCGCGGAACGAATACTGCTGCCACAGGTATTCCCAAAAGGCAGAAAGCTGCGTTTTTTCCACCATTGCGACTCGTCGCAAAGTTAGAAGTTTGAGAAGCAATTCGCGATCTGCCTTTTCTTTGCGCACGGTCAGTGCAGAAAGCGCCTTGATGTCTTGCTCAGTGGAAAACGAACGCAATCCAGCGGGCCCCAAGTACTTGCCGCATGGAATCCCTGCTTCGTTAATCGAAACGCCATCGCCGCGCTCAGCGGCCAAGCCCGCATCGACTAATCCGATATTGAGCGAATCGCCCATCGTTTCCATCTGGATGCGCGCTTTTAGAATCGGCAATGTACGACCAGCACAATTGAGAAACGCTGGCTCATCGTATTTACCGACGGGCACTAGGACTATTTCTGCAGGCTTATTAATGTCCGAAGTAGCATCGGCCGCTTCAAATTTTGCCGCTAACTCTTGCTGCGCTTTAGCGCTCGCTGCTTCAAGCTCCTGCGCATTGCGCTTCAGTACATCGGCTAGCTGTGACACTGAAGTGATGCGGTCATCTTGTTGTTTGCCAGACGATTGAACAGAGCCCAGTGGATAGCCGCGTTCCAACGCAAGCGCGGTCGCTTCAAAGCGATCGGAGAGGTTAGAAGAATACTTCAACTGGCTAGTTTCTAAGTCGACCGCAGCAAACGCCGATTGAGCAAAAACTGCCAACGTAATAAATAAGTTTTTCATAAAGCACCTCGTAACCGACGAACCACCGGTTCGCGGACTGTGTCCCAATACTGCAGATGAACGGTGTCATCTTCCTTGACCGATGCGGCATCCCACGCGAATCCCGTTCTCTGTGTGAAGCGGGCCTCGCCGCGAATCAGCTTCGACCACAACGCGTGCTGGTGTTCCACTTGTACAATCGGCTGTTTGTCGTCGAGTGCGTGCTTAAGCAGCGGCACTACCTGTTCTTTGAAGTACACTTTGGATTCCAGCGAACGCGCTTGGAGCTCGTCTAAGTATTTTTCAAATTTGTTTTGGAAGATGTCGGCCATCTTTGGCAGAATCTCGCTTTGTAAATCAGAAAGTGATTTTTCATAACTTGCTAGGGCATCGGTCGCAGTTTGCGTCACGGCTGCTGCACTCACGGCTCCCATGCCCGTCTCACGGCGCACCGTCTCAACAATCGACGCCACTACCTTTTGGTTGTCTTCGTTTTTGAAGACACCCTCGCAGACATTGCGCACGACCTCCTGCGACTTCTTTTCGCTGATCAAAGCTTGGAAGGCAGAATGAGCGCCCTTGATTTCGTCGCGGTAGTGGTCGGCCAACTTGTCGTAAATCGTTTCGCCACCAAAGATGATGCCGAGAATGATCTCGCCCACTAACCAACCGATAGCGGCACCGATCGCCGTGCCGATACCTGGAAATGCAGCGGTTCCGATAGCAGCTCCGATTTTAGCTCCGCCGTAGCTACCAAGAGCGCTGGTCACCACCTTAAAAACCGTTTTGGGATCTTGAGAAGCACCGAAGCCTGAGCCGTCGGAAGAGACGATCATTCCGTAATTGCTGCCGTAGCTGATCCCAATTGAGAAGGGCTCCTTGGCAACAATCGCGTTATTAATCGTTTTGTTCATATCGGCGAGGATGCCGTTTAACGGGATGAGGTTTGCATAATCAAACTCTCGGTACGACGACACCTTATCCAGCTCGCACTGACTAATCCGGCTAGAAGCAACGCGCTCCAAGATTTGTAAGTCTTTTTTCGATTGGCTGTCCAATAAGGTGGCTTCTTTGGCAGAAAGCGCCAGTTCTCGCACCAATCTAGAGTCGGTGTCACCAGTACTGGAGAATAGATTGGCAGTTCCCAAGGTTTGGCGTTCCAACGCGGCTAAGCGGTGATTACGATCGCGTGTCTTATATGCAATCGCGATCATCAAATTTGATGTGTCGGTACTTAGAAACGAATAGTGCATCGCCAGAGTCAGACGCATCTGGTGCGTCATCAGGTTCTTCCAATCCTGTTGCGATGTCTGGTCCGCTGCCGACGACAGATGTACTGGCATCACCAGACTCAGCATCAGAAACGTGTTTAATAATTTCTTCATGGCTTCACTCCAAACGCAGCGAGTGCATTTAATCCAGTCGCTAGCGATTGCAGCGTAGTGCCCTTGGATTCGGGGTCTAAATACCCGCGCTGGACTCCAAGTTCGCTGAAGCGAACTGGAACTGCCTTATCAAAGGCGCCAATGCGAAGAGTTTCTGGTTTGATCTTGCGAGCAGCTAAGATGACGATGGAAAGTTCCGGTGGTTCATTCGCTGCATAAGCGGATGGCACCAACCAGCTCCAGATATTGAGGATAGCTTCACCCATGCTGTCGATATTGAAGAAGCCAGTTTCTACTGGCTTTGCTGCTTCGTTACCCATTTCGCTCACGACAATTTGATCTTTCAAACTTGCTGGAACGACAGCTGGAATATTCGCGACCAGCTCAATTGGGCGCATCGTGGCTGCGTTGTCCTCGGTAAAGAGGGCGGCCTGTTCGCAAGCAGGGATATTGAAATGAAACTGAGTATCTGCCAGCTGCGAGCGGTAAAGATCGCTTTGTAAGACTTTACCGACGTATTTGCCGCATGATGCAGTAGCTATTTTTAGTGCTGCCAAACGAGCCGTTTTTCCCTCGACGAGAATTTCAGCTAACGTGCCAGCAATTGCGGGATCAATTCCCTTATCCGTGTGAATGCGTCCTAATTGAAAATCAAATTTCTTCGCCAGCTTGACCGCCTTTTCAAGCCGCGCTTTTGATCGCGCATCCGTTTTATTCGATGCTAAGAGGCGCTCAGAATGGTCGACAAAGTGGGTTTTCCACTGACGTCGCACCTGCACGAGAATTTCTTGCCTTACGTCTTGACCGAGAATGGCGTCTAAATCCGCCAATTCATCGCTAGATTTCAAATCATCCAACAATTGAATGGAGCGATGGAGCAAGAGCTCTGTCAATCGCCACCAATGAAATTCAAACCATTCCAGCGTTACATCAAAGCGCTGATTTTCAAATGCATCAAAAGCGCGCGCCAGGTGTGCGCGATCTCGCTTTAAGACCGCCTTCAACAGGTCGGCTGTGGAGTTTGCGCTAGCTAGGCCTTTTTCGCCTTTGCCCAAAGTACATTGGTTAGCAATGCAGGCAGCGTCGCCTTCCTGGCATAGGCAGTTTTTGTTCTCGCCGGCACAAACGCAGGCCTGGCCTGCGGCTCCTGTTGCGCCTTGTGGGATCACCTTCTTAATGCCGCCTAAGAAAGGAATCCAACAGGTATCCGAATCTCCCTCTCCACCGGGTCCACCGGCACCGCTTGCGCCAGGAGAACCGGCTTCACCGCCATCGCCGCCCGATCCCGGTTCGCCGAAAAGTGCTGTGCCGAGAGAGAATGTAGTCGGAGTGAGAGAAGTGAAAAGACGTGTCGGAGTAGCGCTGCCACCCGCTCCACCTTTGCCTCCCTTGCCACCTTTGCCAAAGTTACCGCCGGTAAAGCCAGCGCCGGCTGCAGTGTTGCCGCCAAAGAAACATGGGTCGCTCGCGTCGGCAGCAGAACCTTGTCCACCTTCGCCGCCCGCTTGTCCTTTGCCGCCCACTCCGCCTTTGCCACCGGCTTGACCAGAAGCGATCACCATAGGCGTGCCTTCAAATTCTGCTGCGAAAATGGTGATCTCAGCGGGGAGTGATTTACCGTCGGCGCCAATGCCATCGCGGCCGTCGTTACCAATTTTTCCGTCGCCGCCGCTTTCGCCATTTTCTTGGCGACCGCCACTTTTGCCAGCGGCACCATAAGCAGGTCCGGCAATGCCTTCGTCTGCCGCGCGTATGAAGCTGATAATTTTGCCGTCGGGTCCGAACACCACTCGTCGACCTTGCACGGTGAGTCCATGGCCGTTTGTAATGACCGGGGCATTGATACGAATTTCGTCGCCCTCAATGCGGGTCTCGCCACTGAGTTCGATAAGTTTATCGATCGTGAGGATATTGCGGGGTTGCCACCAAACTCCACCCGGCGCCACAAGTGCAGGCGTATCGGCAAAGCCGACGGCGGAAAAAAAATAAGCGACTGCGAGAATGCAAGCGCGTTGACTCATGAGCGAACTCCCTGTGTGAGTAACGTTTTTCTATCTAATCAAAATCGAATACTGCCGTTGTCGCCAATAGTGCCGACTAGTGCGCGATCTCCAGGCGCACCTGCAGGCAGAGTGAACGGCGCTAAAAGCGACGTTGCTAAAATTATGTCGTGATACCGAAAGCCACTTTGAGCCTTCATGGTTGTGAGCTCGCCATTCAAATGTGTGAACGCCGGGCCAATTAATTTCTGTTTAGCGCACGCGGTAATTTGCATCGGCGTGAGCAGAGTGCCGCTGCCGTTTGCGCAGTAAGTTTGAAACTTAGCATCTTGAGTGTCCGGCAAATTCGACGAGAAATCAGGAGCAATAAAAATTTCCAACTGATTCTGGGAATTGCGTGAGCCGTATTTGATCAGGTCATCTGCCATGCCGGCAGAGAGCTGATTGTGGAACGAGTAAGGCGACTCTAGAAAACTGCTGGCACCATTGGCTTCGTAATCGCTGACAAACTGAGTAAGCACAGTAGCGTCGGCCGTGGAGGAATCTTCGCGACCACCAGCTGAAGCAGCCGCTGGTTCTTGGCCAGGCCCGCCCACAGAGATAAGCGAGAACCCATCCGACTTAGTTCCTGCGACTAGCTCAATCGATCCGCCGCTGAAGCCTTTTAGAGAGGAGCGAGTGTCCTTCGGGCCTTTTTGGGCTTGTTTGATCGGTAGGTGGATGACAAAGAAGTGGGTGCCGCGCGCTAGATACTGCTTAGTGGCCGGCAACGAAATCCCAATCAATAAAGGCAAAGTCAGTGCGTCGGAACTCTCGGGTGTGGGGACTGCTTCGGCAACCTCGTGCTTTCGCTCCATGGAAAGATCTATCATTCCCAGTGCGAGTTCCGGTGCCTGAATTTTTAGTAGCGGCGTGCGGATGCTGTAGTAGCTATTTACAGATCCGAATAGCTTAGTCGTCGAAGAAATTGAGAGTTCGGTCGTTCCATCACTCTCCACGTCGAAGCAACCGGCAACAGGAACAGCCGCTTTAAGCTGTTCTTCCGTGGCGGCGAGAGTCAGCGTCAGTGGCGCAATTTCGAGATCTTCCAACGCCTGACAAAATACGGTCGATTTTTCACGTTTCGATTTTTCGTTCGACGCGAAATGCACCGCCAAACGTTTATCTAAAATTTCTTCAGCTGGATCGGCTAAGCCAGAAGCAAGCGTGCTGGTTTTCTCAGCAGCGAGACCTCTGAGCCCCGAGCCATTCTCCGCCAAGCGGAAAGCAAACCAGCTTAATTCTAAGATGCCGGTCGAACTAGCGGCCGCATCAAGCTTGCCCTCGAGTAAATTGCGCACTTCTGCAATCGGATAAGTGGAGAGCAGCAATTCGTAGCGTAGTTGCAATGTTTCATGCGTGCGCAAGATCTCGCGAATATCCTTGCCGCGATAGAGACGCGACAGCAGCTTGCGAGTCGACAGGTAGTAATTCCAGCTGTCGTCGAGACTAACAGTGCGGGCCAGACCTTTGTCGAGCAGCTGGGTCTGTAATTTTGCGAGCGCTTCGGCAGACAGTGCACCGGCTCCGTTCATATGCTGAGCGGCAACTTCGGATAGCAAGCGAGCCGTTACCGAGGCTCCTTGCGAAACCATCAGCGAGTCGACGAATTCGGTGTTTTGAAAAAGTTTTTGTGCAAAGAGATCGCTCGCGATTAATTCGCCTGAAGTGCGCAAGTAAGCGTGCGCAAAATTTAGCGCCAACGTCGGATCAGCCGAATTTAAATTCACATTCAGCGCGTTTCGCAGCCATAGGTGATCTTCTGCATTCAGAAGATCCTGCCAGAGTGCGCCTGGGTCCTGTTCGATTTGCTGCGTGAGACGGCGCAGTGCCATTTCACCCGATTCGCCGGCAACGGGATTGCCTTGTTTCTTTAGCTGCGAGCGAAGCAACGCCATGAACGTTGTGGGCTTAAGCGGCGTTTCGCAAACGCGCTTGGCTCCCAACACGTAGTCGTATCCCGATTTCACTGCCAGAATAAATCCGGCGTACGCTTCAAAAGCTTCGGTGCGGCAGGTGCGGTATTGAACGGATAATAGGTTTTCCTCATATTGAGGAACAAGGCGCGAACGCACTTGCGATTGCGAGAGCAAATTCCAAAATTGCGCCCAATTTAATCCGTCACCCAGCTTGGTATTTAGATTTTGCAGGTGAGAGGGGAGTTCCGCGTCTTGCGATTTCTCTAGTAATTCCACAACCGCGGTTGCGGGTTTAAGGGCGCCGTCTTCCTGGTAATTGGAAATGTGCACTGCGCCACCTCCACAACCGGTGACCAGCAAAACCGCCGCTAAGAAGAACCCTTTTCGCATCTCATTCACTCCAGGAAAACACTCCGAATCCAAACGACTTACTAAGCAATGAGAATGCCAATGCTTTTAGGCTCAAAAGTTTTCTGAAAAGGGTCTCGATTCTGAGAATGAAACTGTTGCTGTCTCGCGTTTGAAACGGTGCACCAGTCGCAAAGGGAAGGGCAGACGTTTCGTTTACACCTGTTAGCGCCAGCTGAGCATGACAGGCTCTACCATTGGGCCTCGCGTAAGAACTCAGTTATTCTTAAGGTTCACCTCGACTATTTTTTCTTAGCTCCCCCAAACCGAGTCCGTTTTTAAACGTTTTTTTCCCATTTCTGGAGGATACCCTTGAACCACCGCCACGCGTGTACCAAGGCCTTTTTTCCTTTAATCCTTATTACTGCGGCAGTAGTGGGTTCCGCTGCGACCGCCCGTCCTGTCGAATTGATGCCAGCGGATCGGCTCGCAAAATTTCAAAAAGCGATGCCACCCGTTGCAGACCCCGATCTGAACGACATCATGTCGAGCGACGATACCGTTTGGTACGACAAATTCTCGATCATCCCGGGCTATCAGGATTCTTTTGGTGACAACGTCATTCTGCCGATTGGTATGCGGCCGAACACGATTGATTCCAATTTGATTGATCTCGCCGTGCCAGGCGGGCACGCCGACATCTTCTTTAATAAAGGACAATTCCATTTTCCATTTGGTCGCACAGGCGGTTTGGATTTTTCTTCCAACACTTTTGTGATCGATTTTTGGAAACTTCCTCGCAGCGGTGGAAAAATTCTTCCAGTCGCGTGGACGAAGTGGGAACCCAATCAGTACACGCATCGTTATGAGTGGATATTTCCAGTCGGCACGGTGTTTGGCGAAGTGCTCTTCTTAGTCGATGGCGCGGATTATTACTGCTTCGAAATCCGCACGCGCACTCGCTATTTAAAGGGCTGGACTGTCGATGTATTCCGTCCGTTTAAAACCGCAACCGACTTGGCTCAGGCATTGGAGCGCAAACGCAAACAGAAGACATCTTGGGAAACTAATTCTCAAATCGAGGCTTTGATTACCCATCTGCGAAAACCAGACACGCTGACTTCTGCAAAATTAGAAGCCACTCATTTCGCTAAATCGTTTGCAAAAGTCGATGGGGCGACAGATGCGCTGCCGGAAGTAAAAGACAGCTCCATCTTTAAAGAGCTGCTTCGCTTCACTGTGTTTGATTCCGTTAAAGGCGTGCCGTGGAAGCAGAGTAGCAGATACACCACGTTTGCACCTTCTTCGATGGGCGAATTTGGCATCGTACCGAAAAAATATGAAGGCTCGATGTTTGAAGTGAGCGAGACGTTTTGTAATCGCTGCCACATGGACGCAGGTCGCCCATTTAAGGATTACTATCCAAAGATCCAAGCTTACGGCGAACTTTGGGGCGAAGACGATGTGTTTTCGTGGCATCCCTTTGAAGCGAACGATTTCGTCGACAGCGCCGGAAAAGTTAAGAATTTCAACAACGACAACCGGAATTTTCGCCAGGATTTCGTGAAAGCGGGCATAATCGAGAAATACGATTCGAAAAAACACTCGTCCACTTTCTATGAGCGACTTAACCGCAGCTGGAAAAACTACAAGCACTGAGTCTTTTGAAATTCTGCTTGTGCACCCGCATCTTTCTCTAGCGCGCAGCGGCGTCGCCGACGTTGTGAGTATTTCAGCGACAAAGCTCAGCGAGCGGGGAAGGAAGGTCGCGGTTTTTGCCGCTTCTCCTGCTCGGGTGAGCGTTCCATCGAATGTTTCGGTATTTGAATTTGGCCCTGATTGTGGTGTCAGCTCGATTGGCAAACTTTTCCAAACGGCCCGTCGCAATCGGAGTGCCCTTATTAGTATTCATTGGACCGCTGCCGAATTCGGCGGCGGTTTTTTTTCGAGCTGTTTGATTCTTGCAGTAGTTCTGTTGGGATTGATGGGCAGGCAGGTGCACCTGTCGGCGCACGAGCTATGGAGCCCTTGGCGCGGCCCCGCGCACTGGCCCTTTGCTTTGTTTAGTCGCGGGATATCAGCGACTCTTGTTCTATTGTGTTCCCGCACCAACGTTCCCGTGCAGAGTCTGGCGCGACTTTTAAAGGGGCTTTATTTTTTCAAATCGAGCTCTATTCGTTGGATTCCGATGGGCGCTACGGTGTTGCCTCGCCAACGCACAGCAAGTTCCTCCGAGCGCCACCAGCACCCACTCGTTTTGATATTTAATCCCCTAAGTACGAGCAAAAATCCGCAATTGGTGGAAGCCGCGTGGGCACGCCTGGCACAAAAAGCGCCGCAAACACGATGTGCTGTGATTGGTAAAATTCCTCCGCGTTCTGACACGCGTTTGAAATATTTAAGTCAACACCCGGAATGTCAGATGTTGGGAGTTTTGCGATCGGCTGAAATTTCGGAATGGATGTCGAGAGCTGTGGCGCTATTAGCGCCATTTGATGAGGGTGTGAGCGCGGGCCGTACGTCGGTTATCACCGCACTTGCGCATGGCTTGCCGGTGGTAACGACTGCAGGACCGGCAACAGAGAGTATTTGGAAGCAAACAGAAGGCGTGATTCTCGTCGATCGGAATCCCGGCGATTTAGCGGACGCGCTGATGCGTCTGCACTTAGATGAAAATTATTGGGAGAAAACGTCGAAAGAGGCGAGAGGGTTTTACCTTGATCATTTTGAGTGGGAAAAAATCTTAGATCAGGCCTACCCGCAGTTCGTGCAAGCAAAGCCGATTAAGCCGCACTTCCAGGCGGCGAGCCTGAAAAGTCGATAAACTGCTTCGAGAAATTCTTACCGTCTTTAATAAACTTCACAACGCGCGCTAGTTCTTCTTCCGTTAAGAACGTGCCGTGGATACGGCGCAACGGAATTCCAGGTGTAACCATTAAGCTATCACCCTTCCCAATCAACGCTTGCGCTCCCGAAGCATCCAAGATGGTGCGTGAGTCGATAGCAGAAGGAACCTTGAAAGAAAGTCGCGACGGGATGTTTGCTTTGATCAAGCCCGTGATAACTTCTGCAGAAGGTCGCTGCGTTGCGATCACTAAGTGAACGCCGGCTGCTCGCGCTTTCTGCGCTAAACGCGTGATCGAAATTTCTACTTCCTGACCACCGCTCATCATCAAATCTGCAAGTTCGTCGACAACGATAACGAGATACGGAATCTTTTTATCGCCGCGCATCTTCGAATTATAAGAATCGATATTCTTGGAACCATTGGCCGCCATCAAAGCGTAACGACGATCCATTTCCCAGCATGCCCAGACTAAAGCGTTGACCGCTTTTTTATTGTCGGTAATGACGTCCGTCACTAAGTGCGGCAATCCTGCGAACGCTGCGAATTCCAACATCTTGGGGTCGACCAAGATCATTCGCAATTCTGTCGGATCCAAACGATACAGCAGAGAAATAATCAAACTGTTCATGAACACCGATTTACCGCTACCGGTGGCACCGGCTACGAGTAAGTGCGGCATTGCGGCCAAGTCACCCATGACTGGCTGGCCATCAGTCGTCTTACCAATCGCAATCGGTAGACGCAGCTTCTTGTCGTAAAAAGCTTTCTCAACCAGCAATTCTTTGAGCGGGATAATTTCTGTCTCTGGACGCGGGATTTCGATACCCACCACGGTTTTGCCCGGGATTGGCGCGATGATGCGCAACTGATTGGTTCCCATCACGACGCCTAAGTCGTCTTGAAGAGCCGCGATCTTGCTTAGCTTGATACCAGCGCTTGGCTTGTATTCGTAAGTGATCAGCACTGGACCCTGAGTGATGGCCGTAACTTCGCCGGTAACTTGGAAAGAGAGCAGGTGCTCTTCCAAGCGTTCGGCGTTCTCTTTTAATTCCGAACGGCTTAATTTTTTCGCTGAGCCTTCCGAGCCCTTTAATAGGCGAGTAGAGGGCAGAGCAATCGTCGCGGTGTTCGGAATGATTTCTTTGAATTCAAAAACCTTGGGAGTTTGCAGTGAATCGCCTTCGGACTCTTCATCTGCTGCTTCCAGCGCTTCAGCCAAAGTGTTCTCGTCTGAATCAGCGCCTGCTTTTTTGCTGCGGCGTTTGCGCGCAGGCTTGGCTGGAGCGGCGGCAGCAGCTGCAACTGCTGCGGCAGCTGCGGCACCCGGTCTAATGGTTTCACCAGTCACTGAGGAATTCGGTGCGAGTTCTGCGTCTTCGCTCTCTTCGGTTTCTGCGTCTTTTGACGAGCTCCAGAGAACCGCAGTCATCTTCGAAAACGACAATCCCATGGTCGTGATTAAGGTAATCACGGCAATTCCGCCCAAGAGCAAAAGCGCTCCGGTCGTATTGAAATAAGTTTGGAGTTGATGGCCAACAAGTTTTCCGAGCCAGCCGCCTTGGAGCAAACTGGCTTCAGGAAGATCGGCTCCGGCCGTAATCTGCATCGACGACGCAGAGAGAAAAGTAAGGAACATGCTGCCAAAGATACGCCGGCGTTGGCTGCTAAAAGGAGTTCCTAAGAACGCCAAAGCCGAGAGCCACACCAAGATAAAAACGACGTTGTAACCAGGAGCACCGACGGTTCCTAAGAACGCTTCGGCAATCATTGCGCCGACGATGCCGCCGAGATTGTGAACGTGGTCGTAATTTTTGCTGAAAATCTGTGTAGTGTCTAAAGGTAGGTAAGACACCAACGAAACAAAAAAGAATAGGGCAACCAACGCAAAGATGCTGCCGCGAATTTCTCGCGCCATGCTATCGAGACTTTCGGAACCGCCGTCGGCCGAATCGCTCTCATCGCGTGTAAACATTTGCCTTAAGAACCGCATTGAAACCCACAACCCCTCTAAATGCCTTGGGACGAACTTTGGGCAGACGTCCCCCAGGCCACCGTTCGGAAATGCAAGGCCAGTGCCGCATAGGCCGCTCAAATTCCGTTGTCTTTTCACTAACTCCAGCTAGTCTTAGAGGGCTTTTTTCAGCCGAGTGACGCTTTTGGGCACCGAAAGGGCCTAAGTGCGTCCTCAAATCGAATACGAGAAGGAAAGATTTAATAATGGAATACATCCTGGAATCGTGGAGCCTAGTGGTCATTCTGCTAGCCGCATTTGTTATTGGTTGGGCGGCAGAAACCGCGCAGACCTTTATCCCAAAGGCATTAGCGCTGAGTATCTTGGCCTGGTTGCAAACGCTGCCTGAGTTTGCGGTTGAGGCATCGATTGCCTGGGCACAGAATCGCGATCTGATGATTGCAAACTTAACCGGCAGCTTGCGCTTGCTGGTGGGCTTGGGCTGGCCGTTGATTTTCTTCACGCACTGGTTTTTCCAAGGCGTTATGAAAGGCAAAAAGATTCGTGAAATCGTACTCGAAAAAGAAGATTCGCAAAGCGTGCTCTTTCTCTTTTTGTCGGTACTTTATTTTTGCTACGTCCTCTTCAAAGGAACTCTCACGGTTTGGGATTCGCTGTGGTTGACGGTCATTTACGTTGCTTACCTAGTTGTCATCGCCCGCCAGCCGGCTCCCGAGGCGGCCGAGCACAGCGAAGAAGATCTCCCTTGGATTGGAAAGCACATTGTACGGCTGCCACCCTTTCCTAAAAAGGCGGCCGTTTTTATGCTCTTTGCTCTCGGCGGGTGGGCTCTGTACGTCAGCGTGCATCCGTTTATCGACACCCTTCAGAAATGGTCGCTGGGTCTTGGCATTAGCACTTTCGTTTTCATCCAATGGGTAGCCCCGTTCCTGTCGGAGTTCCCAGAGAAAGTCACCGCGTTTAACTGGGCACGTCAGCCTGGCAAAGCACAGATGGGCGTCATGAATATGGTGAGCAGCAACATCAACCAGTGGACGATGTTGGCCGCGATGATCCCTATTGTTTTTAATATTTCTCTAGGCCACCTAGAGCCGGTGTATTTCGATCACGTGCATTGGGTGGAGCTGGCGCTCACCATCGCGCAGAGCTTCCTGGCAGGCATTTTGATCTTGGACCTGCGGTTCTCGATCATTGATGCCGGGGTTTTATTCTTACTGTGGATCGTGCAGTTCTTCGAATCGCAGCTGCGCGAAGAGATTGCGATTATCTATCTCATCTGGATCGGCATTGAGCTAACCCGCATGGCGTACTTGTACGCCACGCAGAGAAAGATCCCTCACGCGTTCGATCTTTTTGTCGCAAAGCCTAAAGTTAGTTAAGTCGGAGTTTATTAAGTCTGTGTTTTTTAAGGAACTGCGATTTTTCCTTCACTGGCGGTTTCGTATCCGCGGATGCGGTAACGAATCTCGCCGTTGAAGGGAACCGGCAATGGGACTTCGGTGGCGACTCCGCAATCGAGAGTCATTGCTTGGCCCGGACCTAAGCGAGGAGCAATTTGCTTTGCAGCGTCGTTGTCCTCGGCTGTCCACTTCACCCAAAGCTTGCCGGTATCGTCGAATAACTCGCAATCCAGGCCAAAAGGTTTCTCGGGATCAAAACCCATAAACTCTTTGCCCTTATTTAGCAGCACGATCGTAAAATCCCAGCCCATTCCGGCCAAGTCTGATTTTCTGCCGTCCTTGAAATCGAAATTCGTCGCAAATGGTGCTGGGTCCGTAGGGACTTCCCAAACAGGGAACGATTCCCCAAAGCCGACGAGCGAAGCGTCGCTGAGTGACAATACGTTGGGTGCTGTCTCTTCCAGGTAAGGAGTTAGTGCGACTTTCACGAATGGCTTTTCTTGAGCCTTTGTCTTGCGGCTGAAAATAATCGCCGAAGAATCAGGCAAGAAAACGCCGCTCGAAGCTTCTTTAAACACAAACTGTTTGCGAGTCTTGAGATTTACCAGCGTGAAGGCTTCGTCTTTATTATTTGCTCTGCCCTGGTAGATCAGCCAATTGCCATCGCGCGAAAGTTTTAAGCCTTCAAATCCAGACAACATGATTTGGTATTGCTTGTCGGCGATCGTGTAGAGCGCCAGCTGAGAAGATTTCTCCAAGTACAGTTCGTTCTCAGAGTTCCAGTGAATTTTATCGGCGTATTCCGGCAACGTGTACGAAGTGAGCTTCATCGTCAGCAGATCTAAAATCTGCAGCGAGCCCTGTTGAGCGGCGAGAGCCAAATCGGGGTCGTATACATCATGACGAGTAGCCGCTGGCGCGTTGGGCCGTGCGATCCATGCCACGCTGTTGCCATCCGGTGAATAAACTCCGGTAGAAACGTTCTTCGTAATATCAGCAACCGACATTCCGTCGAGATAAAAGCCCGTCGGCTGGGTAGAACCATTCACGGCATCCCAGAGGTATTCGGCGAGTGGAAAATTCCAAAGGGTAGGTGCAGTGGCCGCGTTATCGACCACTAGGTACGATTGCCCGTCTCTGGCAAGAATGGGCATTGGCTCCATCGGCCGCGTCTCTTCGATGAGCGTTTGCTTTAAGTCGTCTGAATCAATATCCAGCGACGTTAAATCATTGAAGCGCTCTTCAAAGCCTGCGCCTTTGAGCAAGAGCCGCTTGCCGTCCTCAGAGAGCACCATCTTGGGTTCGATAGTGTTGCGAGAAAGGGAGACTACCTGTGGGCTAGATTCTTTCCAAAGAAAGAGACCGGAGTGGTTGAGCGGCTTCAGCAGCAGTCTTCCGCTGGCAGTTGCCTCTAATAGCTGCACCGGCGCCTCACCAATTCTGCGGTAAGGACTCTGACCGAAACTCTGATTGAGTGAAAATACAAAAAGAAAAACAACCCCAAGCAGTCTAACTAACCCCATGTAACCCCCTACTTCCATGGGTACTTTAATTGCCTGAGGTCGGTCAACCAGCAGTCTATAAAACTTTCAGGCCTGGTCGTAGGTTCAAACTTTCTTTATAAAGCTGAGCTAAGTCGTTGAGTTTTCGAAATAAAAAGCAGAAGTGCTGGGTGGTTGCACCATGCGGCTGAGGGTGGTACCAATGCGGCCATGATTTCGGTCGGCAAATTCCGCCGGGAACTTTTAGAGCTCCACAGTTATTTAGAGAAGGCCAAACGTGTGCTCATTACAGCACCTGGCCAAGCCGACGGAGACTCCCTGGGTTCGCAGCTTGCACTACGTACGATGCTCTCGCACCGTTATCCCAACCTCTTGGTTCGCGTAATTAACGACGAGCCGATTCCTCCTCGCTACACTTTTTTACCAGGCATTGAGACGGTACTGACTCCCGAGCGTTTTGCACAACTGCACGAGAGCGATGTCTTTGATATCGGCTTTGTCGTCGACGGCGGCGTTGATCGTGCGGGCCGCGTGCGCTCGATGTTTGATAAATGCGGCCACACTGTTTTCTTAGATCACCACGCTGTGAGTGCTGATTACAATTACAGCATCCGGATTGTCGAGCCGTTGGCTTCTTCCAACACCGAATTGATTTATCACATGTCCCAAACGCCAGAATTTATGACGCCGGTCGATTCTGATTTCGCTCAGTGCGTTTATTTGGGTCTGGTGTTTGATACAGGATTTTTCCGTCATTCCAACACGACTCCTGAAGCCATGGTGCTCGGAGCCGAGTTACTCAAAACGGGTTTTGATTTTACTCGCGTGGGTGAACGCGGAATGTTGGAGCGTAGCGTTCAAGGCCTGCACCTGCTGGCGGATACGTTATCGCGCGCACAGCAATCGTCGAATGGTCGCATCATCTGGTCGACGCTGACTATGGAACACCTCAAACGCCGGGAAGCGATTGCAGATGATCGAGAAGGCATCATCGATCAATTATTCCTCACAGCAGGCATCGAAGTTGCGGTGCTGTTTATTGAGTTGTCTGAGAATTTTATAAAAGTCTCTCTGCGATCGCAGGGAGCAGTCGACGTCGCTCACTTCGCGCGGTCTTTGACCGTCAAGGGTGGTGGACATATCAAGGCAGCGGGGGCAAACCTTGACATGGACATCCGAGAAGCGATTCCTTACGTACTGGAGCGCTTGGAAGCGGAAGTTCAGAAAGTCGCAGCAGCTTCCTAGGTTGGAGGATTTGGGTCATGTTCAGTCCATTTCTAAAATGTAAGATTCACCGAGCTGTCGTTACCGATGCTAACGTCGAGTACGAAGGCAGCATTTCCATTGGCTCAAATATGCTCGAAGCCAGCGGATTAAAGCTTTTTCAAAAAGTAGAAATTTACAACGTCACCAACGGCAATCGCTTCGCGACCTATGTGATGCCGGCACCGACGGGAGAAATCGCGATTAATGGGGCTGCCGCATGGAAGGCAGGCAAGGGGGACATCATCATCATTGCGCATTATGTGCACTTGAATGAAGAAGAAGCGGGGCGTCACAAGCCTACGCTCGTTTACGTAAACCCTCGTAATGAGGTTGTTTCTGTCCGCAACGAGCCGCCTCTTTAGGCGACTCTTTTATATTGTTCGTCACGTTCAAGCTTTTTTTATCGTCCTACGATACGATCTGGGGGGCCCTCTGAGGATGAAAATGCTTCGCACCTTATTCACATTGGCAGTCTTGGTTTCGGCAACGAGCTTTGCCGCACCGGAGTTTGATGCCGATTTCGGTGTCTGCCGCGATTTCACGATTTTGCGTCCCCTGACAATTTACAAGGAACCCACACAATTCTTAGTGCAGCTCAATCGCATTTCGATGGATCCAGTGGGGGGCATGAGAGAGCTTTTAGAAACCGAATCGCCGGTTCTTTCGACGGTTTCGGGCCTAGTGAAACTAAAGGTCGGTCGGCCGGAGATTTATAAGAATTTTGGCCAAATCTCAAAACTCTACGAACTCAGTGAGCCGCGTTTAAAGGTCGACCCTGAGGCCACTGCGAACGATGGCAACGCCTACATCCGCATGCTCCAAGTCTGTCGTACTGGGGAAGTGGGATTCGTATTAGAGCAGGATTTAGAGACTGCCCAGCGCGCGTTGGCTGGTGCTAGCGGTAAATACCATCTGCCGCCTTCTACGCGTGCGAACGAAGTTCCCACACTTCCACCTCAGTGGGCGCCCGGACCAAACTAAAAAGAGTGAAATCCAGTTTGTCACATCGAATCCCAGCGTTAGACGGGCTGCGCGCGCTAGCTGTTCTAATAGAGGCAGGGCGTGGCGAATGCTAAAGACCGGTTGGCTTCCCCAGTTCCGGGTTGAACCGGGGGTTCTGGTTACTTCTTGGTGCAACCCTCTCTCTTAATTTTCATCAGGCAATTGGCATAGTTGATAGAGGAGTGATTCCCAACTGTAAATCCGATCGCAATTTTGGAACTAAACTGCCGTGCTAATTCAGTCACCTTGTTCTGACTCCGCAACTGACATTGGCCATCTTCGTCTCTGTAGATGTGCACCAGCTTACCTACAGCGTTGAAACGCAAGTCGGGAAAACCAGGTACTGGATCCCACCCATGCTCCACGCGGTATGCGGGAATATTGTTGGTCACAAAATAATTGTTCATCGCGACGGATCCAGGACGCGGTGCCCCCATCGTGTAAAGTTGAACCTTTTTATAGCCGTCCTCATGAAACTGACGGGTGAATAGAGAGGCAATTGCGCCACCCAGGCTGTGTCCCCCAAAGAACACCGGCTTGTCTTCGTATCCCCGTAGCTGCTTTAAGACGATCTGCTTTTTGTGCACCTGCTCGAAGAGCGAGTAAAAGCCAGCGTGCGTTTGGTACTTCATCTCAGGGCCAGTGGGTTTTGCCGGGCGCTGATTTCGGCCGTATCCTTCCGTACCCAATCCTGTGTAAACCGCTTGGCCATTTGTGAGCCAATCTTCGACTCCATCTTTTTCCGGTACGGGCGCATCTGAGCCACGAAAGATCACAATAGCTTTTGTGCCATCCTTGATTATGAAGCCTTCCACCGGCCGCTCGTGAATCGGTTCCACTTGGACGTTGGGCCACCATTTTGCGATTTCCTTCTTGATCGTGTCCATGTCCGGTGCCCCGCCAGCTACCTGTGCATAAGACAACTGTGAAAGCCAAGCCATCACAGCCGCGTTGCCACAATCAAAATCGGTGGTATCTGGGGCAATCCAAGATAGCTCTGGATAATCATCGATGGTGGGAGGCTTTTGTGCCGCGCTCGTCAGCGCTCGTCCCAGTTGCTGAAAAGGTAGTTGCTTATGTTTTCGTTCCGTCTCCGCGGAGGCAACGCTGGCGACGAGAATAAATAGGATTAGAATTTGAGGCATTCTTAAGCAGCTTTTTTAAGGGTAATAACGGTTTGATTGCGGCCGTTACGTTTTGCCTCGTAGAGGCATTCGTCGGCGCGTTGGAGGAGATCTTCGTAGGTCTGGAAGTTGTCGTTTCTAAACGTGGCGACTCCCACGCTGACGGTCACCTTGATCTGGTTACCACGATGCTCGACAGCACTTCCTTCGATAGCAGAGCGTAATCGCTCACCCAAGCTATAGGCTTGCTCGGGGCTCACATTGCGCAGGATTACTGCGAACTCTTCGCCGCCGTAACGACAGGCGATGTTTTCCATGCGGACTTGCTTGGTCAAATTAAAGCCAACCATTTTAAGGACAGCATCACCCGCGACGTGGCCGTAGGTGTCGTTCACTTTTTTGAAATGATCTACGTCAAACATCAACAAACTCAGATCCTGTTTCGCGCGGCGAGAGAAACTGAATTCTTTCGAGAGCACGTCTTGGAAATATTTTTTGTTATAGAGCTGGGTGAGTCCATCGATATTGGCGGCCCGGAATAAATTCTGTTGGTATGTCTGATCCACGGCATCTTGATAAGTGAATCGGAAATACAATCGCGTGCCGACTAAGATCTTATCGCCGTCGACAAGTGCGTGGGGGTGTTCCAAGCGCTGGCCGTTAACGAAAACCCCGTTGGTGCTGCCCAAATCTTTGATGACGATGTCAGATTCGTTGGGGTGGGAGATCTCGGCGTGGAAGCGAGAGACATGAGGATCTTCGACTGAGACCTCACATGTAGGATCGCGACCAATCTTCATGTTGCGACTCGTAAGATTAAACATCATCCCGGTATCGCGTCCGGAAATTTGAATGAGATAAGGCTCAGACGTATTCGCCTTTGCACTTAAATCCGTCTTCTCGGTCGTCTCGTTAAAGATGACCGTTTCGTCGGAGCGTTTAATTTTCTTCTTAGAATCGCTCAATTCAGTCCTCACCCGTACATGTAAGTATCGGCAGCTTAAGCTGAACTCTGTATGCGCGACGCGTTAGTCGGCGAAGCAATCTCCCTATGGCCCAGCCTCATCTTGCCGGGCCTTGTTTTCAGTGGGAGTATTAGCTACTTAAGCCCGCTGAGGTGCAAAAATGGGTTCCGAACCGACGTTAAAAGAATTGCTAGATACGATGGTAAGAGCGCTCGTCGATCTGCCCAACGAAGTTCGGGTCTCCGAAATCATCGGCGAACAAACCACTGTGTTTGAACTTGTGGTGGCTAAAGAAGACCTCGGAAAAGTCATTGGTAAGCAAGGCAAGACCGCCAAGGCCCTGCGGACCATTCTCACTGCTGCATCGACTAAGCTGCGTAAGCGGTCCGTCCTAGAAATCGTGGAATAGATTGCTTCGGCCTTCGGCCTCGCAACGACTGGTTACTCTCTAACGAAAAACGATCTAGCCCACTCGCGATTCATTTCCGCGATGTTCTCTAATTTGATCTCTTTGGGGCAGGCGGCTTCACACGCTCCGGTATTTGAACAGGAACCAAATCCTTCTGCATCCATCTGAGCCACCATCGCCTGCACGCGCTGCTTGCGCTCTGGGTGCCCTTGCGGAACTTTTGCTAAGTGGCTGATCTTTGCAGACGTAAAGAGACTAGCCGACGCGTTCTTGCAAGCGGCAACACAAGCGCCGCACCCAATGCAGGCAGCACTTTCAAATGCGGATTCGCCTAGGTCGCGGCCGATCCGAGTCGTATTGGCTTCGGGTGCATTTCCCGTGTTCACCGAAATGAATCCGCCTTTAGCGATAATCCGATCGAGCGCCGAGCGATCGACGGTTAAGTCGCGAATAATAGGGAAGGGCTTTGCTCTCCAGGGCTCAACGTGGATTGTTGCACCGTCAGCAAAGCGCCGCATGTGCAGCTGACAAGTGGTGGTGCCGCGATCAGGGCCGTGGGGATTGCCGTCGATAGTCATGGAGCAAGAACCACAAATGCCTTCTCGGCAATCATGCTCAAACTCCACTGCCTCTTCTCCCTGGCCAACCAGCTTGAGATTTAAGGTGTCGAGCATCTCCAAAAAAGACATGTCGGCACTGATTCCATCTAAATCGTAACTGACGAATTTTCCGGGCTTTTCGGGTCCGGCCTGTCTCCAAACGCGCAGGTTTAATTTCACAGTCGCTCCCTTACTTGTAGTTCCGCTCAGCGAGTTTCACGTTCTCAAACTTCAATTCTTCCTGGTGCCGAAGCGCTGGTTTCCCGTCGCCTTGGTATTCCCAAGCCGCCACATGGCAGAAATTTGAATCGTCGCGTTTTGCTTCGCCTTCAGCCGTCTGCGCTTCTTCGCGGAAATGGCCGCCGCAGGATTCTTTGCGCTCCAAAGCGTCTCGGCACATTAATTCTCCGAGTTCGATGAAGTCAGCTAGTCTTCCTGCATGTTCAAGTTCTGAATTTAACGTCGAGGAATCGCCCGGCAGTAGCAAATCACTCCAGAAATCTTTTTTGAGAGCCGCGATCTCGGTAGCTGCCTGCTTTAGGCCCGCATCCGTACGCGCCATGCCGCATTTGTCCCACATGATCTTGCCCAGACGTTTGTGGAAGGTTTCAGCAGGGGTACGACCTGCGATAGCTTTGAGTTTGTCGTTTCCGGCTTTCACTCCCGCTAACGTGGAGCGGACGATTTCGTGGTCATCGCGAATGACGGTTTGTTTTTCCGACGCGATGTAATTTCCGACGGTATAAGGGCCCACGAAGTAACCATCCGCCAAACCTTGCATCAGAGCCGAAGCGCCTAAGCGGTTTGCCCCGTGATCCGAGAAATTGGCTTCGCCCAGAACAAACAGCCCAGGAATATTACTCATCAGGTGGTAGTCCACCCACAATCCGCCCATCACATAGTGGACAGCAGGGTAGATGCGCATCGGCACTTTATAAGGATTCTCGTCGGTAATCTTCTGGTACATGGCAAAAAGATTGTCGTAACGAGCAGCAACCGTTTCAGCGCCTAAACGGCCAATCGCATCGGTGAAATCTAAATACACAGACTGACCACTCGGCCCAACGCCGCGGCCTTCATCGCACATGCGCTTAGCTGCACGCGAAGCAATATCTCTCGGCGCTAAGTTTCCAAAGCTTGGATAGATGCGCTCAAGAAAATAATCGCGTTCTTCGACTGGAATCTGTGAAGCCGGCCGCTTGTCGCCTTGCTTCTTAGGGACCCAAACGCGTCCGTCGTTACGTAGCGATTCCGACATCAACGTCAGTTTCGACTGGTGATCGCCCGAAACTGGAATGCAGGTCGGGTGGATTTGCGTGTAGCAAGGGTTGGCAAAAAGAGCTCCGCGTTTGTACGCACGCCAAGCCGCTGTGGCGTTGCTCTTCTTGGCATTGGTTGAAAGATAAAACACGTTGCCGTAGCCACCGGTGGCTAAAACTACTGCGTCGCCCAAGTGTGTTTCTAATTTTCCAGTAACTAAATTGCGAGTGACGATACCGCGCGCTTTGCCGTCGATCACGATGAGATCAAGCATCTCGGTGCGTGTGAATAACTCTGCAGCTCCCAGACCCACTTGCCGCATCAACGCGCTGTACGCTCCGATTAAAAGCTGCTGGCCGGTCTGTCCGCGAGCATAAAACGTCCGACTCACTTGCGCGCCACCAAACGAACGATTAGTAAGCGTGCCGCCGTATTCGCGCGCAAACGGCACACCCTGAGCAACGCATTGGTCGATGATATTTACGGAGAGTTCGGCTAAGCGATAAACGTTGGCTTCGCGGGCTCTAAAGTCGCCGCCTTTGACAGTGTCGTAAAACAGCCGGCGAATAGAATCGCCATCGTTCTGATAATTCTTCGCAGCGTTGATTCCGCCCTGAGCTGCAATAGAGTGCGCGCGGCGCGGGCTGTCGTGGAACGTAAAGACTTTTACCTGATAGCCCTGTTCGGCCATCGAGGCCGCGGCCGAAGCGCCAGCGAGTCCTGTTCCAACAATGAGAACCTTATGTTTGCGACGATTCGCCGGAGCAACGAGCTTGTTCTCAAACTTGCATTGCGTCCATTTGTCTTCAATCGGACCCGAGGGAATTCGTGAATCTAACTTTCCAATCATGGCTGTCCTCCCAGGGACATCAAGTACAGCGGCTGGATCGCAAATCCGCCCGCCACTAACACGGCAAAAATCCATCCGGCTATTTGCAGCTTCGGATTGCGAGAGCTTGCAATGCCCAAGCTTTGAAGACAGGAAGAAATGCCATGCCGTAAGTGAACAAACAAAATCAACAGACTAAATTCGTACCAAGCGACATAAAGAGGATCGTGGAATTTCTCAAATACCACGCGGTAGATATCGCGCATGGTCTGGCCGCCATAAGTCACTTCGTAAAGGTCGCCGTATTTGAACGTTTTCAAATGCAGAACAAGAAAAACAAAAATCAGCAAACCCGTTTGTGCCATCCAGCGCGAACCTAAGTTTGTGGCTTTAGCGCCGTTGGTGGGGCGATACGGCTTTGCTCCGCGAGCGGCACGGTTTTCCAAAGCTAGCTTCAGCGCGAGCGCCATGTGCGTGAGTAGCGCAATGACCAATACTGCCTCCGCCAAGTAGATCAGCGGATTGCTGACCAGAGCGTGCGAGTACTTATTGTAAGCCTCGGCGGAAACCAGCAGCAGCATGTTTCCGGCCATGTGGCTTAAAACAAATCCGCTAAATATGAGACCGGTTATCGATATCAAGAATTTCTTGCCGACCGAAGTGCGGAGCCGCGGAAAGTACGCTGTGGTCATGATGACGGGCCCTTTCAAATTTACGAAGTTAACAGGGATTTTAACAATCGAAAACCCCCGTTGCACTTTCCTTTATATAGAGACGGTGGCTATACTCTTCGCCATGCAGATCGAAACCACACCGCAGTTAGTACAGAACGCTCACACCAAAATGACTTCCAATTTGGAAAAGATGAAGAAGCGGATTAACCGTCCTTACACGCTGACGGAAAAAATCCTCTTCGGGCATCTCGATTCGCCAGAGAATCAGGAACTCAATGCGGGCCAAAGTATTTTAGCGCTCAGACCCGATCGCGTGGCCATGCAAGATGCCACGGCCCAGATGGCGCTACTGCAATACATGAGCGCTGGCCGCAAACAAACTGCAGTGCCTACCACGGTGCATTGCGATCACTTAATCCGCGCGCAAACAGATGCCGCTACGGACATGAAGACCGCACTTTCCGAAAATAAAGAAGTTTACGATTTCCTAAGCCAGGCTTCGGCAAAATGCGGAATTGGATTCTGGCAGCCCGGCTCTGGAATCATTCACCAAGTCGTCTTGGAAAATTACGCTTTTCCCGGTGCCTTGATGATCGGTACTGACTCGCACACACCCAATGCCGGCGGCCTTGGCATGTTGGCCATCGGAGTCGGTGGTGCTGACGCTGTAGACGTCATGGCGGGAATTCCCTGGGAAGTGAAGTACCCCAAATTAGTGGGCGTGCACTTAAAGGGCGAAATGAAGGGCTGGACCGCGCCCAAAGATATTATCTGCAAACTCTGCGGAATTTTGACAGTGAAGGGCGGCACGAACCGCATCATCGAATACTTCGGACCAGGCGCCCGCACGATTAGCTGCACCGGCAAAGCGACCATCACGAATATGGGCGCGGAGCTCGGAGCTACCACGTCGGTATTCCCCTTTGATAAAAAAATGGATGCCTATCTGCGAGCCACCAAGCGCGCGGATATCGCCGATATCTGCCAGAAGAACGCCAAGCTCCTAGAAGCCGATGCTGAAGTGGAAGCAGATCCGGCTAAGTATTTTGATCAAGTCATTGAGATTGATCTCTCGACGTTAGAGCCCCAGGTAGTGGGACCGCATTCTCCGGATGTGATTCGTGCGGTTTCGGAATTGGGCGCGGACGTGAAGAAAAACGGCTGGCCTGAGAAGCTCTCGGCAGCGCTCGTCGGTAGCTGCACCAATTCTTCTTACGAAGATATTTCGCGCGCGGTTGATATTGCTAAGCAAGCAGCTGCGCACGGCTTGAAGATTCCGGTTTCGTTCTTAGTTACTCCGGGTTCCGATCAGATTTATCAAACCATCAAGCGCGATGGACAACTAGAAGCATTGGAATCAGTAGGGGCCGTGGTAATGGCGAATGCCTGCGGTCCTTGTATCGGCCAGTGGAAACGCTCCGATATTAAAAAGGGTGAAACCAATAGCATCCTAAGTTCCTTTAACCGCAATTTCCCGGCGCGGAACGATGGCAATCCGGAAACGCTCTCTTTTATTGGAAGTCCAGAGATCGTGTTGGGCGTCGCTCTTGGCGGCAAGCTGACTTTCAATCCAATGAAAGACGAGCTATCTGGCAAAGACGGTAAGAAGTTTAAATTAAATCCACCCGCCAAAGCGAAAGACATTCCTGAAAAAGGTTTTGTGTTCTCGCAAGCGGGGTACACAGCACCACCAGCCGACGGATCCAAAGTAAACGTATCAGTCAGCCCTACGAGCGATCGCCTGCAACTCTTAACGGCGTTCTCGAAATGGGATGGCAAAGATTATGTCGAATTGCCTCTGCTCTTAAAAGCAAAGGGCAAGTGCACAACCGATCATATTTCGCCTGCCGGTCCTTGGCTTAAGTACCGCGGTCACTTGGACAACATCAGCAACAATATGTTCACCGGCGCAATCAATGCGTACACCGGCGAAGCGGGTACAACGATCAACCAAGTTACGGGCGAAAAAGCCCTAGCGATTCCGGCAGTGGCGCGCGCTTACAAAGCAGGCGGCAAGCGCTGGGTTGTTGTAGGCGATGAGAACTACGGCGAAGGCAGTAGCCGCGAGCATGCGGCGATGTCGCCGCGGTTTTTGGGAGCGGCTGCGATTATCGTTAAGAGCTTCGCGCGGATCCACGAAACCAATTTGAAAAAGCAGGGCGTGTTGCCACTGACTTTCGCTAAGCCAGCTGATTACGAAAAAGTGCAGCAAGACGACAAAGTCTCGATCACGGGACTTTCGTCGTTAGCTCCCGGTAAGCCACTTCAAGCCATTTTTACTCATAAAGACGGCAATAAGGATACCGTCGAGCTCAATCACTCGCTCACTAAAGATCAAATTGGTTGGTTCAAAGCAGGTTCCGCTCTCAATCTGATGGGCGGCAACGCTTGAGTAAAAAAGCTACTACGCCGGATGCTTTTCCCGCAGCATGGGTTGAACACGATCGCCGTGTTCGTCCTTATGTGTGGAGTCATCGCTCTGTCGATTGGGCGCAAACGATCCTTCTCCTGGTAGTTTTAGTCGAAAGCATTCGCGTGCGCCGGCTGCACTTGGTGGAATACCTTCTAATCGACAAAACCGGAATGGACGGCTTTGGCCTTTGGGTGCTTTATTTCTTTGTTCTCGGAGCAGCATGGACGGTGATCACGTTGCCTCTGAAGATCGCTTCCTTCGGCATTGATAAAAAAGCGGGGCTTTCTAAGCAGTCGATTCTGTCGTGGTTCGGCGATTTTGCCAAAGGCATGCTGGTCGGCGGCATATTGGGGACGGTTGTGTTGTTCCTGCTCTATACCTGCGTTCAACTGCTGGGATCTTATTGGTGGGCCGGAGCGGCTGGCCTAATGGCGGCGTTTTCTGTCGTCTTAGCGGCGATTGCTCCTGTGGTGCTTGTACCTCTGTTCTTTAAATTGGAGCCGCTGAAAGATGAGGCGCTAAAAACCCGCCTGCTCGATCTTTGCGCGCGTTTTGGCGTTCAAGTTGCCGAGGTCTATCACCTGGGTCTCGGTGCAAAAACCGAGAAGGGCAATGCGGCGTTTTTAGGATTAGGCAAAACCAAGCGCATCGCGATTGGCGATACGATTTACGAAAAATATTCCAAAGACGAAGTCGAAGCCGTTTTCGCGCACGAGTTAGGCCACCAAGTGCACAATGATATTTGGCGCGGAATTTTTCTCGGAGTTGCGACGCTATTTCTGAGCTTTGGTATTGCCTCGTGGATTACCGATACTTGGGTCCACCCGTGGTTGTATACCTCTATGCGCATGCCGTTCGGACTCTTTGCGTTTTTTCTCGTCGTTTCCGTCGTCCAGATCCCACTTGGCTGGCTGCAAGCGGCTTTCTCTCGTTGGAGAGAGCGCGAAGCCGACAGGTTTGCTGCTGAAAAAGTCGGCATGTCGGTGCCACTCGCATCGGCGCTTGAGAAGCTGACTTTTCAGAATCACGCGCTCTTTAAGCCTAGTCCCTTCTTGGAGACTCTGACCTACAGTCACCCAGCACCTTGGCGACGCATTTCGGGTCTTCGCAAAAATCTGAAATAGTATGGAAGTTCAACAGCGCTTAACGGGTTTCCTTAAGCGCTGGTTTCCGCTTTGCTCTTTGCTTATCTAGCGGTTTGGCATTTTGCGGGCATCGTCCGCTATGCCGTCGATATCCCTTATTGGGATGAATGGGATGTGTGGTGGGGTTGGGAGCAGGGTCGCCTTCTCAGTTGGCTGTTTGAAACTCATAACGAGCATCAGATCTTTTTCACCAAGATCTTGATGCTGCTCTCCAATTGGCTCGACGACAGCAATTTTGCGCATCTGGTGTACCTGGGATTCTTTCTTTATCTCGGCTATGTGGCTCTGATCTACCGACTGGGTAAGCGCTTTCTCCCTCCCAGCCAAAATGGATTTTTAGTTCTTACCGTCTGCTTGCAGCTTTCGTGTCTGCCTTATGAAAACTTGCAGTGGGCGTTCCAGTCGCAATTTCACTTTGTGATGCTGTTTTATCTAGCGGGGACTTTGGTGGTGTTTGCCCAAGACCGGATCTTTTGGGGCGGGCTGCTTTTGGTGTGTGCGATGTTTAGTCTGTCCTGCGGAGTAGTGCAGGCTTTGGTCGTGCTCTCGGTCTTTTGCGCGCGTGAACTATTCTTTGGTTTTCGCGAGCGCTCGAGTTGGATGCGCGTCGCTGGGTTGGTAGCTATTGTCGGCATTGGACTCGTGGCTTTCAAAATCGGCTACCACCGCCCCGAGTATCACGGCCAAATGGTTTGGCCGATAGAGTGGCGGTTCTACGATTTCTTTTTCAATTTAGTGAGCTTGGGATTTGGCGTGCACACACGCGCTTGGGGTTGGGTGCTCCTTTGTGCGCCGGTGTTGGTGGTGCCACAAGTCCTGGCCTACCGACGATTGCGCGACAAGAATGACTCAGGTTGGTTGCTCTTGGCACTTACGTTAGCAACGCTGGCAGTTTTAGCAACGATCGCCATGGCGCGCGCTGGATTCTCAGAACATCTTTGCAAAGAATCGCGCTACGCGGAGTTGGCTAGTTTGCTTGCCCCGCTCTCGATCTTTGGTTGGGCGCGGGCGTTTGCAGACAGGCCGCAGATTTTACCGCGCGTGTTATGGGCCGTTCTGTTTTTTCTCTTCGCCGGTTCGTTTGATAACTGGCGTAAGGGTCTCTACATCCATATCCACAATCGCCAAGAAGAAGGCCGTGGTTGTCTAATCAATGCGCTGGAGAAAATCAGCAAAGACCGACTGGCCCCACCCGCTGCTATCCTCTGTCCCACTATCGCGCCCTACGAACTCTCCACGCGCGTCGCGAAAGCGTGTCGTCACAATGTCGGATTTTGCGAGATTCTTAAAAGAGAGTGAGTTCGCTCTGATAATGCGGCGGAGTCGGATTGCCGTTGCCATTCCAGTGCGGAACTTCTGGTGGGGGGATTTCGTCGGTTTCAATCTCTGCTTCTACTACCTGGGGAAGTGGATCCGCCCAGCCCACTAATCTCAAGACATCGTCGATTGATTGCACGAAATGAAAGCGAATGTGTTTGCGGATCTCTTCGGGGATTTCCGTGAGCTCGCCCTCATTGCGTCTGGGGAGAATCACGCACTCGATACCCGCACGGTGAGCGGCCAGGACTTTTTCCTTAATGCCACCAACAGGCAGAATAGTTCCGCGCAAAGTAATTTCGCCTGTAAACGCCATACACGGGTCGACACTCTTGCCTGTCGCGCGTCCCGCTAGCGACAGGTAAATGGCAATACCAGCACTTGGCCCGTCTTTTTGAATGCTGCCGCTTGGCACGTGAATATGGAAATTCTGTTTCGCGACTAAGTCGTAGGTTTCTGGATCGCTGTGACTCTTTAAAAGGCTCAATGCAATTTGCGCGGACTCTTTCATCACGTCACCCAATTGACCGGTGAGTTTCAAATCACCCGAACCAAAGAAGCTGCGCGTTTCAATGTGCAGGATTTCACCGCCAACCGGTGTCCAAGCAAGTCCGGTCACGAGTCCGGGTTGGCGAACCATATCGCTCATGTTGACGTAGAACCTCTTCGGTCCCAATACCGGCGCCAGACGATCGAGTGTCACCACCACGCGTTCGGCGCGCTTGCGGACGATGTCTTCTGCAGCGGCCCGCAGGAGTGCTGCGATTTCGCGGTTCAATTGCCGTACACCGGCTTCGCGCGTGTATTCGTCAATCATCGACTCAAGCGCACTATCAGCGAGATAAAATTCGTCGGTCTTTAGACCATGTTCCGTCAGCAGCTTCGGCAAAAGATGTGCGGAGGCGATGAACATTTTCTCCTGTTTGGAGTAACTGGTCATCTCAAGCACTTCTAGTCGATCCCGTAGCGCCGGAGGAATCGGGTCGAGTGAATTGGAAGTCGCGATGAAAAACACTTTTGAAAGATCAAAAGGGATGTCGAGGTAGTGGTCGACAAATTCGCCGTTCTGCTCGGGATCTAAAACTTCGAGCAGCGCTGAAGAAGGATCGCCGCGGAAATCGGTGCTCATCTTGTCTATTTCATCAAGCAGGATAACCGGGTCATTTACCTGGGTGCGCTTAATAGCCTGGATGATTTTCCCCGGCATCGCGCCGATATAGGTGCGGCGGTGGCCGCGGATCTCCGCTTCGTCGCGCAATCCACCTAGGCTCACGCGCGCGAATTTTCGGCCCAATGCTTTCGCAATGGATTTAGCCAAGCTGGTTTTACCAACGCCCGGCGGTCCAGTGAGGCACAGCACCGGTCCACGGATATCTGCTTTGATTTGGGTAACAGCTAAAAACTGAATGATCCGGCGTTTTACTTTATCTATTCCGTAATGATCGGCATCTAAGACGGCGCGGGCAGCATCTAAGGTGAAAGGTGTCGCGGATTCTTTTCCCCACGGCAATCCCAAGAGCAGGTCCACGTACGAGCGAATAACGTGGTACTCAGGCGACGCGCGGTGCATGTGCGCGAGCCGCGCAGTTTCCTCAGCAAGCACCTTGCGCACGTTCTCAGGAATCAGCGGATTGGTGATGCGATCGGTGTAGGTGTCTTGCGGCGTTTTTTCTGCCAGCTCTTCTTGAATCGTTTTCAGTTGTTCGCGCAAAACGTGGTCGCGCTGTTCTTTATGAATCTTCTCGACAACCTTGTTTTGAATCTCACTCTGCACTGAGAGGCGCGCGGTCTCGCGCTGCAATAGCTCGTGCAAGATCTCAAGCCGGCTCTCGACGTCCAATAATTCCAGCAATTGTTGTTTGCGCGCGACATCGACGTTTAAAAACGTGCAGCACAGGTCCGAGATGTGCCCGGGGTCCTGAATTTGCGAAACGAGTTTGGTGAGCGCATCGGCGCCGGGAACTGCCGCCAAAGCTAAAAGTGTTTTGCCCAGTTCCTTAACTTGTTCTGTGCGCCGCGAGATAACCGAGGCATCGCCCGAAAGCCTGTCAGAAACACGTCGGCCTTGGGCTGCGATGTAGCCACTGGTTTCAAAAAAGTGGCGGACTTGATAGCGGAAGAGTCCGTGCACAATCAACTGGCAGCTTTCGTCTTCGAAGAAATTTACTTTGGAGATTTTGCAAACCACCCCGAGGGAGTGGATTTGGTCTGGGGACGGGTCGTCGGCGCTGTTTTCTTTTTGCGCTACGACAAGCAATAGACTTCCCGCCGCCTGCGCTTTCCGAACGGCTTGCACACTACGTACGCAAGTCACGATCAACGGAACAGCCGCGTTCGGGAAAACCACTGTCTGCCGGACAGGCAAGACGGGTACGAGCTCCGGAAGCTCAGCCTGTGAGCGATAATCCATAGTCACCAGGGCCCCATACTAAGGGCAGGCTCAGGTATCCGGTCAAATAATCTTTTGATTAGTCGATAAAACTAACTACGGCGCAGCTTCTTGTTCCGCATGCGCTTTTTGAGTTTGCGCAATGCAGCGATACGCTTGTTTTGGCGCTGTTGTTGCCGTCCGCGGCGAAGCTTGGCTTTGCGCTTTGCTTTCAGTTTTGCGGTCTTCTTCTTGGCCATAAAACCCTTCCAGACTCTCAGTTTGAGCCGGGACCATACCTCGGTTCGGCAAGGGCGTCGACAGGATATTATCGAGAAGCCTGGGAACTCGAAATGGATTCAATGCCCACTCGGAGAATACGGGTGAGGGAGGGCGGGTGTCTTCCCCCCATACATAATAAAGCCTTAATCCTTAAGCCTTAATCTTTGGGGACGTAAAAACTGACTCAAAGTTCGCCACCTGCCCAAGAATACGACGGGCGCCAAGGCACTGGCCTGTGCTTTGCTCTATATAGGATCAAACCTTACTGATTCGGCATCGGGGCCGTGTGAACCGCTCATGGGGATCGGGAAGCGTTGGGGTGTGTAGGGGAAAGGGTTTAGGATTCAGTGGCTAAACCCTTAGTTATCGGGGGACGTACGTGAAATTTATTCAGCTCATTCGAACAGCCATACTTCTAGCAGTTGCCCAATTATTTCTGACTCAATCCGGGTTTGCAGAATCCGTCTCGCCCTTCCGATTCAAACTTCCACAAGCGCGCCATTACGAAGCTGCATCAGCCGGCGAAGATTGCGCGATCTACCGCACCATGCGCCACCGGGCCGAAAAAGAAATCGCCCAAGCCCGCGTGATGGAAGGTAAGTACGCCGAACTACTCGTGCAAAGCCGCCAGGCTTTGGAGAGTTGCGCTAGACAAAACGGCATCGAAGAGATCGACGAGGAACGCGATGAAGTCTTGGTCGCGGAGATTTGCGCCCCGTTTTATCAAGCATGGTTAAAGCCCGCATCACGATTAGCGATGTTGGGTTCCGATATCCGCGATGCGATCGAACAACGCGACCTGATGTCCAATCGATTGCAATCTTACTGCGGTCATCTTTCGTCAGATAACGACGAGGATGGACGCAAGAGCTGAGCCTTTTCCCTCGACAAAATTCACGCCGCTAGCGATAAATAAGGGTCTTCTTCCTTACGACGTTTAGCAGGGATTTTACCAGAGTGAATTATGGCGCTGACCCGAAGCCGCATCCAAATAGCGAGAGCGATCTCGATTGTAGATGTGTTTTTGCTCGTGGGCTTGGCGTTCCTTGTCTACCTCATGATTGGTGTCGCCCAGGAGTGGGCTGGTCCTTATCGTCCTAAAACTGAAATCGATCTTAGTATTGTTTCTCTCATCCGCTATTCCTTCTTTTCGTTAGTGCGCGTCGTATTGGCGTATTTTCTCTCCATCGCGTTTACGCTGGTCTATGGTTATTGGGCGGCGAAATCCCGCCTCGCTGAACCCGTGCTTATTCCCTTACTCGATATTTTGCAGAGCGTCCCTGTCTTGGGCTTTATGCCCGGCGTGGTTTTGGCTTTGGTAAATCTTTTCCCCAATTCCAATCTAGGATTGGAGCTTGCTGCGATTTTTATGATCTTCACGGGGCAGGGGTGGAATTTAGTTTTCAGCTTCTATACGTCGCTAAAAACCGTTCCCACTGAACTGCGCGACATGTCGCAATCGTTTGGTCTGCGCACCATGGAAGTCTTGCGCAAAATTGAAATCCCTTTTGCGATGACCGGTCTGCTTTGGAACAGCATGCTGTCGATGGCAGGTGGTTGGTTTTTTCTCATGGTGATTGAGTCGTTCACTTTGGGAGAACAGGATTTTAGATTGCCCGGCATTGGATCGTACATGTCGGTCGCTTATGAGCGCCAAGATTATGGTGCGGTGATTGCCGGCATCTGCAGCATGTTTTTTCTCATTATCCTCGTCGACCGCTGTGTGTGGGCTCCGCTCGTAGTTTGGTCGCAGCGTTTTAAGATGGAAGCCGATACTTCCAGCGAGAAGCCCTATTCGGTGGTGCTTGATTGGCTGAAGCGTTCGAAGGTCCTCTCCGCGTTTGATGATTGGATGAGTGAGCGCGTGCGTGCTTTGCAGGCGTCCAATCAAACTCGGCCCTTGGCGCGCGTGGAATCTGCGGTGCCCGGTTGGATGCGCACGCGAGCGGTGTGGAGGGTTTTGCGTTGGGTGGTTATTGGCCTTGGCATCTGGGCGTTTATTTATGCCGGCCTGTCGATGCACAAGTTGCTGTTTGATACCGGTTGGGACGTCTGGCTCGGTTATGCGCGGGATACGTTCTATACCTTCTTACGCGTAATGGCGGCGGTGGTGCTGGGAAGTTTGTGGACGATTCCTGTAGGCGTTTTCATTGGAACGCATCCTAAGTGGACGCGTCGGATGCAGCCGATTGTGCAAGTGGTGGCGTCGTTTCCGGCGCCCATGTTGTTCCCCATGATCACGACTTTGCTTATGGTCTCAGGCGTTGGTTTGGAAATTGGCGCAGTCATTCTCATGATTTTTGCGTCGCAGTGGTACATCCTCTTTAACGTGATTAGCGGCGCCACTTTGATTCCGCGGAGTCTGCTGGATTTGACGGAGAGTTACCAAGTACGCGGCTGGCGGTTTTGGCGCTCTTTGGCGTTGCCCGCGATTTTCCCCCACTTAGTGAATGGCTGGATTACGGCTGCCGGTGGCGCTTGGAATGCGTGTATTGTCTCGGAAATCGTCGATTATCAAAACGGCCAGGTTGTAGCGACGGGCATTGGTGCTGCGATTACCAAGGCCGCACAGAGCGGAGATTTTTCTGGGTTAGCAGCTGCAATTTTGATGATGGTCACCACCGTGGTACTGCTCAACCGCTTGCTCTGGGGTAGTTTGTACCGCTTGGCCGAGCAAAGGTTTCGTTTGGAGGTCAATCCATGACGCAAAATTTGGAATCGCTCTTATCGTTAGAAAGAGTGACACAGAAGTTCACTCACGAACGTGGTCGCGAGATTCAGGTTCTGAAGAATATCAATATCACTGTCTACGATCGCGAGGTCGTTGCGTTTCTGGGGCCATCTGGTTGCGGAAAAACGACGACGTTGAAAATCATGGCGGGGCTACTGCGTCCAACGGAAGGTCGCGTATTGCAGAAGGAAGAGCCGCTTAAAGGAATTAATACGCAGCTGGCGATGGTGTTTCAGAACTACGCGCTTTTGCCTTGGTTTACGGTTGAACAAAACGTTGCGTTAGGACTCCATCGGTTTTCATTCACACACAAAGAAATCAAAGAGCGGGTGGAAGAGAGCGTTGATATTGTCGGCTTGGGCGGCTTCGAAGAGGCTTATCCGAATGAACTCTCGGGTGGCATGCGCCAGCGGGTAGGGATGGCGCGCGCGATTGCGGTGCGCCCTGAGATTCTGTGTCTGGATGAGCCTTTCAGTGCAGTCGATATTTTGACCGCCGAAAACTTACGCGCTGAAGTTTTGGAAATCTGGCAGGAACAAGTAGAGAAAGTCCGCAGCGTGGTGTTGGTGACGCACGATATTTTTGAAGCGGCGATGATGGCCCAAAGAATTATCGTGTTCGGCGCCGACCCAGGCCACGTGCGCACTGTGCTGACGAATACGCTGCCGTATCCGCGCAATCCGAAGGACCCAAAAATCTCCGAACTTATCGACGTCATTCACTCGGTACTAACGGAAGCTCTCATCCCAGAAGAAAACCAGAAGCCAACACCCGCCCAGCCGGCGTGGTACCAAGGTTTAGAAAATCTCCCATCGGTAACTCCAGGCGAAATTATCGGTCTGTTGGAAGTCTTAGATGATGCTGGCGGCAAGATGGATATCTTCATGCTGGCGAATGAGACAGAGAGCGAATTCGGTCACTCGCTAGCGGTAACTAAGACGGCAGAAATCCTCGACCTAGTCGACACTCCCAAACAAATGGCGGTACTGGCAGACCTAGGCCGCAAATTCATCCGCGCCGACAGCGCCGATCGAAAAGACCTCTTTGCAGCGCAAATCCGCAATCTGCGCATCATCCAAACAGTATTGACGTGGCTAGAAGAGAGCCCCGAACATGAAATTGAACGCGAAGCAGTCATCGCCCGCTTACAGACGTATTTCCCCAACCAAAAAGTAGAAAGACTCTTTGATACTCTAGTGGCCTTCGGCCGCTACGCAGAGGTGCTGTCGTACAACTCCAAGTCCGACATGCTCACACTCCCTGAAGAAGAAACAGAAGCCGAAGAAGGCGCCTCCGACGCCGGCAAAGACGAATAGCAGGTGCCCATCTACTTTCCGGAGTTTGCCTTGAAAGCGCGCGCACGAGAGTCCTAGCTTTCTTGGCGCCGGAAGCGCGCGAGCTGTGCGCAGGTGCTACAGAGTCGTGTTATTTCTTCCCAGAGCGCTGCGGGTTGCCAGTAGTCTTAGAGATATCGCCTGATACTCGCGGCGCGAAATCTTTTTTTTCTAGATTCTACGGTGGACTCACCCTCGCAACTTGGTGCAGTTCCACATCCGCACCTCGCCTTCGGCTGCGGTTTGCTCGTGCCACTTCAAGCAGCAATAGCTAACCGGGGCCGAAGGCCAGGTGCGGCTTTGCAGATTAAATTTTTGTGATAGGGAGACCACCGTAGAATCTAGAAAGGTGGATTTCGCGCCCTGAGTGTTGGGCGACATCTCTAAGACTAATGGCAACCCGCAGCGCCCTCGGAAGAAATGCGCCAAGCAATGTAGCACCTGCGCACAGCTCGCGCGCTTCCGGCGCCAAGAAAGCTAGGACTCTCGTGCGCGCGCTTTCAAGTAGAATT
>Ga0163144_10002128_pt1 | contig 46287 bp, 38 predicted proteins | sample OliLak19BULKMAT1_FD_123175 | JGI IMG/M metagenome (GOLD analysis project Ga0163144, IMG submission 123175) | Freshwater microbial mat bacterial communities from Lake Vanda, McMurdo Dry Valleys, Antarctica - Oligotrophic Lake LV.19.BULKMAT1 | ecosystem: Environmental > Aquatic > Freshwater >... | reverse complement strand
CGCCTTCGCCAGCGCCACTGGGCGGCTTCCCGAGCACAACACTGACCTGCTGTTCGCAGGGAAACAGTGTGGGGCCAAATTGATTGTAGACGGCGACGTCTGCGGCATCGCGCCCGTAGCCAATGTCCACATAGCCGCCGGTTTTTGCCAGCTGCGTTGCATCGAAAGAATACCATCGACCGCCCACATAGGCCTCAAACCAGGCATGCAGGTCCATGGGCTGCAAGCCGTAACGGTAGCCCACCACCATGCGGGCCGGTATGCTGAGGCTGCGGCACAGGGCAATACCGAGATGGGACAGGTCCCGGCAAACACCCCACTGGCGGGCGGTGACCTCAATCGCGGATACAAGAATATTGCTGCTGTATGGTTCAAAGCGAATGGTATCGCGCAGCCAGGTCTCAATAGCGACCACCTGGTTATAACCGGGGAGTTGACCTGCGGTAATCTCATTGGCCATCTGGCCAAAACGATCTGATTCACAATAGCGGCTGGGCAGCAGGTAACAGAGTATCGGGTCGGGCAAGTTTTGCACGTCGATATAAGGTGCACCCGGCGCCCGGTCCACGGTATCGGAGATCATCACCTGCGCTGCGGTGTGCACGCGGAAAACGCCACCCGGGGCAACCAGTCGCTGGCACAGGTTGCCATAGCCATCCGTGAACTCGAATACCGATACAGTTGTGGATAGCCAGTACTGCTCGCTGGCTATCCATTGCTGGGCACCGCTGCGCGGGCGCAGCATCAGCACGAAAGGCGTTGGTACGGCGATCTCGAACACCAGGTCACAGCTGGTATGCAACCACATCTGTTCACTCCATTATTGATCATGGCAAAGACAGGGTAATTGGTGTCAAGCCCGGTTGCTCACCGCCGCGCTGGCGTTTTATGGATCCAGTGACGTACAACTTCATTGTAGACCATCGATACGGCAGCTTTCTACATTCCCATTGCTTCGACGATAGTTTGCACTATGTTTACACATTCAGGTAGCCACCCCGTGGATTGGTCTAAGGACGTCCCGTTTCCGATTGCGATACGGCGTTACTGGTCTGTGACGGCAACTTCCTGTCAGCGCGCTGGACCGGCGCTGCGCATATGTTTGCGATGACCTGTGCCGCGCTGCTGAGTAAAGAGTGCCCTGAGCAAATTGCTGGACCAGGGGATTGACAATCCAAAGGTCAGGCTGAACACTGGCCATGCTGGGACTTTCAGAGCTCTCGGATATTTTGATCGGGTGCAATAGGACAAAAATGTATATGCCTGCAACTGAATCAACAATTCTATGGCTGGTGGTGTGGTGGGCGCTGCTTATGGCCCAGTTGCCGCTAGTCAGGCTGCTGGCAAGCAAAAAGACCGGCAGCATGGCATTTGACCCCAATGGCATCGATCTGCAGGGATATGGGCGACGCCTGACCCGCGCAATTGCCAATTGCCAGGAGAATATCCCGCTTTATATCGGCGTACTGTTGTTTGCCATGGTAACCGGCCACACAGACATTACCAATGCAACCGCATGCTGGCTGCTATACGCGCGCATTGCACAAAGCGTTGTCCACCTTGCATCAACCAGCTCGCCGATGATTTTGGTCCGCTTCGTTTTTTTCGGGGTGCAGTTTTTATTGGTCGTCTTCTGGGTCGTCCAAATGCTGTTGGTGTAACAATTTTTCTACGCAGCGCAGCACCTCGGTCTGGTAAGCCTTTCCCCTCTCGTTCACCAAATCCAATACATTCAGTGACGTGGGTACGTAGCCGAAGCCAATTTTGTAGTGCGGATGCCATTGAAAGATTGATCCACCGAGTCCCATCCAGCCATAGAAACCTTCTCTGCCTGCGTTCAGTGCTTTATCAAGCATGGTGCTTTTCCGGGTGGTAGCTGCGAACAGTGCGACACCACCCTGGGTGAAGGCGGTAGTGACGAAACCCATATCTGCTGCAAGTGGATCTTTATGCATCGCCTTCCAGGCTGCCTCATTTATGTATTCTGTTCCGGCCCACGTTCCGCCCGCTGACATCATAGCTGCGATTTTCGCCAATCCTCTTGCGGAGCAGTTCGCGTTTGCAGAAGGGGTTTCACCCATGGCAACGGCAGGCTCGTTGAAAAAAGCGATTCGATCCATACCCTTAAATGGAGGAGGGGCGCGCCCGATTGTTGAGTTTCGGATCGCGGGAATTAGCCGGAAAATTTTTCCGAGGATTTGAAAGATATTGTGTTCGATTTTTCTTTTTAAGAATTTAGGTTTCAAACTTTCCAGGAACTGGAAGAGAAATCCCAGCGGTGCTACTTTTTTAACTCGATTGAGATCTTCCTGCTTGACCCCAATGATGGCATCTACCTCGAGTGGGCAGCTAATGTCCTCACGGAGGAATTCACCCATTGTTCGGCCCGCCGGGTCCACGCGGCGAAAGAGCTCGTTCGCGATCCAGCCTCTGGTGATGGCATGATATTCCCTTCTATGCCCAACGCCTCTGCGGTATTTTTGTGCGTGGCCCTCAAAAATACGGCCAACCCTATTCAGTTTTATATTCTCTGTGAGCAGGTCTTGGGGGTCGAGACTGGTGTTCAGGACAGCCATCCCTGCCTCGTGGCGCATGAGATCTGCGACCGTCAGCTCACCCTTACCATGCGCACCGAATTCAGGCCAATAGTCAGCTATCCTGGCATTGTAGTTGATCAGCCCTTTCCCATAGAGTGCTGCGATTGCGATGGCTTCAAGGCTTTTACCGCTGCTGAAGACATTGATAAGGGAATCCGGAGAAAAATCTGCCTCCTGAGTGACAGAAGCCCACAGATCGACCACCTTTTCATCTCCGTAATAGACACAAAGCTGGGTGCTTCGTTCGGCCAGGGTCCGCATGTTATGTTCATACAGTAGTTTGACCGACTCAAAACCTGGCGCCACTGTTCCTTCGATTCGACATTGTTCACCAGCGCTGCCGCTCATTCTCTTTACTCCGACGAATTATGGGGTCATCATACCCTGCCAGCGCTGCCAATGGGCTGAAAGCCGGTAGCACCCCTCCTGTGTGCTAAGGCTCAGGAATGGGCAAAAGAGACCTGCAATGAGGCCAATTTCCCTCATTTGACCCTCTATGTGGGATACCGAACGGATAGACCTCAACTCATCCTCTATCATGGAGGTCCGAGCAAGCGATCTTTAATGCTATCGTTCACTTTGCGCTATTGGAGCCGCTACTCTGCAGTGCTGACTCAACGAGCGGATTCTGTATGAACAATGCGCGGCTTTACTGATTTCAGGGAAAACCCACCTATGTCAGAAATAGAACAAGATTCCATTACTGGTCACAACATCGAAGCAGCCGATGGCACCAGCGAAGCGTTACGCCAAATGGCATTACTAAAAACGGGGGCATTGCAAAACGCAATTGTCACGAGCGCTAATTTTTCCATTATCGCTACTGATGAAAAAGGCATCATCCAATTATTCAATGTGGGTGCTGAGCGCATGTTAGGCTATTCGGCCAGTGAAGTCGTGAATAAAATCAACCCCAGCGATATTCACGACCCGGAGGAAGTGATGGCGCGTGCTGAGGCCCTCAGCCGGGAACTCGGCATACACGTAGCACCTGGCTTTGAAGCGCTGGCTTATAAAGCATCGCGCGGTATCGAGGATATTTACGAACTTACTTATATTCGCAAGGATGGTGACCGCTTTCCGGCTATTATTTCAATCACGGCTCTGCGTGATGATTACCGCGATATTATCGGCTATCTATTAATTGGCACTGATAATTCGGTGCGCAAACAAGTGGAACTGGAATTAAACGAAGCGATGGCCGTTGTAGAAAAAGCCAACTTGGCGAAATCCGAATTCCTCTCTAGTATGAGCCATGAATTACGCACGCCCCTGAGCGCGATCCTCGGCTTTGCACAGTTGATTGACTCGGGTTCGCCACTACCCACTCCATCGCAAAAACGTAGTATTGATCAGATTCTACATGCCGGCTGGTACTTGCTGGAACTCATTAACGAAATTCTGGATTTGGCATTGATCGAGTCGGGCAGGTTGTCGTTTTCGCTGGAGCCTGTATCGCTCACTGAACTGATGTACGAATGTAAAGCCATGACTGAATCGCAAGCAGAGAAACGCAATATCACTATAACCTTCCCGCAATTTGTAACACCACATTTTGTAAAGGCCGATAGAACGCGAATGAAGCAAATGCTAATCAATTTGCTTTCTAATGCAATTAAATACAACAAACCCAATGGCGCGGTCATTGTTAACTACATCGTGACTACCCCAGAACGCATTCGTATTTGCATCGAGGATACCGGCAACGGTTTGCCCCCCGACAAAATTGCACAACTGTTTCAGCCTTTTAATCGGCTAGGGCAAGAATCGAGCGCCGAAGAAGGTACTGGCATTGGCTTAGTAATGACTAAGCGATTGGTGGAATTAATGGGTGGTAAAATTGGTGTGGAAAGCACTGTTGAAAAAGGCAGTACGTTTTGGATTGAAATGAACCTGACGGATAAACCGCTGGATAAAATTGGGGTGATTGAGCACAAGAGTGCTCAATCACCCTTTCAAACCGATTCTCAATCACACAGACTACTTTACGTTGAAGATAACCCAGCTAATTTGATGTTGGTGGAAGATATAATCGTGCGCCGCCCAGACATCTATCTATTGACAGCAAAAGACGGGTTGGAGGGTATTGAGATTGCGCGCACCTCTAAGCCTGACGTTATTTTAATGGATATTAATTTACCTGGCATCAGTGGTATCAAGGCAATGCAAATACTACGTGAGGATCCAGAAACCGCTCATATTCCTGTTGTTGCACTTAGCGCTAACGCCATGCCACGTGACATTCGCAAAGGCTTGGAGGCCGGATTTTTCCGTTACCTTACCAAACCGATTAAAGTTGATGAATTTCTGGAAACTGTGGACGTAGCTTTAGCATTTGCAAAAGCACAATTGACTGACACACTCGAAGGTAAAAATGAAGAACCCAATTAGTACGGCCGATACCCTCAGTGCCAGAATTTTGATTGTTGATGATCAAAATACCAATGTGCAATTACTGGAGGAGTTACTGACCCAGACAGGTTACACCAATGTAACCTCGACGATGAATCCACTCGAGGTGTGCGGGTTACATCGAAAAAATCGTTACGATTTAATTTTGCTCGATTTGCAAATGCCGCAAATGGATGGTTTTCAGGTGATGGCAGCGCTTAAAACAAACGACGCGGATAGTTATCTCCCCGTGATTGTACTCACCGCACAACCTGGGCACAAACTACAAGCACTGGAGGCGGGAGCTAAAGATTTTATTAGCAAACCGTTTGATCTAACTGAAATAAAAACCCGAATTTCCAATATGTTGGAAGTGAGGTTACTGTACAAAAAATTGGAAAACTACAACCAGTTATTAGAAGAAACTGTGCAGGAGCGCACCGCCGAATTACGCGAAAGCGAAGCACGCTTTCGCAGCTTAACGGAACTTGCTTCTGATTGGTATTGGGAGCAAGACGAGAGTGGGAGTTTTACCAAAGTGTCTGGCCCGGTTTTAGACATGCTGGGAATACAAGTCGGTACTTTATTGAAAGGGTCAAGTGATCATCAAACTACTGGTTGGAATGAAGAAGAACAGAAGGACTTACAGGCACGCATTGCCGCTCGACAACCATTTATTGATTTTAGGTTTAGTCGTGTGAATAGTGATGGATCACAGCAACAGTTTCGGGTGAGCGGCGAGCCGATGTTTAATGGCGCCTGTCGGTTTCTTGGATACCGCGGCATCGGGGTGGAATGCGCTTTAGGGAACTAGCATGCAGAAACTAGTAAAGTCGCGTAAATTGGTAGAGATATCACTGCATAGCCCCGATCAAAATCATTTGCTTGCATGTTTGAGTGCTGCGGAGTTTAAACCACTGTTGGCAAAGTTTGAATTGGTGCCGATGTTGCTCGGCGACATTCTTTACGAACCCGGCGGGCAACTACAGCACGCGTATTTTCCCACCACATCGATCGTGTCGCTGCATTACGTAATGGAATCCGGCGCTTCGGCTGAAGCAGCAGGCGTGGGTAATGAAGGCGTTGTCGGTATTTCATTGTTTTTGGGCGGCAATACCACGTCCAGTTCAGCAGTGGTTCAAACGGCGGGCCATGCGTATCGACTGGAACGCCACTTGTTAAATGACGAATTTCGTCGAGCCGATTTGGTGCAGCGCCTATTGCTACGCTATACACAAACATTAGCGACACAGATATTTCAAACAGCGGCCTGTAATCGACACCACACGGTAGAACAGCAATTGTGCCGTTGGCTGTTGTCGACGCTTGACCGATTGCCTTCAAATGAATTGATTATCACTCAAGAATTAGTAGCCGTTATGCTTGGCGTACGTCGCGAGGGTATCACAGAAGCTGCGGGTAAATTGCAGCGCTCTGGTTTTATCAGTTATCGTCGTGGTCATATTTCGGTGCTTGATCGTGCAGGCCTGGAAGATCGTTCGTGCGAATGCTACGCAGTCGTTAAAAAGGAAATTAAACGTTTGTTAACGGATGTTCGTTAGCAAATGAAATATTTGTTTTTCAGAAGTCTCTCTATGGACAAGCATACGCTCCATCCAGCGATGGCCATCGTATTTAATTTCATGCTGCTTATCAGCGGTATAGCAATCGCCGCTCCCGCGGGGCATGAACTACTGTTCATGAACGCGCAGAACGCTGCCGAGATCTCAGAGCAAGATCGGCGAGCGATTTACGGACAATTCAACTTTAATGTGGGCGCGGATGGCAAGTCCCTGGTGTTTTCCGATGCAGAGCAGTGCCCACCGTTACTGGTCGAAGGCGGAGACATCCAGGTTACAACGGAAGATCTGAATGCCGACCAGCACCCTGAGGTCTTTGTGAGCCTCGGCAGTAGCTGCATGTTCGGAGGTGCCGGTACCGGCGTGTCGCTCCTAATTAAGGATAAGTCCGGACGTTGGCAATCACATAACATCGGCGCAGGTATGTACTCGGTCGAGGAGACACGACATCTGGGCTACGCCGACCTCATGATCGGCGGTCCCGGCTTCTGTCATCCCGTATTGCGTTGGGATGGCAGTACCTACGTGTTCGACCATAAAAGGGCTGAGCAGCCTGGCGGGTGCGACGGTCAATGAAGGCGCGATAGTGCGCTTCGCATTCGCAGTTATCACGCTGATCCTGGTAGGGGTTCTGCTGTGGTATCGCCAGTCCCAGCCTGTAGTGCATGCAATTGATGGTTACACAATGGGGTCAACCTGGAGTGTCCGGTTTTCCGGTGCACCACAGGCTGACATCGCCACCATTCAGGCGCAACTCGAGCAGGAGCTTGCCCCGCTGGATTTGGCTTTGTCTGGCTATCGCGATGACTCCGCGCTTACACGGCTTAATACTACGCCTGCCGGACAGTGGGTTGACATTCCGACTCATCTCTCGAATGTGTTGCATTTGGGGCTAGAGCTCTGGCGCGATTCGGAAGGCGCCTTCGACATGACAGTCAAACCGTTGGTCACTCTCTGGGGATTCGGTGCAGCCCAACCGCGAGACAATGTGCCGACAGAGGCAGAAATCAAAGCGGCCCGTGCCCGTGTTGATAGCGGCCAGCTTGAACTAGAACCGGGTGGACATCGCGCCCGTCGACTCACTGACATCGCAATTGACGTTGACGGTGTAGCGCCAGGTTACGCTGCTGGAGTGCTCTCTGGTTGGCTGACATCGCACGGCTTTCCGAATCACCTGGTGGAAATCGGCGGTGAAATGCGTGCCAGCGGACTACGCCCTGATGGCGGCGGCTGGCGAGTAGGAATCGTGGCTCCGGAAATGGCAAGCGGGCGTGTCGAAATAGTAGTAGCGGTGACTGACACGGCGGTCACCACCGCTGGTGATTATCGAGATTATTTCGAGGTGGACGGAACGCGCTACCAGCACATCCTTGATCCGATGACCGGCCGACCAGTTGCCCATAATATTGCGTCTGTCACGGTTTTGGCACCGGGAAAGCTAACCGCCGATGGTTACGCGACGGCGATCATGGTGCTGGGCGAGGAAAGAGGCTTGGCGTTTGCCGATGCACACGGCCTTCCGGTGTACATGATCCTGCGTGCCAGTGATGGCACACTCCATGAGCGCTACAACGAGAGCTTTGCGCCTTACATAGCGACTGATTAACGTATGGGGCTATTCGTTTTATAGTACTGAATTTGACATGCGCAAGAGAATGGCCGACATTGTCGAATACTGTCACTACACGATCCATCCAGTGAGATTGCCGCATGGACATCAAGACAGACCTGATAAAAATAGTGGTCCGTTATCCCTACCGGATAATGCTCCTCAGTCTGCTGTTGACCGTGCTTGTTGGCGCGGGTATTGCCCAATTGCGCGTGGATTCCGGTATCGATATTTTCTTTAACAAGAACGACCCCAATCTGCTTGCCGAACAACAACTAATAGCCACCTACGGCAGGGAAGACAACATCCTGTTTGTGTTGGACGCCGGGGATTCACAGATTTTTGATCGCCGACACCTGTCCACCATCGAAGCTATTACCGCTCGCGCCTGGTTAATGCCGAACGCCAAGCGCGTGGATTCCATTACCAACTATCTGCATGCAACGGTGGATGGCGACGACATCACCGTTGGCAAACTCGTGGAGAACGTCCTGGAAATCAACGATGCGGACCTTGCCCGCGCGCGCGATATCGCTTACTCCCGACAGGAACTGCTAGGTCGCCTGCTGGCCCGCAATGGCCAGGTAGCCGCCATAAATGTGAGTCTCAATCTACCGCAAGTTGGTAAAGCCGCAGCCATTGCAGAGTCAGTTCAGTTTGCCCGGAAAATTGCGCTGGATGCCGAGCGCGACAATCCGAATGTGAAAATCTATCTGGCGGGTTGGGCGCTGACTGAACAAACACTGGCCGAAGTAACGGCCAAGGACTCAGTGACACTAATGCCTGTGCTGTTGGCACTGATACTAGTGGTGTGCTCTCTATTATTACGTTCACCATTGGCATCCCTTTGCACTGTGCTAATCATCGTGTTGAGTATTCTAGTCGGGATGGGGTTCGCCGGCTGGATCGGGATCGGGCTTAATAGTGTCACTGCATCGGCCCCGACAATCATCATGACGCTGGCGATTGCCGACTGCATTCACGTGCTGACAGTATTCCTGGGTCGGCTGCGTCAGAACCCGGACAAGCGGGCCGCCTTGACCCACGCCCTGGACGAGACCTTTTACGGGGTGGTGCTTACCAGCGCCACCACCTTCGCGGGCTTCCTCAGTATGAACTTCAGTGATTCTCCGGCCTTTGGAGATCTGGGCAACATCGCAGCCATTGGTGTGTTGGGAGCACTGTGGCTGACATTTACCGTACTCCCTGGCCTGGTGATGTTGCTACCGTTCAAGGCGACCAGAGTCACGGCCACTGTACTGTCAATGGATGGTCTGGCAAATTTTGTGATTCGCAACCACGGCGGTTTGTTCTGGGGCTCACTGTTGCTGAGTATATTGCTCATCAGTGGAATTTCACGCATTGAACTGAACGATGATCCGACGGGGTATTTTTCCGAAGCCATTCCACTGACCAAGGCCATACACGTAGTGGAGAACCGGCTTTCAGGCACCCAATCTCTACACTACTCCTTCAATTCCGGCGAAGCCGGGGGCATACACGACCCCGTATTTTTGTCTCAGGTGGATCAGTTCGTCACCTGGTTGCGCACTCAGCCGGAAGTGGCCAACGTGGAATCCTTCACTGATACGCTCAGACACCTAAACCAGGTGATGCACGGTGACACTCCAGACTGGAATCGGCTGCCCGATAGCAGAGATCTCGCCGCGCAGTACACCCTGTTATATGAAATTTCGGTGCCCTATGGGCAGGACGTGACCTACCAGGTGAGCGCCGATAAATCCTCACTGAAAGTGACGGCCACCTTGAAAAACCAGAAGTCCAAGGGGCTTATCGAGTTCGAGCACCGCAGTCGCCAGTGGATGGAGGAACATGTACCGGACATCGTGACGCGAGGGGTCGGCCAGTCGATCAGCTTTGCCCATGTGGGTCTGCGCAATATCGACAACATGGTCTACGGCTCACTGTTTGCCCTTATACTGATTTCCGGTCTGTTGGCCTGGGCATTTCGCTCAATCCGCTTCGGCGTAGTCAGCCTCATACCCAACCTCATTCCCGCCCTGGCCACACTGGGCATGTGGGGGGCCATTGTGGGCGAAGTTAATATCGCGGCGTCAGTGGTATTCAGTGTGACCCTGGGCATCATTGTAGACGACACCACTCACTTCCTCTTACGCTACATTGAAGCCAGGCGAAATCTGGGCTTGAACGCTGAAGATGCTATCAGGCACACCTTCAATGCCGTTGGCAGCGCTCTGTTCAGCACGTCAATATTGCTGGCCATGGGTTTTATGGTATTAGTCCTTTCAGACTTTTCAGTTAATTCCACCACTGGGCTGCTGGTGGCAATCACCATTCTCGTTGCTATTTTTCTGGACCTTTTGTTCCTGCCCATGCTCCTAATCAAGGCGGAACCTATACTCTTTAAATCCTTGCGGTAACGGCGACTAACGAGCGATGCGCATTGTCGTCGATAGCGCACGGGTGCTGATTTTTTAGGCGAGTCGCCGGTATAGTGTACGGAGCAAGACTAATGTTATGACCCGCGCTATATTTTTGGGTTCTGAATGAAAAACTGCAGAATCGCCTCACCAACTGAAAACCATACAGACGGATCTTCAGGCAATATCAGGCTATCAGGGTTATCGGGATACACGTGGCCATTGGTGTGGCGCAAGTGTTCGAATGGAATACCTTCGGCGGTGGTATAGCGGGTCCATAAGTAGCCGTGATCCTGGCTGCCATCCACTATCTCAAAGCGCACACCATCGGCAGCAATATCAATTCTGCTGGCTTCATCCACCACAATATCGCCCGTTTCGGAAAATACATAGGTGTCGCTATCAACAGTGACCATAGCGTAATCATACATAACGCTCACTAGTGTATTGGTGATTGACACCGGACTCGCGGACTTGTAATAGCGGGCCAGTATATCCTCGGTACCGCTGATAAATAAAATGGGGACTTTCCTGGAGGGCCCATTGCCATTGCGAAAGCAGCCTAACTCTGGCGCAGCGATTGGGGCGGCACTGGCAATGATATCCGCATGGTCACAGATGAATTTCCAGGTCATTAGCCCGCCTTGGGAGAAGCCGGTAAAGTGTACCCGATCTCTGTCCACATCGAAGGCATCTATGGCCTGTTGCATGAACTCAAATACGATGTCGTAATGAATAGCCGGATTCCAACTACTGGGCACACTTAGCTCACCGGGTTGCACAACGATGTAACCGCCATTTTCCGCAGCAGCACTGGCCAGGTTGGACCTCCCCTCCTGCTCATCCGGGTTGCTAAGCCAACCGTGTACATCAAAAATAAGGCCACAAGCCCGGTCAATGCACTCTTGCGTCAACAAAACCTTGAACTGTACACCATCACATTGAAACTCGTGTCGGACAGCGGCAGATACATCACTGATACAGCGGGTGGGGTGAACATCGCGAGCGACTGAGGAGGAGGAATCACTGTCACAACCTGTGCAGAGCAGCCCAAAAAGACCTGTCAAAATTAAAAGCCATGAAAAACGGCTCTTTACCAAGTTAAGAACACCCACAGAATAAATTGGCACCCAATTCCTCACTAACAAAGATCAACAGCCCGGCGGGGGGACGGCGTCCAGACGATAGATGGTGCCCGAATTCAGCTCTGCCACGTACAGTTCGCCCAAAAAGTCCTCCCCGAACGTCGACACTGCCGACAGCTCGCTGCTGGGCAGGACGATGCGATGAGACAGATTACCGGGTGGGCCGCTAAGCGCGCGGATACTCGACTGGCAGAAGTCAGTAAAGAAGTATTGCCCCTGCAGGTGTGGTGATAGCTGGCCGCGATAGACCCGCCCGCCGGTAATGGAACAGCCCGAGTCTGCGTGGGAATAGGTGTGCACCGGGGGCAGGTAAACCCGATTACAATTACTGGCATTATAGGCTTCCGCTCCTTCGAAACAGCGCCATCCCAGGTTGATGCCTCCGCTGCTACCCGGTGACAAATAGTTAACCTCTTCGTAAATGTTCTGCCCGACGTCCGCGATCCACATCGCGCCTGTCGCGCGATCAAACGTGAAACGCCAGGGGTTGCGGACTCCGAGAGCAAAAATCTCGTCGCAGCCGGCACCTCCCACGCCGTCATTAAATGCATTGCTCGGGGGAATACTGTAGTTCGCGCCGCCGGAAATATTGCAGTCCGGCCCCGTACCCGGAGCGGGGGGGGTATTGACATCGATGCGCAGCATCTTGCCCAGCAATTTAGTGGTGGCCTGGCCGTTGTTCTGCGGGTCGCCGCCACTGCCGCCGTCCCCGGAGGCAATATTAAGATAGCCGAAGGGATCGAAGTGCAGGTCACCGCCATTGTGGTTGGCGAAGGGCTGCTCGAATTCCAGAAGCACCTGTTCGCTGTTAGGGTCAGCGATTCCCGGATTGCTGGTGACTCTGAATCGCGACACTCTCGAGCGGTCAAGGCCAGGGCCGGGGTCGCGGGTATAGTAGACGTAAAAATAGCCGTTATTCGCGTAGTTCGGGTGGAAGGCAAGTCCGAGCAAACCCATTTCACTGGCGCCGCTGTCAACGCGCGTCGTGATGTTGAGGAAGGGTGTGGATACGACTGAACCGTTGCGTTGAATGATGCGGATGACACCGGGGCGCTCTACCGCGAACAGGCGCCCATCGCCGGCATTTTCAAGCGCTACCGGTTGGTTGAGACCGGTCGCGAACAAGGTGGCGGACAGTTCGCCGACAGCCGGCGGGGGTGGATCAGGCGGTGGCTCGAAACCGTTCTCAATAGTGACATCTCGGGACGTGGTCGCGATACCATCGCCGAGCAGATCCAGCGCGCCGTTGGTAGAGTTACCCGCTGCGTGCAGGGTAACCACCGTGTTATAGTTGGGCGCTTTATAGCGGAAAATGAAGGTCACCAGATTGGAGCCGAAATTCTTCGGCCCGGTATGCGTCAGCTCACCATCTAACTGGTATAGATCGCCGTCGTACGGCAGCAGATCGCCGACACTGTTTTGCGCAGAGATACCAATACCCGCCGTCTGCGCGGGTCCGCCAATCATCACGACATAGAGAAGGTAGGTGGCCCCCGCATCCATGCGATGCGGTCCGACAAAGCCAATAGCAGGCGGTGTGGCTCCGTCAGGTGCGTGACAGACGCTGCAGGGCGCGCCGCCATTCGTAGTTGGATCGCCGGAAAAGCCGCTGCGCCCTCCGGCGCTGGCGTGTGCGTTGGCAGCTCCGATGAAGGCCAGGAAAAATAGCAAGGTGCGAATCAGGGTTGCAGAGCGGGGAACAACAATGCTCGAGCACAGTTTGGACATAATCATTCGACTATGCTGGCAAAACCATCGGCGTGGCATCAATGATCTCCTCGTGTGCTGGCTTCTTGTACTCAGTATAGCGTGTGCATGGCAAATTGCTATTTCACGATTACACTCCAACGGTCACAAGCCCGGCCCTCGTTCGGAGGTGGCTTGTTTGGACTCCAGATTTTCCGCCTGAATTGGAAATCTTCCGGAGCCAGGATCGGTTGGCGTAAATTGCGCTAGACTTCAAATAGAAATATCGGTTTAACTGCAGACATTACCGGAGACTAAAAAGATGCACACAGGCCTGGAAGCTGGAATACACCCGATAATAAAAAAATCAACTCTCGTGGTCATGGTGTTACTCGTCCTAATGGCACTGGTTGCCAGCGGTTGTGCCATGAACGAGACGCAGCAGCGCACTGGGACCGGCGCTGCCATTGGCGCACTCGGAGGAGCGCTGCTCGGGACCAGCAGGGAGAGTGCGGCGATTGGCGCCGCCGTCGGTGCGGCAGGAGGCTTTCTGTTCGATCAGTACCACCAACGCACTGACGCGCAAACTGAAAATGCGCAATTGCGAGAGGAAAACGCGCGTTTGCAGGAGCAAGCAAATCAGTAAGCAGATGTACTAAAGAACCACACCGTTAGAATCGACCACCGGAGCGACAGCAATGGCATGTTGGAGATGGATCGGCATATTGAGTGTAGCGCTGTGGGGTGCGGGCTGGATGGCACCCGACAACCTACATGCAGATGGTTATGCTCTTGACGACGTCAAGCTCCATGCGGCGGGCGAATTGGTGGATCTCTGTACCGTCGATCCAGGACATGAACATTACGTACCCGCACTGGCCTTCTGCTACGGCTTTTTTGAAGGCATCATCCGTTATGCCGAAGCGATTGCCGGCACTCAGGACCATAAACAGCTGGTCTGCCCGCCTGCCGGAACCACTCGACGCCAGGCGGTCGACGTGTTCGTCGGCTACATGAAAGAAAATCCCCAGTATGTTAATGAGGGTCCCGTAGACGCAATCTACCGGGCACTGATGCCCAAATGGCCGTGTCCCGAATAAATGTTACGGTACAACGCAATCCGAATCGGGGGAATGACAGCTTAACTGACCAATATTGGTAGAGTGAGCCAATAAGCACCCGCAAGCACCACCGATTCTCTCCCGAAATTATCAGTGACGCAGCCTGGTTCTACACCCGGTTGCAGCTAACCGCTGGGGTAAGCGAAAGATACCCAACCCGCGACCAGCGCGGTAGACTCGAACAACAACACACACACACCAATGCCGGATTACGGATTACTGGGCAGTTCAATCAACGAGGGTGCAAGCAATGAAATTTTACGTTGGTCTACAGCATGATCACACGACCAGAATCAGGTACAAAACATTGCGTAGAAAAGCCATCGCTATCGCTGTTGTGGCCGCCGCCAGTATTTGTCACTTCGGCCCCGCCTACGCGCAATCGAACGACCTTGGTGTGTATCAGGGCACGATCAAAGTCTCAGGCACAGAGATCGATCCCGCAGTGAGCTATAGTGCCAGTGTCAAGATCAACCTGCCAGTTTCCAACCGCGATGATGAATCCATCAGTGCTGAGTTCTTTTCCGGCGAGGCTCCCAATGCAACTGTCCTGCTCTCAAGTTGGGACGAAGCACACACTGAAAAGTCAGCAGGCGCTGATGGTAAGTTCGCCAGTTACAAGTGCAAACTGGCCGCTCCAAAGGAAATTCCTATGACACCTACTGGCGTGCTTAATGTAGACCTGGAACATAATACGCATACTTTATCGCTAACCCTGCTGGGAACGGTCGACGTGGAGCTAAACTGCGTGCATTCTACATCGGGGGCATACAAGAAAAAGGCAGGGGTTGCCCTCTATATTGGAACAGGAGCACCGGGCATGCAATTCGAGCACCCGTTGCCCCTCACTGATGCTGCGCATTTGACAGCGAATTACACGCTGGTGCCGGGTACCGCCCAGGAGAACCTGGGGCCTATCGTGCAGGAGTGGGATCTGCGCCTGACCCAGTGACGCCACTCGGAGAACATACGTTGAACAAACAGAGACTCACAGCGAGAAAGCTGCGGATCACTGGTGCACCGCTTGTCAATGCGATTCCGAGCGTCTGTGCAGCCCCGCCGGGCACCAGAACCTACGTGGACCTCCCTGCCATTTCCACTAACCTGTGCACGGCGCAATACTAATCCAGCACCAGAGTTAGAGAGCGTATATGCCCACACCCACACAAATTGCGCGCAGCGAGATGCGCAACGGACAAGTGTTAAGCAATACTGCGTTAACCAAGCGGCTGTATGCTCTTCGTATTGAAGTGGAATTATTGCCCTTTGAGGCTGGTCAGTTTGTACGACTGGAACTGGTAATCGACGGAGTAAAGGTAGCAAGGCCTTATTCACTGGTGAATAAACCGGGTGATCCAGTGGCAGAGGTATTCTTTAATACTGTCCCTGGTGCTCAATTGTCCAATGCCCTGGCAGTATTACGGAAAAGTGGCACAGTGGCGGTTTCCCAGCCGGCTACAGGCTTTTTCGTGCTGGACGGAACGCCTGTAGCGAGAGACCTGTGGTTGATTGCAACCGGCACAGGCCTGGGGCCTTATTTGTCGATCTTGCGCACGCCCCAGCTATGGGAGCGATTTGAAAATGTTGTACTGGTGCATGGCGTACCACTGCGTGAAGAGTTGGTCTACCAGGACGTAATTAATCTCGTACAGGAAATGTATGCTGACCGCTTTGGTTATATTTCGTGTGTATCGCGCGAGGCGAACCCCGCTGGAATTACAGGGCGTATTACCGACGCTCTCAGATGCGGAGAACTTGAACGGCGGGCTGGCCTTCCTATCACTGCATCGGACAGCAGCGTAATGCTATGTGGGAACCACAGCATGATCAATGATATGCGGCTCTTGCTGGCTGAACGTAATATGCAACGCCATTTGCGTCACAAACCCGGACAAATTCTTACAGAGCAGTATTTTTGAAGGTACTGAATTGCATTCTTTACGCAATTACTAACGACAGCCTGGTTCTAATGCGGGATCCAGACCACCCGCCACACCAAAACTGCACACCGCACTGATATTCGCTGTATCAACTTTGTCTAGACGCCCCCGCAATACTTTTGCATTTGCGGTACCAACCACAACCTCGACACTATCACCCGCTGCAATAGCTCGCTCATCTTCCATGCCCACCACTACCAGTACACGAGGCGATTCTGCAGCCGATACATGCTCACCAAAAAATCCCAGCACTAACATGAACATAACGGTGTCTATTTTCATCTTTGATCACATGCCCTCGAACCTGATACGCCACAGTTTACCCTTACGCGATGCCGGTCCCACGTTGGGCAAGGTGCCACTCAATTGCATATCAGTAAAATACAGCGTGCCTTTGGCATCCAGTGCCAGGCCGTAGGGGTGTCCCGATGACAGTGGTAGTCCGCCGGGAGAAAATGGGCTTTCAGAGGGCGTATTATTTGCCGGATCGAGAATGGTCTGGTAGACGGTAGTTCCGTCAGGACTGAACTCCAGGATTTTTCCGTCAAATACTCCGGAGACATACCAATTACCAGTGGTCGGCGACTGCACTATTCCCGATGGGCTAAAGAGTGTACCTGCCGCGATAAACACCTCCCTGTTCAGTGGATCGCCCAGCGCAGGATCGACCATGGGAGCTCCGGTTTGGTCAACACCACTGCAGCCACCTGCGAAGTCCGGCCCCGTGGGAAAAGGCGGATGAAACACCACAACCGTGCCGTTGCCTGCATTGGCGACATACACATTGTCATCGGCATCGACTGACACCGATGACGCGGTGCTGAGGTCAATCGCAAGTTTGCAGTAGTTGTCACTGAAGTTGGCATTGGGGTACCCGGAGGCGGGAACATTACCAGGCCACACCTTGAATCCCTGTACGGCATCCGGAAACCAGATGATAAGCTGACCGCTGCTGGCGCCAACCGCCTGGCTACCAACTTCCGTCGTAAACAGTCGACCACTGCCGTCCCTGGCGAGCGCACAGCCAAAGGGCTCGGACTGGTCCGTAGAACTGACATGCGTTGGCGTCAGTTTGCCGACCTGATGGTAGGACTGATCAAACACACCCCAACCGGCGTAAGCAAACGTCGGGGGATCGTCAGATTGACCCGTATCTTCACCAAAGATCCGATTGCCTTCCGTGTCCTGACAAATCTGTCCGTTGGAGTCCCTGCCACCCCCAGACGCGCTTTCGATAGCGACACTGTGCACCAGAGGCGGGTTACCGATGCTGTTAATCTCTATTCGCCGCTGTCGATTGTTCTCGTTAAAGTACAATTCCTCGCCGTTGGCTCCCGGGAACACCGCAACACCATCGGGAAACGACATTGGAAAACCCGGAGCCGGTGTAGTTTCGTCCATGATAAGTTCTGGCATGAGCGGTGCCGGGCCAGGACCTGGTGCACGTACCGGATTATTGTCACTGCCATCGGAGCAACCAGCCAGCAACAGGATTGCAATCAGGGCAATCACGCTGGAAGGAGGATATGTACAATTGAAAAGTCTCATATTTTATTATTCTCTGTGAAATTGCATCGGTAGTTTATTGTAGCTGCGTTTGGTGAACCTGCAATATTCGGTTGATTAACTTATTGGCGTCGGAAGTTCGTCAAAGTTACTGCTTTTTCCTATTCCTTACCTTCTTCTTTTCCTTCGCAGCGGGTTTGGCGCCCATCATTTTTGCAATCTTCCCCTTCATCTTTATCCCAGGCACCGCGCCCAGAAAATCCCGCTTGCCAATCCCGACTCCATTGTGGCGCAGAATATTGTAGGCGGTGGAATAGTGGAAATAGAAATTCGGTAGCGCCCAGCCATTCAGGTAGTCAAGTCCGCTGAAGCTTAGCGTGCCGATGGGAAACTGCATCACTATCTCCCTGGTCTCGCTGCCGACAAACTGTGACACCTTCAAGCCCCCAAGGAAACTCAGAGTGCGTTGAAGGCGAGTCTCCAGCTCGGCGAAGGTAGTTTCATTATCCGCAAACGCCGGGGTCTCGACACCCGCCAGACGCGAACAGCAGCCCTTGGCGTGATCAGTGGCTATTTGAACCTGTCGCGTCAATGGATGCATGTCAGGAGACAGGCGCGCATTCAGGATCACCGTAGGCTCGATATCCCTGGCTTTAACATCACTGGCGGCCAGCTTCAGAATACCGGAGAGATTTTTGAGATTGTGGACAAACACGGGCTGGGAGCACTGGTAGATTAGTTCGCTCATGGCTGTAAAATCCTGTAAGGGTTGGAGGAAACGATGCTACAGGTATCATAATGTAGAAGGGTTCTGCTTGAATAGCGGATACTGTCGAGTATCTGAGTTTCCTGTCCGATGGACGACACTCATTGATGAAGGTCGGTGGGGTTGCCCACATTAATTCGCATACTTTCTACTGGACGAGGACTTCGTACCTGCGTAGTTTCACGTTAATTTTTCCAAATTGCAGTGGGCTTTACCATGACGGTGAACAATCGACTCGATTCCTACATAAAGATAATGGTGTCAGGGTTCGTGCCACGAGATAGCACACTCTCGGTACACCCGCTGGATATACCAGGTCTCTTGGAAAGCACGCCATTAACGTAAGGGACAAATATTATCCATGAGTTGGCTCGACGCATTTATCCTGGCAGTGATAGAAGGCTTGACGGAGTTTTTGCCGGTCTCGTCAACAGGTCACATGGTTTTAGCCTCATCATTCATGGGAATTGGAGACGATGATTTCACCAAACTTTTCATAATAGTTATTCAATTGGGTGCAATTTTGGCAGTGTTTGCGCTTTATTTTAAGCGTTTTTTTCAGAGCATAACGTTCTACTTCAAGCTGATCGTAGCCTTTTTTCCCGCAGCCGTACTGGGCATACTGTTCTCAGATCAGATCGATGAATTGCTGGAAAGCCCTTTGGCGGTAGCCATATCCTTGCTGGTTGGAGGCGTAATACTACTGTTTGTTGATAACTGGTTTAAGGACCCCCGGATTCATTCTGTTGAAGAAATCAACTATTGGGATGCATTCAAAATTGGCTGTTTTCAATGCCTGGCAATGATACCCGGAGTTTCTCGTTCGGGAGCCACTATAGTTGGTGGGATAAGCCAGGGAATGAGCCGTAATATAGCCGCCGAATTCTCATTCTTTCTTGCTGTCCCAACCATGCTTGGTGCGACCCTAAAAAAGACATTGGATTATTTTCAGACACACGATGAAATTACAGCAGATCAAATCAATCTGATGATTCTAGGAAATGTTGTCGCATTCATTGTGGCGGTATTGGTTATCAAGGGCTTTATTGGATTTTTGAATAAACACGGCTTTCGCCTATTCGGGTGGTATAGAATTGTCGTTGGCTCAGCAATCCTGATTTTGATGGCCCTGGGGCTTGAGTTACATGTTCTCTAGCGGCTGCTAACATTATTTGTGCTGAGAGGCCCGCCGTGCAGGATATACCAATCATTAACTTTGCTGAGCTTGATCGCGCGACGACGCGACGGGCTCTTGATCGTGCCTGTCGCGAATGGGGTTTTTTTCACCTTACAGGCGCCACCATAGACAGAGAGCTCACAACTGGGATGCAGGCGGCAATGCACAACTTCTTTGCATTGTCGTCGGCACAAAAGCTAACTGTCGAGCGCAGGGCGGATAATCCCTGGGGCTTCTATGATCGAGAACTCACCAGGAACGTGCGGGACTGGAAGGAAATCTTCGATGTAGGCCCAGATATCACAGCAGATGGACTGCAGGGCACGCAGGCACAGTGGCCCGATGAAGCGGTGCTGCCCCAACTACTGGGCTTCCGCAGTACGCTCCTGGCGTTTTCTGTTGCTTGCGAGGCGGTGGCGCTGCGCCTGCTGCAAGCTATTAGCGAAAACCTGAGTATGCCGGCACAGTACCTGAATAGCTGCTTCGATACAGCACATACAAGCTTCCTGCGCCTCAACTACTACCCGCCCTGCGCGGATCCGGCGCCAGCCGATGCGCCAAACATTCCAGCGCATGGGCACCTCGGTATCAATCGTCACACTGACTCCGGCGCTCTCACCGTGCTCCTGCAGGATATGCAGCCCGGTTTGCAGGTGCTGCATGACAATCGTTGGCACCTCATTCAGCCGCGCGTTGATGCGTTGGTGATCAATATTGGCGACATTGTGCAAGTGTGGTCCAATGATCGCTACTGCGCGCCGCTGCACCGGGTACTCGCCAATGTATCTGCATCGCGCTACAGCGTGCCCTATTTCTGCAATCCAAGTTATACCACGGTGTATGCACCGCTGGCGGGTGTATGCGATGCAGCGAATCCACCGCTATACCGACCGATTTCCTGGGGCGCGTTCCGCGCTGCGCGTTCTGCAGGGGACTACGCCGATCAGGGCGAGGAAGTGCAGATCAGTCACTATCGAATAATTGCAACCTAATACTGCGCGACTGGTCCAGATAACCACTTCAGGAATGAGAGCTGCTTAGTCGGGACTGCTAGCGCAGCACTTACAACCAATTCGAGTTTCTCAGCTTGTTGTAGAGCCCGATGCAAGCCGCCACGGTAGAGCCAAGCACGACAAAATAGCTGTAATGCCACCTGAGCTCTGGCATGAATTCGAAGTTCATGCCGTACAGGCTGAACACCACAGTGGGGATTGCAAGAATCGCACCCCAACCGGCCAGTTGCTTCACAACATCATTCTGGCCTATCGACACCATGGCGAGATTGATCTGCATCGCGCTGATTAACATCTCGCGCATGTTGTCGCAGCTTTCGATCACTCGCCGGGAGTGGTCCTGAACGTCGCGGAGATAGACGCGGATAGGTTTTGGGATGACATCTTCATGAAAGCGCATCAGTTCGCTGCATACATCGACAATGGGTTGCGCGGCGTCGCGCAATAGCATCAATTCACGTTTGATGCTGTAAATGCGCTGCAGTTTTTCCGTCGATATTTTTGCATCGAAAATATCCGCCTCAATCTGGTTGAACTGACTGTGCAGCTCGGATACCGCTACCAGATAGTTATCAACGATGGCATCGAGCAAGGCGTAAAGGGCATAGCCCGTACCGAGCGCGAGTCGCTGGGGATTCTTCTCACAACTTGCTCGAACGGGGGCGTGGCTTTTCGATTTCCCGTGGCGCAGCGTAATAAGATAATTCTTGCCCGCAAAAAGGTGGGTCTCTCCGAAGACGATTTTATTTTCGACCAGAGTCGCGGTCTTAACGACAATAAAGATCGATTCCCCGTAGGTCTCCATCTTGGGGCGCTGATGTGCAGCGCGCGCATCTTCCATTGCTAGTTCGTGCAGGCCAAACTCCTCCTGCATTTTGTCAAGCAACGCATCATCAGGCTCGTAAAGTCCGATCCATAAGAAAACGTCGGGTCGTTTGATGATTTCACTGATGTCATCGATTGGAAAGGGCTCAAGGCGCACTCCTTCTCGATAGGCGACACAATTAACAATGGTGGATATATCGGCCTCACTAGTTGTCACGTCGCCGCGCTGGACTGGATGATGAGATCCGCGACCAGGCGCTGACATCAGGCCATCATGATTAACTGATGTATAAGTCTCTTTATTGATGACTACTTACTCCAACTGGCGATGCCGAGTAACGCTCCAAGTTTACAGCATACTTTTGGGAATGGCATTCGGTGTCTGGTGAATTGTTCACTTGGCCTGGCCATAGTCTACGCGCTCACCGCGCAAATCGGCTTCCTTCGTGTAGTCGATTTGGGCGAGCTTGCGACATCGGCTTCCAATGCGAGCAGCCACGGAAGATTGAACACCCGATAGTAGGCCAGATTGGGCGGCGGGTGCTCCCCCAAAAATGTTTGTGTAAAGTAGAAAAACATGTTGGTTGTACCCACGCCCGCATAGATAAGACCGAGTGGCGCAAGCCATCGGCGTTGCCCGATCAAGCCCAATACAATGAATAAAAGCAGCGGCGCCTGGAACAACCCATCGAATAACGTTGCTGCAATCTAATTCGGCGGTGGATTGAGACGCGCAGGCTCCTCAGCGACGGCCCAACCATGGAGCGCGGGGATCCAGCGGTTAGCTTGCATGTATGCTTACAAGAGATCGTCTTCGTCGCAGGGGCCGTCACACAGGTTTTCGGCTACGCCGGTATCATAGAATGTGCGCAGGCTATCCCCGATGCTGCGCAGCTCCGTGGCCCGACCGTGGGGGTCGCGCATGGTGTCGCCCCAGTGGGGGATGTTGGTAATCGGTGGGTCCGGGTTGCCAAAATCAACCTCGACCATCGCCGAGCCGGTGTGCGCTCCACTGACAACTTCAAAGCCCCACACATCACGAATCGTTGGCGCCAGGTTTACCACGCCGCCGATAGTACGCGCCATAATGTGGGCGCCGAGATTCGTGACCTGGTGATCCGCTTTAGAAACCTGAATCAACACTTCGTGCGAAGGCGTTCCCGGTAACAGATTGCTGCGGATGTATTTTGAATAGCCTGTCGGTTCAGCTCGATCCCACAAACCTTGCACCAGTGCGAGATTCATCTGCATGTCGAGCGCATTCCAGTTATACAGCGAGTAAAACTGCTTGGCGAACGGGTCAAAGTTGACACTGCGATTGAGCAGCAGATTGTATGACTGCCCCGGCACTGCAAGCAGCCCTCTTTCGATATCGGTGGTCAGGGCCATCAGGCTCGCACCCAGGATTCCACCCTGGCTACCGCCGAAGTAGTAGCGCTTCGAGCCGTCGATCGCTGCACCGCCACAAGCATTGATCAATGTCTCGTTCAAGGGCGTGGACGGGCCGCCATCGGCCGCCACCGACAAGGTTCTCATTGCCAGCAAGAAATTCAGCAAACCCTGATGCATGCGCTCCGGGACGGTGCGGAATGTCGAGAGGTCACCACTGGAAAGTGCGGTAATTACCGTCACCACGTCATCGTATGAGAACCCCTTCCAGTCCAGACCGAATGCAGCGAAGTTTTGTGCAGCCGCTATCGGCTGGAATCCGAGCACCTGCTCTTTTGCCCCCAGTTGGCCATGGCCAAACTCCACCAGGGCCGCCGGCTCGGTCTGCGCGCTCACAGGTACAATCAGTGCCGCGGCGTACTTGAACGTACCATTCTGCTGCGGCAGGCCATCCTCACCCAGATGCAGCAAGCCGCCGGTCTCACCCTGGGTCAGGTAGAGGGGCATGTCGAAGGTAACCTCAAGTCGACAGGCGATCCCGTCGATCAGATCTTCGTTTTTAAGTTCAACGGTATACGGGACGCCCTCGGGTGACTGCGCCAAAGCATCGTCGCGCATATGGAGCATCGCGCGAGTATTATTTTCGCGGCTGGCAGTAGTGAAGTCCCATGCGATCTGGAGGTCGCCCCGCGCAATGCCCTGCGCTTCCAGTGCGGCGAAGATTTCCTCAAAATGGGCGCGGCGTGATTCGATTATTGGATCATCCGATGGAAGTTCATCGCGCAAGGCCAGGAATCCCGGTGATGGCTCCACGGCCACACCATCGCTATCGACAACATGGCGAATCGCCACGATGTAGCGTGTTGCGTCCTCCGGACGAATGGCCGGTCTCAACATCAGCGCCTGCTCTTGTCGTAGTTCGTCTATGTCCCTGTCAATCGTGAACTCCGGTAGTTCTTCCAGATCGTTGACGCGCAGCTTGGCCTGCACCACGTACTCATCGAGGTCTACCCAATGTGCCAGCCTTGCGCCCGTTGCCGCGTTGATAATCACGGTGGGCGACTGGGGCAGAAGTGACGTGCCGATGCTGTCAGGCGTGGCGAGGCCGTTGACAGTTGCTCCGGGCATGTGCGTCATTGCTGCAATACCGGGTGAAAAGCCGTCCATCTCGTTGAATGCGCCGGGACTGGACTGCACACCAGCCGTACTCACCGGCATGATAACTTGCGGCAAGGCCAGCCGTAGCCCGGTGACCGTGCCCGGATCTGCCTCGGTCCAGTAGTCGTTGGGATAGGGGAAACCACAATAGGTCGGGGTCAGCGGATCGCAGTCCAGGGGTGGCGCGGGAATAACTTCGTGCGGGTCACCCTGGCCAACGCTACCAGAATCGCTGCCGTCACTACAGCCGACGGTGGCCAGTAGCGTGCAGGAAAGAACAAGCCAACATGTGAGATTCTTCATTGCCTGATACTAGATGGGGTCAACCCTTTCGTCAATCTCTCGCGCCAAAACTGAACAGGGCGCTGTTTGGTAGGAAGCGTCAGCCGGCACTTGAGATCAGTACCCAACTACAACTAACAAGCATTACTTTCCGTTTAGGTACTTCTGCTATGTCCGCGCCCTATACTTTGCTGATCACGCAACATAGTATTGAATATCTGATGGTCCGGCACGAAGGGTTTTCCCGACCGGTTGCTCGATGGCACTTTAATAGATTAGCCGCACCAGATTGCAATCACGACAGGCTCAACCATGTCCCTGCTATACAAGATCAGCACCCTGCTTATCGCGGTATTCGTATTGTTCGGCATCTTTACCTACACTGTCCAGCAGCTGGTTATTCTGCCCAGCTTTCTGACGCTCGAGACACAAGACGCGCAAATGGATATGGAGCGCGCAGAGCAGGCCATTCAGCGCGAGATCGCCGCACTGGCTCAGGCAGCCGGTGACTGGGCCTCGTGGAACGACACCTACCGCTTCATCGAAGACAAAAACAGTGAGTTTCGTCTTTCCACCCTGACCAGGATTGGCGTATTGGACCAGCTTCGTGTTGACCTCCTTTACTTTGTTGATGTCGCCGGCAATGTCGTCTGGAGTGTGGTCTACAACCGGCAGACCGGTGAAAAAATCTCTCTGCAGGAACTGAGCGACAAGGCCTTGCCCCCTGATCACCCCCTCATGGCACTACCCAGCGAAACCTCGACAACCAAAGGCCTACTGAGCACGACCTTCGGCCCCCTCATGGTGGTTTCCAAACCTTCCCTGGACAGCAATAGTGAGGGTCCCAGTCATGGTGCGCTGGTGCTCGGACGTTTCCTTGACCCCCCAACCATCAGGCGGATTGCCAAGCAGGCGAGGGTTGAGCTCACGGTGTGGTCAGTGCAGGGTGCTGCACTGGGTACCGAACAGGCAGCCGTGGCAGCAGAACTTGGCGACTCCGGGGAAAGCGCGATTCGTGCCAATGACAGCGAGAATCGGATATACCAGATCCTGCCGGATATCTTCGGTAAACCAGCGCTGTTGCTACAGGTCAAGGTGCCCAGGCTGATTTCCGCAGAGGGTAGTGCCGCAATTCGCAATGCGCGTATTTCCCTGGCTGCAGGGGCGCTGCTGATCCTGCTCGTTTTGCTGGTAGGACTTCGCTATCTGGTTCTTGTACCTATTGCACAATTGATCATGCACGCAGACGAAGTCGGACGCCGCGATGATCTCTCGATACGCCTTGATACCGACAGAAGAGACGAGCTTGGGGTGCTGGCGCGTGAATTCAACCAGATGGTCGAACGCCTGGCCGACGCGCGCAAGGCGCTGCTGGAACAAGCCCATCAAGCCGGTATTGCGGAATTGGCCAGCGGCGTCCTGCACAATATTGGCAATGCCATAACCCCGCTCAAAGTGCGCGTGGCGAACCTCGAAAGCACGCTGCGCGAGGCACCTGTCGCGGAACTGGAAATGGCACTGACTGAACTCGGCGATTCTGGCACGCCCGACCAGCGGCGGACCGATCTCAGGGAATTCACCGACCTCGCGGCGCGTGAATTTGCCACGCTGGTCAGTACTACAGTCGAGCAGATCGTCGATATTGCGCACCAGGTAGACCATGTGCAGAAAATCCTCAGTGACCAGGAGAAAGTAAGCCGTGCTGCCCGCGTACTGCAACCGGTGGAGATTGCGGAGCTGGTTCAGGAATCGGTTGCTCTGCTGGGTACTGATCTGCATCGCGCCATCCAGGTTGAATTCGACCCCAGTCTGCAGACGGTTGGCCGGGTGTTAGCCTCACCCGTCGCCCTGCAGCAAATCCTGATTAACCTGCTGAAAAATGCTGCCGAATCGATTCGCGTATGCACACCGGCACCGGAAGCCGGTCGCATAGAAGTGTCGGCTGCACAGGACAGCCGAGACGCTCGCGCCATGATCCGCCTGCGCGTCAGTGACAACGGTGCTGGCATCGCGCCCGAAGATCTGTCGCGCCTGTTCGAACGCGGCTTTAGTACGAAATCGCGCCCGTCTTCGGGCCAGGGATTGCACTGGTGCTCAGTCACCGCAGCGGCGCTTGGCGGTCAGATTACAATTGACAGCGCCGGCACGGGTCACGGTGCCAGCGTGTCGCTGTGGTTGCCGCAGGCCTGACCACTATTCACCAGAAACTCAGCTATTCGCAGCGAGGGCTCAACCATGAACGACGTCATCAAACCACCGATTCGTATTCTGGTCGCAGACGACGAAGAACCCGTACTGGACGCCTATCGCGCAGTGTTCAGCGAGCAGCGACGCACTTCCGGGGCGGCCGCGCTCAATGACCTTAAGGCCAGGCTGTTTGAAGGCTCCGGCAGGGGGCAGAGGACAAATGATAGCGATCTGTTCGACGCTCACTTCTGCCATGATGCCGAGCAGGCGGTGTTGGCCGTGCGTCGTGCAGTTGCCGACGGAGCGCCATTCGCTGTCGTATTTCTGGACATACGTATGCCCCCCGGCCACGACGGCATCTGGGCCGCCATTCGTATCCGCGAAAGCGATCCCGAAGTGGATATCGTAATTGCAACTGCGTTTTCTGATACTGATCCGCGCCAGATCGCTGCACAGGTACCGCCCGAGGAAAAGCTGTTTTATGTACAGAAGCCGTTTCATCCTCACGAAGTGCGGCAGCTGGCGCTGGCACTGGGTCGCAGCAAGTGGAGTATGGAAAATCGATTTCGGCAGCTGGCGCACTACGACAGCCTGACCGGTCTCCCAAATCGCACCTTGTTCCTTGATCGGATGAAGCAGACTATCGAGGCCGCGCGTCGCCACCAGCGCAAGGCGGCAGTGCTGTTTATTGATCTCGATAATTTCAAGCGCATCAATGACAGCCTAGGCCACAGCTTTGGTGATGAGATCCTGAAGATCACGGCCGACCGACTGCGCCACTGCGCGCGGTCCTGCGATGCGGTTATGGGCCCCTGCCGTGATGTCTCCGCCGCGCGACTCGGCGGCGACGAATTCACTATTCTGCTCTCCGAGATCGACGCGGTGGAAAACTGCGCGCTCGTTGCCCGGCGCATTCTGCAAGCGTTCATCGAACCAATGCGATTGCAGGATGACGAGGTGATCATGACTCCGAGTATCGGAATTGCAAGCTTTCCCGAGGACGGTGACGACGTAGAGACCTTACTGAAGAACGCTGACCTGGCCATGTATTTCGCCAAACATACCGGACCAAACTCTTTCCAGTATCATCGGGACAGCATGAACGCATCGACCTTGCAGCGCATCACTCTGGAGAAAAATTTGCGCCAGGCGATTGCCCGGGATGAGTTCACACTCCACTATCAGCCGCAGACGGACATGGTTACCGGTGTTCTCAAGGGTGTCGAGGCGCTGCTGCGCTGGGACAATATTGAACTTGGCAGTGTGCCGCCCGCTGAGTTCATTCCTGTGGCAGAGCAATGCGGGCTGATCCTCGCGATCGGGGAGTGGGTGCTGCGTACCGCCTGTCGGCAAGCTAAAGCCTGGCGCGACAGGGGTATATCGCTTCCAAGGATCGGGGTCAATGTGTCGGCCAGGCAATTCTTCCAGCAGGATTTTCCGCAGCTGGTGGGACAAGTCCTCGCCGATACGGCACTGGAGCCGCACGTTCTCGAAATTGAGATTACAGAGAGCCTTTTGATGGAGGATACAGAACGAGCCATCGCGACCATGCATGGACTCAGGGCCCTGGGCGTCCAGATTGCCCTGGACGACTTCGGTACCGGGTACTCCAGCCTCAGCCGGTTGAAGGAGTTTCCCATCGACTGCCTGAAGATCGATCAGTCATTCGTGCGTGACATCAGCACCGACTCGAACGACCAGGCGATTGCCATTGCGGTCCTGACGATGGCCGGTAGTCTGAACATGCGCGTCGTTGCTGAAGGCGTGGAGACGGCTGAACAATTCGACTTCCTGAAACTGAAGCAGTGCAATGAGATGCAGGGCTACCTGATTTGTCGCCCGCTGCCCGCCGAGAAGCTGGAGCAATTCCTGTTGCAGATTCCTGCTGAAGCGCGGACGTGACGTTGTGGTTTACTCTCTACCAAGCCAATTTTGGTGAGCATTAAAAGTCGTCTGGTGTAAATTTAGGGCAGGGAGAAATCTTGCACTCAATGGCGCACAGCGGATCGACCGCGACGCCAGCGCATAATAATCAGGAGTGCGACAAGCCCCGCCGCGCTGGTCAGCAGCGACGTCATTTGCAATTCCACCAGATACGGGTCCCTGAAGGACTCGAGCAAGCCCTTGGCCCCGTCATGGAGCACGAGGTAGAGCAGCGCAATTTGGCCGTTGAAGCTGCGCCTGCCGTCGAACCACATGAGGAACAGGCCGACGCTGAACGACGCGGCCATGAACAGGAAGTGCAATGGCAACACCGGAAGGCTCGGGAGCTCGCCGGAAGCAAGCAGGCCTTGCTGGAAATGATGGTACCAGACCTGGCTGCCCGGCGCGTAACTGAGGCAGTAAAACTCAGTACACTGCACTCCCGTGCAACAACCGTTCATGAAGCAGCTGAAGCGCACCAGCGCGAACGCGAAACACACGGTAATGGCCAGCACATCGAGGAATCGGGGCAGGGGTAATTCCGGCAAAAGCCATCGCTTCAGCATTGGCCCCAGTAATACCATCGCTATCAGGGCGCCCGGATAGCGCAGGCCTCCGCGCAATTCAGAGGACAGTGGGTCATAGAGTTCCCAGCCCCGGACGTGCAGCGAAAACAGCTTCGCGCCAAGGAAGGCAACCACGGCGACCAACAACAGTAGCCAAACCGTTCGACCGGTTCGAACGCCATCCTGGCGCAGATAGAGAATGAAAAACAGGATCCCGAAAATTGCTATGGGCGATATGAGTAACTGGAGTGCTTCAAGGCCAAACAGACCGTTCGGATACATACCTGAACCCCAGGGAAACCAAGATGGAATGAGCGCATTGTATAGCCGATGCGCGCATTCCCCCTATAGCTTTAGCCGCAGCCGGGTGGCAGGTCACATACATTGCCCAGGCCATCATTGTCGCTATCCGCTTGGTCGGTATTGGCAACCGCGGGGCAGTTGTCGAGGCCATCCAGGACGGTGTCCAGATCCCGGTCGATTCCCATGCGCCTACCAGATCCGGGAGGCGTGCAAGTGTAGGTGATAGGGCCGTCGGTGTTAACCAGAGCGCGCACTGTTGCATCGGAGAAAAGCTCATTCTTGTCGGTGCGGAACTGTCCGCTAGCCTCGCGCACCGCTCCGCGCTCAACGCCACCGAGAGCGCCCTTCACGACGAGGTCGCACTCTTTCACCACTCCGCCCAGCATCACCGATGTGAAGTTCGCAGCCGCACGCGCAATCATCAGGTCTATGCGCGGGTTCACGGCAGTACCATTGGTGCTGGTGAGTGTCACCTGCTGGCCGACGATAGGCGCCAGGTCCGTGGGGAACTCCAGCGTGAAGGCCTCAAGCCGCCTTTGCTGGGTGTCTGTAAGCACAAATACCGAAGCCCCGAGGAAATTAAAGGTGGTATCGACCGAGCCGTCATGCAGGACGCCGAAGCCGCGGATTTGATCTCCCTGGTGTGGTGCGCCCGTCCCAGTTGCGGACTGCCCAAACATACCGACTTTCTGGTACACATTACGCATGTGCGCAACCTTCGCGTTCTGGGGCTCACCCTCAAAACTCTGCCTGCCACCGGTGCCGAATAAGCCCAGCGCAGGATTCAGGGTATGACAACCGTCACACTTCGCTATCACATCCGAGTTGGGGGCGGTGGGTCCCGTAAAGAGGTTCTGGCCCAGTAATGCGTCGGCTGATGGCGTGTTGCTCAGCGGCCGGATGGGGTTCGGCGGGAGCATGATATCCAGGGTGAAGTCAGCGAACTGCTGCATCTGGGCAGGCGTGATAGTGCCCTCCTTGCCGACCAGCCCCTCAAAGGCAACGATGAAGTTGCGGAAAGAGAAATCCTCGGAACAGGGCGCACCGGAGGAGGCAGGCAGGTTGCACGGGTCAATACCAAAGAAGCCGTCGACACGATCGCCGCGCCAGTGCATCCCACCGTGTGTCGCCATACCGCGCAGGGTTTGCGTAGTCATAGGGCCTTTCATCGGGTGGAAGGTTGTGTCGATCTGTAAAGGTACTGCCGTAGGTTGCGTGTTAGTTGTCACGTGATCGTCCGGGTTGCCCAGGTTCCACGCCAGGTGATCCAGGTCGCCGAAGACGTGACAGCTTGAGCAGGAGGTCTCGCCGTTACCCGATGTCGCAACGGCGTCGTACAGGAAGGGGCGCCCCTGCACCACCTTGGCCGGCTCCGGGTTGTGCAACGTGCGAATCTGAACCACGGTGTTCGTGCTCAGGTCTATCACTTGTACCCAGTTATTGAACCGCGTGAGGACGTAAAGGCGGTTGTTCGCCTCATCCAGCACCATGCCGCTTGGGCCTCCAGCAGTGGGTATGTAGTTAGCGCTCGCTACCGTAGGATCAAATGCGCTCTCAAAATTGGGGTTCTCAATGTCCGCCACATCAAACACGCCGATCTTGGCGGAACCAAAGGCTGCCACGTAAAGCGTCGAGCCATCGCTGGACACCACAGGTTGCAGCGGCGTTGCGAGGCTATGCTGCTTCTGGGCTTCTATTGCTAAGTCGTCCGCCCCGGGGTCCGTATGCAGTTGGTTATAGTCGATATGCTGGTTCAGGTGTTGTACGTCAATACTTGGCGAACCGGAAGGGTTGAGCACGGTAATGCGGGACTCCGACAGATGGCCCTGCACCGTGCTGTTCCCAAAGACGCCGGGGCCCTCGAAATCAACGTGGTTGGGCAGCTCGGTGTTGGTCACATAGACCTTTCCAGTGACGGGGTTTACCACCAGGTTAAACAGGATGGTGCCGACACTGCTGTAACTTACGATAGAGCCGGATGCCAGGGTATTGGCATTGATGGAGAAGACATCGCGGTCGGGCAGGTTGAATTTGACCAGGCTACTCCAGTTGGTGCCTTTGGAGTCGAGCCACTGACTGCCGTTGTATTTGACGATTACACCGGTCTCAGGTGCCTGAAAACCCTGCGCGTTGGTGGCGGGTCCAGGCACGCCGGTGGTGCCGAACTTATTATTGGGCACGACCGTTTCATTGATCGCTGTGGTCTGATTGCCAGAAAACAGCGATGCCACATACACCCTGCTGCCGTCAGGCGTAACCGCCAGGCCGCGCGGGACATCAGCGAAGAAAGTGAGAATCTGCAGGGGCGTACCGCCTAAAGTATTGCCCAGACTGAGGCCATCGAAAACCCAGACGTCGGCCCGTCCGACTCCAGGGGTAGTGCTTTGAGGTCCGCCGGCACCAGTTACGCCTGCAATTGAGGCGTCTGAACGGTGCTGTCCGCGGTGTGCTGTGGTGATAAACGCGCGATTGAATCCCGTGCCCGCAAACACGATGTCCCGCGGTTCATCGCCCACCAGCAGTGTGCGCACTACCTTGGCGGGACTGGTGGAAAGATCGATAACGCTCACGCTGTCTGACAGGTGGTTCACCACCCAGATTTCGTTGTTATTGCGCGCCGCTACAGCCACCGGCTCCATACCCACAGGTATAGAATCTTGCAGAGTGAGGGAACCGCCACTGATTGTGAACACCTCCAGGCGGTTGTCCGGTGTATTCACCGCCAGCAGTTTGGAACCGTCCGGCGTCATCGCAACGGGCCTGACCTGGCCGCTCTCAAACTCCACGAAGGAGCGCGGCTGTGCTGTGGCCGGTATGGCGCCTGTGGCCAGGCTGGCCAGCACGGCCAGACCTGTAATTATGGAACGCGACAGTCGGGTAACAGGACGAGTAGATTGGGACGTCGACATAATTCAATACCTATAATAATTATTTTCTGGCGGACTTAGCTGTCGTTGTGCGCAAGCGCTTTGACGATCTAAGCATAAACTAAAGTTTAGACTGCAAGATACCACAAAATTAATGTTGCTAAAACGGGGCGCAATATAATGCCCCATCGTTGGCAGATACAAAGCACACCTTTGCAATTTGGTGCGTTTGTGACGGGCGTCGCCCTCTTTTCGGGTAAGCATTGAGTGTCGCCCCTGCATAAAGCTCCCTGCCGCGTGCTTATTCCACGTCAGAGGTCTTGCAAGATTTATGCCGCGATCAACTAAACTATTGTTGTATTTACAAAAATATTCGAATGCGGTAGCGGAACCTGGCTGGTTTGTAAAAAAATCTGACAGTCAAAGGCCAGGGACCACGGTCTGGTCACAGTGCAGCCATTGGCCGTATTGCGAGAGGTACTCACCGTACAGTTGCTGCTCCTGGGCGGCGTCCAATCCAAAAGCTTCGCCGGAATATCGATGTTCACCGTAGAGCCCTCTCGGGTGTCGCCGGAGGTACTCGCCCATGCGAACTTCCGCCTCGCGGCTGAATTCCATGGCGCAGTGCTCGTAGATTGTGCGAATAACGGACATCGGGTCGGCGCAAATCGCGCTGAAGCTCACGTCAATGAACTGGCCATTATCCAGCGCGCGACGGTCTGCCATTCCCCTGTGTACTGTCTTCGAGAAATGCTGGAACTCATACTGGCCGGTCGTCAACGGATCGACGTTACTACTAAACCCGCGGCGCAATGTGTAGGCCAGGCTGGAGAAAGAGGCCATGGCATCCAGCGGTCTGCGGTGGGTCCATACGATGGCTGCGTCCGGGTACTGTGCAAGCACGTACTTCAGGTACGCGAGGTGAGCAGGCGTCTTGAGCACCCAGCGCTCACGGCGCAGATCAACCTGCAAATGTTGCAGGAAACTGGCGTGCCATCGGTACGACTCGGTCATATCCTGCTGCAGGGCCCAGTCCCGGTATGCAGGAATGTTGTACAAGTAGCCGAACTGTTCGCTGATGAATCCGGACGCCAGGATGTAAACACATTCCTGCGGCAGTCTCGCGCCGATAGCATGGATCGCCCTGAAACCCGGACACAGCTTCTCCAGCAGGGCGAGCAAGCGGTCGACTCCCCCAATTCTTCTGTCACTGTCACAGGTTTGTGCGGTGGGCGGTGGCACCGGCCGCGCGACTTCCCAGCTAGCGGGCGAGCGAAACGACGGGTCCTGACCAATCAACTCGTGCAGTATGGTGGTCCCGGTCCGGGGCAGACCCACTATAAACAGGGGCTGTTTGATGTGCTGGGCTGCCACCGCAGGCCGCCTCGCCCGGTAGTCGATCAGTCGCAAACGGACACATAAGTGATCCAGTATATTGAAATAGGCAGCGATGCGACCGACCTGGTTGAGCTGGGCCTGCTGCCGCAATGCTGCAGTGAGCTGCTCCAAACCGAGTCTGAACGACTCGCCTCCCCAATCCCGCAGGCCGGTTCTGCGTTGCGCATGCCTGATCAGCCGCTCTGCACACAGGTCCGGTTTGGCCAACTGCGCACTTTCCAGAAGCTTGCCAATGTTGTTGATCAGCCGGATGTATGCAGGAGGCAGACGCTGCGGATTCAATTGTATTGCCTTGAAAGAAGATCAGTGTGCTAGTGTAATTGGTATCATGCGATTTTCATCTGCAAAGTTGCCATTGAAATGTAACACCATACTCATGCGCGCGCGCACCAGACCCAACAACGAAGAGGGAGGAGACATGCGTTTATTCAGGATTCAGGTTGCGACCGTGCTGGCCATGCTGGCGACGAGCGCGTTTGCCGCTTCACCCTTCGAGGTCAGTGGTTTTACCACTGACCAGGTTTTTTCTGCGGCTCTGGAGACCGCCAAAGCACGGGGTGGCAACTGCCAGATCACGCCAGCCGGGACCCAGGAGGGCGTAATAAGGGCACAGTGCGAGTACGCGACTTGCGCCGCACGGGACAAGGACGGGGCATGCGATCCTCAGAAAATGCCGGCAAAGGGTTTAACCATTGCGTCACAGCCGATCCTGCGCATCGATCTTGAAGCCCCCACTGACTCGGCGCCTCTGTCCCGCATCGTATTTATATTTGACGGGCAGCACGACGCTGTCAAAGCAAGCCTATACGAATCTTATGGCCCACCCGACCTCACTCCCCCTGACGAAAATAGTTGGAGTCGCGCTCGCAGAATGAAGTGGACGCAAGGTCGATACCACTTAGGGCTATCCGATATTCCGAAACTAATCGCTCTGGAGGCCGATCAAACACAGAAATAAATCTAGGTTTCATGCTTATCTTGTTGAATTAGTTCAGGTTTGCGTTTAGACTCGAACTGCGTTGAATGTTGGTTAAATTAATAAAGAACGAATAATTTTTGACCAAGGGGAAATTGATGCGATTGCTGCCCGTTGTGGCCTTGAGCGTGCTCTTGAGCACCCATGCAATGGCCGATGACGTCGCGCTTATCAGCCGCTTGGCCCCTGACCTAAAGCCCGCTGCGATTTCCGAAGCCGTTTCCGCAATGAAATGTGCCCAGCACAACGGAGTTGGAAAGTCTGCCAACCGCCTGGCTATTATCGATTACACCCTGCCGTCTCGAACGCCACGCTTATGGGTGGTGGATTTAAAAAACAGGAGATTATTGTTTGAAGAATTTGTTGCCCACGGAAAAGGTTCCGGTGGCGATGTTCCCGATGCATTTTCAGACCGCGACGGTAGCCATCAATCCAGCCTGGGCTTATACCTGACTGACGCAACCTATGACGGTGGCAATGGCTACTCATTGAAGTTGCAGGGTTTGAGTAAGGGTTTCAACGAATCGGCCATGCGGCGTTACATCGTTATGCATGGCGCGCCCTATGTGAATCCGGACGCGGTCACCGCCCTGGGCCGATTGGGCCGCTCCTTGGGATGTCCAGCGGTGCGCACTGCAGTTGCCAAGCCAATTATTGACACCCTCAAACTGGGGCAGTTTATTTATGCGTACGGGCCTGGAACGGCCAAACTATCAGCATGTAAAACGGAGAATCTTTCGCTCGCCAGCTACCCCACCTCCGCTGACCTGGTTCCAGACGCCTCCTGACTCCCAAGTAGGTCAGGCGGTGTTTCTAACCGAACTGGCTTTGTCGAACCCCAGAAGGGAGTTTCAGCGCGTGCCGGTGGCAACACTAAAACAGTCCACAGAGTAATAATAACTTTTTCATCTTTAATTCATTCCCTCTATTGATTGCAGTTCATTGCGCATGACTCGCCGGATGACGGCCGGCCGGCGGCGAGCGCGGTGCGCATGACGAGATACGCCGGACCGCCTCAGCCTGTGTGGTCAGCGCGGCTGGATCAGTGGGGCTGGTGACCACATCCAGCTCGGTGATCGCCACCTCCAGGCCGAGATTAGTGACGTCGCGCAACTGTTGCTCGAAGACCGCCCGATCAGGTCCGGCAACCGATATCCGATGAGTCTGCAGACCAACGCCATGGAGTGGCACCCCGTCCTCGACCAGTTCTGCGACCAGCGCCAGAAACGCCTGGTGTTTGCCGGGCACCCAGTCTGTGCCGTACTCATTGATCCATAACTCGGCATCAGGGCCCCGCATGCGCCAGATGAAATACTTCGGCGATCCAATCAGGACCCATCAGATCATCCCATACGCTACCGGAGGACTGTGGACCGAACGTTGCAAGCGGTTCGTTGACCACATCCCAACGAGGAATGCGTCCCGCGTAGCGCGCCATAACCGTGGCAATATATTCCTCGGTTATTTCCCGCAGTTCCGCAGGGTCACTAATGGCCTTTACCCTGGCGGGCGTGTACTGATCCTGAGCCCACACCAGCGCGTGTCCGCGCGCCACCAGATCGTTGGCCTCCGCAAAACCGACCACTGCGTCGGCACCCGCAAAAGTCCACACGCCCCGCTCATTCTGGATGCTATACATCTTCAGCGCGTTCTCAGGCGTGAGCGCACCGAACTCTCTAATCAGGGTACCTGTGTAGTTGTCGTCGGCGATCTCGTGTGGTTTGAGGGTTGCACCGATACGTAGCCCGACCAGAGCGCCAGCAGCGCGCAGGGTTAAACCGTCTACATCGCCGCACAACAGATCGGGATTCAACGGGCAGGGATCCTTTACAAGCAGAAACCGCAGCAATCGCACACAATAACAACAGGCGTTCAATTACTCTTCTTAGAGTGAGGGCCATATTCAAATTCCGCGCATCGGTTTCATTTCGGCAGTTTGCATCTTTGTGTTAAATCTATCAGATCTTCAATAGCCTGCTTTCGTGTATACCAATTTCGCTGGATCGTAACATTTTTTCAGTACCGTCAGCAGTGATCATGCTATAAATACGCCGGTGTGGAGTAATGGGGATGACCATAATGGGCGCTGCGACACGTGTCTGAAATCAATGCTTTCCTTTGTTCAGTGTAGAACGGCGGTGATGATGTGAATAAATGGTCCATCATAATTCCGCTGCTGCTATCAACTGCCTGTACAACAATAGAAGACTTCCAGGCCATGAGTCCGGATGAGCGGGCTGAGAAAGTCTGCAGCGCAACCAGCGCCTCACGCCAGCGAAGTTCGACACTCGCGGGTATCAGCAACCAGATCGCGGCGAAAGAGCAGCTGCTGGCAACCGGGTATCGGGTCTATGAGGATTGCCAGGTAGTGCCTATTGGCGTTCCCGCCAGGACTGCAGATTGCTCGGGCAGGACCGGTAATGAGCTTGAAGCCTGCCAGAAGAGTAGTACACCGGCCCACACGGAATATCGGCGTTTATGCAGGGAGATGCCGGTACCCATTGACTACAATTACGAAAGTAGCGTGCTGCGCGACTTGCGAATGGCCAGGGAGGACCAGCTGGAAATTCACCAACAGCAGACCTACACCTGTGTTGCCAAAGCGCGGTCATTGCCTGCCACAGACGCCTATCTACTGTACCGAAACAATGCAGAGCCGTAACGTGGCCTGCCCGATCGTCGCAAGAGGAAAGCGGTATGCGAGCATGGATAGTCAGTGAATTCGGCGAGCCATCCCAGGTTCTGAAACTGCACGAGCACGCTGAGGTGTTTGAGCCAGGCCCGCATCAGGTCAAGGTAAAAGTGGAAGTCGCCGGCCTGGGCTTGCCGGATGTATTGATGTGCAGGAACAACTACCCGCTCGTCCCTCCCCTTCCATTCACCCCTTCACAGGAGGCCGTCGGTGAAATTGTTGCTGTTGGCACAGACGTCGACGCATCCATGCTGGGCAGACGGGTACTCGGTCCAACCTTGTTCCAGATCGGGCGTGGTGGGCTGGCGGAAGAATGCCTGATGATGTCGCAGATGGCGCTACCCATTCCGGACACAATGAGTGGCAAGGAGGCTGCCGGTTTCTTTATCCCCTACCAAACGGCGTGGATCGGCCTGGTGCATCGTGCGCGACTTACCGCCGCAGATTCCGTTTTGGTCCTCGGGGCGTCCGGTAGCTCTGGCAGTGCCGCCGTGCAACTGGCCAAGGCCAGAGGCGCCTATGTTATCGCGGTGGCAGGAGGCCCGGACAAAGCGGCCTTTTGCCATGGCCTGGGTGCTGACGCAGTGATCGATCATCGCAGTCAGGATATCACCGGGGCTACACTGGCGCTCACTGGCGGGAAAGGCGTTTCCGTAGTCTACGATCCGGTTGGCGGCAAAGCCGGGCGAGCGGGATTCAAGGCCACGGCCTTCGAGGGGCGATTCGTGATCATCGGCTATGCCAGCGGTGAATGGCCCCGCATCAATCTGCCCGAAACTTTACCTAAAAATATTTCATTGGTTGGCGCCATGCCAGTTGGCTACTCGCCACAATTTATGCTCGACAGCCACAATCAACTGATGTCGCACTGGGAGCGCGGGCAACTCAAAATTATCGGCAATCAGACGTTCAGCTTTGAAGATGGCGGCAAAGCCATCGAGCACATTGCAGCAGGCAAGGTGGAAGGTAAAGTAGTGGTCAGGGTGTGCGGGTAGCAGCTACACTGAGGCCCTTCGATCCCACTCACAAGGAGAGTAGCAATGTTTAGTCACATTATGATCGGCGCTAACGACGTTCAAAAATCAAAGGTGTTTTACGATGCGATTCTGGGTGCGTTAGGCCACGACCCGGGTGTCATTGATGACAAGGGTCGTTGTTTCTACTTCACCAAAAGTGGCATTTTTGCGCTCAGCAAACCCATTGACGGGGAGCCTGCGGCGCATGGCAATGGCAGTACTGTCGGCTTTGCGGCGGCGAATCCGGCGGCAGCTGATGCCTGGCATGCGGCTGGCCTCGCCCATGGTGGTACCGCCTGCGAAGATCCTCCAGGCGTACGTGCAGGCGCCGCCGGCAAGCTCTACCTTGCTTATCTGCGCGATCCGTCCGGCAACAAGATCTGCGCACTCCATCGTGTGAAATGATCCAGTCCGCTGTCGGGTGAACAGCGGGCTGTAACAGAGCCAGGCCTGCGCTTATTGCAGTGTGTACTGGCTCAAGTCGGGTTTGCGTGTCCATTGCCAATAGTCCACCAGACGCCAGGGCAGGTTGGCGGTCACCTTGCCCTGACTGTTCTTGTACCAGTTGCTGGTGCAGTCGTGGGCCCACACCAGCCGTTTAACCCATGCCTGCAGGCGCTCGTTGTAGTCGGTATTGGCTTCTTCCGTACACTCGATTAGCTGACAGTCATTTTCCAGCAGCGCCCCAATACAGCCCATGATGTAGCGCACCTGGCATTCAGAGTTGAATACCAGACTACCGGCGTGCGCCAGGTTGGTGGCAGGCCCGTAGATACAGAACAGGTTCGGGTATCCCGGCACTGTGATGCCGAGGTTGGCTTGTGGGTCGTCGCCCCATTCATCGGCCAGTACCCTGCCCTGGCGTCCGACGACATTGATCGGGTAGAGCCAGCGGTGGTTATCAAACCCCGTGGCGTAGATGATGATATCGACCTCGTGCAGGGTGTCGCCGCACACGATCCCGCGCGGCTCGAAGCGGCTAATGCGGTCAGTAATCAGCTCCGCGTTGTCCTGCTGCAAGGTCCGCAGCCAGCTGCCATTATCCTGCAGCATGCGTTTGACGAACGGCGGATAGGTGGGCACCACCTTGTCACGCAGCTGCGGGTTATGCGAGAGTTGACTGTCAATCCAGGCGGTCATGTTCTGCCGCGCCCGATCATTGAGTTGGCATACCGAGCGATCCTGGTGTGGCCAGTCAGGATCGGTAACCAGCGAAGGCAGCAGGCCATCGCTCGCTGGCCAGAACAGCAGGAAGCGATACCAGCGCGCGTAGTAGGGCAGGTGCTTGAGTAGCCACTTCACTTCATCGGGTACAGTGGTGTGGTACTGCGGATTGGGAAACATCCAGACCGGGGAGCGCTGAAACACCTTGATCTGCTCTACCTGCCCGGCAATTGCCGGCACCAACTGAAAGGCGCTGGCACCGGTGCCGATCACCGCCACCCGTTTACCGCGCAGGTCGTGCTGATGCTCATACTCGGCGGAATGAAACTGCGGGCCCTTGAACTGATGGCGACCAGGAAAATCTGGTATCTTCGGCTGGTTCAGCTGACCGACCGCGCTTATCACAGCTTTCGCGGTAAGCACATCGGTAGAGCCGTCCTGGCGTCGTACATGCACACGCCATATTTGCTCGGTTTCATCAAAAATAACAGCGGTGACTGCGGTGTTAAGTTGCAACTGCTCACTGACCTTATACTCGTCGCAGCAGCGTCTCAGGTAGGCCTGTAACTCCGGTTGTCTGGAGTAGTACTGGCTCCAGTCATGATTGGGTTCGAAGGAGTAACAGTAAAAGTAGTTGGGCGTATCTACACGGGCACCTGGATACGTATTCTCATACCAGGTGCCTCCGACATCAGCGTTTTTTTCCACAATGCAAAACGGAATGCCCTCTTCCCGCAATCGTATGCCCGCCAGAATGCCGCCAACGCCGGCGCCGATCACCACCACCGGGAACTGCTGGCGCTGCTGCGGAGTGACTGCGTCGGACCAGTGCAGGGCGCGACTGTCCTCCCCGCTCAGGTTCATCTCCTCCAGCATCATCGGTACGTACTCGTCGGGGACAGGTTCTCCGACCATAAAGCTCATCATGCGACCGATGGTAGCACCATCCGGTAGTGCCGGTAGCCGACATTGATTATCGCGAAACTGCCTGATTACCTGCAACGCCTGGCGACGCACCTCCTCCTGCTGCTCCAGCGGCAGGAAGCCCTGAATTTCACCCAGGATCGCGGACTTGGGATGAATTGGTCCATCGAGCAAACTGGCATCACCGGTCATATGTATCATCGACATCATGAGCGCCGGAACACCGGCGTGCTGCAGGGCGCGCTCGATAAACTCATCACTCTCGGTGATGGGCTGTTCTGCGGGACGCAGGTGTTGCCTGGTCGTTTCTGCAATATTATCGCTCATAGAACGCTCTCCGTTTTATACGACATTCCAGAACGATCAGTATACAGACGCCAAGGCCGGAATGATGGTGAGCCCGCAGCACTAACGTATCCTACTATTACTGTTGATGAGCGAGTACCAATTCAGTCAATCACTGTGGCGCCATCGCGGATAAAGAGCGGGAGAGTGTCCAGTGCCGCAGGGATGGAGATAGTGGTGGGGCCAGTCCAGGATTGGGTCCGGTCCCAATACAGCTTCCAAATTCCTGCCGGAATCAGGACCTGTCGTTCCCGGGCACCTATTTGCCAGATGGGCGCCACCAGCAGATCGGGGCCGTACATATATTGATCCCAGCTATCAGCAAATCTGGCGTCATTGGGGAAATCAAAAATCATAGCGCGCGCTATGGGGAGTCCCGTTGAGTTGACCTGGTCGGCCTGGGCGGCAGTGTACGGGATCAGAGCGTGGTGCAGCTTTACATAGCGCGCATATATTTCTATCAGTTCAGTATCAAATACGGGTTCGGTGGGCATGTTCCAGGGCGCGTGGGAACCTATGCCGCCGATTTCCATGATAGGAGTCAGGGCGCTGAATTGGAGCCAGCGGGCAAAGACTTCCCGATTTCTAAAAGGGTAATAGCCACCGGTATCCGAACCCCAGGTAGGGAAGCCAATAAATCCGGCGCGTTGGAGTTTGACGATGGCGCTGCGCAGACCGAGTTCGGTACCAACATCATCCCCGCCCCAACTCGCGGCCCATTGTTGAGAGCCTGAGTATCCGGCGCGCGCCAACACTAAAAAATCATTATTCGTAGAATTTTTTAGCGCATCATGATGAACCTTTGCCTGGAGTACTGGATACTCATTGTGAACTTCCCTGCCGCTTCGTCCATCGTTGTAGATGTCTGATACTGAGCTTGGGACATACTCCTCCCCGCGATCCAGTTTGATAGCACTGATATTGTATTGCCTCAGAAATGTTTCCAGTTTTTGGCGCCACCACTGAAAAGCAGCGGGGTTGGTTAAGTCAATGACGCGACTATTGCCTGGCGCCAGGTAGCCGAGTTCTGCCGCTTCAGCCCCATTACTGTCCGCGCCATTGTTGCGCGCCCAGGCCGCGCTCCACACGGCAAGCCTGAAACCACGCGAGCGCAACGAGTCCAGTGTGGCGTCAATATTAGGAAGCCGCTGGGTATCCCACTCAAATTGGTGAAAGCCCTCAGAGTCAGGGTCCTCAGCTCCTACCAGATAGGGTCGGTCAAACAGATAGACCCCGGACGGGATCGAGAACCGTTCATACATCAATACATCTTCGGCTATTTCGGCGTTGACTTCGTATCCATCAAGCGTACCGGTGACTCCGTTTGACAATTCATCTCGCCACAGCCAGTGCCGAAAAGCCCAATCGGGAACACGTATGGGAAAGCCCACTTTCTCGTAATAGCTCTTCAATATTTGTTGATGTTCTGGTCCTAGAAATATGTTGAAGGACAGGCCCTGCTCTGCCGTTGTCTCCATATGAAACCGTAGCTCATCGCCATTCGTTGCGCCTATATCAAAAACACCGGGATTGCTGCCTTCAACCCATAGACCGTATCCTCTGGAAGATTGGTAAAAAGGCGCGTAGAGAGAGATCGTTGGACGTACAAACATTTCAACAACCTCACCACGACGGTTTAGTGAGGAGACAGCATCTGGACTGAAATCTTCTGCCAATGGGCCGTGAAGCTCCGGACTCAGAACAGCAGAGTCTCGTAATCGCTCAGTCAGACCGTAGATCAGCTCCTCTGATTCCAGACACAGACCAACCGAGACAGCGGTCATTTTTGAGTTTTCAACAGAAATTCTAAAACTCGAATCATTCGCTGTAGATACAGCAACAGTCACCGCCTCCCCAGACTGTGTATCTACTTCATAAACGGTCCTATCTTCTTCTTCGCGTTGTGATACCAACGCAAGAAGCGCATCTATACTACCGTCCGATCGACTGAGTCGAATTGGCCCGCACTGTTGCAACAGGATTTTTCCGCCCGAGCTCAGCTGTAGTCTGAAGGGTTGGGCCTGAACACTAATGCTTCCTGTTAGCTGCTTTGTGCCGCTGCTTGTTTTGCCACTGTTGTTTGAAGAGTGCCAGTTGAAGTCACACGCGCAGGCCAGGCCCATGAATAGGGCAAGAATTAAATTTCCAAAAATGGATCTCAGCTCTCGCATGAACGCAATGCAGGCATAAAAATCGGTCATCAAATTTACGTCGACGCATCAATTAGAATACGGACGCGGGTCGCAGGCAACCGGTTTCGCCTGCCTGCCAGAACTGCGCACCGATTCATGACCGATGTGGTCCATAATTCATTATATAAATCATATAGTTACAGAATGGTTCGGCATCCGGTCACGCCGCGGAATAGAGCGGTACGATGCACACTGTTTTTCTTTTGCAATCCCCCTTTAATAATGCATATACTTCGCGAAAATCAAATCATAAGAAAGCCGCTGGCCGGCATATTGGGGGAGTGGCGGGGTGATCCATCCGAGCAGTGAATTACGTTTTATCTCGCCGGAAGTTGGTTACGGTGTATTTGCGACAGAGCACATCCCACGCGGCACCTTCCTCTGGGTCCTCGACCACTTCGATCGCATTCTCACCGCTGGCGAAGTGGGCGCGCTACAACCGATGCTGCGCACCGTCGTCGACAAATATGCGTACCAGGCGGCTGATGGGAACTTCGTGTTTTGCTGGGATTTCGGCCGCTACATGAACCACAGTTGCGAACCTACGAGCCGCGGAGTGGGCGATGCGTTCGAAGTGGCTATCCGCGATATCGCGCCGGGCGAGGAGCTCACCTGCGAGTACGGCACGCTGAACCTGTGCGAGCCGATGACCTGTTACTGCGGCGCTCCGCACTGTCGCGGCATAATACGACGCGACGATTCCGAGCGCCACTTCGAACTCTGGGACCAGCAGACATCCAGTGCATTCGCCCTCTCCCACACAGTGGCGCAACCGCTTTTGCCCTATGCCAGGCTGGGCGCGCGTGATCTGCCGCTGGCGGAAGCGATGCAAGCGGGCCGGGCCGCCTCGGTACCCTCCTCTCGCGACTTCCACATTGCCGAAGCACCTGCTGAACTGCGGGTCGCCGCGGGACACCGCGCTCGATGATCCATCCGGACACGCGACTCATCACAATAGATGGAGTCGTAGGCAGCGGAGTCATCGCCACCAGACGCATTCCACGCGGGACCATTACCTGGGTCATGGATGACCTCGACCGTACCTTCAACGGCGCCCAGATGAATGCCCTGCCCGCCAGCTACGATGACTTGATCGACCGCTGGACCTTTCACGATGGGCGGGGGTGGCGCGTGTTGTGCTGGGATCTGGGACGTTATATGAATCACTCCTGCGAACCCAACTGCGGCGGCAGTGAATTTTGGTTTGAGGTGGCGCTGCGTGACATCGAGGTTGGCGAGCAACTCACCAACGACTATGCAACGCTCTACATGCGCCCCAGCGAAGGCTTCGATTGTCGGTGCGGAGCGCCGACCTGCCGTGGCGCGGCGTCCCACACAGCGCCCCACGCCGTGGCCACCGTTTGCGCACAGTTACGTCACGCGCTGGATGAGCTCGGGCTCGTCGTGCAACCCCTTAGCGGCTTGCTGCGTCCGGACTGGCTGGGGCGCGCGCAGGAGACGCTCTCTCTCACTCTCGACCAAGTGGTTGACACCAATGCGGCCGCCGCTGAGTAGCTCCGTTTGGCTTCCAGGACCTTTTCTGTTCCTGTAGTCTCCTCAAATCACCTTTTTCTGTCACAATGCCGAAGTACCTTTTTCAGAAAAAACTGATCTCCTGGAAGTCAATGTGAGAAAGCGAACGAATCACGTATCTAGACAGGTTGTTTTGCAGTAGCACGGGAACAGTTCGTTGGTTTGCAGGTAGCCGCCTGCTCCCCCTGACCCCCATTCTGCTATTCCTCGCCGGGTGCACTGCGACCTATCCGGTAAACCCGCCGCTGTCGGATATCGATGATGCTCCGGGCTACAGTATGCAAAATATGGACAAAAGAGCTGACAATCACAGTCAGGCCCTGGTGCTGATGGCTTTTTCAGGCGGAGGTACCCGAGCCGCTGCTTTCTCCTATGGCGTACTGAAAGAGTTATCAGAATCCTACATCGGTGAGGACGAGCAAAGACGCGCCTTGTCACAGGAGATCGATGTTATTTCGGCCGTCTCGGGAGGCAGTTTTACCGCAGCGTATTTTGGTCTATATGGTGATCGCATATTCGAAGACTACGAACGGGTGTTTTTGCGCCGGGATGTGCAAGGCGAGCTCACCGACCAGGTATTGAACCGTTTAAACTGGTCGCGCCTGTTGTCGCCTTACTATACCCGCGCTGATATGGCCACGGAATTGTATGATGAGACTATTTTTAACCACGCGACTTTTGGCGACCTTGTTCAGTCCGACGGGCCGTTTGTGATAATCAACGCCACGGAAATGACAACTGGCACCCGCTTTCAGTTCACGAAGAATTACGCTGATATTATTTGCACGGATTTGACGCAGGTGCCGGTTGCCAGGGCGGTCGCCTCCTCCTCTGCCGTGCCTCTCCTGTTCAGCCCGATCACTATAACAAACCGTGCCGGAGAGTGTGGCTGGCAGGAACCGCTTTGGGCCGAGCGAGCATTGCGCAGTCCGGACCGCACCAGTCGACTTTACAATCTCGCTTCCAGCATGATTGCATTGGATGATCGTGAGGATCATCCCTATTTGCATTTATTCGATGGTGGGCTGGCTGACAACCTCGGTCTGCGGGCCATGTTGGATGGCGTACTGCGCTACGACGGTATTGTAGAGACGCTGGATGCAATAGGTATGAAGGACACACGCCGCGTGATCGTAATTCTCGTTAACGCGGAAACTGCACTGGATGTGGAGTCCAGTCGCAGAATGCAGACGCCGACCTTTGCCGCTTCCATCGGCGCGGCCACTTCAGTGCCACTGCAGCGCTACAGTTTTGAAACCGTTGCCCTGCTGAAGGACCGACTGAAAGAGTGGGAGCAAGAGTCCTATGACGCCGAGTGCACCCCACAGAGTAAGGCAGCGCAACCGAAGGCAAAGGACTCAGCCGATGGCAGTGACTGCAAGGGCGTCAGTTTTCACTTCGTCGAGGTTAACTTCAGTGAAGTTCAGGATCCACAAGAGCGCGACTATTTGAAGACGTTGCCGACATCATTTGTGCTCACGGACGAAGCGGTTGACCACTTGATTGCAGCGGGTCGCCAGGTTTTGAGAAACAACAGTGAATTCCAGCGCCTGCTTGCAGAAAGCCAGTAAATATCCCCAAGGCAAAGCCGGGGGCTTTAGTGTGTGAGCCGCT
>Ga0163144_10002126_pt1 | contig 46309 bp, 37 predicted proteins | sample OliLak19BULKMAT1_FD_123175 | JGI IMG/M metagenome (GOLD analysis project Ga0163144, IMG submission 123175) | Freshwater microbial mat bacterial communities from Lake Vanda, McMurdo Dry Valleys, Antarctica - Oligotrophic Lake LV.19.BULKMAT1 | ecosystem: Environmental > Aquatic > Freshwater >... | reverse complement strand
GACGAACCCATCGACCGCACCATTCGACTTCCGCGCCAGCGTCTGCGCAAGCGATGCGGCGGAGACAATCGGAAAAAATCGCGGACGATCCAGAGCGGGTGTTGCGGCGGGCAGGTGGGCGCGAGGGTCGAAGGTCAACTGTTCCGTGAACCCGCTCGGAAGGCCGTCGACGTCGAACTTGAGTGTCGCCGTCTCGTGCCGTGCCAAAAGGTCGAGCGCGCCGGGAATCTCGCGCGGAATGCCGGCGCCCATGATCACCACGTTTACCCCGGCTAACATTGCCCCGTACAATGTGGGGAGTGTCGGCATTTGTACTTTGGTCAAGAGGTTTATGCCGACCATTCCGTCGTGGCCTTCCTTGGCCAGGGCAACCTCGACGAACGCGGCGAGCATGGTGATCTGCTGCCGTAGCGGGCTCACCACCTGCCGGTACATGGGCAGCAACCGATATGGATCGCCCGATCGCCCGTTTGGCTGAAAAAAGCGCCTGAGCACGTACGCCGAGACGTCGGGCAATGGGAAGCGCTCCAGAACGCGCCGCACGCTGCCGCATACGTCGCCATCCTGCAGGCGTCTCACAAGCACAGTGTCGATGGCGGTGCCGGACACCACGCCCAGTTGTCCGGCCGACGAGACGGCACGGGCGAGCCGCCAGTTGGAGACAGCGATACCCATGCCGCCCTGGATAATTTTCGGAAGGCGAGTACTCGAGGTCATATCACGCCGGGGGTAGATAGGGACGCGAGGCAACGGCTTCGCGCCGGGAGGCCCGGAAGTCGGAACGGAATGCCAATACGTGGCGCACCGCCGTCCACTTCACGCTGAAAGACTGGGGAAGAGGTTACCCGGCTCGCGAAGCTCCCACAATTCGCAGATCCCCCTACAACGCTGTGGTGACGTGCCCGACCACCGCAGCGGCGCGCACGTTAGGCGTCGGTGTGAGGCGCGGGCCCTTGGGCGATAACCAACGCTCAGAAGGTTCCGCCGGCTTTGGGAATCGTCGCGCCATGCGGAGACGCGGGTGTCATAGGTGCGGGCGAGCGGGCCGGGTGCTCCTGCATTCCCGGCGCACGCGTGCGCACCATTCGCATCGCGCTATCGGCCAGCACAGTATCGTTGAGCGCGCGCGCCACCATATACGCGCCAAACCATGGTGCGGCGTGCCCAGGCATTTCTGTGGTAGCGCGCCGGTAGAAGGCGAGCGCCTCGGCATGCTTGTTGGCGCGGAACGAGACGTTCCCGCTATCGAGCAGCGCCTTCCCCTTGAGGCTAATCACGCTCCCAGCGGAGTTGGCCGGAATCGGAACGTGCCCGGGAGGAAGCACTTCAGCGATCGTTGTAGTGTCCGTGCCGACCTCCCCTCCCGCGCGCCCGCAAGCCGCTGCCACCAGTGCCATCAGAATTATGCGATTCATGCGTGGAAACTATCGCCCTTTCGTAGGATCGGTGATGTGACATCGGGCGCACATCACGCGTGCGCGCGCGCCTACTCGCTCGGCATCGAAGTCGGGCCCGTGAGGGCTGATCCCCCAGCCCGTGGTGGCGTGGCACTGCATGCAGTCACGCTGCTTGTGACAGGTTACACAACTCTCCAGCCCCTGCCGCGCGGCGCGCCCGTGCTGAAGCAACCAGAGCGGCTGCGCGTTGTGGTACGCGCGGTTGAGCTGCCCCCCCGACGCCAGGCCACTCGCCTGATGGCACGAACGGCAGAAGACTTCGGTGTTGTGGCACGACTGGCAATCCTGATCGCGACCGTACGACTCCGGTGCGTGGCGCACCACGAAGTTGGCGGCGTGAAAGCGTCGTCGCGTCTCGCCCGCGTGACAGTCGCTACAGAAGCGCTGCATGTGGCAACCCTCGCACGTGAGGCGCCCGGCCGACGCCGCACCAGCGTGCGAGCGCTCGAAGCCCGCCGCGTGTACGCGCACGATGGTCCGTACCGTGTCCGCAATGCGCGTGGCAGCGCGAGGTGCCTGAGTCACGAGCACCGCCCCCGCCTGCGGCGCGGCTACGCGGCGTACACCGCCCACAGCGTTCACACCGCCCACAGCGTTCACACCGCCCACGCCCGACACTCGGCGCGGCGCGACGAGTAATACCCCGGGAACGCTCGTGCGCCCGTCGGGGAGACGCCGAATCGCTGACTGCCCCATGGCGCCGGTATGGCAGACCGTGCAACTCGGCCGCGCATGACAGGCGGCACAGCGCTGCACGCCGGACGCCGCCGCGACTCCATGCGACGTCTGCCACGCGGCGGCGCGATGATCGTCAGGCGTGAAGTAGGTTGCCGGCTTTCCGCGCATCAATGCCGCGATTCGCGCGTCGGGGAGGAGCTTGCCGATCGACGGCACGCTTGAGGCGTTCACGTGGCAGCGTGCACAGCTTTCGCGGGCATGACACGTCGCGCACTGCGCAATCTCTGCATCGGTCGACACCGCGTGCTCGCCAATGAAGCGCGCCGCCTCGTGCGAGCGTGGCTTGGGAAAGGCGGCGATGTTTTCAGCCGTTAGCGTTGTGGTGCGAGCGAGCGCGGTGTGGCAGGTCGTGCACCGGCTTTCGGGCCCGAAATGGTCCGAGGTGCGATGGGCGTGACAGCTCTGGCACGAGGCTGGCGTAGCGTGCGCGACCTCCATGCCAGGCGCTGCAGCTTTCGCCCCATGACACGTGGTGCACTCCCGTCCCCGCTTGTCGACCTCCGCGCCATGCTCGACGTGCGAGAAGCGGAGGTAGTCGTGTCGAGTTGCCGGCGCATCGTAGCGCACCCGCTTCGAGTCCACTCCGTTGTGACACTCTGCGCATGACCCGGGGCGAGGCATCATCTGCGCCGGATTGCCGGTGGTGGCCCCTGCATGGCACGCCGTACAGGTGGGAAAGAGCTTGGCGTGCTTCTCGTGCGGAAAGGCGCGACGCTGCCGAAGTGTCGCCTGACCCGGAGCGCGCGACGCGGTCAGCGCGAGCATTCCGAGCAGGGTGAGGGCGACAAGGACAACTCGCTTCATTGCACGACTCCCCGGCCGCCCACCTGGCCGGGATCACTCCCCACCACCCACTCGAGCCGCACCGACGCGCGACGCTGGCTCCAGTCCGTGCCCGGCGCACCGCTCGTCAGGCGGTGCCTGTATACCCCCGCATCTGCGGCCAAGCGCACGTCACCCGTTAGGCGCATGCCTCCCTCGAGCACGATGCCAATCACCCGTCCCGTCCCGACGCGAAATTCGTAGATCGTCTGGAACGCACTCCCGTTCGCACCGAGAAAGACCCCGTCGCGCGGCGTCCAGCGCAATCCGGCGCTTCCATCGCTGCGCGATGAGCCGAAGCCAATGTCCACGTCGTACGAGGCCGAGGCCGCCAGCTGCTCGGATGCGATCCAGGTCGCGCTCGTTCCGGCACGCCATCCGTCGGATCGCAGGGGGAGGAACGTTGTTCCGGCAAAGGACTCGTCGTATGTGCGGTAGGCCCCGTGCACGCCCAGATGCAAGCCGTCACCCTTGCTTCGCCATCGGAGGTCGGCACGCCCCTCGTCGAACCCGACCGGAGCGAACGCTCCCCAGATGGTCCAGAGCTCGAAGAAGGGGCGGTGCCGACGGGCCTCGAGCGCCCCGTCGAATCGCAACACGATGCGGCGCGAGGCACGCAGACGCACCTCGTTCACGTTGTTTGTGGCGATATCGTACGCCAGGCTTCCGTCAAGCGTCGCATTCAGCGCGCGTGTTGTCACATCGAGGGAGGTACGCTCGGAGTAGAGGGCGGCCCTGTCGCTGCGTACCACCCGCTGGTAGACGGCCGAGACCGCACTCGCCGCGTTCGGGCGCAACCGAAGGCGCGCACCAATCAGGTAGCCGTGATCATCCGGCGGGAGATCGTCGATGGCGCCGATTTCGGAGGAGGTGTACCCCTCGTTTAGTCCCTGCACGAGCGCGCGCCCGCCGTACGCCTCCAACGACCCGCCCCATCGGCGGAGCATCAGCGAAGCACCGTCGAAGCTGTACGCCCCCAGTCCATTCATGGCCCAGAGACGTCCGACGCGCGCGCGAGCGCGCGCACGATCGAGCTCGAGATAGGCATCGATCACGTCGAAGCGGTCGCCCATGCGCGGCCAGAGGGTCTCCTTCCCACCTAACGATGATCTGGCCCTTCCCTGCGCGTGAAACGAGACACCCTGCCCCAATCCCCAGGCCACAATCGCGAGATCCTGAAGCAGTGGTGTAGTCGTAGCGCGCGCGCCCGAAGTACTGAAGTGGCAGAAGGGCTGTCCATCGACGCAGCGTACCAACTGCCCGGTGGCCGACGTGCGGTACGCCCCGTCCCCCATCGCATCGGCAATACGCACCGAGTCGTCCCGTAGCGGCCGCAGCTCTATGGACTGGATCCAGGTCGTCCCGGTGATGCGAATGTTCTGTGCCGCCGCGGGCTGCGACCCACCCATCCCGATGCCGAGCGCCATACCGAGCGCGAGCGCCAAGCCGCCAGCTGCACGCTCCGTCATTTGCGGTCCTCCACCGCGTTCACCTCGTTCCAGCTCACGAGGTGGCAGACGACGCACTCCTTGGCCGGCTTGTGCTCCGTCTGCTCCGCATGGCACACCAGGCAGAGTGAACGCCCCGGCTGCAACGCAGCGACGATGGCGTCTGTATGGCATGCGGCGCAGCCGTCGTGCGCTACGCGCTGGTGCTGCTCCCTGGGCGATTGGTGACAGGTCGCGCAGGTGCGCTCGAGCGTATGGTGAGTTTCATGACACCCGGTGCACGTCTTGACGACGCGGCGCCCGACCGAATCGTCGTGGCACTCCGCGCACGCGCTCTTTGCATGCACCGTGTGATCGAAGGTGAGCGGGCGCGTAAGGTCTTCCTTCCGCGTCGAGACGCGAAGGGTCACGTCCACGCCCCTGGCCTTCAGCTCTTCGCTGGCGTGACAGGTCTCACACTTTCCCGAACGTTCGTCTTTCGCATGGTGACAGCTCTGGCACCCCGACGGCGTCTTCACGAACACGGCACCGTGCTGCTCGTTGCTGTTGTGGCACGACTCGCAATTCACCTTTCGGTGACGCGCGTGCGAGAAGGGGGCGGTAGTGCGCTGCGAATCGGCCACCGCCTGCTGCGGCGCTCGTCTCGCCGCCGCAGGCGCTGTAGCATTCCATGTGTAGGTCCGGGGCTCCTCGATCTCTCCATCGGGCGAGGGACCACCCGGTGACGACCGGTGGCCGGCGCTCCCGGCCATCGGCGCCGCGCGTTGCGGACGGTCGATCACCGGACGGTGTGCCCCCGGTGGCAGCGACAAATCCTCTGGGACAATAGCGCGCGACGACGGCGCAATCGAAGCCGAGCGCTGCGGTCTCGCTCGGCGCTCGTCGAAGATGTTCTTGTGGCAGCCGATGCACTCGGTCGACTCGACCTTCCACGAATGTGCCGTATGGCACGCGGAGCAGTTGTCGATCACATGTGTGCCGAGTCCGCGATGAAAGGCGGTGAGTGTATCGGCGTTCGCGTGACACTCCGAGGTCGCACAGCTCTTGAGGGCGCCTGCTGCCTTCTCCTGCACGTGCGGGTTGTGACAGATGCCGCACGCGGCTTTGTGCGGATCCTTATCAAGTCCCCGCTTCGCCAACTGCTCCCGCATCTCGTGACACGAGAAGCATTGCAGCTTTGCCGGCACCAGCGCAGCCTTCGTCGAATCGACGGAGATGGTCTCCGAGACGGGGCGCGCGAACTCGTGGCACGTGATGCAGTGGAGCGAGGACTGGTTCGCCATCGCCCCGAGCTTGATCTTCTGATTCTCGTGGCACCCCGACTCCCCGCACGAGAGATCAGTAGCCCTGAAGGCGTGTACTTCCGTTGCGTGGCAGCTCAGGCACGTCACGTCTCGCAGCGCAGACGAATCGGACTTGAGGTGCACTTGGTGCCCCGATGTTGCACTGATACGCTGCCACACGCTGTCGCGCTTTGGTGTGATGTGACAATCGGTGCAGATCCCGTTTGGGACCTTGCGGTGTACCGGAATCTTGTCCGGGCGGTCGAGCACCCAGTAGTAGAGCTCCTTCGTGCTGGCGAAAATCGATTGCTGGTGGCAGTCATGGCACTTGAGCTTGGTGTGCTCTGACGACTGGAATTTTCCGAACGCCGACTTCATGACGTGGCAGCTCGAGCAGAAGTCGTTCTCGTTCATCATGTAGTTGTAGCTCCACCCCCCCACGAGTGCGGCGGCGAGCACTGTGCCGCCTACGCCGGCGCCGAGCGCGATCTTGAAGCCGCGGGACTTGACGCCCAGCCAGGCGAGGATGGCCACGCGATGTCGAATCGCGAGCACGATCACTGCGATGACGACTATCGTCCCGAGAATCACGCCGCCGATCTGGATCCACTGCGGCACGCCTGAGAACAGGAATCGGAACGCTTCTACCACCGTCCCCATCGGAAGCGGGGGGGTGTCCATACGGATTGAATCCACGCTCACGGAGTCGTGGATTCGTTGTGTAGCCTGCAGCGGGGCCGCCGTCTGCAGCACAATCGCCAGACCGGGTGTCAGAACGCACCTCTGACGAGGGAAAGTCCGTCGGGATTTCGCATCATGTCGCCAGCCGCAAAGCGGGTGAACGCCGGACGTTCACCCGCTTGGGGAGCTTCCTCAATACTGCACCGTCAGTTACCGCGCGCCAGTATCAGCTTGTCGTAGGGTGCAAGCTTGAGCCCGGGAGGCGGGATCAGGCCATAGTCTTTGGCCATCTGCGCGATGCTTGCGCGCAGGAGTGCCTTGGCGAGGAACGGGTTATGGACTTCGGAGCCAGGGTGCCGCGCGAGATTGTAGTTGAACGTCGACCCGCGCCACGTCGAAACCTTGCCCGACAACTTGTCGCTGGCGGGGATCTTGGGATCCTTGAGCATGACGTCGAGCGCTGCGGCGAGGAAGTTGATGTCCGCCTCGGCACTCGCCATGATTGTGCGAGCGGTGGTCTCCGTGTGGCACCCGGAACCGGCGCATGACTTGAAAGAGCGCTGCGTGATCGTACAGGTCTGACTCGACGTCGGTAGGCCGTTGGCATCGACGCAGGGGATCGCCTTGAAGCGGTGCCCGGTGACGGTTTGAACGAACTTGCCGGTCGCCTTGTCAGTGACATCGTAACGATTGACGTGGCATGAGGCGCAGAGCTTTGGATTTCTCTCCGTCCCGTGCGAGGCCACGAGATCACCGTCAACGGCGATTCCCGGAGGCCACCACCCCGCAGTCCCGAGAAGCATTGGCCCCTGCGGCGAGTGCGGCGCGATTCCATAGTTGCTGCTGAAGTCGGGTACCGCGCGGCGCAGGTGACACTTCATGCACAGGTTGTTGTCGGGGTCACGTGAATCGACCGCGAAGCGCAGCTGCTTCGAGTTGGTCGAGCCGTGCGGATCGTGGCAGACCGCGCACGTCACGCCCATGGCAGTCGCATTGGTCTGACCCTGCGATTTTTCGACGTAGTTGGTGTTGACTCCCCACGACTCGAGCGCCTTCTGCCCAATGTGGCACGACTGGCAGGCCGCGCGCGGACCGCCGGGAATTTCCGGCGCAGTAGCGGTCGCCCCGTTGTACGCACGAGTGTACGACGTGGCATGGCGCGAGGTTCGCCACTCTTCCGTGAACGGATTGTGAATGCCCGAGTGACACTCGGAGCAGCCGTTGGTGATCGCCCTTCCCGTGTCGGCCTTGATCGACGGCAGCATCTGCCCACGCGCGGGTGTCTGCACATGCTGCAGGCCGGCTCCATGGCAGCTCTCGCATTGCACGTCGTGATACCGCTTGTCCTTCGTGGTACGCCACCCAGCCGACGTGTCGGTGGCGATATTGCCGAGGTTGTTCACGGTGTGGCAGGCTTGACAGAATCCTTGCATCTGCCCGCTTTTCTCGAGCGTGTTGAAGGCGCCGGCGTGCTTCGTCGACTTCCACTTGGCCTGCTGGCTCACGTGGCAACTGCCGCAGACGGTGGCCTTCGACGTCGCGTCGGAGTAGCCAAGGAAGCTGGCGGCCGCGGTCGCCGGCGCCGCGAAATTCGGACCATCGCGATAGACGATCTTTTCGTCAACACACCCAGCCAGTGATGCCATGAAGATCAAAACCGCGCCCCGAACAATCGGTCGAACTCGACGTTCCCGAGTCATAAACCCACGCCTCCGCTAATGTCCCTCTCCACTTCCCCCTGCACCATCACGGCTCTCGCACTCCGGCCCATCCAGCGCTCGCCATTTCATGGCGCCGACCGTAATAGTACGTACGTGAATCGTTCGCGCCATTAGGGGAATCCCTGACAGTTGTACCATTCCTGACACTCCCAAACTGAATGCGACGCCGCTCGATCCCACTCGCCTTCTCCGGCGCTCCTCCTCTGGAGCAGCTGCACGCGATCCGGCACAGCTATGGCATTGCCGCGGTTGGCGAGAAATTGGCGCTCGTCGCGCACCTCGAGCGACACCCGCCGCGCTCGGGGCGGGGACTCGGCGCCTACCACGACGACCTGCTCTTTCTGCGCGCCTTTCCCGATGATGTCGGCGTACTCAGCGCGGCGGTCACCGCGCTCGCCCGCATGGAACACCGCGTACGAACGCTCCCCCCTTTGCAGCGTCGACAGCTCGACGACCAGGGCGTGGCTGGCAGCACGACCCGCTACGCCTTTGCCTTCGGTACGGTGTTATGGATGGTGAACGTGGGCGAGAATGCGGACATCGACTGGGCGGCGTTCGACGCGCCCGAGCGCCTCGACCCACTCCTCCGGCTCACGCTTACGCAGGCAGAAGCAGACGCCTTCGATTCGGGAGTCATCTCGACGCGCGAATGGATGGCGATGGCCGGCGGCGGGACCACGCACGGGGGGAGTATGCGCAGCGTGACTAGGCGCGGCGCGCTGGTGTGGTTGCTGCAGGGGCGAGAGCCGAGCGTTGTCCCGCTGGCAGGCGCTCCGGACGCCGCCGTCACCCGTCTCCTGTACGAGAGTCTCGAGGTGCCGATACGTTGGCGCCTAACGAGCGCACGCTCCACTTCCGGCAACGCGGTCACTGGCGTCCCGTTCCACGCCCGCACCATGATGCGCCATGCGCCCGCCGATGCGGCGGCGCTCATTAACACTCCCCTTCCATCCATCAAGCGCCTAACGCGCACACGTGCGGCCGCATGGGTCGATGTCGCCCGTGCGGCGCTGGCCACGCGCTGCCGCGAGGTGCATGCCATTACCTACGCCAATGTCGATGAGGTGTACCTCGCCGACCTGGGCGAGGGAACGGCACTCTGTCTCATCGGCGCCGCCCGCGAGGAACGGCTCAGCCTCGAGGCGAACTACGGGTATGTCCTCTTCTCCAACGGCGTCCCGGTGGGCTATGGCGGGGTGACGCCGCTGGCGGCGCAGGCGAACACCGGCATCAACATCTTCGATGCCTTCCGTCACTCCGAGGCATCGGTGCTCTTTGCCCAGGCGCTCCGGGCCTTTCGCACCCTGTTCGGCGTCACCCGTTTTGTCGTCAACCCCTACCAGTTTGGAGCCGACAACGACGAGGCGCTGGCCAGCGGCGCCTACTGGTTCTACGACCGCTTTGGCTTCCGTCAGTTGGACCACCAGATGCGGACGCTCGCCGACCGCGAGCGCGCGCGTCGGATCGCCAGCCGCGATCACCGTTCGAGTCCCGCTACGTTGCGACGGCTGGCGGCGGGTGATCTGGTGCTGCAGCTGCCGGGTGCCGGACGGATGCCGCTCTTCGAGGAGCGCTGGCTGGTGACGCTCGCCCGCGCGGTGACCGAGACGCTGGCCGCCCCCGACGTACCCGCGCGCCTGGCCATCTGCGATGCGCGTATCGACGCGGTAGCCCACGCCCTCGGCGTTAGGCGCTGGCGCCTCTCGGGGAGCGGGACGCGGTTCGGCATGGAGCGTCTGGCCCCGGTCGTGGCGCTCGTCCTCGGCGAGGTGGCGCAATGGCCGGAGCGTGATCGCCGGGCACTTGTGAATCTGTTCCGTGCCAAAGGCGCGGTGCAGGAACGCGGCTTCGCCGTCGCGTCGCGAGAGCATCGTCGGCTGTGGGCCGCACTGCGTCGGCGTTGCCTCGAGCTTGAACGGGCACAGGACTAGTCCCTGCCCCCACCCCCCACCCACCGGCCACCGGCCCCGCGCGGGGACGACGTTCTAGCGGCAGCGTCGGCGACCGATATTGCCGGGTTGGCTCGAGTATGAATGCGCGGAGGGCGGAGCCCTCTGGTCGCCGATCGTTAGCGCGACGTGTTTGGCGACCTTGTAGCGGTTGACGACCTTGCCCACGCGCACGCCAATCGCACCCTGGCCGGAGAGCGTGCCCGCAGCAACCCGGGCCGTGATTCTCGCCAGGGTGCATTCGGTGGCCAGCAGCAACTCCGCGCGAGTGCTGGCGAGTTTCTTTGCCAGTTGCGGATAGAGCCACGGTCGCCCCGACCATCACTACGTGCGCGATGCCGAAATCCCCGCGAGTCAGCAATCACAGGAACTTCTGATTGGTTGCGCATTTGTGAGATCAGGCTCTTTCCAGAGACAGCCGATGCCTTCTACCGTAGCACGCGAACGATTCATCCCTTTGTTCGGACCGCTGATCCATAGTAGTCCGATTTCACGTCTCCCCCAGTGGCCGTCCGGCGGCCGAAGGAATCGCCATGAAGCGTGTCGTGACAGGTAGCTTGGTCCTGATGGCGGTGGCAGCTTGCGCCATCCCTCCTCTGTTCCCCCGTTGGCGCCAGATATGGCGCAGCAGGCGGCCGAAGCGTCGGTTATGTCGGTGCAGGGCGCGGGGAAGGCGATCGCGGGGTCGTACATCGTTGTGCTGAAGTCGGCCCCCGGGCTGGCGCGCGCCGCCGAAGTGGCGCTTGGGCTGGGGGTGTCGACGGTTCGGCACGAGTACAGCAGGGCGTTGAAGGGCTTCGCCGCCAATCTCTCCGACGCCGAGGCGGCCCGCATCGCCCGCGATCCACGCGTGGCGTACGTGGAGCAGGACCAGGTCGTCACGATCGACGTCACGCAGAGCGGCGGCACGTGGGGGATCGACCGCATCGACCAGGGCGCGCTTCCGCCGAGCACGACGTACACGTACTCGAACACCGGGGCCGGCGTGGAGGCCTACATCATCGACACCGGTATCCGGTTCTCGCATAGCGAGTTCGGTGGGCGCGCGACCAGCGGCTTCGATGCGGTCGATGGCGGAATGGCTGATGACTGCAACGGGCACGGGACGCACGTCGCGGGGACGACGGGTGGCTCAACGTACGGCGTGGCCAAGGGGTCTCGCTTGTGGCGGTCCGCGTACTCGACGGCGCAGGAAGCGGAACGACTTCAGGCGTCATCGCCGGCATCGACTGGGTCACCTCGGACCATGCGGCGGGTGCCTCGGCGGTCGCCAACATGAGCCTCGGCGGGGGAGCGTCTACGGCACTCGACAACGCGGTCACCAACTCCATCAACGACGGCGTGACGTATGCCATCGCTGCGGGGAACTCGAATCGCGATGCCTGTAAGTTCTCGCCGGCCCGCACGCCCGCCGCCATCACGGTGGGCGCGACGACCACCGCCGACGCGCGCGCTTCGTACTCGAATTTCGGCACGTGCCTCGACATCTTCGCGCCGGGTTCGTCCATCACTTCGTCGTGGTACACCAGCAACACGGCCACCAGCACCATCAGCGGGACGTCGATGGCCGCCCCGCATGTGGCCGGCGTCGCCGCGCTGTTCCTGCAGGGAACTCCGGGCGCCTCGCCGTTGACGGTACGCAACGCGCTGGTGGCGAACGCCACGGCGAACGTGGTCACCAGCGCCGGTCGCGGCTCGCCGAACCTCCTGCTCTACACGAACTATTGAGCCATCGCTCCCCGACGAATCCAGGCGGCGCGGTCCGCGCGCCTACTCCACCCGCCCCCGTATCCGCGCCACATCGCACGTCAACTCGGCGCGAAAGTCGGGGTGCGCAATCGAAATCAACGCGTCCGCTCGTTCGCGCAGCGACATCCCGTGCAGGTTCACCGCCCCGTACTCGGTCACGACCCAGTGTACGTGCCCGCGCGTCGTGACGACCCCCGCCCCCGGCGTCAACTCCGCTGTAATACGCGACACCGTCCCCGCGCGCGCCGTGGACGGCAGGGCGATAATCGGCTTGCCCCCCCGCGAGCGCGCGGCTCCACGTATGAAGTCCATCTGCCCGCCGATACCGGAGTAGATGTGGTGCCCCATCGAATCGGCGCAGACCTGCCCGGTGAGATCGACCTCGATGGCCGAGTTGATCGCCGTGACCCTCGGATTGCGGGCGATGATCGCGGTGTCGTTGGTGCGGTCGCAGGGGTGAAACTCGACGAGCGGGTTGTCGTGCACGAAATCGTACAGGCGACGGCTCCCGTTCACGAACGACGTCACGATGCGCCCGGGGTGGATCTGCTTGAACCGGTTGGACACCGCGCCCGACTCGACGAGATCGACGACACGATCGGAGAACATCTCGGTGTGAATGCCGAGATCCTTCTTGTCGTGCAGGCGGGCGAGGACGGCGTCGGGTATCGCGCCGATTCCCAGCTGCAACGTGGCGCGATGCTCGACGAGCGCGGCAACCAGCTCACCGATTCTCCCCTCCACGGCGCTCTCCTTTCCCGGCCGGTGCTCGGGAAGGGGTCGGTCGGTGACGCAGAAGGCATCGAGGCGCTCGAACGGAATGGCCGTATTGCCGAGGGTTCGCGGCATTTGCTCATTAATCTCGGCGATCACGAAACGCGCCGAATCGACCGCCGCGCGGGCGCAGTCCACCGACGTCCCTAACGAACAATAGCCGTGGGCGTCTGGTGGACATAGCTGCACCATTGCCACATCGAGCGGAATGACACCATTCGTGAAGAGCGACGGAATATCGGAGAGGAAGACGGGAACGAAGTCGGCCCGCCCGTCGTCCACCGGCGCCCGCAACGAGGGGCCGCAGAAGAGCGCGACGGAGCGAACACGCGCGGCGCGATCGGGCTCCGTCCACGGAGCCGGACCCTCGGTGTGCATGTGATAGAGCCGCACGTCGACCACATCGTCGCGGCGCGCCAATGCCTCCAATAGCGCGAACGGCGTCGCCGCCGCCCCGTGTGCGAAGACCCTCGTCCCGCTCGCGATGAGCGAGACGGCATCCGCAGGTGCGACGGCGCGCGATTTCCAATCGGGTATGAACATGCGGCGCGCGTTATTCGTGGCGCGAGGGTGGGTCGTCGTCGTCGTGCAGCATACGCAGCGCGGGCGTCTCCATGTCGTCGAACTGCCCGTGGCGCGCCGCCCACACGAAGGCGATCACGGCCGCGAGGACAATGAACAATGCCAACGGGAGGACCAGATAGATGACGCTCATGGCGCGGGATCGAATGTACGCCCGTACCACGACGCGAGCACGACGGTGAGTGAGGAGAGCGGCATCATGATCGCAGCAAATAGTGGGGTGATGGTCCCCGTCACCGCCAGAGCGACGCCGACGATGTTATAGATGAGGGAGAAGGCGATGTTCCGACGGATGACATGCATGGTGTTGGTCGCGCCCGCCTCCAATTCGACGAGCGCCCCGAGGCCCGGCCTGCTCATGAAGACGTCGGCGGTAGCGAGCGACGCCTCGGCGCCTCCGTGTACGCCAATGCCCACCGTTGCCGCAGCGATTGCCGCCGCGTCGTTCACACCATCGCCGACCATCACCACGCCTAACGATGTCGATACACGCGCCGCAAGCACACGCGCGAGTTTGTCCTCGGGCGAGGCCTCGCCTATGCAATCCTCGTCCCGAAGGCCGAGTGCGCGCCCTACGGCGAGCACCACGGGTTGGGCGTCGCCGGAGAGGATCTTCACCTGCCAGCCACGCGCGCGAAGAGCGTCGACGCTCGCCTTGGCGTCGGCGCGAATCGGATCGCCGAAGCCCGCGCGCCCACGCACTACGCCGTCTACCGCGACCCACACCGGCGTCAGCGTTTCGTCGATGGTGGGTGTCGGCGCTTCCATGCGCGTCGCGCCGACCGACGCCTCCCATGGCAGGCCGGCGCGCTGTGCGCCTGTCCCGACAAACGATGGAGAGCCAATCAGCACGTCGTGCCCGGCCACCCGTCCGCCGATCCCCCCTCCGACCACGTGCACCGACGACTCCACCGGCGGCGCCTCGATTCCTGCGAAGGCGCGCCGGACACCGCCGGCCAGCGGGTGTGTCGACTCTCTCTCGAGGGCGAGAACGAGAGGCTTCACCCACTCCTCTCCCTCCCACTGCACCAACGCGCTGCGCGACTCGGTGATCGTGCCCGTCTTGTCGAGGAACATCACCCCGGGGTGCGACAGTGCCTCGATGGCGTCGCCTCCCTTGACGAAGATCCCGCGTCGCGCCGCACGCCCCGACGCGACGGTGACGGCAAGCGGAGTCGCCATGGCGAGGGCGCAGGGGCAGGTGACGACCAGTAGCGCGATGGCGTTGTCCAGCGCATCCGAGGGGTCTCGACCGTACCAGACGGCGAAGGTGACCGCCGCCAGTGCGAGCACCACCACGACGAAGTGTCCCGCCATTCGGTTGGCGAGCAGCACGATGGGGGCGCGGCGGCGCGTGCTTTCCTCCGCCTGCACCAGGATGCGCGCCACTCGACTCTCTTCGCCCGCCCGCTCGATGCGCACCCGAAGGGGAGCCGACACGTTGAGCGTACCCGCGTAGACCATCGTGCCCTCCTGTACGGTGACCGCACGCGATTCACCCGTGAGTAGCGAGAGGTCGACCGCCGAGTACCCGAGGAGCACGACGCCGTCAGCCGCAATAGTCTCACCGGCGCGCACGTCCAGCGTCATTCCGGGGAGGAGCGCCGCAGCGGGCACTTCTTCGACACCGCCGTCGGCACTCACGATGCGCGCACCGTTCGGCGTGAGCGAGTACAGGAGCTCCGACGCGTCGGTGGCGGCACGCTGCCCGCGCTGCTGCAGATAGCGGCCGATGAGGAGCAGGAAGATGAGGACGCAGACGCCATCGAGGTAGATCGGACCCGAGTCGTGGATGGTGTTGATGGCCCCGCGCCCGAAGCCGATCCCAAGCGCGATGGCAATGGGAAGGTCGAGGTGCAGGGTGCGGGCACGCAGCGCGCCCCATGCCCCGACGAAAAACACGCGCCCCGGCCCCACGATCGCCGGAACGGTCAGCCCTAACGAGATCCAGCGGAAAAAGCGCTCGAAGTCCGCGTCGATGCCGTTGGAGAGCCACCCGCTGTAGAGGGCCAGCGACGCGAGCATGACGTTGATGGCGATCGCACCGGCGATCCCGATGCGGACGATGGCCGCGCGGTCCTCCTTTCGGCGTACCTCGTCACGCCGCACGCCACGGTAGGGGTGCGGCGCGTAGCCTAACGACTCAAGCCGCTCTGCCACTCGGGAGAGCGGCGTCTGCGTGGCATCCCACTCGATGACCGCCAGCGCGCGGGGTACGTTGAGCTCCGCACGCGCCACCCCCGGCACGAGCAGCGGAACCCGTTCCACCAGCCAGACGCACGAGGCGCAGTGCACGCCTTCCAGGTAGAGCTCGACGCGCGAGAGTCCGCCGTGCCCCTGGCGCACGTACAGCGACCGGAACGCGGGGTGATCGAACTCGGCGTACGTGCGCCCCGAACGCCGCACCGGATTCGTGCGTCGCTCGGCGAAGCCGTAATACTGCTCGAGCCCATGCTCCCTCAGGATGCCGAACGCCGCACGACACCCGCCGCAGCAGAAGTGCAGCGTAGCATCGGGCTCGACGAATCCTTGCGGCACGGAGAGTCCGCAGTGCGTGCATGCAGCCTCGGTGCGCGGCGCGACAACCGGCGCCGCCTCACCCAGCACGCTCTCGGCGCCCGTGCTCTCGGCGCTCGTCTGAATCGCAGTCGGGCCCATCACGGGAGAGCTAGTGGCCATGCGACGCAGTGGGAGTCGTCGTCGTGGACGAGGCGGCCCGCACCTGCACCTGCGGCTCGATGCGCAGCTTGCCGGCGATGGAGAGAAGTCCCATCACCACGACCGCGGTGGCAGTGACCACCGGAAGGCGAGTGCGCAGCGGGCCGCTGAGCCGCTGCACACCATAACCGACGGCCAACATCATCGGGAGTGTCCCCAGCCAGAACACACCCATCGTGAGCAGCGCGCGGTCTACGCGCCCGGTGCCGGCCGCTGCTGCAACGAAGGCGTAGAGCCAGCCGCAGGGGAGAAGGGTGGTGAGAAGTCCGGTGGTCGACGCGCGCACGATAGCCGATCGGCCGCGCACATGGGCGAGGAGCTTGCCTAAAGGATTCTGCCCCCCCAAACGCCCCTCGAGGCGGGGCCATCGTACGCCCCGCGCGGCGAGCAGCGTCGACAATCCCCACGCGACCATCAGTGTGCCGGAAAGGACCGCCGCGCCGCGCGAAAGCCCCGCCAGCGCACCGAAGTGATCGACCGTCGCCCCCACCATTCCGGCCACGAGCCCGAGGAAGAGATACGACGCCAGTCGCCCCACGTTGTACGCAACGTGCGCGCGCGTCCCGCTGCCGGCGCCGCCCGCGTAGAAGCAGACGAAGCCGCCGCACATCCCGGCGCAGTGCACGCTCCCGAGCAACGAAGCGACGAGTACTCCGATAACCAGCAGCATGCGCTATCGCACGACCGCGTCCACTCGTTCGCTTGCCGTAAAGCGCTGCGTGCCTCGCCTCACGGAGAAGCGCAATTCCCACTCGCCCGAGCGCTGGGCCGACAGCGGCGTGCGATAGGTTCCGCCGCCAACCTCCGTCAGGGCCACGGAAAGCTGACGCGAGGCGCGTGCGTTATGCATGGCGAGCACCTGCACGTCTGCTCCGGTAACGGCCGAGCCGACGGAGTCGCGCAGTTCGATGGAGAGCGCGCCTTCGCCCTTTTCCCTGTCCAGCTGCAATGCGGGGACGATGCGCCAGCCGAGCTGCGCGTTCTGTTGTCTCTGCGCGAGCTCGACATCCCAGCGGATCGCCTTGTTATAATAATCCCCTTCGACGGCAAAGGCCTGGTCTCGGCTGGCCACGACAGCAAACCAGATCTGGCCGCCTGCCGAGAGCGCCAGCACGGCGACAATCCCCAATGGCCATTGCATGCCGTGCTTCATCGCTGCCGCTCCTTGGGGCGCAGGCCCCGTTTGGCCATTCGCTCCGCCGCTTCTTCCGCCTCGTCTTCCTCGCGCCTCTCGCGGGCCAGGCCCGTCTCACCCTGCGGACCGAGCAGCCGATAGGGAAAGGTGCTTGAGAAGTCGACCCCGTCCGAGACACGCACCGTGATCATGTGGTCGCCGTCCACGAAGGCGCTGCGCGGTAGAATGACGAACATGCTCACCGTCGCCGTGGCACCCTTGGCGACAGGGAACGGGTTGACGGGGATGATGACACGCGCGCCCTCGGCGCGTACGACATCGAGGCGATAGCGCCGATCGACGCCCGCTCGATTGGCGATCTTGATGCGCACCTGGTTCGAGACCGTTCCGTCGGCGTTCTCGGTGAAGGGCGTCTCGATCGAACGGAGCAGCATGACGTCGGCCTCCTCCTTGTGCTCCAGTTGCCAGACAAACGCGCCCAACACCACGGCGAGCGCCACCGGATACAGCACCGTGCGCGGGCGCACGATGTGCGTCTTTTCACCGGCGAGAATTTCGCGCGACGTGTAGCGCACGAGACCTTTCGGCTTGCCGACCGATTCCATGATGGAATCACACGCATCCGCACATTGCGTGCAGTGAATGCATTCCATCTGTAGTCCATCGCGAATGTCGATGCCGGTCGGGCAGGTGGCGACGCACGCTCCGCAGTCGATGCAGTCCCCGGCGTTCGCAACACGATCCTTCGTCCCCTTCATGCGCGGCTCACCGCGCCCATGGTCGTAGGCCACGACGAGCGAACTGCGGTCGAGGAGCACCGACTGCCAGCGTCCATAAGGGCAGGCGATGGTGCACGTCTGCTCGCGGAAGTAGGCGAAGTTGAGGTAGACGAGGATTGCCGTGATCGCCATGACGGCGAACGACGAGGGATGCTCCACCGGCGAGCGCGTCACCCACACCGTGAGCGCATCAACGCCGACGAAGTAGGCGAGAAATGTGTGAGCCAGCGCGAGTGAAAGCACGAAGTAGATCGCGAACTTGGCGAGTCGGCGCGGACTGAGGTGTTTGCCCGTCTTGTCGATGTTCATCGACCCCATTCTGCCGCCCTCTGCCCACCGTTCGATGGGACGGAAGAGGAATTCCATCCACACCGTCTGCGGGCATCCCCACCCACACCAGACGCGCCCAAAGACCGCAGTAAAAGTGAAGACTGCGAGGGCGAGCGTCCCCAGGAGCAGCATGAACAGCAGCGTGTCTGTTGCCAGAAAGGTGTAGCCGAACAGGGTGAAGTGACGGCGGGGCGCGTCGAGCAGCACGAGCGGCATGCCGTTCATGCGCAGATGCGGGATAGCGACATAGAGGGCCATGAGCGCGTACGCGACCACGCGCCGACGGCGGAACCAGACACCATCGGAGGGCTTCGAACGGATCCAGCGCCTGGATCCGTCCTCGTGCATGGTGGGGAGCACTCTCCCCATGCGCTTCGGTGCGGCAGCAGGTGTCACGGCGTGGGCGGTACGCCTTCCGGCGCCTTCGGATTGGGTGGATTGGTGCCCGTCAGCGAGGCCACAAACACGGTCACCGCGTTCACCTGATCGGGCTTGAGAAGCTTGCCCCAGTTAGGCATTCCTTTGGCAAGCACCCCTTGGTCGATGATCTTGTGAATGTCCGGGAGCGTGCCACCGTGGACCCAGAACCGGTCGGTGAGGTTCGGTCCGATGCCGCCGCCACCATCGGCGCGATGGCAGGAAGCACAGTTGGCGGTGAAAACCTGTTTCCCACCGACCAGGGCCTCCTTGTCAGTCGCCAGGGCGGCGAGCTGCTCGGGCGAAGCGCCGCCAGTCGGCGTCGGGTGTGCTGCCTTCCATGCGGCGACGTCTGCCTCATAGTTCGCTTCACGTCCCTTGCCGATGCCAAGTCCCGGAACGTTTAAATAGTAGAGAACCGAGTAGACAATGGTTGCATAGAAGAGGTAGACCCACCAGCGCGGGAGCGGATGGTCGTATTCCTGGATCCCGTCGTAGTTGTGATCGATGAGGTGCTTGTCGTTCTCTGGAGTCGTCACGGTCACTCTCCGCCCCGGCGCGGCGTCTGAGGGTTGTCGTCATCCAGCGGCATGCGCGCCGCCCGGTCGTAGGTGGCCTTGAAGCGTGGGGAAAAGACGCGCCAGCAGATGAGGACGAACGCGAAGAGAAAGAGTACGAGCGATACCTGTGCATAGTGGTCCAGGTTGGCGCCACTCATGATCTGGGTCAGGCTCATGGACGCCCCCCGCCCGACGGGGCGATGGTGGAGGGAACCGCGGGTATCGGAGAGGCTATCTGCCGAGCGTTAGGTGTAGCGGGAGAACGGGAATAGCCTCCCTTCGCCGTCGCCGACTGCGGACCTCCCTGGATGTCTTTTCCGAGACGCTGTATGTAGGCAATGAGCGCCACCACTTCCTTGGTTGCGAACCCCTTCGCGCCTCCGGTCTGCACGAGGTCGTCGGCAATCGCATTCGCCTGCGCCCTCGCCATGTCCGGTGCCTTGCCCACCGCGTCGCCGTATGGCACGCCGAGCATCGCCATCACGTCCACCCGTTTCTGGATGCTGGCGAAGTCGATGTCGTTGGTGATGATGTGCGTGTAGGCCGGCATGAGTGATTTCGCATTCACTTCGCGCGGGTTCTCGAAGTGGCGAAGATGCCAGAGGTTGCTCTTGAGCCCCCCTTCACGCGCCAGGTCGGGCCCGATGCGGCGCGATCCCCATAAGAACGGATGATCGTACACCGACTCGCCGGGCTTGGAGTATTCGCCATAGCGCTCCGTCTCGAAGCGCAACGGGCGCACCATCTGGGAATGACAGTTGACACATCCCTCACGTATGTAGATATCGCGTCCCGCCAGTTCCAGTGGCGTGTACGGGTGCACCGATGCGATGGTCGGAACATTGCTCTTGATCAGGAACGTCGGGATGATCTCGATGAGCGAGGCCACCACCACGGCGACCAGCGTGAGCACGGAGAACGTGACCGGCATCCGCTCCCACGCGCGGTGAAAGGTCATGTTCACGAAGCGACCCCACGCTGTGGCCGGCACGTCCACGCCTGGTCGCAGCGGCTCCGGGACGAATGTCTTCGAAAGCGCCGGGGCCTGAATAACCGGCACGGTATAAGCTGCCGGACGTTTGGCCCACGTCTTGACAATATTGTAGGCGAAGAGCACGGCGCCGGCGAGATAGAGCGTTCCGCCCACCACACGCACCCAGTACATCGGAACAAGGCGGGCCACGGTCTCGACGAAGTCCGGATACTGCAGTCGACCCGTCTCGTCGAAGGCGCGCCACATGAGCCCCTGTGTGACACCAGCAGAGTAGATGGAGAGGATGTAGAGCACCACGCCGACGGTCGCGATCCAGAAGTGCGTATTCATCAGCTTCTTGCTGTACATGTCCGTCTGGAACAGGCGCGGGGCGAGCCAATAGATCATCGCGAAGGTGAAGAATCCGTTCCACGTAAGGGCCCCCGAGTGCACGTGGGCGATGGTCCAGTCGGTGTAGTGCGACAGCGCATTCACCGACTTGATGGAGAGCATCGGTCCCTCGAAGGTCGCCATGCCGTAGCCGGTGAGGGCGAGGACCATGAACTTGAGGACCGGGTCGTCGACCACCTTGTGCCACGCACCCCGCAGCGTCAGGAGACCGTTGATCATGCCACCCCACGACGGTGCCCAGAGCATGATCGAGAAGAGCATGCCTAACGTGGAGGCCCACTCGGGCAGGGCCGTGTAGTGCAGGTGGTGCGGGCCGGCCCAGATGTACATGAACACCAACGTCCAGAAGTGCAGAATCGACAGCTTGTAGCTGAAGACCGGCCCCTCCGCCGCCTTGGGCATGAAGTAGTACATCATTCCGAGGAACGGCGTGGTGAGAAAAAACGCCACCGCGTTGTGCCCGTACCACCACTGCATGAACGCGTCCTGCACGCCTGCGTAGATGCTATAGCTCGTGAAGGGTCCGGCAGGAATCACGAGATTGTTGAAAATGTGCAACACGGCGACGGTAATGATCGACGCCAGGTAGAACCAGAGCGCGACATACATGTGCCGCTCGCGCCGTTTGATGAGCGAACCAACGAAGTTGATCGCGAATATCACCCAGACCACCGCGATGAGGATATCAATGGGCCATTCTAGTTCGGCGTATTCCTTGGTTTGTGTAAGCCCAAGCGGAAGCGTGATGGCCGCAGCAACGATGATGAGCTGCCACCCCCAGAAGTGAAGACTGCTCAGTACGTCGGAGTACATCCGCGTCTTGAGCAGTCGCTGCGTCGAGTAGTAGACCCCGGTAAAGATCGCGTTCCCGGCGAACGCGAAGATGACCGCGTTCGTATGCAGGGGTCGCAGCCTCCCGAAGGTGAGGTATGGCGCGACGTTCGACGCCGGGTACGCCATCTGGATGGCAATGATGACGCCGACCAGCATGCCGACCACACCCCAGAGGATCGTAGCGAAGAGGAACTTGCGTACGATGGCGTCATCGTAGCTGAACGACTCGAGCCGAGTCGCAGCGGCGGCGACACCTCGGGCAGGGACGCTCTCTGGTCCGGTCATCTAGTGGGGCCTCGACGGTGGAGTAATGCCGCACGCCGCGTGTCGGCCGCCGCGGTGTGCATCGGCCATTTCCGCAGGTGGCGAGTAATGTTTCCCTGTCGAGGATCTTCCGTCGTCGGGCGCGATCCGGCGCCTTGTCGGTATTTCCCTTACATCTGCGACCGCCGGCACGTGCCCCACCTCGCGAGTTCCAGGCAATGCACGTAGGCTGCATGTTCACTATTCCACGCTTCCGGTCCACGCCTCCGACCTCCAACCAACCGAATGACCTTACCAGAACCCACCATCCCCGATGCACCTGGCGGCGCGCCGCTGTCACCCATCGTGGCCGGCGCCTGGCGCATGGCGAGCTGGAACCTCGACGTGCGAGGACGCCTTCGCTGGATCGAACAGTGCCTCGACCTAGGCATCACCAGCTTCGATCACGCCGACATTTACGGCGACTACGCCGTCGAGCAGATGTTCGGCGACGCACTGGCCACCAGCCCCGGACTGCGTCAGCGGGTACAACTGGTCACCAAGTGCGGCATTCGGCTCATCTCTCGCCAACGGCCGTCCCACGCCGTCAAGTCGTACGACACGTCACCCGATCACCTGGTCGCGTCGGTGGAACAGTCGCTGCGCGCACTCCGCACCGATCACATCGACCTCCTGCTCATCCATCGCCCCGACGCGCTTATGGATCCGGACGAAGTGGCGTCGACCTTTCGCTACTTGCACGACGCGGGCAAGGTCCTGCACTTCGGTGTTTCGAACCACACGCCGTCGCAGCTCGCTCTTTTGCACAACCGCCTGCACCACCACCTGCACCACCACCTGGCACTCTCCACGAACCAGATCGAGTTCTCACCATTGCAGCTGTCGGCGCTCACCGACGGCACGCTCGACCAGTGTCTCACGCTCGCCATCCGCCCCATGATCTGGTCGCCGCTGGGCGGTGGGCGTGTTCTCCATGGAACCAGCGATGTCGAGCAGCGGGTGCGCCGCACCCTCGACGAAGTGGCCAACGAACTCGGCGTGTCGCCAGCCACGGTCGCCTACGCCTGGATCCTGCGCCATCCGTCGCGACCGGTGCCGATCACCGGGTCGGGGCGGGTCGAAGCGTTGCGCGAAGCCGTGGCCGCGCTCACGCTCACCCTCTCGCGCGAGGCGTGGTACCGCATCTGGCAGGCGGGGGCCGGGCACGAGGTTGCCTGAGTGTGATGCGTGGGTGTGATGCGTGGGTGTGATGCGTGGGTGTGATGCGTGGGTGTGATGCGTGGGTGTGACAGCGTTGCACATCGTAAGGGCGTCATCTGCCTGCGGGACCGACGGGCTGGGGAACCAGTGGTCCTACCCGAGCCGTTGTCTCAACACACGCATGCATCCGCTTGCCGCCGCCAGGCCGCTCCCCTTCATGCTCGCGATGCGGGCCGCGCTCACCGTCCGTATGTGGCATGCAGTAGAGCTGTCGCAACAAGACCGGTAGTCGAGCCGACGCGATCCGCGTCAGCGATATCACTCTGTGGGGACCAGTATGCGCATTGCCGTTATCGGGAGTGGATTCGGAGGCCTCTCCGCCGCCATTCGCCTTCAAGCGCAGGGACACGATGTCTCGATCTTCGAGAAGCTCGACCAGCCGGGGGGGCGAGCGTACGTGTTCGAGCAGGATGGGTTCACCTTCGACGCCGGGCCGACCATTATTACCGCCCCGTGGCTCATTGATGAGATGTTTGCCCTCACTGGCCGCACGACGCAGGACTACGTCTCGCTGGTGAAGCTCGACCCTTTCTACAACATCCGCTTCGAAGACGGCTCGGTGTTTCGGTACAATGGGGACCGCGAAGCCCTGGTGCAGCAGGTGCGCGAGTTTTCACCCGACGATGTAGACGGCTACCTGCGCTTTCGTGACAAATGCTGGGAAATCTTCAATGTTGGGATGCCGCTCATCGACAAGCCGTTCAATACGATCGGCTCCATGCTGAAGGTCATCCCCGATCTCGTCCGCCTTCGATCCGACCGCTCGGTCGCCCGCCTCGCCGAGCACTTCATGAAGGACGAACGCCTGCGCCAGGTATTCTCCTTCCACCCGCTTCTTGTGGGAGGCAATCCGTTTCAGGCGTCGTCGATGTACGCGCTCATTCACAAGCTCGAACAGCAGTGGGGCGTACTGTTCGCGATGGGGGGAACGGGGGCGCTCGTTCGCGGTCTCGTCCAGGCCTTCCAGGACCTGGGTGGCCATATTCGCTTCGAGAGCGAGATCGCCGAAATCACGCTCGCTGCCGGCATGAAGCGCACGACCGGCGTGCGCCTAACGTCGGGCGAGTCGTTCGCGGCCGATGCTGTGGTGTGCAACGGCGACATCTCGCAGTCGTACCGGACGCTCCTTCCGGCAGCTGCACGACCGGCCATGAGCGACGCCAAGATCGCGCGGTACCGTCACTCGATGTCGCTTTTCGTGATCTACTTCGGGACCGACCGGAAGTACGACAACATGGCGCATCACGAGATCCTGATGGGCCCGCGGTACCGTGAGTTGCTGCGGGACATCTTCGATCGAAAAGTGCTGGCCGACGATTTTTCGCTCTATCTGCATCGCCCCTCGGCCACCGATCCGTCGCTCGCCCCGCCCGGCCACGACGCGTGGTATGTGTTGTCGCCGGTGCCGCATCTGGGCGGTGACGTGGACTGGGAGAAGGTTGGGCAGAGTTACCGCGATCGCATCATGTCATACCTGGAGGAGCGCTACCTCCCCGATTTGTCGAAGCACATTGTCACCGAACGCCGAGTGGATCCCCGCTATTTCGAACAAACGCTCAACAGCTATTTGGGGAGCGCATTCGGGTTGGAACCGACGTTGGGGCAGAGTGCCTACATGCGTCCGCATAACGTGTCGTCGGATATTCCCAACTTGTTCTTCTGCGGTGCGGGTACGCACCCGGGGGCTGGACTTCCCGGAGTGATATCCAGCGGAAAGATCGTTGCCGACATGATCGGTGCGGCCGGCGCCCGTCCGCGTCCGCGCGGGACGGTAGGCGTGTAAGGCAAGATCGGAGGGTGGCACGGACTACCGGGGGTTCGCCGCTCTGGCCCCCTACGCGGGAGCACGTATATTCGCTTCGCGTCGGCGGGTAAACCGACCTGTAAGGCGAATATCAGCTCTCTTCGCGTGCGATTCCCGTTCTGCGGTCGGCGGTTTCGCTCATGGCGCGCGGGCTCGTCGCCTTGCCTATTCGAGCCCAGACGCCGCAGCCGAGTGCTGAGCTGTCGCGTGGCCGCGTGCTCTTCGAGAGTCAAGGCGCGCGCTGTCATGGCATTGACGGCTCGGGCGGCATGGGAGCCAACCTTCGTCGGCCGCAACTGCGTCGCGCTCCCGACGACTCCGCGCTCGTATCGCTCATACAAGAAGGCATCCCCGACCGAGGGATGCCCGGCATATGGCAGATCTCGCCGCGCGAGGCGATGCTCTTTGCGGTTTACGTGCGCACGTTGGACAAACAAACCCTGCGCAGCTTCGATCGCCATACCGGGACGAGCATCATGCGCTCGTATCAGAGCACCTTCACTCTTGCGGAGCTCGACGACGTGATCGCCTACCTTGCATTGTTGCAGGGGCGCCGATGAGCGCCGTGCTCCGCGCCGTGTGTGTCGCGACGGCAGCCGTCACCACTGCGCCTCTCGCGGGAACTCTCGCTGCGCAGGTGTCGTTCACACGCATTCGCGATGCGGCGCGGGAACCGGCGAGTTGGCTTACCTACTCCGGTACATACGACTCGCATCGCCATTCGGCGCTCGACGAGCTGACGCCGGCCAATGTGTCCGGCCTGCGTCTGGTGTGGATCCATCAGTTGGGAAACTCGCAGAGTGAGGCCGAGGTGACGGAGGGGGTGAACGCGCGCTCGAGAGCGACGACGCGTACGGCGCCCTACGCGCCCTAAACCTAACGACCCGGACACTGCGGTGGGAGTTCCGGCATCAGACACCGCCTTGGTCGGGAGTGATATCGACGACCGGAGGACTCGTCTTCGGCGCTTCGAAGGAGGGGTGGTTCTTCGCGCTCGATGCGGCGAAAGGAACCCCTCTCTGGCGGTTCCAGACCGGGGGCCTGATCAACTCGGCGCCGATTTCGTTTGCGGTGGACGGCCAACAGCATGTGGCGATTGCCAGCAACCATGCGATTGTCGTCTTTGCTCGGTAGCTGCCGACGGTCGATGGGGAGAGCCGCGCGACCTTCGTTAGGCGGGGCCGGACGGCTGCACGTTCGTGGACGATTTCGTTCCGAGTCGACGCCACGCGCTTGTCGTGCGCACCCGCCCACCGGCGTCGAGCGAGACCACGCGCCACCGTACCTCGCCAGCCGCCCGGATGCGCTCGCGTGCGCTCGGAGGCAGCAGGTAGCGCCCTCCGCCCGCCGCAACGAACGCGGTGAACATTCGCCCGCCAGCCACGGCGTCGATTTCCACTCGGTCGCGCGCCACGTGCCGTACGGGCACCCAGGCGAGCGAGAGATCTCCCGAATCGGGGAGCGCCGTGCCTTCGAGCGGAAGCAGAAGCCGAACGGTCGTCGAGGATGTCGCGGCGGCGACCGCCTCACCGGCCCCCACCACGTAGCGCAGCACGGGAAGCGGGAACGCAGCGACCGCGCCGCTGGCGAGCACTCCGTCGCCCGCGCCCAACAGCCCCAAGTCAGAGAGTCCGACGCGGTCGTCGTCGGCTTCGATGCGCAGGAGTACCTGGTACGTCCCGTCCACGTCTACCGGGAAGCGCGCCGGGTCCGGCCCGCGCAGTTCGAGCGTCCCGTTAGGCGCTAGGAACTCGTTGAAGCGCCCGACCTCGGTGTAGCGCTGCTGCGTCCCGCGTTCCTCGCGCGGCAACGAGGCCTCGGTGCGGCGGTCCGACTCGTGCGGGAGGGGTTCACCGGGGCGCACCACCTCCCATCGCCCCTTGAGTCGTCCGGTTCCGTTGTAGCGGATGCGCGCCGAGAGCGACGGCGGCTCGACCCCATTCGGCGTGTAGGCGACCATTGCCGCACCGTCGAAGGTAAGCGCGACATCATTGAGCGAGAGCGGCACATTGGCCCCTCCGTCGGTGAGGCGACACGTCACGGCGACGTACTCGTCGACCCCGCCTAACGGGTCGCGGAAGCGCCGCACATAGAAGAAGGTCCCGAACGCGCCGCGCGCCGCGTCCTGCCAGGCGCGCCTCACGACTGAGGGTGGGATCGCCATGATGTCGGTGACGGCACCAATCCCCGACGCGCGCGCGCGGTCGAAGCTGAGCGGGAGGCGCCCGAACAGCGTAGACGGATCGCATCGGCTTCCTCGATCGGGGGCGGCGGGCATGAGTTCCCCGCACCACAGTGCCTCGATGGCGATCATCCGGCCCACGTTCCCAAACGTCAGGAAGATGGTGCTGCCGTTCTGCGAGTTGACGCTTACTCCGGTGGGGTTCACGCGGATCTGCGCGCCGGTGGTCGACGAGAGCAGCATGGCGCTCGCCATGACACAGCAGACGCGCGCATGATGCGCGTGACGGTCAAGACAAGCTGGAAGCACCATTCGCACCATTCGCAATATTCGCACCGCGTGGTTCGGCATGAGACAACGCATCACCAGAGCCTGAGCGAGAAACCGGACGTCACGTTCCATCGCTGTGCCGCACGATCGGGGTCGGTCACTGCAGCGTCTACGAAGCGGCGCGTCCGCTGCGAGAGCGAGTAGTAACGTACGAACAGACGCCCACGCTCGCTGGCATCGGTGCGTAAGAACTTGACCCCCTGCGAGAGCTCGAGGCGCAGATCGCGCATCGTGCTTTTCTGCGTGCGGGGGAGGTCGCGCCCCCGCGAGAGCGTCGACGTGAGTGAGAGGGCGGTGAGGGAGTAGGGGCGCCAGTTGCTCGTCGCCGCGAGGCGCTGCAGTCGGTTGCGTTGCTGCTGCGCGTGGCTCTCTTGTGTTTCGATGCCACCGTCGAGAACGACTTCCCATGTGGGCGTGATGACTAGCGCCAGCGTGGGACCAATGACGCGTGACGTGATGTCCGCGTCTTCGCGAGCAACCTGGCGGTTGTCTTGATGCGAACGATTGATGCGGAGCTCGGCGCGCCACCGGCTCGCCTGCCAGCTCGCGATAAAGTCGGCGTTGAGACTCACCTGGTCGGGGAAGTCCTGCGGTCGGAAGTTACCGTTGTCCGGCTGGTTCGCCGCAATCGCGTGCGTACGCGAGGTGGCGAGGGTAAGCGTCGGCGCCAGCGCGCCGAGTCGCTTCACGATCGGGAGTTGCTGCGTGACCAACGACAGATTGCTGGTACTGGTCCGGTTCATCGTGCGAAGTGCGGAGGAAAGGCGGGCGAGGTTGTCGTACAGCCGCGTGTACTGCGCATTGAGTGCGAAGGCTCCCGCCGACGCGCTGATGTCGGCGCCGAGCTGGTCGCGATCGGCCTGCAGCGGCGCGAGCGAGCGGTAGAGCGGGTCGAGGCGCTCGTAACGCCAAGTGGTGGAGAGTGAAATGGGGATGGTCGGACGCGCCAGACGGTTCTGCAGGATGTTGAGCGAGAGCTCACCGAAGCGAGCGGCACGCCGAACGCGATCGACCGGCACGATGGCTGTGTCGCCCTCGAGGCGTGGATCGGCGGGGTTGTCGAAGCGAGAACGCGCGTATCCGGCCACGAACACCGCCCGTTGCCCCGGCGACGCAGCCGTCAGTTGCACGCCCCCGCCCAACGACTGCTCGGCGTCCACGAGGGCTTCGCGTGTGAAGCCGGTGAGCGGGCGGAGTGCGGTCCCGATGGAGGACAGGTCGAGGCGTAGTCCCCCCGGGCGGCGCGGGAGCAGCTCGATACCAAGCGATGCGGAGCGCACGCGGTTGTCGGCGTCGCGCAATCCGGTGAGGTTGCTCCATCCCACGATGGGGGCGCCATTGGTGGTCGCGACATCGAGCGTCACGGGGCCGCGCCCGAGTCTGGCGGTCACTCCGCGGCTGGCGAACGTTGCGGCGAGGTAGCGGTGCCCGACAAGCTGCACGTTGCCTAACGCCCACTGTATGCCGCGCGCTGCGAAGCGCAGGGCGAAGTCGGAGAGGTCGATGCGCGGCGCGTCGTCGCCCAGCACGCCGAATCGCAAGGACTGCGGCCGCGCCGTGGCGCCAAGGACGTTGCCCGCAAGTTCGAGAGACACGCCACCGCGGACGAGGCGGAGCTGCGACGATGCACTTCCCGAGAAGTCCTGGAATACGCTGCGCGGAGGTGGCGTTTCTCCCGCCGAGATGCGTTCCGTGATCTGGCCGTTGTTGCTGAGAGAGGCAGATGGTGAGAGCTTCGCTTCGGAGAAGCCGCCAGCCAAGAGGACCTGCACCTGGATTCGACCGAACTCACGCCAATGCCCTCCTGCGTGGAGCAGGAATACGAACTCGCGCGGTCCGGCGGCGACGGGCGCCCCACGCGGGACCACTTGCAAGTCGGCACCAACAGTCTGGACGAAGGCCGCGAGATCTACGTCGTCGACCACAACGGCGAGCGCGCCGTCATGGGCGAAAAGCGAGCGAGAGAGGGAGAAGTGGAATGGACCGCCACCTCGCACACCCGGCGCCATCCGAGGGTGTGCGGTGACGGTGATCGTTGCCACGTCGCGATCCATTGTTTTGTCCTGCGGCCACGCAGCGCGCACGGCGAGCGAGAGCGACGCAACGAGGATTGGAACGAGGTGCCGCATGCCGGAAAGAGACGCACCCCCCGTTCCGGATTCTCACCTGCGCGGCGGATTCGCCACGTGGAATCAAAACGGATGACGAACTCTGTGAGTTAGGGGGACGAGGGCCACGGCAAGGCGTGACTATCGCCAATGACCGAGAGCACCGCCCAGACAGCCGACGAGTCGCCTCGACGACGAGCTGATAGGCGAACGAGTCGCACGGCATCGATCACCGGGTTGCCGACCCGCAGTGCGCGGTACAAGTCGCCGCTGAGGCGGGCGGCGGTCGCGTCGCGCACATCCCATTGCGTGGCGACAATGGCCCGGGCGCCGGCCTCCAACAAGGGAGCAGTCAATCCTCGCAGCCCCTCGCTACCCACAATTTCCCCCGCGGCGGTGCGGCACGCCGAAAGGACCACGATGTCCGCGTCGAGGTCGAGACGGGAAAGCTCGCCCGGGGTGACGAAGCCGTCCTCGCCATCGCCGGGCGCCAATACCAGCGAGGTCCGCGCAATCGACCAGTCGTCGACCAAAGCGTGCGTGGCAAAGTGCACAATGCGGAACTCGCGCGTCGGCGTGTGCTTGAGCGCCCGCTCGCTCGCCCGAACGCCTGTAAGGACGACGCTGCGCGGTGCGTTGCGACTGACGGCGATCACCTCGCCCCTCGATGCCGGGAGTCGCTCCAGCGCCCCACTCCGTAAGATGGCTTCCGCGTACGGCGGCTGCACCGAGTCGCGGCGCGGAAGCGGAAGCGCGGGGTCGCCGAACACCAACAGGCGGGCAGCGTCGCGTCGGCGCGCTCGCGACCAGAGCGTCGCCACCACACTTGATGAGGGCGCAATAGACGTGGCGTATCGATCGACGACGTACTCCCCGGGAGCGAGAAGCAGTGCGTCGAAGGGGAGGCGGTGCAGCACTCCATCGGCGACAATCACCAGGCGCGTGATGTCCTTCCGGAGGCGGGTGGTCACCTCGCCCAACAAGACCCGCCCGAGCGCAAGTGCGAGCGGCGCCGGAATCGTGCCTTGCCTAACAAAGATGCTGAATCGCTCGATGGCCGGCCCCAGCGAATCGAGGGAGGCGAGGCGAATCGCACGCACCTCGTCCTGCGTGATCACCAGCACGGTGGTAGGCTCCTCGGTAACGGGAGCGGCGAACTGCACGATGGCCGTGTGCGCATCGGGAAGGCGCGACTGCAACTCTCGCAATGTGGTCTCCGATCCGCTCAATCGTGCGCTGCCCGAGTCGCCGACCGTTGGCGACGCGCCCGCCCCGCCGCGCTCTACGCTGCGGGCGAGCTGCTCTCGCAGGTGCCGCGCCCGTCGACGCTCGTCAAAGGAGAAGAGGTCTCTGGTCTCGCCGCGACGCGCCATGGCCTCGAAGACGAACCCCATCCCCCGCAATTCGCCAAGTCCGAACACATTCACCCGCGAGGCACGCAGCCGATGCTGCTCCTCGGTCAGGGCGCGGTGCCACTGTTCATAGTCGCCCTCCGCCAGCCGCAACCGCATCTCCGCACCCGCCGCGTCGCCCCGTTGGGCCAAGATGCCGGCGCTAAGCGTCTGCAGCGTGAAACGGGCGGCAAACTGACCGGGCGCAAGTCGCTGCTGCAGCCGTTCGACCAACGCCGTCGCAGAGTCGAGTTGCCCCACGAAGTAATAGGCGGCGATGCGTCCGTGCAGCTCGGATGACTCAAAGCCGGAAAGCGAGCGACGCACGCGGAGCGCGGCAGCCGAGTCGAGAAGGCTGAGCGCTTCGCGGCTCCGCCCCTGGCGCGCCGCGATCTGCGCCAGATTCGTCATCGCCGCGTGGATAAGGTGGGGACGCCCGCTCGCCTCCGTGGCGCGGCGGAACGCGGAGAGAGCGCCCGCCGCCGCGCTCAGGTCTCCCCGGTTCATGGCGATCGCTGCAGAAGTTCCAAGTTGCTGCTCTGCCATCGACGAGTCCCCGGTCTCAGCGGCCAATCGTTGCGTATCACGGAGATAGCGTTCGGCCTCGGCAAATTCTCCAAATGCGGACGAGAGCGCGGCGAGGCTGAGCGAGGTCCATCCCAGCACGAGGAGGTTGCCGCTCCGGCGCGACTGCCGCTCGGCCTCACGCAGGCTCACGTGCGCTCGGCGCAGATCGCCGAGCGTGAGGGCAGAGTATCCATTCCACTGGTTGATCGCGGCCATCGCCGTACTCTCACCCAGACGATGGAGGATTTTCGTCGCGCGAGCGCGGGGGTGCTGACCCGAATCGGGCTGCCCCACTCGCACATAGTGCGTATACAGTGCCAATTGGCACTCGGCCTCAATGCGATCGAGTCGCAGCGCACGGGCAATAACGATCCCCTGCGCGAACTCAGCGCGGGCGCGGCGGTCGCCTCCCTGCGAAAAGACGTTGCCGCGGCGACAGTACATCATCGCTCGAGCTAGCGAGTCACGCGGCAGGGCCGCTACGGGAATGGAGTCAATGAGCGCAATTGCCGCACGCGGCCCCTTCGTGCGCGCCGCGCTCACCGCAATGGCGAGCACCACTTCGCTCATGGCCAGCGAGTCCAGGTCTTCCGTCGCTTCGCGCGCTACCTCGCCAAGCCAGCGGTCGACCTCGGGCATCACGCCGCGCGCCTGCGCCACGGTGGCGAGGCCAAATGTGGCTGCACGCGCCCACTGGTCACGGGGGCGCATAACGCGCAGCGCTTGGTACTCGCGCGTGGCGAGCGGATAGTCGAATCGCAGACGCAGCAGGGTGGCCTGTGCGAATCGCCCAGCCCGGGGTGACTGCCGCGACACTTCCCGCACAAACGCATCACCTCGTTTGTCTGCGCTCTCCTCCTGCACGCGGAGCGAGAGTCGACGCGGTTCAAGCACCACCTGCCCGCGCGACGCGGCAACCGGCTGCTGGAGCGCCAGGAGGATGAGAAGTGGGAGGGAAAGGGTGACAGTCACGAGGTATAAGGCAGGATCAGCGGTACGCGCGGGGAGGCTGGTGTGAAATTTCTCGCACAGTCACCACATCAATAGCGCCATCGCCGGTGTGCCCGCCATGAGTATTTTCCTCACGGCAACAATGCGGCCCACAAAAAGCTCCGGTCAAGGCTCGTCACAGACGAATCCGACAGCATCGACAAGGCTCTCTGCCCGTCCCCATAGCCCCACCATCGGCTGTGAGCCAAACTCGCAGCGCGTAACGTGTTGCGGAACGTTTGCCGCCGCCGCGCCGACGGTCACGGACTGTACGGGGCGCGTACGGAATCGTCGCCGAGCCGCATCCCACTCACTGCATTGCGCCGACAAGGCCTGCAGATAGGTCGCGGCCCGCACCTCAACCGCCGCGATGACGTGGCCGGACGGGCACCCGACCGCCACCGGCGTTCCGCTCGTACCTCCGGCCAGTTCGCCGACTGCACTCTCCGGCCCTAGGGCGCCGTCCGGGAGAATGGGGCGACAGGTGATGCCAACTGCGAATACGAAGGCGTCGACGCGTGCGCGGAGCCCGGTAAGGACACGCCCCGGCGCGCAAGAAAGCGCGAAGCTTCGTCCGCCGGCTCCGCCGAATATCGGCGAGCGCTGCGGGGGCAGATTCGAGCTCCCTCCCTGCGCCCACAGCAGCGCCACCGGGACGAATAGCGTGAGCAGAACCGAGAAGCGAAGCCAGATGCGCAAACCGAAGCTCGCGCGCGATCGTGAAGCGTACACGACACCATCCCATTGTAGCCGGAGCCCAAGTGACGCCCTGGGCTACCTCGTTTTCTCATTTCATCGCGGCGCATCTGCTCGCGCGATCCTGGCTCCCCACGCATTCCATGTATTCCTTGGCTCTCGTCTGGTTCGCTGCCTGCCACGCGCGCCTGCGCAGCCTCGGTTACCGAATGCGCACGAAGAGTTGACGCAGCGTGGAAACCACTTCGCCGTCGGTGGTGACGGCGCGCACCCACCACCGATACGTCTCGCCCGGAACGAGTCGCACGGAGTCCGGGAGGGTGAGGAGGGTGTCGGCGACGGTGGCCGCGTACAGGGGCATTCCGTCGTTGGTTCCGAGATCGAAGGCGTACTGCCGCGCGTCAGGGTGCTGCGCCCACAGAAAGAGTCGCGCCGAGTCGGCGAGCGACGTTTCTGCCGGTGCGTACAAAGGAACCTGGACTTGTCGACCGCGGGTGGGGTCGCCGCTCTGGTCGGTGTCGCGCCGCGCGATGGTGCTGATGCCTACGGCGACGAGCAGCGTGGCGGCGATCCCCATAACGTACGCGGGGATCCGTCGGCTTGCGACGACCCCGCTCGCCTCGTGCGCGGCGCGCAGGATCTCGAACTCTTCGGCGAGCTGCGGGTGCGCCATGATTCGATCGAGAAGCGCGAGTCGCTGAACCTCACTTCCTCGCCGGTCGAGAATCTCCTGCATCGCCTCGAGCGGAACGTCGGACGCCTCGCGCCTGCGCGCGCGGTCGTGAAGCAGCTGGTCGTACACCGCACGAAGTCGGTCGTCGTTCATTGGCGCGCCTCGGGGTCGTACCCCAGTCTGGCAAGCTCTGCGCGCAGATCGTCGAGGCCGCGGTAGAGCAGATTGCGCGTTTTGGCTTCGGTCCAGCCCAGGAGTTGGGCGATCGCGTCGCGATGATAGCCGCGCAGGTGCAGTCGAACCACCGTGCGACGCGAATCGGGAAGCGCCAGGAGCGCCCGCACCACCGCCTGCATCAGATCGTTTGCCTCGACTCTTGCGTCGGCGCCGTCGGTACTGCGCAACGCCATCGGCGGGGCGTAGTCATCATCGGGGAGCGCCTGTTCGCGCACGCGTCGACGACGCAACAGGTCCAGCGCGGCCGACATGACGGTGCGGTGAATATACGATGCCGACACCGACCCGATCCGCCCCTCATCGCCTAACGCGCGCCAGAGGCGGATGCGAAGTTCCTGGGCCAGCGCGTCACGCTCGGAAGGATCGAGGCGAAGGCGCGCCGAGGCAGCCTCCAGGAGGCCGCGAAACGACGTCACGACGCGCTCCAGCGCCCGGGAGGAAGTCCCGCTCGCGTCGGGCTCCGGCGTGCGCTTGAGCGGGATCGGCTCGGACATCCTGGATGGGGGAGGAGTCGGCGCGGCAGAGGGGACGAGCGACAGCGGCCGCAACTGAGACGATACAGCCATCCGCGTCAGCCTGACAGGGGTGGTAGGGAGAGGGCGCGTCATGAAGCGAAGGGACGCAGCCGAGCATTCCGGATTCTCACTTGGCGCATTTGTACGTGCGCGGTGCGGTGCGTAACAACCTCGCACCGCACCACGACAAACCCTTAGCCGAACGGAGTGCACATGCTGTCGGTAACCACGTTGCTGCTGATCGATTGCAGGGACCGGTTCCTCCCGCGGAACTGGAAGTGAACCTTCTGCACGATCGTGTTTGGTCCGCAGTTGCCGCTCGCACCAATCGAGTTGCTCGGCGTCACGAAGCCGACAATCCACGTCGTCGGGCCAGCGATGACGCTCTTGGTGGCACCTTCGGTGAAGGGGACCCAGTTGACACCGGTGAAGGCGGCGTTGCCTGCCGCGCGATATTCGAGCGGCTTGGTGCCAGCCCGCTCGTAATGGAGGCGGAGTGCCGACGTCGATTTGTCGAACTTCACCGAGCGCAGGGTGATGACCTCGACGGTCGAGGTCGGCGGTAATTTCGGCGTGATCTGGGCCGAGGCGACGCCGGGAATGGCGAGGAGAAGGACTGCGGGGAGCAGGGCCGGACGGTGCATGACGCCTCCAGTAGGAATGGGAATGATTGGAGAAACGTTCGCACGACCGAATTGCTCTCACGGCGGCCTCGAGTGGCTGACTGCGCCATCACATCGGGAGGGACTTGCTTACCCCGCCCCTGCTCCCGGCACTACCCAACGCTTCAATGCGCCGCTTCTTCGAATGCCGCCGAAGGCCGGATCAAGGTGAAACAACAGGATGTCGAGCGGATGTACCTGGTGCGGAAGACCGTCTAGCAGCGCCAATGCCCCGGCATCTTCGCCGCCGACGGTGGCGATTTGCGCCCGGTAGAGTCCGGGTAATCCCGGCGGAAATCCTCCCGCTTGTCGTGGCCAGCGTTCGGTGGCCCGCGCGGTCACGGTGTCACCCTGACGCATCGCGATCACTCCGCGCGTGCCACGTATGTCAATGCTGGTGCTGTCGAGAATAACCAGCGAGTCGAGCAGCTGACGGGCCTCGTCCAATCTCCCCAGAGACTCCAGCACTCGTGCCCGGATCAGGCGAGGTGCAACGCGGGCGGGCGCTGCCGTGTCCTTCCGCTCGAACCACGCGAGCGCCCGCTCGGCAGCAACACGTGCGGCACCGGCGTTGTCGTGCACACCGAGTTCGAGGGCGATCTGCCACATCACCCATCCCGGTGTCGCCAGGTCGACCGGGTTGAGACGCCCGCTGATTCCCGCCACGAGCGAGGGGACCGCAGGCAAATCTCCCAAATCATCCAAAACAGCCAGGGAAGCCGGTCGCCAGCAAGAGCTGCACGAAGCGTGAACCTGGGAGAAGTTGGGCGCGTTCTCGCTGAAGCCGGTTGTGCGTGAGGTGGTCGCTGGCACATCGCGCGACACTGATCTGGGCAGTGATCAGGTCCAACTCGTCGACGTCGCTCCGCTCGCGCAGCACACGGGCCACCGAGTCGGCGAGGCCGCATCGCCCGGTACCCACGCCGACGACTCCTACGAACGCGATGGCGCTGGCGAAGCCAGAGTCGAGCGCTGCGGCACGTCTGAAATGCGGGAGAGCGCTCTCCCAATCGCCCCGCCAATAGATCTCCTGGGCGGCGGCATACTCCGTGTAGGCATCCAGTCGGGGTAGGACCATGGCCGGCGTCGCCATGATCGATGTACGCGGATCGAGTACCCTGCCTAAGGCGACCGCCACCCGCTGACGCACCTCTTCCACGCCGGCCAGTGGAGCGTGCTGGTCGGCGGAAATCGGCTCGAGCGCCCGGAGCAGGCGTCCGCTGGCCACGTCCAGCAGCTGCACGCTGAACATGAGTCGATCACCCGCCTTGTAGTAGTTGCCGGCGACGACGATTCCGGCACCATTGGCGCGGGCGAGCACGCGTGGATCGGTCGGCTCGCCGTTGGACGCGCGGCCCGCGACATACATCCCGCCCACGTCGAACACCTCGGCCAACGAGGTGCGCGTCAGCCCTCGCGTGACCCAGTCCGACGCCATCGTCCCGATGGCATCGAGATCACGGGCTCCCGTTCGGTTGGTGAATACGGCGACCGCCACACGGTTCGGCACCAGTGCGACCGTTGGAGTCGATGGGAGAGTGTCGCGGCGCACAATGGCCACCACGGCCACCACGGCCGCAATCGCGACGACCACCAGTACGGCGCCGACTCGCCAATCGAGCCACGACGTTCTACGATCGCTTGGCTGCGGCGCGGCGCTACGGAGAAGCGGCGGCGCAGCATTCTGGAGAAGCGGCATCATCTGACCGTCCCCTAACCGGTGGCTCACCCGTGGCTGACCGGACGTCGCTACATAGAGCGCCGCGTCGGGTGTCCGGCACGAGGCCGACTCCTGCGCATCACCCTGCGAAGGAGTCTTGTAATGAAGAGTACGATTCTACGCTCGGCCGCGGCACTGGTCCTTGCTGCACCTCTGTCGGCCTGCTCGGATGGCACGACCACAGCGCCCAACAAGCTCTTTCGAAGTCCGTCGGTTGCCATCGGTGCGGGAATGGCGCGCACCGAAATGGAGTTCGACAGCGGCGATCAGCTCCTCGCATTTCGGGCCGTCTTCAACGAGAGCGCCCTGACCAACCTACCGATGGTCCTGCCGGGCACAGAATTCATCATCCCGATGCCGTCAGATGCACCGGCATCCGTTTTCAACCACGTGGCGATCAACTGGCAGCCCCAAGGGCATCCGCCGCCGATGGTCTACATGCACCCGCACTTTGACGTGCACTTCTATTTGGTGCCCATTTCGGCGCGCGATGCAACGACGCCCGCCGATCCGGCCTACGCCGCGAAGGCGCTCAAGGCACCGCTCGCCGAACAGGCCCCTCCACGTTATATCGGCGATCCGAATGCGATCCCGCGCATGGGTACGCACTGGACCAATTAGGACTCGCACGAATTCCACGGTCAGCTCTTCACCAACACCATGGTGTATGGCTTCTACGACGGAAAAATGGTCTTCATCGAACCAATGACGACCAAGGCATACCTGGAGTCCAAGCCGGACGAGACCAAGGCGATCTCGACGCCGACCCGCTACGCGGTCGCTGGGCGATACCCCGCGTCGTACCGCGTGGCGTTCGACGCGGCCACCAAGGAGTAGCGGGTCGAGCTGAAGGAGTTTGTAACGCGAAACTGAGGTGAGGCCTGTTGTCACCTACTCATTAACCGGGGCCGGCGCGAGTCCACTTTCAGCCCTTCCACACCGTCGTCAGGACTCGCGACGCGTTCCCGCCCAACATCAACTTGATGTTTGCGTCGCTGTACTTCCGCCGAATGAGTCCGTCCGTGAGATCGAACATCCGCTTCGGATGATCGAGGCCAGCGATGGTGAGCAGGCGCTGACCCTTGGCATCGACGTGCAAACGGTAGCGTTCGAAGTTCGGCGTTGCGGGATTGCCGGCGCCTGGGCCATTCACCGGGTTCGGGTTTCCCACCACGTCCATGTCGCTGCCCACCGCTAGGTGTTCGACTCCGACCAGCTTCGCGACATGGTCGAAATGATCGAGCACATGCTCGACCGTCACCGGCTCGGTATCGCGTACCATCATTCGTAAAAACGGAATCCCCATCACGCCGCCGCTTTTCGCCATCTTCTGAATCATCTCGTCGGTCTTGCAGCGCAAATGTCCGGGCAGCAAGGCGCGGCAGCTCGCATGCGAGAAGACGACGGGGCGCTGCGCCATTTCAAGCGTGTCGAGCGTCGTACGATCGGCGCAGTGCGAGATATCCACCGCCATCCCGACCTTGTTCATCCGTTCGACAATCTGCTTCCCGAATACCGTCAGCCCCCCATCGTTATCCTCCAGGAATCCGCAGCCCAATCGGTTCTGGTAGTTGTATGTGAGCTGCGAGAGTCGCTGGCCTAACGCGAAGAATGTGTCCACGTCGTCCACGGTGCGGAAATGATCGGAGTTCTGGAATGTGATCATGATCCCCACCTTTCCCGACTGCTTCGCCGCCTCAAAGTCGCTGGTATCATCGATGCGCATGAACCAGTCCGGATACTCGGCCACGAAGCCGTTCCAGTCGGCGAAAAAACGAATGGCCGACGCGTAGTCGCCGGGGGTGTGGCCCAGTGCCATCACCCTGTTGCCAGACGTGCGATACGTCTCGAAGTCCGCCGCCGTCATCGACCGCGATTTGCTGAGCCAGAGCACACTCTTGGGGGGACGCTCGGCGAAGTCGGCAAAGCGGAACTGGTTGAGCAGATCGATGACGATCGTCTCCTGCACCAGTCGAATGGCGCGGGCGGAATACTCCTGCGCCGAGTCGGCGAAGAGTCGATGACGACCACGCAGAATGGCAGGCGCGGCGACGACAGAAACGGCCAGGCGCTGGAGCGCAGTCCGCCGCGAGACTGGAGTGACGTGGTCGGGAGCGTGGGGCATCGGAGATTCCGGGTGAGGATGCGGCCCAAAATGTCCTCGCGCCGCGAAGGAAGCCAGCCATAGCCAGACGGTGATCGCACTTCTATAGCATGTCCGACGCCAACATCACCGACCCCGCGTTGCAGGTGGGCACAGGTGGGCATCTGCAACACGGGAGGCGTGACATGGGTGGACGCGCCGCCACTCCGCACGTACCATCTCCTTCTCCCACAGCCCACCAATGATGACGCAACTCGCGACTTCCCTGCTCTGCCTCGGATCACTGGTCACCCTGAGCGGAATCTCGTCGGCTCAGGCGCCTGCCACATTACGTGAGCGCCGAGTTGACTCGCTCTTCGCCGAATTCACCCGAGGCACCAGTCCGGGCGTTGCCGTAGCCGTGGTGCGGGACGGAAAAGTGCTCTTGAGCAAAGGTTATGGCCTCGCCAGCCTCGAGCACCGTGTTCCCATCACACCGACCACAGCGTTCGATGTCGCGTCGGTCTCGAAGCAATTTGCCGGGCTCGCAGTGTCCATGCTGGTGGAGCAGGGGAAGGTCAAACTCACCGACGACATCCGCACATACATTCCCGAGTTGGCCAACGTAGGCCATACCATCACGATCGAGAATCTACTGCATCACACCAGCGGACTCCGCGATTGGCCCGGCACACTCGCGTTGGCTGGTTGGCGCATGGATGATGTGATTTCATTCGAGCAGATCCTGACGATGGCGTTCAACCAGCGGTCGCTCAACTTCGTGCCGGGCGCCGAGTACACCTACTCGAACACCGGCTACAACTTGCTGGCCGAAGTGGTGAAACGAGTGACAGGTCAGTCATTTCGTGAGTGGACCGACGCCCATCTCTTTCGGCCGCTCGGCATGGTCAATACGCACTTCCGCGACGATCACACGGTGGTGATCCCGAACCGGGCGTTCGGCTACGCGCGCACGGCCGACGGACGCTACGCGAGCGTGACGAACAATCTCACCGCGTTAGGCTCCAGTTCCCTTGTCAGCACGGTGGACGACCTCGCGAAGTGGGTCATGAATTTCGACGACCCCAAAGTCGGGGGAGGCGCGGCCATGGCGCGCACGCGCACGCGGGGGGTGCTGAACGACGGCTCCACCATACCCTACGCCTTCGGGATTTCACACGGTGAGTATCGCGGGCTGGCCACGGTGAGCCACAGCGGATCGTGGGCCTCCTTCGCCACGTACCTGGTACACTTTCCGCAACAGCGGTTTGGAGTGATCGTGCTGGCAAACAGCGGGAACAGCAATCCCACGCGCTCGGCGCACAACATCGCCGACCTCTTCCTCGAGTCGGAGTTGGGGCCCCGCGCAGCGCCAGCGACACCCGCCTCCGCGACCGAGGTGACAATTGCACCGTCACTCCTCGAGCGATACGCGGGGATCTATCGACTCGGTCCGGGATGGTACATTCGCATCCGGAGAGATGGCCTCGCGCTCAGGGCGCAGGCATCGCGCGAGGCGGAGGTTGCCATGATTGCCCAATCGGATACCACATTCTGGGTCGAGTCGTACAGCGCCCCGATCGCCTTCGCGCGCGCTGGTGCGGGCGAACGGGTGCAGCTCGTGTATCGCGGACGGCGCACACCGAAGCTTGTCGAGCCGCCCCCGAAGGCGATAACGCAGCTGGCGGAGTTCGCAGGTGTCTACGAGAGTGGGGAACTGCAAGCCTCGTACATCGTGGAAGTCAGGGACGGCGCACTCGTCATGCGGCATCGCAGGCACGGCATCATAACGCTGACACACTTGTGGGAGGACGACTTCGGCAGCTCGGCCTGGTTCGCCAGATCCGTCGAGTTCACGCGCGACGCGGCCGGGGGTGTCGTCGGCTTCGCTGTCTTCGTCGATGAGCGGAGTCGCGACATCCGATTCGACCGGCGACGCTGATGTGTCGTGAGTTACTTCACGTCCATGTTCTTCTTGAGAAAGGCCACCGTCTTCGACCAACCGTCCTTTGCAGCAGCGAGATTCGCGGCCTCTTCAACTTCATCGCGGGTTGCCTTGGGATCGTTCTGCGCGCGTAGGAATCCGTGCACGGCACCCTCGTAGTTCATGGCCGTATACTTCTTGTTCAGGCGCTTCATAATGGAATCGAGCTGTGGCATGGCAGCGGCGATGCGCGCGTCCTTGGTGCCGTTCAACAGCATCACCGGCGTCTTGATCTTGGCGAGCGAATCGGCGACGATCGTTGCCGGAACCGCCGCCGCCGTCGCGGTGGCCGGAGATCCACCGCTTGTGTAGGGAAGTCCGTAGAACGCCACGCCGCCGGAGAATCCCTTCACCCCGCCGTCAACCGCGTGGAAAAAAGTCGTCTGTCCGCCCCAGCAGTAGCCGATCACCGCGTACTTCTGCGTCGCCGATGGTTGCATCATGGCGAAGTTTGCGGCGGCGGTGATGGCCCGATTACGCTCGGCGGCATTCACGCCACGAATGAGCTTGACGGCAGTGTCGGACTTGAGCTCTTCGTTGCTTGGCCCGCCACGCACTCGCGAGAGAAAATCTGGCGCGATGGCGATAAAGCCCTCGGCCGCCACCTGGTCGGCGACAGCGCGGACCCACATCGAAAGTCCAAAGATCTCGTGCACCACGACGACCACCGGCGCCTTTCTCGAGCTAGACGGATAGACCACCCACGCCATCATCGAATCGGTCGAACCTGCCTCCCACGCGATTTTGACCCATTCGCCGTGGCGCGGACTGGCCTGGAGTCGCGCCGCCGCCGTGAGCGCGCTTGCGGGAAGTCCCGGGGTGCCCTGATTGCTGCTGGCGGACGTCGAGCGATTGCTTGTCGGAACCGTCAGGTCGGCCGGGTTCATGTGCGACATGTGGTCGTCCATGGACGATGCGGTCTGACGCGGTACATGTTGCACCGCGCAGGCGGAAAGACTCATCGAAGCAACGATCAGTACGTGGCGCAACATGGGGCTATCCTCGGTGTGATGGTGCTGAGCGAGAAGGTTACGGAATTGGCAACCGGAGCTGGTACGGAACGCGACTGTCGACCGGATCGATGGGAGGCGTCTTCCCGCCCGAGGACTTGCCGCCGTGGTTGAGCACGATGAACACCGACGCGGCCGTGACGGCGCCGAGGGCTGCGACAAGCCATGTCGTGCGCTTCGTGTCCAGCCGACGAAGCTGCGCACGGTACACGTCCGAGCGCAGGAGGGGCAGATCGTGCGTCTGCGTTCGAGCGCGAACATTCGCCTCCATGAAATTCGTGGTCACGACGAGAAGGACGGTGTCTGTTGCGACCTGCGACACGGCTCCACTGACCTTGAACCCGTCGATGAGCGCGGCCAACGAGTCGGCGCCTTTTCGAAAGCGATCAACGGCTACCGCCGATAGTTCCATGCGGACCGCCATTCCCGGTGCGAGTTCATTGACCGGAACCTCGGAGTAGTGATAACAACCGACGGAGCTCGCCAGTGCGGCAGCTAGCAGAATCCGCGGCACTGCATCGAGTCGGCGAATCAGACACCGGCGCCAACGCTGCGGGGCGGTTGTCGCGTGTGATTGGGTTGCGCGACGCGTGGAGCTTCTGAAGGCTAGCATCGACTCTGGGTGCGGGGCAGGTATCTGCTTCGTATAAGTCTGTCGTGGTGTTCGCCCGCGTGGAAGCACGCGGTGTTCTTCGGGAGCTTGGCGTTCATTCGATTGCCAGCTTGACTGAACAGCCGATGATGGGCGATGTCTACACGTCCTGCGAGGTAGCCGCCTGCATGGCGTCCGTTGTCAGAATCGCATATAGCGAGACGTTGATGTAGTAGTTCGAGCGACCGATTCTTCGTTTCACGAGAAAGCCGGCCGTGGCCAGCGCCTCCAGGTACTTCGTCGCGGTTAGGCGCGACACGTTCAGATCGCGCTCCACGAACTGGATCTTCGTGTACGGGTGCGTGAACAGGTTGTTGATCAGGTCGTGGCTGTAAAAGCGGAAGTGCGCTCGAATACGATGCTTGTAGTCCAGCAAGGCCTCCTTGATTGCGCCGATGGTCGCGATCCCTTCGCGTGCTGTCGTCTCTACCGCGGTCAGCATGTACATCACCCATTCCTCCCATACGTCCCGATTGCGCACGTCCTGCAGCAGCCGATAATAGTCAGGCTTGGTGCGTACGATGTGTCGGCTCACGTAGAGCACGGGGATGTCGAGCAGCCCCTCCTTCACGAGATAGAGCACGTTGATAATCCGCCCCGTGCGGCCGTTGCCATCGTAGAACGGGTGCATACTTTCGAACTGATGGTGGATGAGCGCCATCTTGATGAGTGGGTCTGCGTCGAACACCGTGTCATCGTTGATGAACCGTTCCAGGTCCGTCATCAGGGCTAAAATCTCGGACGGGTGCGGTGGCGGAGTGTAAACGGTCCTTCCGGTTCCGTCTTTCAACGCGGTCCCCGGCAACTTTCGAAAACCGGCGCCATTCTTCTCCAGTTCGGCCTGTATCCGCAGAATGTCGTTCGTCGTCAACAGACCGCTCGTCACCACGCCTTGGAACCCAACAACGAGCGCCTGTCGGTAGCGAAGCACCTCCTTCGCCGACGCGCTGCTCACGCCTTCTGGGAAAGCGGCATCGCGGAAGAGCTCGTCGTGTGTGGTGACGATGTTCTCGATCGCCGAGCTGTTTTTGGCCTCCTGCAACCCCAGCGTATTGATGAGAATGCCCTGGTTGGGGATGGACGCGGCAACTCCCTTGAGCTCCGCCAGTTGGCGGCTCGCCGAGGCCAACTTCTTGAGAATCGCCGCCGACTCGAATCTGGCTGGCTCCAGGCTGGTCAGGTACCGAAGGCCGGGGTTGCTCATACTTCGTGGCTGCGGGCGAGGTGACATGTATACATTTCATGATAAACGTATACACGTCCGCCGAAAGTGTATGCCCCGTGCCCAAAATTATGCACTCACTCGCACGCGACGACCGGATTGTCGTTCCGGTCCTCCACCAATGGTAGCGCAGCCCGCACGAGTGATAGCTCCGGGTCCCCGGTAGGGGCGGTGCAGCCGCAAAGCGAGGTCTCCCCTTCACGTGAAGACGAGTGGCTCCTGGGCTGGGATGCGACCCCGGGAATCGTGTCCGTCTGGGCCGAAGCAGACGGACACGCCATCGTGTGGCGTCGCCTGACGGCGACGGGCGAGTTGGTGCGTGAGACTGCGCGTTTCCGCCCCTGGCTTCTGCTCGACAGGCTCGACGACCTGCGCCACTTGGGCGCGTTACTCGGACCAGAAGGGGACACACAGGCGCCGGTTCGTTATCGCGAACTCGATGGTCCCGGTGCACTACGCTTTCTGGTAAGCGCAACCGATGGGCGCCTACTGACAACCGCTGTGTTGCGTGGCGCCTCACACAGGCTCGCTCGACGTATCGGCTACCTGCGCGAGTTGGGACAGGAGTGCGCACTGGTACTCACGCCGGAGGAGCAGTATCTGGTGGCAACGGGGCGAACGTACTTTCGCGATCTCACGTTCGATCAGCTCCACCGTATGCAGTTCGATCTGGAAACCACCGGGCTCGACCCCGAGCAGCATCGTATTTTCATGGTCGCGGTGCGCGACCCGACAGGTGCAACCGAGATCCTCGAAGCGCGACACGACAACGACGCAGCGGAAGCCGACCTTATCGCCCGTCTCGTGACACGGATCTCGGAGATAGATCCGGACGTCATCGAGAACCACAACCTGCACGGCTTCGACCTCCCCTTTCTCGACGTGCGCGCGCGCCGTCTGGGGGTACCGCTCGCGCTCGGGCGGACTGGTCCCCCGGGATTCCTGCAACGAGGGGCACGCCGCGGAATGGTGAGTCGCACCGACGCGCGCCGCCGCGTCCGACTCATTATTCCGGGGCGTGAACTGATCGACACGCTGGACGCGGTGGTGCGACACGACTTCTCGGCGCGCGATCTCCCAGGTCACGGGCTCAAGGCGGTGGCGCGGCACTTCGGTATCGCCAATGTTGACCGCGAGCAGATTCGCGGTGACCAGATTTACGAGGTGTACCGCCGCGATCCCGAGCGCGTTAGGCGCTACGCCACCTCAGACGTGGAAGAAGTGGCGGGGTTGGCCCGAATCCTCGGCGGCGCGGCGTTCGCGCTGGCCCGCATGGCGCCGAGGCGCTACGAGCGGCTAGCCGACGCCGGCGCGGCCACCGGAGTCATCGATCCGCTGCTGGTGCGCGCATACCTGCGCGCGGGCAAAGCGCTGCCGGCGCACGAGCCGGGTCGCGACATCCCGCATAGCGGGGCGGCGCTGCACCTCTTCGCCTGCGGGGTCGCGCAGCGAGTGGTGAAGGCCGACGTGGCGAGCCTCTATCCATCGCTCATGCGCGCGTACCGCATTGGCCCGGCGCGCGACCAGCTGGGCGCCTTGCTCGCCTTGGTCGACCGGCTCGTTATGCAGCGTCTCGAGGCGAAAGCCCTGGCGCGCGCCGCGCCAAGCGGTTCGGCCGAACGCTTCACCCACGAAGCCATGTCGGCCGCAATGAAGCTCGTCGTCAACTCGGCGTACGGTTACCTCGCCGCAGGTGGCGGCCTGACACGATTCGCCGATGTCGATGCGGCGAACGACGTCACCCGACACGGACGCGAGTTGCTCACGCTCATGTGCCGCGCGCTCGCCGAACGCGGCGTCACCCTACTCGAAGCCGACACCGATGGCGTGTACTTCGCGGTGCCCGACGCGTGGAGCGAGCAGGACGAACGGAATGTGGTGGCGGAGGTGGCCACCCTCCTCCCGCCACTGGTGCAGCTCGAGTTCGAGGGCCGATACCGCGCCATGCTTTCGCACGAGCCAAAGAACTACGCGCTCATGACACACGACGGTGCGCTTGTGCTGCGTGGCGTCGCCTTCCGCTCGAGTCGGGCCGAGCCGTTCGGCGAAGCCTTTCTCCGCCGCGCGATCGAGCGGCTGTTGCTTGGCGACGTAGCCGGCGTGCGCGAGACCTATGTCGATACCGTGGGGCAACTTCGCCGCCGAGCACTGTCCACGTTTGATGTATCGTCGCGTGTGCGCCTCGTCAAATCACCGGAGCGATATCTCGAGACGCGAGACACCCGGCGTGAGCTGACCTATGAGGCAATGCTGGCCAGCGGACGCACGTCGTGGAGTGTGGGTGAGCGCGTTCGCGTGTATCGCACCTCTGGAGGTTACGGACGTGTAGTCGAGGAGCCCGGCGATAGCGCGACGGCCAGCGAGGATACCAACCGCCGCGACTATGCCGTTGATCACTACGTGCGCCTGCTGCGAGACACGTTCGCCGCGCGCCTGGTGCGTGCATTCACGGCAGCAGACTTCGCGACGGTCTTCGCCGATCCCGACCAGCCCTCCCTTTTCCCCGCCGCGCTCGCACCGATCCGCACCATTCTCACGACGCTGCTGTGAACCCACGGTTGTGCAACGTCGCGAGGCCGACGAGATGGAGCCGCCGAG
>Ga0163144_10002124_pt1 | contig 46313 bp, 39 predicted proteins | sample OliLak19BULKMAT1_FD_123175 | JGI IMG/M metagenome (GOLD analysis project Ga0163144, IMG submission 123175) | Freshwater microbial mat bacterial communities from Lake Vanda, McMurdo Dry Valleys, Antarctica - Oligotrophic Lake LV.19.BULKMAT1 | ecosystem: Environmental > Aquatic > Freshwater >... | reverse complement strand
TTTCTCCTGCTCATACACCAACCGAACGGCGCGCTCACGTCCTTCTGAAGGAAACCGGGGTCGCTTGGCCATGACTCCAACCTCTCACACTTTGGAGTCTCCGGTAAACCCGGGGCGGTTCACTACGGATTCGCTGGGGCCCCTTCGCCCGATCGATGTTGGCAAGCCACGGGACATCGCGCTGCAACACTTCGCGATATAGACAGACCAACGCTGCGCGCGCCTGATTCTGCGTGGACGCGCTGACGTGCCGCTCCGACGCGAGAGACGAGAGGACATTGCGAACCTCGACGTCTCCCATTGTTTCGGGCGCCCGAAGATCGTTGAAGCGCACAAAGCGGCGGACCCACACGACGTAGGTCTCCTCAGTACGAGGACTCAAATGCCGCACGCGGGCCAGGCGCCGCAGCCGGCCGATTATCGTGTACTTCGCGTCGTCAATTCTGGTCATCCTGCAAGTGAAGCCCGCCGATGCCCAGGTGCGACATCATTTGAACGCACGCCGTGCTCTGGAAATGCGCCCGCTCCGCCCTCAACCATAAACGGCCAGTTGCATTCGGAGCTGGAACGATATATCCTTCCATCCGGATATACGGATGACACAGCCAAACGCCCCCCGACTCTCAATACACGACCGCCTCACCGACCTGGCCGACGCCACCCGGTGCCGGCTGCTACTGGCGCTCGAAAATCACGAGCTCACGGTCTCCGAGCTCTGCACTGCGCTGCAACTCCCCCAGTCCACGGTGTCGCGGCACCTCCGCATCCTTTCTGACGAAAACTGGGTCACGTCCCGCGCCGACGGCGCCAGCCGCTGGTATCGCATGGCGCAGGCCGGCATGCTCGACCCGGAATCAGCCTCGCTCTGGCAACTGGTCCGCACCCCGCTAGCCGAAACGCCCGCCGCCGACCAGGACCTGGCTCGCGTCGGCTCGGTGCTGTCAGCGCGCCGAGCCCGCTCGGAAGCCTTCTTCGCCGGCGCGGCGCCCGACTGGGACAACACCCGCGCCAGCCTCTTCGGCCAACGCGCCGACCTCTCGGCACTCCTGGCCCTGCTCGATCCGTCATGGACGGTGGGCGACCTGGGATGCGGCACCGGCACGCTCACGGCCGCCATCGCGCCGCACGTCCGCTTTGTGCACGCCATCGACGCTTCACCACCCATGCTGGCCGCGGCACGCGAGCGGCTCACCGGCGTGCCCAACGTATTGCTCTCCACCGGCGCACTCGAATTGCTGCCACTTGATGACGCCTCGCTGGACGTAGCCGTCATGTTGCTGGTGCTCCACCACGTGGCAGAACCCGCCCGCGCCCTCGCCGAAGTGCAACGCGTGCTGAAACCATCGGGACGCCTGCTCATCATCGACATGCGCGCACATACGCACGAGGAATACCGGCAACAAATGGGGCACGTCTGGTTGGGCTTCGACGAAACCGCCTTGAGCTCGTGGCTGTATCCCGCAGGGTTCACCAACCTGCGTTACGTACCACTTCCTGTAGAACCGGGCGCAACCGGCCCCGCACTTTTTGCAGCAACCGCTTTCGTCACAACCGATGTACCCATGCCGGTCAAACATCCGCATTTGTACGCAGTGAGTACCCAGTAACCACGCAGGGAGCACACCACCGGCCGCGTCGCCCGGACGCACCGCGCACGTTTCATCATCACACGTTTCATTCTGAGGACCGATCAATGGCGACAGCAGTCATGAACGAACACGGCGTGTCATCACTCGCCGCAACCGATCGCCCACCGTTCAAGGTGGCCGATCTGTCTCTGGCCGAATGGGGACGCAAGGAAATGCGTCTTGCCGAAATTGAAATGCCCGGCCTCATGGCGCTGCGCCGCGAGCACAAGGGCAAACATCCGCTCAAGGGTGCGAAAGTCATGGGCTCGCTGCACATGACCATTCAGACGGCGGTACTCATTGAGACGCTGGTTGATCTCGGCGCCGATGTGCGCTGGGTTTCCTGCAACATCTTCTCGACCCAGGATCACGCCGCGGCCGCGGTTGCTGTCGGTCCGCACGGCACGGTCGAACAACCAAGCGGCACACCAGTCTTTGCATGGAAAGGTGAAACGCTTGAGGAATACTGGTGGTGCACCGAGCAGGCGCTTGCGTGGCCCGATGGCAGCGGCCCAAACCTGATTCTTGACGATGGCGGCGACGCCACGTTGCTGGTACATCGTGGCGCGGAATACGAGAAGGCGGGCGCGGTGCCGTCGTTCGACTCGGACAACGAACCCGAAGAGTGGGGCGTCATTCTCGACCTGCTGCGCTCGGAACAGCAGCTGAACCCAGGTCGTTTCGGCCGGATGCTTGCGGGCATTCGCGGCGTTTCCGAAGAAACCACCACGGGTGTACATCGTCTGTATGAAATGCAGCACGCAGGCACGCTGGCCTTCCCGGCCATCAACGTGAACGACGCGGTCACGAAGTCGAAGTTCGACAACCTGTACGGCTGCCGTCACTCCATTGTCGACGGTCTAAACCGCGCCACTGACGTCATGCTCGCGGGCAAAGTTGTCGTCATCTGTGGCTATGGCGATGTGGGCAAGGGCTGCGCCGCCGCACTCAAGGGGCAGGGCGCACGTGTGGTCGTGACGGAAGTTGATCCGATCTGCGCCCTGCAGGCCGCGCTGGAAGGCTACCAGGTGACAACGCTGGACGATGTGATCGAAACAGCCGACATCATCATTACCGCAACCGGCAACAAAGACATCATCAGGGTGGAAGACATGTCGCGCATGAAGGACAAGGCGATCATCGGCAACATTGGGCACTTTGACAATGAAATCGATATGGCCGGCCTCAAGAAGGTTGAAGGCATGCAACGCATCAACATCAAGCCACAGTACGATGAGTTCGTGCTGCCGAACGGCCGCTCCATTCTCATTCTCGCCGAAGGCCGCCTGCTGAACCTCGGCTGCGCCACGGGCCACCCGTCCTTCGTGATGTCGGCGAGCTTCACCAACCAGGTGCTCGCGCAGCTCGAACTGCATCTGCATGCCGACAAGTACGAGAAGAAAGTGTACACGCTGCCCAAGCATCTGGACGAAAAGGTGGCGCGTCTGCACCTCGAGAAACTGGGCGTCAAGTTGACAGAGCTGCGCCCGGACCAGGCCAGTTACATTGGCGTGTCACAGAACGGACCGTACAAGCCGGAGCACTACCGCTACTAGTCGTTTACTGGTCGTTCACCGGTCGTTCAGTCCATCATAACCATGCGGGCAGTGCTGCAATCTCGCAGCGCTGCCCGTGTGGTTGTCGCGCACCGGCACATTGCCGCAAGTCCCGCGCGGTTCGGCCGATGTCCGAACGGCTAGGCGCGGCTGAATTCGACACGCTGCCGCGCCGGCCTCAATGGCCACTACGCCCCCGTCAGCGTCTTCAACTCCGCAATGAGCCGCTCGGCCTGCTTCTCCCGCGAAAACCGACCATCGTACCCAACCGGCCGCGGCAACTGCCCCGCACGGAACTGCGTGTAGCAACGCTCAATGGCCTCGGCCGTTTTCTGCTCGTCGTCAATGTTGAACACCAATGCGTCCGATCCACTCAATAAATCTGCGGTCGCGGAATCGGCACCCACCAGCGCCAACAGCCACAACGGGAACGAGACGTACTCGAACACCTTGGCGGGAATCTGCGTTTTTGTTTCGCCCTGAAACGCCACGGCCATGAGACTATCGCGCATCAATTGCCGCGCTGCATCACGAGTGCCGGGCGCACGATCTTCAAAGAGGTCTCCAATACCCGCACCGGCCGCGAGTTCCCCCAGCGACTGACCGCCAATACGTGCGGCGGGGCCCATAAACACCACCCGCATCTGCGTGGCGTCCAGTTGCAGCTTGGTTCGGACGCGTGCCACGGCGCGCATGAACGGGCGCGGATCACGATCGAGATACAACGATCCCGCGTGCGCAATCTGAAATACCGAAGGCGGAACCCCTCCGGCCAACACCGGCTGCACATCACTGCCGTTAGGCATACAGCGAATGCGGTCGCGCAACTGGGGAAACCGGCCGCCCAGCACCTCGGCCGCCGCATTGGTGTTGGTGATGATCAACGCTGCGCGCGCCAGCGTATCGGCTTCATGACTCCGCATTTCATCGTCCGCCAACACGATGTCGAGCGGCGTTTTGGCCACGACACGCGCCCACGGATCACGCAGGTCGACAACGTGCGGAATGTGGTGGCGGCGCGAGACCATGGCGGCCGCCACGTGCATGTAGTGGCTGGGGCCGGACGACACGACCACCTGGTGTCGCGCATCAACAATCGCGGACGCCGTTTCCGCCAGCTCCTGCAGCAGTGTGCGCGACTCCGACGCGCGCACCACGTGATTCATCACTTCACGAAGCGCCGTGCCCAGCCCACTGTGCGCGCTCACCGCCACGGAGGCGTTGCCGGCCTTGGCTGATTCGGCGGTGACGGGCGGCGCCCCCCGCATCCGACGAATGGTCTGATACCATTGCGGTCGGCGGCGTTGGCAGGTGGCCACGCGCAGCCCCGCTGGCAGTTTGCCCAGTCGCCCCCAATCGGGATTGCTGACGTCGTGCGGATCTTCCATGACGACGTCCATCTCCCACCCCGCACGATCCAGAAATGGCGCGAACCCTTCCCAGCGTGCGGCGCCAATCGACGTGCGCGGTGGAAAATCCTGCACCATCAGCAGCACGCGCGAATGGGTCGTGGTGCCACCAACCGGCTCCGGTCGTGGCAACCACGTAGCAAACGCCGGCAACGGCTTCACCATTGCCTGGCTCTAGTGAGCCAGCAACACCTGAATGATGCGGCCGCCCGCTTGTCCATCCCAGCCTTCCGGTGCACGCACGGTGTCCGGACGCTTGGCCTGCGCAACAAGTGCCGGCAGTGTAGACGGGTCGAGTACGAGCTGATTGGTGCCTTCGGTAATCGTGATGGGCCGCTCGGTGTTGTCACGGACAGTAAAGCAGGGCACTCCAAGGGCGGTCGTCTCTTCCTGCAGTCCGCCAGAGTCGGTGACCACCGCATGGGCACTGTTCATGACGTCCAACATGTCGTGATACGGCAGCGAGTCGATGAGATGCAGCCCCGGCGCGGACAGCCCCATGTTGGCCAGTCGCTCGCGCGTGCGCGGATGAGAAGGAAACAACACGGTGCGATGTTCGGCAATTGCCGCCAGTGCCAACATGATCGCTTTGAACCGGATGGGATCATCAACATTTGACGGACGGTGCATGGTGACCAGCACGTGCTGTCCGTCAACTCCCAAGCGTTCCATCGCTCCGGTGCTGCGAGCCGCGGGCAGCGCGTGCATCAGCGAGTCGATCATCACGTTGCCGACAAACACGATCTTGTTCGCGGCTTCTCCCTCGGCGAGCAGCGTCACGTCCGCATCCCTCGATGGGGTGAGCAGCAGATCGGCCAGGCGGTCGGCAACGAGCCGGTTGATTTCTTCCGGCATGCGCCGGTCGCCGCTGCGAAGTCCCGCCTCCACATGCGCAATGCGGACGCCGAGTTTTGACGCGACGAGGGCGGTGGCCATGGTGGAGTTCACATCCCCGTAGACGACCAGCCAGTCGGGTGCTACCTGCTTGAGTACCGGCTCGAATCGCTCCATGATGCGCGCCGTCTGCACCGCATGCGACGCTGACCCGACGTCGAGGTTGAAGTCGGGCGCGGGAATAGCCAGGTCGCGAAAGAACCCCTCGGACAGCAGCTCATCGTAGTGCTGGCCGGTATGCACCACCACTTGCTCCACGCCCGCCTCGCGCCCCGCGCGAAAGACTGGCGCGAGTTTGGGGAAGTTGGGTCGGGCACCTACGACATGGAGGAGTTTCAAATCCGTGAATTCCCGGGTGAGCTGAAGCGGAGTAATGTACGGCGGCAACGCGTGCGAGGCAGCGGGGCAGATGCCGCGGTCGCGGTGGCTGAATTCGGCGGCACGGCGTGGTGACCGCCGGTGCACCACGAGTAGTACGAGGCAACAAAGCAGAGGTCACGCGCGAGCTGAAAAAGTTGCCGGCAGGCTCTGAACGCGCGTGCGAATTTGCACCTGGCAGAGGCTGCAACACCGCGAAATTGCGCGTCGCGTGACACGCCCGAACCGTCGGTTGACCGGTACATGTGGGCTCGCCCAAACCGTATCGTTCCGAACCGCTCGGGTGGGCAAGCACGATTCGGCCTGGCTGGCAAGGTGCAGCGGCGCATTTCGGGCATATGGGCAAGGCGATAGGAGCGGACGAAGCTCGGAGTTGACAATGCCGAGACGCAAAGGCTAGGTTCCGGCGCCTTCCTGCGCAGAGGACGCATCAACACCACGCTGGAAAACACGCCACTTTCCAAAGTCAGTGCGGCCGACCGATTCCGGGACGGGGTCCGCGCGTTCTGCGCGAACCAATGCGTCACTCAACGCACCGCTACTCGGCGACACTTCAAGTGAACGTCCTCATGGTGGTAGCCTGGGACAATCTGGGCGGCGTATCGGCCGTAGTGAATAACGCGGCGCTATATCTGCAGGAGTATGGGCACACCGTGCACTTTCTGTTTCCCGAGCACAGAACTGCAAATTCGCCCGGGAAGACGCGCCTTGGTTTTCCGGCGCACTATTTGTACTTCCGGCCCACGTCAATTGCCGGGCATCAAATGCGGAGTCGGCTGTCCTTCACGGTTGGGTTTCCGTCAACGGTGGTGGCGCTCCGGCGCCTGGTACGTGAACTGCGCATCGACCTGGTGAACGTGCACTTCCCGGGCACCTGGAGCATACATTTTGTGGCGCTACGCAAATTGGGCCTCGCGAAACTTGTCACCTCTATTCACGGTGCCGATGTGCTGTTGAACGGGGCACGTGATCATGTGCCGCACGCCGCGATCAACATGTTGTTTGCAGGCTCCGATGTAGTGGTGACGCCATCGGACGGGTTCCAGGTTGCGGTGCGCGACGTGTGGCCGGAAGCGAAATTCGCGACCATGGCTACCATTCCCAACGGTATCGATCCTGCCGAGTTGGGTTGTGATGTCAGCGCGGGTGAGACGGCCGTGGAACCCCCGTACGTGATGTCCATTCTCGCGATGGTTCCTTACAAAGGGCCGGACATTCTCATCCGCGCCTTTGGTGAAATTGCCGCGCAGCATCCCACCCTCATGTTGCGCCTGATTGGGGATGGCCCCAACCGAGCGGAATACGAGGCGCTGACGGCTTCACTCGGGCTTTCCCACTGCGTCGAATTTCTGGGGCAGCGTGACCGCCAGACGGTCGCGCAGTATTTGCGCGGTTGTACGGTGTTCGTGCTGCCATCGCGCAGCAATTCGGAATCGTTTGGCATCGCTGTCGCCGAGGCCATGGCGTTGAACCGCGCTGTCATTGGTTCAAACGTTGGCGGGCTACCCGAACTCATCGAACACAATGTGACCGGTTTGCTGGTGCCGCCCGGCGACGTCCAACAGCTAGGCGCGGCAATTCTTCAGTTGTTAAACCGCCCCGATGAACGCACCCGACTAGGCAATGCAGCGGGTGTACGCATTCGGCAATCACGGTTGTGGCGGAATACGGGCGCCATGTATCTGGAGCTATTTCGTCGTATCGTTCGGGGTTGAACGGCGGCCATCATCCGACTGCGGATGATGGCCTTACACACTACGATATCCGCAGCGATGCGGGACGCGGGACGAATGATTTTGCGTAGCTCATGACCGTGCGCACGGAGGGTTTGGCGTGCCAACTACTCGTGAACGCCATACGTGCCGCCGAACGCAAACCGTTTACCCACTGCAGGTAGCCAATGTCGAAGTAGAGACGGGCCAGCGTCTCGCGGGCGCGCAGTTGCTGAAATTCGTCCAGGCGCGGCGTCAGGCGTTCCAGATTGATGCGGCGCACTTCGGCCGCATCGAGCATGCACTTCATGGTGTGCACCGCCGTCAGGCTCTTCTCGTGCAAGCGCATGGCGGCGTGCACCTTGTTCACGTACACAAACGGCGTCCGCGCGGCGAGGCGATAGAACAGGTCAATATCTTCGCCACCGGTGAACGATTCATCGAACCACGTCTCGTTGTCCGCCATGAGATCGCGCCGGAACATGACCGTTTGCACGTTCACGACAATGGACTGCGACAGCATGAACTCAATGAAGTCGGGTCGGCACAGGAAGACGTCCTGGTCGATGCGCTGCAGGTGCACTGCGGCATGCGCCACAAAATAGGAATTTTGCAACTGCCCAATCATGGTGCCGAATTCGGGGACGTCCCCTTCGAACTTGTGAAAGTCCGCAAAGGCTAAGCCAGCTCCGGACCGACGTATGGCTTCGACCTCTTCTTGCAAGCGGGTGGGACTGGCCACGTCATCGGCGTCGAGCAGGGCGATCAGCTCTCCACGAGCCAGTCGGATTCCGTCATTGCGGGGGCACGCGGGTTTGCCGGACTGCCAAGCCCGAGTGTACAAGCGAACCCGTTTGTCCATGTCGACGTACCGTTGCGCCACGGCCGAGGTACTGTCCGTCGAGCCGTCATCCACCACGATGACTTCGATATTCTGAATGGACTGCGACAACATGGACTCAATGGCATGCCCCAGATATTGTTCCGCATTAAACGCCGGCACGACGACGGACACGAGTGGGCGCCCCGGGTCTTGTGAGGCGGTCAATGGATCGTTGTGGGCGTAAGCTGCAGAGACCACGGCGCTGGGGCGGTGCGGGGAGACAAGCTGTTACGGAAGTGTAAATGCACGGACGCCGGTCTGTCTGTGACCCTTTTCACATCGGGTCATTCCCGGTTGGCAAGAAAGAGACGAGGCGCTCTCCTACGAGGCAACCCGAGTGACGCGTCAGTCCTGCCACTCGGCCAACCACGCTCGCGACAAGAGGCTGTACCCCACTGGTGTGGCAATGGCTCCCAGAACGGCGTCCTATTTCGGCACCCCGTTCCCTGGACGCTTGGTCCACGATGAACCCTGGACAGCCGGAGCGCTTTCCGGTGACGCCAAGGGTGTTGCGCAGTTCCCGACCGTCATTACCCGAGTAGACAAAAAACCCATTGATTCCCGGCGCTCCGACCACAACATCCGGAACGCCGTCCTTGTTAGTGTCGCCCGCGCTTTCGAGCGTACTGCCAAATAGCGAGCCGGCCGCGCCTTCCTTCTTCCACAACAATTTGCCGCTCCGGCCGGAATACGCGTACACCTTTCCTTTGGTGCTTCCCATGGGAAGGTTCGCCGTGGCCGACGTGACAATATCCGTGATGCCATCCTTATCGACGGCGCCAAGTTCGCGGGCAATCCAGCCGAATTCATCTCCGGCCGCTTCACCGCGCCATTCGTGAAGGATGCGCACGTTTTCCACGAACGGTCTGGAAAGTTCGTCGGCCGTGGGGAAGAGCACCGTGAAACGTTGGTCCTCGCGCAAGTTGTCGATCTCGCGATTGGCACGAACACTGGTGAAGTCGGGCGCGTTGCGCCGCAGTTGTTCGAACCAGCGATACGCGTTGTCGTGCTGGTTGATGTCGGCATACAGCCGCACGAGCTGCAACACCGCTTGGCGCGCCACGCGCAACAATAGCGAGGCAAAAAGCGAACCGCTGGACGCGTGACATGAGGCAAAAGAGAAAGGGGGACACCGACCTGATTCCGGGGGCAAGGTGGCTCACAGGGGCCAGCGAAATCGATCGGAGTGGTACGATGTGCTGGAATGCCAGGACGCGCCGCGGGATGTGCGCACCGGTTGCGCGCTGGCGGTACCCGGTTCAGCATGGGGCATGCCTCAGCAAACGTATGATGTCATCGTCATCGGACTTGGTGCCTCTGGCGGTGCCACACTCTTCCATCTCGCCAAAGCCGGCCTGCGCGTGCTCGGCATCGACCGGTTCGCGCCGCCGCACAGCCGCGGTTCGTCGCACGGCCAGACCCGAATATACCGGCAGGCCTACTACGAGGCGCCCGTCTACGTGCCCATGGCGCTGCGTGCGCTCACGCTCTGGCGCGAGCTTGAACGTGACACCGGCCGCACCCTATTCGAGAATGTTGGGGGGTTGACCATTGGCAAAGACACGGATGCGTTAATTGTCGGCGCACTGCAAAGCGCGCAGCAACACGGCATCGCACATGAGTTGTTGTCGGTGGACGACATACGCTTGCGCTTTCCGGCCTTTCACCCGCCGTCCGGCACCATGGGTTTGTTCGAGCCAACCGCCGGAGTGTTACACGCGGACTTGTGTGTACGCAGCCATCTCGAAATGGCAACGAAAAACGGCGCTGACCTGCGTACGAATGTGATCGTGACAAGCCTCGACACCAGCCGCGAGGGCGGCGTTACCGTTCACACAGACGGTGGCACATTCGAGGCCGGCCGTGTGGTCGTCGCCGCCGGTGCGTGGGCGCCGCGCCTGTTGGGATTGGAGTCTGCATTTCACGTCACGCGGGAAACCGTGAACTGGTTTGGCACGACGTTGCCGAGTGCGCGTGCCCAGAATTGCCCGGTCTCCATGACGGCGCTGGACGACGGACGAATGTTGTACACGCTCCCCGATTTCGGCGGTGGCTTCAAAGCGGGATTGCATCACAGCGGCCGCACGGCAGACCCGCATGTCGATGTGGAACCGGTGAGCCTCGCGGACAGCGACATGGTCGCAAAAGAAGTGGCGCGCTACGCACCGGGCGGGTTTGGGCCACTACGCGAAAGTGCGCCGTGCTTCTATACGTCCACCAAAGACCAGCACTTCGCCATTGGTCCGCTGCCGTGGGCGCCAAACGTGATTCTGGCGGCCGCGTGTTCAGGACACGGCTTCAAGTTCGCGCCCTCCATTGGAGAATCGGTGGCGCGCATGGTGCAGGCGCTGCCGACCGAATTACCCATGGACGTGTTTGACGTGGGCCGCCTGGGAATGCCCTCGCGGCCCTAGACCGAGCTACTCTTCGCTGGAGAGTGCCGAGATGTCGTGGCCAAGCGCAATCAGCTTCATCGCCATGTCCTTTTTTTCGGCGCACTTCATGTAGGCCTCGCCAGGCTCGACGGTCTTGCTCTTGACCAGCGTGAGCAACGCATCGTTCAGCGTTTCCATTCCCAGCTTCTTCTGGGTCTGAATGATGTTGTTGATCTGCACGGTTTTGCCTTCACGAATCATGGAACTGACGGCCTTGTTCACCAGCAGAATTTCGCGCGCCGCAACCCGGCCGCCGCCAATCTTCTTGCACAGCGTCTGTGAAATGACACCCTTCAATGATTCCGACAGCATGACCCGAATCTGATCCTGACGGTCGGCCGGGAACTGATCGATAATCCGATTGATCGTCGACGCGGCGGTTGACGTGTGCAAGGTGCCAAACACGAGGTGGCCCGTCTCAGCCGTTTCCATGGCAATCGCGATGGTTTCCAGATCGCGCAGCTCACCCACCAGAATGATATCCGGGTCCTCGCGCAACGCGGCGCGCAGCGCGCTCTTGAACGATTGCGTGTGCATGCCAACCTGACGTTGGGTAATCAGACACTTCTTGCTCTTGTGCACGAACTCAATGGGATCTTCAATGGTAATGATATGATCCGAACGGGAGCGGTTCACGAGATCAACCAACGCGCACAACGTCGTTGACTTGCCCGACCCGGTCGGCCCGGTCACGAGCACGAGGCCTTTCGTGAGCGAGCAGAGATGCTGCACTTCGGGCGACACCCCCATTTCCTCAACGGTCACCGTGTGATTCGCTATCGTTCGAATGACCGCTGCGACACCGCCGCGGTCTTTCAGCACGTTGACCCGATACCGGGACACGTCGGCAATTTCATACGCAAAGTCCGTATCCCACAGCTGCTCAAATTCGGACTTGTTTCGGTCGGGCATGATGCCCCACAACATACCCTTCAACGTGCTGTCATCAAGCGGCGGTACGTCTTCAATGCGCACGATGTCGCCGCCCTGGCGGAGCAGTGGTGGTTCTCCAACACGCAAATGCAAGTCGGCCGCGCCGCGTTCAACCTGCGATCGCAGCAAACGCTCCATCGCTTCCCGCGCCGCGGCTTCATGCTCGAACGGCCCGTACGCGCGATCGCTCGATCGACGACGCGGATGGACCTTGGCATCCGGGAACACGTCGACGCTCTCGGCGTCCGGAGTCTTCTCTACCCATTTGCGAATCAGCAGGCGCGTAACCGGCGCCTCATTGTCCTGCGCAACCAACCACTGCTGATCGTTCCACGCGTACAAGAAGCGAATGTTTACGCCCGACGCAACAACTGCCTTGTCCTCCTGCGGCGCGACTTCCGCCGCAATCGCCAGCACCTGCTGCCGCGTGAGCGGCTGCGTGGTGAGCGGCTGCAGACCGGCCGGCGTACGGCACTGAATCGGTGCGTCCGCTTCGAGGATTACCTGGCTGGCCGCGCCCGATTCCAGGCGCGTGAGAACACGATCAAGTTGGGGCACGGAGATACACGGAGGGAAAAGGCGCCGCGATGGACCGGGGACGCGATGTTTTGAGGCCGGCAGTCGTCAAGAAAACGACGATTCACCTGAGCGTGCGCCACAGCGGAAACACCAGGTTGGGAACGGGTAGCAGCGCCAGTGGCGCTTGCCGGAAGCCGAAATGGTGCCTATCCCGGAGCGACCGCCCTTTCCTGCCGCAACCGATCAAGACACGTTTGCGCGCCGCTGGCTTCTGGCGTCCCCGGAAACCGTGCGATCATGCGACGCAACTCGGTCATCGCCTTGGCGTGAGAATCGACGCGTGACATGTACAGATCAATCAGGCGCTGCGTGGCAAATCCTTCCCACCGGGCGGGCACTTCGACGCGCATTCGCCTCAGCAGTACTTCTGCCCGTGAGGCGCTCCCAAACTTGCCCGTGTGCAGCTCCACGGCTAACAGGCACACACCCTGGTCCAGTCCGTGCGTGACAAGCAGCGCGTCAATTTCCCTAGCGGCGGCGTCGTAACGACCGGCCGCAATCATGGACTCCACGTGCGAGATGGAGACGCGCCGATCAGCGTGCTTCTGTGAAAACCAGTTGGTCGCGTTTGTGGAAGCCCGTACAAAGCGCCACACCAGGGGAAATACAATATTGGCCACTACGACCACGACTGCGGCAACGCCCATGGCGACACGCCAGCGCAGGCCGCTCGGTGCGCCCAGCATACCGGTGACGATGTATCCAGTCGGGATGAGCGCGACGAACGCAACCAACGACACCAACACAACAAGCGGGTGCAGGCGGGTCCTCATTGAGTGAGCATCGGCCGCACGGATGCGAAAGTTAAGGTCTGGTTACCGTCACAATATTCGCAACGTTCGTCACGCCGCTGTGTGACGGCTCACGCTTTCCCCGTCGTCCTTTCGGAGCCCGACAAATGTAAGGGCCGACAGCATGGTCATCAGCCCAAGTACTAAAAAGCCGTTGTGAATGCCGTGCACCATTTCCATTGCGGTCGCATTGTTGCGGTTCGGAATGAACAGCGCGGCGACCAATGAGGCGGCGGCCACGCCAAAGCTGATGGACATTTGCTGTCCGGTACTGGAAATGGTGCTGGCGCTGCTTGTTTCCTCAGCCGAGACATCGGCATACACCAGGGTATTCATGCTGGAGTACTGCAACGACGTGAAAAATCCGTAGATGAATACGGTGAGCACAATGCGCCAAACCGGTGTTTCCGGCCCAATGGTCGCAAAGCCGAGAATCATCGCGCCGAGGATGAGGGTGTTCGAAATCAGCACCTTGCGATATCCCAGCCGCGCAAGAATACCAGGCATGACCAGCTTGAGCGACATGGCGGCAATAGCCTGCGGCATCATCAGCAACCCGGATTGTACGGGCGAGAAGCCGAGCCCTATCTGATACAGCAGAGGGAAAAGAAAGGGAATTCCGCCAATCCCAATGCGCGTGATGAACCCGCCCACCACTGATGCGCGAAAGGTCCGAATACGAAAAAGTGCGAGATGGAGCAGCGGATATTTCACCCGCATGGCACGCACCCCGTAAAACGCGAGCAGGAGAATGGCGATCGCCAGCAAGCCGAGTATTTGTGCACCGGGCAGCGAATGTTCACCAAACACTTCCAGCACATGGGATAGCAGCGCAATGCCCGCTCCGAACAACACAAACCCGACAACATCGAGTGGCCGGGTGCGGTCACCGCGGTAGTCGGGAAGCTGGCGATAAATGAGGTACAACCCTACCAGTCCGATGGGAATGTTTACGAAGAACAACACACTCCAATGCGCATATTTGACAATGGTGCCACCGATGAGCGGCCCAAGCATTGGCCCGACCAGTCCCGGAATGGCCACAAAGGTCATGGCGCGAATCAATTCGGACTTGGCGAACGTGCGCACCATGGTGATCCTGCCAACGGGCATCATCATGGCGCCGCCAACACCCTGCAGCAGCCGGAACGCCACCAGCATCTCAATGTTGGTTGAAATGCCGCACAGGAACGAACTCAGTGTGAACAACGCAACGGCCGCGGCAAAGACGCGCCGCGTTCCAAAGCGGTCGGCCAACCAGCCGCTGATCGGGATAAACACGGCCAGGCTCAGCGTGTAGCTGGACAACACGGACTTCATGCTCAAGGGCGCGACGTCGAGCTCGCGCGCAATGGTGGGAACGGCGGTGTTGAGAATGGTGGTGTCGAGCGATTCCATGAAAAACGCGACCGCCACCAGCCACGGCAGCAGTCGCTTGTTGGTATCGGCCAGCATCACGCTCGATCCTAGTGGTCGCGCTTCACCGCTTCAGACACGTCTGCGGGAATTCTCGGCGTTTCGTGCTCGCTTCCATCAATTTTTGGTGTTGCGGGACCGTCCGGTGTCATCGTGCCCAGGAACGCGGGCATTTCGAAACCAGCGGAGCGCAATATCTCCATCATGGGTGGCATACTTTTGGCCATGTTCTGAATGAAGCCGGCAGTGCCGCCAACGCCGCCGTTGTTATTGCCGCCTTCCCAGACAACGACTTTGTCAAACTTGATATTCGCCATGGCCTTCGCGGCCGTCTCCGCAAGGACGGGAAGCTGATCCACCATCAGCAACTGAAAGGCTTCACGTGCGCCACCGGCTTTGTCAACTAACTGGCCCAGCGCTTCTGCGCGTTTGGACAGCACTTCGTACTCGCCACGCGCCTGCGCATCCAGTTTCGCAAAGATGGCCCCCGCTTCGGCGATGGCCCCGATGCGCAGACGTTCGGCCGCTGCTTCGGCCTCGACAATGGTGCGCGCTTTTTCGGCTTTCGCGGGGGCCTCAACCCGTGCGCGCTCCTCCGCTTCCACACGTTCGGCGTTGGCAATGGCGGCCCGGGCCTGCGCGCGGTTGCCCGCTTCCACAACGGAGGCTTCCGCCTCCCGCTTGCGCGTCTCTGACATTTGATACGCCTCGGCCTGCCGCACCATCAGTTGTGCCTGCGTGGCGACAATCAGTGCTTGTGATTCGGCTTCGCCGGCAATGGCCTTGGCATCGGCGCTGGCGACGGCAATACGCTTCTTCTGCTCGGCCTCCTTCACCATCGCTTCGCGCTCGAACACGGCCGTTTGTTCGCCGATTTTCTGCTCCTTGTCAAATTGTGCGATGCGCACGGCCTGCAATCGCTGCGCATCTTTTACCTGCGTCTCGCGCTCGAACACGGCCATCTGTTCGCCGACGGAACGCTCCTTGTCCAGTTCGGCCAAACGCACCGCCCGTTCGCGATCGGCGAGCGCCAGGCCAATTTCGCGATCCTTGGTGGCATTCGCGACGAGCACGAATTTTTCGCGGTCCGCCTCGGCAACGCGCACCTCACCCATGCGCTCCTGGTCGGCCACGTCGCCGCGGGCCTGTTGTACGGCGGTGGCGGCCGCTTTTCGTCCGATCGCTTCGATGTAGCCGCTTTCGTCGCGCAAGTCGTGAATGTTTACATTGATGAGCACGAGACCAATTTTCTTGAGCTCGGGTTCCAGCGACACCTGAATTTTGTGCAGAAATCCATCGCGATCGCGATTGATCTGGTCGATGGTCATCGACGCAATCACCTGGCGCATCTGACCGAACACAATGTCCTGCGCGTCTTTCATAACGGCGTCCAGCGAACGGCCCAGCAGGCGCATGGCGGCGTTCTGGCGCACTTCCGCCTCGGACCCGACGGCGACGGTGAACACGCTGGGTACGGCCACGCGGATGTTCTCGAACGACAGCGCGTCCTTGAGCGGAATGTTGATTTGCATGGGCTCAAGCGACAAATATGCGTACTCCTGAATAACGGGCCACACAAATGCACCACCACCCGAAATGCAGCGCGCCGCTTCACCCCCGCCCACACGACCCGAAATAACGAGCACGCGATTGGCCGGACACCGTTTGTAGCGCGACACAAATAACATCACCATGCCGAAGAACAACACGAGTGCGAGCACGCCCCCTGCCGCCGCAATACTGAGGGAGTTCAGAAAATCTCCAGGCGTCAGTTGCAGCAGGAAGAGCGAACCGATAACAGGCATTACAGAACTCCGTCGATAGAAGGGAGAGGAGCAACTTCTACTGTATCACTGCTGTGCACGTCCACGATCACCACGGCCATACCCGTAGGGAGCGCGTGGCCTTCTGCGGTGACGGCTTGATACTCAACCGTGCGTCCCTGCAGCGCGAGTGTCACTTTCCCTGCGCCGGCTTTGCTGCCGGGGATGGGCAGGTACACGGTGGCGGCCGCACCCACCGCGGCATAAATGTTAATGGAGCCATCCGACTCGAGTCGCAGCAGTGATCGCATGGTGAGCGCGACGCCGACCATGGCCACGCCACCAAGTATCACGCCGCCCACGGCGGCCAGCACCGAAGGCAGCCCCAGCGCATTGATGCCCAGGGCACCGACGCCGAAAAACGCCACTGCCGCGCTGAGTGCACGCGCGCTGAGCAACTGCAGGCCATCGCTGGCATGACCATTGGCGCCGTCGTGTGAGGCATCGCCATGATCGCCCCCAAACGCACTCAACGCGAGTTGGGCCACCAGAATCACAGCACCGACGACGGCGCAGGTGAGGAAGAAAGTATTCATTACGCGCGAAGTTAGCACGCGGTCATCCTGTACGCCACACCACCTTGCGCCATTTGACGGCCGCTCATACCACGTGCGAGATTAGCCGAGCCTGGATTCCCACACTAGCCGATACGTGACGCAATTTTCCGAAGGGGGCACACCGACGGGCCTCCACGCAAGCGGTGCGGGCACCGCCCGCCATGACCCGCATTCGCGCGCAGTGTTCGCGAAGGTTTCGGCGCGTCTGCTGCCCCTGTTGTTTGTCTGCTACATCATCGCGTATCTCGATCGCGTCAATGTCGGCTTCGCGAAACTGCAGATGGCTGCGTCACTGCAGTTTTCCGACGCGGTGTATGGATTCGGCGCGGGCATCTTTTTCATCGGGTACTTCTTGTTCGAGGTGCCCAGCAATCTGATTCTCGAGCGGGTCGGCGCGCGCCGGTGGATTGCCCGCATCATGATTACGTGGGGTCTCGTGTCGGCCGCATTTGCGTACGTCAGCGACATTCCGTGGGGTCCGCTACCGGCCCTGCTCGGGTTGCCAAACGATGAATTCAGCTTCTACGCGCTGCGGCTCTTGTTGGGCGTTGCGGAAGCCGGCTTTTTCCCCGGCATTATTCTCTATCTCACCTACTGGTTTCCCGCTGCACGCCGCGCACGCACGGTTGCGTTGTTCATGACAGCCGTTGCCGTGGCCAACGTGGTCGGGGCACCGCTGTCAGGTGCCATTATGCAATATCTCGACGGAGCGGGTGGTTGGCCGGGATGGAAGTGGCTGTTCGTCACCGAAGCCATACCCTCGCTCATTGCGGGGCTGGCCGTGTTCTGGCTCCTGCCCGACGGACCGGCGACGGCGAAGTGGTTGTCGCCAAGCGAGCGCGCCACCGTGCTTGGTGAAATCGCGCAAGACAACGCCGACAAAGCGGCGACCAATAGCCGGGCCGCCCACAGCGCTCGCGCGGCGTTGTTCAGTGGGCGTGTGTGGGCATTGGCACTGGTCTATCTCACGGGGACGTTCTCGCTGTATGGCGTCAACTTCTGGATGCCCACCATTGTACAGGAACTGGGTATTGGCAAAACGGAATTTCTGCGTGTCGGCCTGGTCACGGCCATACCCTGGGGATTGGCTGGCGTGGTCATGGTGTTCGCAGGTGCGCATTCAGACAAGACGGGCGAGCGTCGCTGGCACGTGGCGGCATCATTGCTGGTGACGGCCTGCGGATTGACCTTGCTGGCACTGGTTGGGCACGCGCCGGTACCTTCTGTGCTGGCGCTCATCTTGATCAGCAGCGGCACTCTTTCGTTCTTCGCCACGTTTTGGGCGGTTCCAACAAACTTGCTACGCGCATCGGCCGCGGCCGCCGGCATTGCCTGGATTAATTCGGTGGGGAACCTGGGTGGACATTTTGGCCCCGATCTTATTGGGCGAGTGCGCGCCGCGACCGGATCGACGGCGGGCGCGTTTTTTACACTCGCCGCCATTGCGGTGCTCGGCGCCATTGTCATGCTGGTCACAACGCGCGACGTGCCGCGGGAGTTGCGCCCATGAGCTGCTGCGGCCAGCACCCGGGGAATGGCAGTGGACAACGCCGCCCGGCACATCACATCGGCATGCGCGAACATTCGTGATGGAGCTGATGGAGGTGCTCTGAGGCAGGGAAGCGGAGTCGACTGGTCCGAGAGGTGTTTACCGGAACGGGTTGCAGCTTGCGCCAGAACGCCGGTGACTCCAACGTCCCACTGCGCCCGCCGCACTCACTCGGCCCTACCGATACGCATGTCCGGACCTCGCAACAAGATTTTCATCAGTTATCGGCGCGACGACAGCGCGGGGCATGTCGGGCGCCTGCACGATGCGCTCGTTCGCCATCTGGGTCCGGATTGCGTCTTCATGGATATCGATTCCATCGCGCCGGGCGCCGATTTTGTGGAGGTCTTGCATCAATCGTTGGAGCAGGCCGCCGTGGTGGTGGTGGTGATGGGTGCCCGCTGGGTCGGTCTTCGGCCTGATGGCACACGGCGCATTGACGACGAACGCGATTTTGTGCGGCTGGAAGTGGCGAAGGCACTGAGCGATCCCGCAATACGCGTCATTCCCGTGCTGGTCAATCGCGCGTCGATGATTGCGACCGATGCATTGCCGCCAGACCTGAAACCGTTGGCGCATCGGAACGCGATTGAAATCAGCGACATTCGCTGGGGCTACGACACCAAGGTGCTGGCCGATGAGATTACGCGAACTCCTGGTGCCAGCGCCGGATTTTCGTTTCCCGCTGTTCCAAAGTCACTGAAGATAGTTGGCACAGCGGTGGCGTTGGTGCTCGCACTGTTCCTGTGGAAGCCGTGGGAATCATCCACCGGAGGTGACGCGTTCTCATCGATGCAAACGGGTGTGCGAACCACCGGTGGCATTCCAACCGCGCCCGAAGTAAAAATGCCGCGTGATATGCTTTCGGAAACGCGCAAGTTGCTCAAGGAGCTGCAAGGCCGATGGAAACGCGATGCGTTTGTTGATCAGCTCTCCATCGATTGTCGTTCGGGCCAATGCGAAAGTCAGGTGTGGTTTGTTTCACCCGAACAGATGCAGGGACTCATTGCTTCGCGCGCCAATCCGGATGTTGCGTGGCAGTTTCAGGGCGAACCCGGAACGGTCACCTGGGGCAGCGATCCAATGCCATTGACGGTCATGGATCTTGACGATGCCATTGCGAAGGCGCGCGAGGTGGGCATGGTGGGTCCCATTGCATCCGCCGTGTTGACCTTTCGGTATCCGCGTGGACAGACACTGCTGCTCTGGCAAGTGAACCCAAAGGTCTTTCGCACCAATGGACAGCGCAACTTTTGCTTCGATGCACAATCGGGTCTGCAATACGATTGCAACCAGGTGCGGTAGCGAGCGTTTCCCGGGCGGGTAGCGCGAGCGGTTGACTTCCGACGACGCATCACCTAACATCGACGCATGCTTCTTCTCGCGCTCCGTCGCTCGTATGCCTATTGGTATACGTATCTGCCTGCCCGCATGGGCCCCGGCCGACGGACTTGAGCGCGTCTGACGCTCCCTAAGTTCCCATCTTCCGAGGCTCGTGCGAAATGCACGGGCCTTTTGTGTTTGAACGGTGCCGGCATTCGACAGAGACTTCGGGACCACTCCGAACTCCACAGGCACCAACCATGATCATCGTTACCACCGCCGGCATTTCCGACGACCAGCTCGGCACACTGGTCGCGCACATTGAACGCGCCGGATTGCGCGCCCACGTCAGTCGCGGCGAGCAACGCACGATTGTCGGATGTATTGGCGACGAAGCGGCCTTGGCCGAAGCTGGCATTGCCGCACTACCGGGCGTCGAGCGCATCATGCCCGTGCTCAAGCCGTATAAACTGGCGTCCCGCGAGTTTGCGGCGGGCAATACGCAAATTCGTCTGGACGATGTGGATGAAACAGTTATTGGCGGCCAGGAGATTGTCGTCATTGGCGGACCGTGTTCTGTTGAAGGGCTCGATATGTTGCGCGAAACCGCACTCGCGGTGAAAGCGGCCGGTGGGAAAATGCTGCGCGGCGGCGCATTCAAACCACGCTCGTCACCCTACGCATTCCAGGGATTGGGCGAACCCGCGCTACAAATGCTGGCCGAGGTGCGGGCCGAGACCGGGTTGCCCGTGGTCACGGAGGCGCTTGATCCGCGTCACGTGGAAATGGTGGCCCACTATGCCGATATGTTGCAAATAGGCGCTCGCAACATGCAGAACTATGCACTGCTCAGCGAAGTGGGTCGCACGCAGCGGCCGGTGTTGCTCAAGCGCGGGCTGTCGGGAACGATCACGGAACTCCTGATGTCGGCGGAATACATTATGGCGCAAGGCAACCGCAACGTCATCTTGTGCGAGCGCGGCATTCGCACCTACGAAACCGCCACGCGCAACACGTTGGACGTGGCCGCCATTCCGGTTCTCAAACGCGAAACACATCTGCCCGTGTTTGTCGATCCGAGTCACGCCGGCGGGCGCGCATCACTGGTGGCGCCGTTGGCCATGGCCGCTATCGCCGCGGGCGCGGATGGCTTGATCATCGAAGTGCATCCGTCACCCGCGAACGCGCGTTCTGACGGTGATCAATCACTGGAACCGTCGGCCTTTGCTGCGCTCATGAAACAGGCCGCGCTATTCGCCGTGGCCGCCGGGCGCACCATGCACGCTGGCACCGCGCCGGCGACGATGGTGCGCGCCTAGTCAGGTCGCCAGCACGGGCAGGACCACGCGAAATTTCGCGCCACCACTATCGTCATCGAGTGTGCGCCGCGTTCATACACCGTGAACTATGGGCGCCGCGTGCGCAATTGTTCCGCCGGCCGCCGTCGAAACCAGCTTGACACGAGATGAAACTCGTCGAGGTCATGCAAGGGAACGTCGCGGCCACTCGGATCACACTCGGTGAATATCCGACGCGATTGCGCGTCCCATTCGGCCAGGTCGTTTGCTGAAACGGGAACTGGACGTTCGGCGCGCACCGTACCGCGTCGCACCAGGTACTCGTGCTCCGAGCCATCGGGAGCCAGCGCGTGATACCGGAACGTGAGCCGATCGACGTTGGCATGAAACTGGCGTAATCGCAGGTGCAGCCACGCGAGCTGTCCGATACGATCGCGCAATGACGCCGCACGTTCGAATGCAAGACGGTCCGATGCCTCCTGCATCTGTGCCGTGGCGGCGTCCAACAGTTCACTGCTTGAACCGTCCAGGAAGCGCCGAACCGCGCTGACGGCGTTAGCGTATGGGTCAGCACCAGCCTGACCAATACACGGTGCCGCGCACGTGCCGATGTCGTACCGCAGACAGCCAGCAACTCGGGACGCGCCCGCACGCGTAGTGGTTGCTCGTCGTTTCGCGCTGGACGATTCAGGCGCATCGCCAACAAACCATAACTTTCGAATGCCGGTTGCGCCTGGCGCCTCATCCACGCTGCAATCGCGCACCCCCGAAAATGTGGCGAGCACTTGAATTGCGCCGCGTAGTGCGCCGACTTTACGAAAGGGGCCGTACATGGCCACGGCATTCGGGTAGTCTGATTGCGCCACGACGCGCAGGCCCGGCACCGGACCACCGGTGAGCGCGACGTACGCGCGCGGCCATTCGTCGGTAACCATCATGCGGTTGAAATGCGGCCGATGCTGCTTGATCAGGCGCAGTTCGCGCAACAGCGCGCCGAACTCGGTTGGCGAATACTCCCACTCAATCTGAAAAGCGTGACGCAGAATTCGCGCCGCCTTGTTACGGCGTCCCGTGGCTCGAAAATAGGAGAGCAGGCGCGTTCGTAACAGGCGGGACTGCCCTACATAAACCACCGTCCCGTTCTCGGCCAGCATGCGGTATACGCCCGGCTTGTTCTCGCACCCGGCCCGCACCAGTTCCCGCAGGGTCTTGCGGTGTTCGACAGACGACTGTGGTCGTTTCACGGGCACGCTCATGCGATTGCGTCAGCGCGTCGCGTCACGGGATCGTGGCTGCGTCAGCGGCGTGCAATCAGTGCTTGGCCAGTTCTGATTTCCAGAACGCGATGCCGCTGGCCTGCTGCCCGACATCGGCCGTGCCAACTTTGGCAAGTGCAACCAGGTCGATCACGTCTACCTTGCCGGGCATCGCACCTTTTCCTTCGCTGCTCACAAACGCATATCGCGAATCGTTGCTGATGGTGACGCCGTGCGCGATGTTGTTGGACGTTGGAATTTGCACCAGACTCTGGCCGCTGGCGATATCAAATATCTCGACCGCCGAACCCTGCTTGAGTGTCGCCACCATCAGCTTGTTGTCGGGCGTGATGGCGAGGTTGTACACCCCGCGTCCCGTCTTCATGTGGCGCAGCAGTTTCCAGGTCTTCACATCAATCTGAATAATATCGTCGCTTTTATTGCACGCGACAAACACCGTTTTGTTGTCGGGTGACGGCTGCGCCCAGGTGGGTGAACACGAGTTGGCTGCCATCTCGTGTTTCATGCCACCCGCACCCACCTGCGCGGGATCGACCGCAGGCTTGGCCCCTGGCGTTGTCATGCCCGCCATGTGTGCGTGATCCATTCCCGCCATGCTCGTCGCGGCCGTCACCTTGATGGGACCTTCCTTGCCCTTCGCCAATCCGAAACGTCGGGCGACTGCAAAATTCACGGCGTCAATCTCGACCAGCTGATCGTCCATCATACACGTGGAGTACTGACGGCGTCCGTCGGCGGAAATGCGGCTGCCATGTGGCATGGTGCACGTGACAATGCGCGCAATCTCGGTACTGGTTGGCGTGTGCACGACACTCACCGTGCTTGGCACCATGTCCCCGTGCAGGTTGAAATTGGCGGAGAACGTGTAATCGCCATCGGGCGTCACATCGATGGACGCCGGAAAATTTCCCAGAAAAATGCCCGGGCCAACCAGGGTGTCCGGACCCAACGCATACCGCCAGTATTTGCCATCGGGTGTTCCGTGCCCCGTCGTCATATACAGGAACTTGCCGTCGCGCGAAATCTGCAAACCGTGCGGCCCTTCCATTTCGGCTGACAGTTCACCGATGTCGATAGTTTTCTCGACGCTGGTGCCCGCCGGACCAAACCTGATGCGATAGATGCGATCGGCCGACTCGGCTCCCACATAAGCCCAGTAATTCTGCGTCGGTGCGATCGGCGTCGTCGGACTCCGAGGTGCCGGCGCGACAGTGTTTGCACCTGGCCGAGCTTGCGCAGTGGCTGACGAAGGCAAGGGCGAAGTCAGCAGGCATGCCACGGCCATCCCCGACGCGAAAAATGGACGAATCGCGGGAATTCGGGCGGGAAGCGCTAACTTGCGAGGACCGGTGGCGTGGGCGATGATTTTCATATTCCAATTTCCGTGGAGTCTGCTTCATGAACGTAGCGCGTAATCTGCGTGTCGTCACGGTTGCCACCCTGGCAACTTCGGTCGCGGTGGTGGCGGTCGCGGCGTCCAGCATCCCTTCTGCCGCGCTCTTCGCGCAACCCGCAACGCCGGCCGCGGTGGCCCGGCTGGTTGCCGAACCGGCGCGGCTCACGATGAAAGCCGGACAAACGGCACCCCTCAAAGTCATCGCATACGACAAGGCGGGGAAGGTGATCGCTGACGCCGCCGTGCGCGTTGGTGGGGCACGTACCGAGGTTGCCTACAGCAATGGGATGGCAACGGCGTTCAAGGCCGGTTCGTTCAATCTGACCGCGAGCGCCGCGGGCGCGCCGGGTGAGCCCAATGTCTCGCTGACGATTCCGGTGCTGGTGACGTGGCCCGACCTCAAGAGCATCGCCATTGCTTCGGAGCCCGGCAAACTCTATGTGGGCACGGCGCTCGCGCACAAGGCGACGGGGTTGCACACCGATGGCACGACGCGCGGCGCGATGACGCCAACGTGGACATCCTCCGATGCGTCCATCGCGAGCGTGGACCGCTTCGGCAACGTGATTGCGCTCAAACCCGGCACGGTCACCATTACGGCCAGTGCAGAGAATGTGAAGGCGACGCAGGCGTACACCCTTACGGCCAGTCCAGTGGCCAGCATCGAGCTGGGTATCAAGGAAAGTTCAATTAATACCGGCGACGTGGTGCGCCTGGTGGCCACCGCGAAGAACGCCGCGGGCCAGCCCGTTCCAGATGCGGTGATCAATTGGTCGTACAAATACACCGCACCCGCCGACTCCACGAACGGGGCGGCAGGCCCCGCCATCATCGACAACGACCGGTTTTCGGCCAATCAGCCCGGACTGTTCACCATCATGGCGCAGAGTGGCAACACGCTCGCCCGCACCACATTGGAAGCGAAGTATCGCGACGTGCGCCGCAAGATCACCGTCACCGGTCGGGGCAACATCACCAGCACGCACACGAGCGATTTGTGGCCGTGGACGGGAAAGGACGGACGCGATTATTGCCTGGTAGGCACATGGGGCGGCGATGGGTACGGCATGGTGTTCGATATCACGGACATGAACAACATCGTGAAGACCGACTCCATCAAGATCGATGCGCGCACCATCAATGACGTGACGGTTTCGCCCGATGGACGGTATGGCGTGCTCGCACGCGAAGGGGCGTCCAATCGCATCAACGGTGTGGTGATTCTCGATCTCGCGAATCCGGCACATCCGAAAATTGCGAGCACGTTCGATCAGGAGCTGACGGGCGGCGTGCACAACATGTTCGCGACGAACGATCATCTGTTTGCAATTTCCGGTGGTCAGAAATACGTCATCATCGACGTGAAGGACATCTACCAGCCCAAATACGTCAGCGAATACCAGCATCCGAACGCGCGGATACACGACCTTTGGGTGCGCGACGGCATCGCGTACAGCGCGCAAGGTGGCGTCGGTGCGGTCGCGGTGGATGTCGGCAACGGCAAATACGGCGGTACGATTGAAAAGCCGGTGTTGATCGCGACGTATCCGTCGGTCTCCGGTCACGAGATTTACCCGTACTACCAGAAGTCGACGGGCAAGATGTACCTGTTTCTGGGCGACGAGGAAATGAACCGCGCGGGCCGAGTGCTGGAAGGCACGAACTATTCGTTGAGTGGCCCCGACGGTAAGCCGCCCAAGGGTGGTGTGCCGCAGTCGTCCGGCGGATACACACGCATTGTTGATTTCACCGATCCGAAGAATCCGCGTACGGTCGGGCGATATCAACTGGAAGATTACGGGTCACACGACATCATCGTGGAAGATGACGTGATGTACCAGGCCTACTACGATGGTGGTGTGCGCGTGGTAGATGTGTCCGGCGAACTGCTGGGCAATCTTGCCGACCAAAAACGCGAGATTGCGGTGTTCAAGCCGTTCGATCCGCAGGGTTTCACGCCCAACGCACCATTCGTCATGAATGCGATGCCGTGGAAGGGGCAGGTGTTGTTCACCGACTTCAACAGTGGTCTGTGGGCGGCGAAGCTCGAGCCCAAGGCGAAGATCACGCCGTAACGGCAATCAGCGCGCATAAAAAGTGGGTCCGTCTCTTTCGAGGCGGACCCACTTTTGCGATTCGGAGTGCACAGCAAGGGACGTTGCTCACGAGCAGCCGCGTTGCGCGACTGGGCCAGCGACGGTGCGTTGCGGAGTTCGTCATTGCTCACGCGGAGCGTTCTGAACTCTATAGTGTCTAAGCCGACAGCACCCGTCGCGCCGCCTCCGCCACCTTATCCGCCGTGAGCCCGAACTCTTTGTACAACGTCTGATACGGCGCACTCGCCCCAAAGTGATCAAGCCCGACAATGGCACCAAAGTCGCCCACCCACTGATACCACGACATCGGATGGCCCGCTTCGACGGCCACCCTCGCAACACCTTTCAAAAGCACCGCCGCGCGATACTCTGTGTCCTGCTTCGCAAACAATTCGAGCGAAGGACAGCTCACCACGCGCGCCTTTACTCCAGTGGCCGCCAGCTGCAAACGCGCCGCCACCGCAATCTCCACCTCCGAGCCGGACGCCATCAACACCACGTCGGCTTCACCGTCGGCCTCAAGCAACACATACGCGCCACGAGCAACACCCTCCTTCGCGGCGGCCGCATTGCCCAGATACGACAACTTCTGGCGCGTCAACGCGAGCGCCACCGGCCCGTCACGATGATTCACCGCCACACGCCACGACTCGGCGACTTCATCCGCGTCGGCCGGACGCAACACGGTCAGCCCAGGAATGCAACGCAAGGACGTGAGCTGCTCGATGGGCTGATGCGTCGGACCGTCTTCACCCAAACCAATGGAATCGTGCGTGAACACGTAAATGACCTGCTGCTTCATCAACGCTGCGAGACGAATGGCAGGGCGCATGTAATCCGCAAACACCAGGAACGTGCCGCCGTACGGAATGATGCCGCCGTGCAACGCCATCCCGTTCATGATCGCGCCCATCGCGTGCTCGCGTACACCGAAATGGAAGTTGCGCTCACCCGGCGTGGTCGCCGAAAAGAATCCCGCGCCCTTGATCGTCGTGAGATTGGAACCTGCCAAGTCGGCCGATCCGCCAATCAATTGCGGCAGCGACGGGGCAATGGCGTTCAACACCACACCAGACGCTGCGCGGCTGGCGACGTTGCCACTCTTCGCATCAAACGTTGGCAATTTCGACTCCCACTCCGTTCCCAACTCACCATGCATCTGCTGCTTGAGTTCGGCCGCGAGCTCCGGAAACGCTTTCTTGTAGGCATCGAACGTTCCGTGCCACTGCGCGTGTGTGGCGGCGCGCGTTGCAACACCATATCGCCAATCGGCCAAGGCTTCGGGCGGCACAAAGAAGTTCTCCGTGCCAGGCCAGTGGTACGCTTTCCGCGTGAGCAGAATCTCTTCGGCACCCAACGCTTCGCCGTGCGCCTTGGAGCTGTTTGCGCGATTGGGCGAACCAAACCCGATAATCGTCGTCACGACAATCATGGAAGGACGATCGGTCACGGCCTTCGACGCATGGATGGCCGCATCCAGCGCATCCAGGTCGTTGACGTCGTACACTTCCAACACATGCCAGCCGTACGCTTCAAAACGTTGCTTCGGGTGATCGCTGGAGGAAATGGCCGTGGTGCCGTCAATAGTGATGCTGTTGTTGTCGAAGAATCCAATCAGCTTGCCCAACTTGTTGTGCCCCGCAAATGACGCGGCTTCGTGCGAAATGCCTTCCATCAAATCTCCGTCACCGGCCACGAAATACGTGTAGTGATCAATGATGTTGTGTCCTTCGCGATTGAAACGCGCTGCGAGATGTGCTTCGGCAACCGCCATGCCAACGGCGTTCGCCATTCCTTGTCCGAGGGGGCCGGTCGTCGTTTCCACGCCAACGGTATGTCCATATTCCGGATGCCCAGGCGTCTGGCTGCCCCACTGCCGAAAATTCTTGATTTCATCAAGCGTCAACGCATATCCGGACAGATACAGGGACGAATACAGCAGCATGCTGGCATGCCCGGCCGACAACACGAACCGATCGCGATCAATCCACTTCGGTTGCGATGGGTCGTGCCGCATGTGGCGCGTATACAGCACGTAGGCCAGCGGCGCCAACGCCATTGGCGTGCCCGGATGTCCCGACTCGGCCGCCTGTACGGCGTCCATGGAGAGCGTCCGCACCGTATCGATGGCCAGACGCGTGGAATGCGAGAGGGAATTGAGAGTAGCTGTGGACACGAACGGCTCCAAAATGGTCGGGTCAGGCGCCGAGCTACGAGGGCCGGCGCAGCAGAATACCAAACTTACCCGGTTGAAGCCCCAAACGAATGGCTGGCGAGTGCCGGCACGTAGCGGTCGCGCGTCAGCCCCATGTGGTGCGCCGCATGCCCGGCGATAATCCAGCACAGCGCCCGTGTACTGAAGGGCCGGTCGCTGGCGGTGCCGACCCGGGCAATGGCGTCGTTGTCAAACGAGTTGACTAGCGCCAGGCTGGCCGAGCGGATGGCCCGGAATTCCGAGAGAATGTCGGCGAGTGTGCGAGCGTTGGCCCGCGAGGTGGGCACGTAGTCATCCTGCTCATAGGACGAAAGCGGTGTTTCGTCTCCGCGCCCAATACGCAGCGCGCGATACGCAAACACACGCTCGGCATCACACATGTGAAGGATGGACTCCTTGAGCGACCACTTTCCCGGGACGTACGTGTTGTTCGCCTGTTGGTCGGAAATGCCACGCACGAGCGCTTCGAGTTCGTCGCATTGCCCCGACATCAGGTCGCGAATGTCGGACTGGCCCGACTGCGCAAGCGTGGCGGCCGCGGCGTTGATGTACGTGCTGTAGTAGGGAGCGTGTTCGCTCGCATCGGGGCGGGCAATGGTTGAACGCATGATAGGAAGTGAGGGAATGAGGGTGGTGATGCTGCAAAAACTTCCGAGGGCGTTCGATCGTCACGAGGTGAACCGCATCACCTGGCTACGACGTAGAGACGCCCAGCGCCGAGCGCACCGCGGGCAACGCGTCCGCACTCGGCAAACTCGCCTGCGCCAGTCGCGGTGAACCGCCACCACGCCCACCAACCGGCGTCACCGCCGCTTTGATAGCTTGCCCCGCATCAACACCACTGTCTGTCGACGCCGCTAGCATCACACCCACTGGTTCATTGCTCGTGATCAGCACAACGGCCTGCCCTAACGCAGCAATGGCCTGCGCAAGCGGCTCCTGTTCCTTCACCGCGCCATGCTCAAGCGCAATATGCACGCGACGCACTCCCGCAGCATCCGGCACCGCGGCCTCCCAATGTTTGCGCGCCTCGAACACCGCGAGTTCGCCTTTCAGTTTGCGATGTTCGCGTTCCAACTCCCGCAGTTGTAGTTGCTGCGCCTCCACCAGACGCGGTACATCTTCCACCGCCGCCGTGAATAACGACGCAACTTTCGTGAGCATTCCTGCATCGCGGCGCGCCGTGGATACCGCGCGCATGCCGCATTGAAATTCGATGCGCGTGTGCCCTTTGGATTTCTCGGCCCGCCGCAAGAGAATAGCGCCGATCTCCCCAGTCTTCCGCACGTGCGTGCCGCCACACGCACTTCGGTCGAGACCGGAAATTTCCACGACGCGCAGCAACCCCTCGCGGTCGCTCGCTTTGCGAAGTCCCCGGGCCGACAGCGCATCTTCAAACGTCACCAGAATTTCGCGATTCTCGACAACCAGTTCGTTGGCAACGCGTTCGGCTTCTTCCAGTTTGGAAGGGTCCCAATTCGGCGCGGCAATATCAAGTGTCGCACTTTCAGTGCCGAAATGGACGCTCACGGTCGGCCAGCCGTAGCGATCCTCAAACATGGCCGACAAGAGATGCTGGCCCGTGTGTTGCTGCATGAAGTCGTAGCGACGCACCCAATTCACCGCACCTGCAACCGTGGCGGCGTCCGCAGGCAGCGCCGCCGCCAGCACGTGAGCGACACGCGCGTCTTCATCAATGACGTCGATCACATCCACGCCATTCAACGTGCCCAGGTCGTGCAGTTGCCCGCCCGACGTCGGGTAAAAAGCAGTCTGGTCGAGATAAATGCGGGTGCCGTCGGCATCCCGTTCAACAACCGTGGCGCGGAAGGCCTGCGCGTAGGCATCGGCGTAATAGAGGCGATCAGTCATGTGTGAAATCTGTCACGAGGCTATTGTGTAGGGATAGCGAGTGGCCGCATTCCTTTCGTTCCTGCCTCACTATGCTGAATACCCCGCGCTTTGGCGCCGACAAGCCGAACCTCTCCGTGAAAAAAAGCGCCCGACGCGTTTTGGTGCCCTTGTTTGCGCTGTCGGCAATGACCGCGTGTGCCTCCTCGTTTTTTCAGATCACGCCGGAGGACGGCAGTGCGCGCCCCGCCGCGAAGCCTGCGGAAAAGCCAGTCACGAAGCCCGCTGAAAAGCCACCTGCGCCCCCCCCCGGAAATCCAGCGGAGAAACCGGTCGAAAAAGTAGCGGAAAAGAAGCCGGGAAAACCACGCGAAGAGCCGAAGCCGCCCGCCGCTACCAAGCCCGTCGAGAAAGCCGCCGAAAAGCCGGCCGAGAAAGCGCCACCGGTCGCGAAACCCGAGACGAAAAAACCTGAGCTGGTCAAACAAACCGCCGCCAAACCCACGACGGCTACGCCACCGGTCGCGCCGCCGACTGCTCGGCGCCCCGAACCGGTTGTCGTCGAACCGCCGGCCCTCGAACCCACGCCCGCTGGCTCCGACTCCGCCGGCATCGCACGCCTCGTCCACGCCGCGGCATTGTGGGACGCCGTCCGACTGTTTCATCCCGCTGCGGTGGCAAACCCCGCGGCGTGGGACAACGCCACGGTACGCCGACTGACAGACATTCGAACGGCGAATACACGGCGGCAGTACGCCGATGTGCTGCAGCAGTGGTTGTCCAGCCTGAACGACGAACTGGCGACGGTGCAACCGGGCGACGCACGTGGTGATGTGGCAACCGGTATTGGCGGTGCCCATGAAGTCATGGCGCAGACACAGGTGGTGGTGTCGGGCACCAGGAAATCACGCGTCGTCGACACAACACTCGTCCTCACGTGGCCGCGGGCACTATGGTCGGTGGATACGGTCGGCTGGAGCAGCTTGCGAACGGTGCTCGGAAACGGCTTGATCGCATCACAAGTGGTGATGGATTTGCGCGCCCGACCGTACGTGCCGAATGGCCCGGTGCAGGACAGCGCCCTGCACACAATGCAACGCGACGTAGCCGCCATGCTGACATCGTTCACAGTGGTTGGCCCAAGCGTGCGCACGCGCGCGTACGAAGGGTGGCCCGACGAGCGCGATGCAACCTCCGCAGCTGGCGGCCGTGTATTGTGGCGAACCGCCAACCCAATGGTGGTCGTGCACGGACACGCAACTCCTCGGGCGCGGCGCGTGGTATTGGTGGCCGACGCCACAACCGAGCTGGCCCCCGCGTTGATGGCCCTGGTATCAAACAAGCAAGCCACGCTCGTGAGCGAATCAGCGCTGAGCGACCGACTGCTCGTGCCACGCGTGCACATCGCAATGGGTGATAATCTGCAGGCGACATTTCGCATCGGTGAACTGATCAACGCCGACGGCAGTATTGGCATTCAGCCAGATACGATAGTCGCCCCCGCAACCACGCAAACCGATTCTGCGCCGGTGCTCAAGGCCGCCATACTGGTCGCGCGCGGAAAACTGCAGGTAGGTCAAGCGGTGGTGCGCAAACTCGCCGACAATTCGCATACAGACGCCAACAATCCTGCTGGCGCCGCCGCATGGAATGTTGCGCACTATCCCATCATGGGCGCGCGTTTGCTGGCCGTGTACAAAATGTGGGCGACGTTGCGCACGTTTCATGCCTACAACGATCTGCGCGACGAAAATATCGACGACGCCTTGTCTCGTATCATCCCGCGGGTTGAAGCGGCCACCGACGCATACAGCTACGCCGCGGCCATGCTCGATTTCGCGTCGTCGAGCAACGACGCACAAGTTCGACTAACCTCACCCACACTGGAACAGCACATTGGGGCCGCGTCCGCGCCATTTGCCGCGCGGTGGATTGAAGGGCGTGCCATCGTCACACAGGTCGCACCAACCGACGCAGGCCGCGCCTCGGGTTTATTGGTTGGCGAAGAAATCAGTGCGGCCGATGGATACCCAATGCCCGCCTACGTCAACGAACATCGTCGGCACGGCGCCGCGTCAAACGACTGGACGCGGCTGCGAAACACCATGGACATGATCACGCGCGGAGTACCGGGAACCACCGCGTACCGCGTGCGCGACGCAAACAATCGCGAGCGTACCGCGAACGTCGAACGCAGCCTCGAAAACACGCGCTCACCCCTGACCAGCGATCGCGTCAGTCTGGCCACCGTTCGAGATCTTGGCAGCGGTTTGGGCTACGTCGATCTCGCTCGCGCCACTGCTGCCGATGTCCAGCGCACCTTCCAGCAATGGACAGGCACCCGCGCATTGATTCTGGATGCTCGGGGAACGGTGAGTGGCTCCACCGACGGAATCATGCCGACGGCACTGCATACGGTGCTGCAACACACGGCGCTCGCGCCAGTGGCCGTGACCGGAAAACAAACGCTCCACCTTGCGAGCGCACCGTGTCCGCCAGGGGCATCACACGGGCCGCTCACCCGGTGCTTCGTCGACCGACGCCAGTACGAAGAAGTGGTGCTGTCGGACACGTCGCGCCGGTATCGCGGTCGTGTGGTGGTATTGATTGACGAGCGCACTGAAGGCACGATGGAGCATTTTGCCATGGCCATGGAATCTGCGTTCAATGCCACGCTCATCGGAAGCGCCAGCGCAGGCGCTGCTGGCAACATCAGCGCGTTCAGAATGCCCGGACTCATGACCCTCACGTTCAGCACGAGCGAACTTCGTCGTGCAGACGGTGGACAACTGCAACGCGTGGGGCTCACGCCGCAAGTCGAAGCGCGCCCAACGGTGAAAGGCATCCGTACTGGCACCGACGACGTGCTGGACCGCGCGCAGCGATGGCTCAAAGAACAACTTGATGGGCCTGCAGTGCGTCGCCGACGGTGAACAACGGCGGAACGTCCACAACACCCTCCGCGCGGAATTCGCCGGAAACGACGAACTTGAAGTTGCCCATTGAGGGTGCGCTGCCAGCGCTGCGCAATGCGCTCGCCGCAACGCCAAACGTCGTACTCGAAGCGCCGCCCGGTGCGGGCAAAACCACTCGTGTTCCGCTCGCACTGCTCAATGAAACCTGGCTCGGCCGCCAACGCATCGTCATGCTCGAGCCACGCCGGCTCGCGGCACGAAGCGCTGCACACTTCATGGCGCGCCAATTGGGCGAGCATGTTGGCGACACCGTGGGGTTTCGCGTACGCGGCGAGACACAGGTTAGCGCGCGTACGCGCATCGAGGTCGTCACCGAAGGCATTCTGGCACGACTGCTCGCGGCCGATCCTTCGCTGGACGGTATTGGTATCGTCATCTTCGACGAGTTCCACGAGCGCTCCCTGCACGCTGACATCGGATTGGCGCTCACGCTGCAGACGCAGCAAGTGTTGCGCCCTGAACTGCGGGTGTTGGTGATGTCCGCGACCCTCGATGGCACGGCCGTCAGCACATTGTTGGCGAACGACGCGGGGCAACCCGCGCCGCTGGTACAAAGCGCGGGCCGCATGTTCCCGGTTGACACACACTATCGGCCGCCACGCGCCGACGAACGCATCGACTCGGCCGCTACGCGCACCATTCTGGAAGCCGTGCAGCAGTACGAAGGCGATGTGCTGGTGTTTCTGCCCGGTGCGGCCGAGCAGCGACGAGTCGCCGAGCGTCTGAATGGAAACGCGGAGCTCGCACGGGCGCGTGTACGTGTGCATCAACTGCACGGCATGCTGTCGTTGGCCGACCAGGACGCCGCCATTGCACTCGCACCTGCCGGTGAACGCAAAGTCGTACTCGCAACCAGCCTTGCCGAAACCAGTTTGACCATCGAAGGGGTGCGCGTCGTAATCGACAGCGGGCTGTCGCGTCTTCCGCGATATTCGGCGCGCGCCGGCTTCACCCGCCTGGAAACAGTGCGTGTCAGTCGTGCATCGGCCGATCAGCGACGTGGCCGCGCTGGGCGAGTAGCGCCGGGTGTGTGTTTCCGTTTGTGGGATGCACACGGCGACGCCGCGCTTGTACCGCGCACGCGCCCCGAAATTCTCGAAGCCGATTTGGCAGGCCTGGCGCTCGCGCTGGCAGAGGCAGGCGTTCGTGATGCGACCGAATTGCGATGGTTGGACGCCCCACCCGCTGGCGCACTGAAACAGGCCTTCGAACTGCTCACACAACTCGGCGCCGTGAACGCCAGCCTTCGGATCACCGAACACGGGCGCGAACTGGCGGCATTGCCCACGCATCCCCGACTGGCGCACCTGTTGCTGCGCGCACGCGAGAGGGATGCGTTGCAGTTGGGCGCTGAGTTGTGCGCGTTGATTGAAGAACGCGATATCATGCGCGGTGAATGTGGCCCGCCCATTGCCGATTTGCTGCTGCGCATCGACTTGTTGCGCGGCGCATCTCCGGCGGCCATGCAGGTCTCGCTCGCGTCTGCCCAGGTCGATCGCGAGGCCGTCAGACGGTTGCGACAACTGGCGAATGAATTGCGTCAACGACTGGTCGCGAGCACTGGTTCCAGCGGCCCGCCGGCAACGCGTGAATCACTCACAGCTCCGGTGGCAATCCGCGGCCAACCTATGGCCCACGAGTTCGACAGCGATGCCGCCGGTGTGCTGTTGGCCATGGCGTATCCCGATCGCGTAGCGCAGCGGCGGCCGGGCAACGAGCCACGCTTCCTGTTGCGATCGGGAGTGGGAGCGTCGCTCCAACGCCACGACCCCCTCGCCGAATCAGCGTTTCTCGCTATTGCCGATCTTGATGGCGCGCCACCGGAGTATCGCATTGCACGCGCCATTACACTGACGCGCGAACAAGTGGTTGAGGCGTTTCGCGATCAGATTGTTCGCTCGCAAATCGTCGAATGGGACGAGGAGGCGCGTGCGGTCCGCGCGTGGCAACGCACCCAACTGGGCGCGATGGTGCTGCAGGAACACGCATCAGCCTCGCCTGATGCCGACCTCGTTCGAAAAGCCTTTGCGCGACAGATTGCGCGTGCCGGAGTTGACAGCCTGCCGTGGTCCGATTCCGCGGCGGCACTTCGTGCTCGTATGGCGTTCGTTCATGCCCACGACCCGTCCTGGCCAGATGTCGGCGCCCAAGCACTCACCGACGGTATCGAACTGTGGTTGTCCAATTCCATAGGCAGTATTCGCAAGTGGGATGATCTCGCGCGCGTCGATTTTGGCGAAGCGCTGCGGGGGTTACTCACCTGGGAACAGCGCGCAAGGCTCGATCACCTCGCGCCCTCACATTTGGACGTGCCCAGCGGTTCACGCATCGCCCTCAACTACGACGATCCGACATCACCCGTCCTCGCCGTAAAGCTGCAGGAAGTGTTTGGCTGGACGAGCACACCCACGCTATTGAATGGCCGCGTGCCCATCACGCTACATTTGCTGTCGCCCGCGCAACGACCCGTGCAAGTCACGCGCGACCTCGCAGGATTCTGGAAAACATCCTACTTCGAAGTACGCAAAGACCTGCGTGGTCGGTATCCGCGACACCCGTGGCCAGAAGATCCGCTCAGCGCGCCTGCCACACGTCGGGCAAAACCGCGCGGAACCTGATTCGTGACAGTATCAAAGACGCGCGGTTCTTGGCCGTCCGTTCGCGTGGTGTTCACGATGATGTCGTTCGGCACAACCATCGGTGCGTCCATTTGGATTGTCGCTGCCAATTGGCCGCCCGGCGGCATGCCATGGCTGGCGTGGCCGGCACACGCCGCCGCGCTCGCAGCGACAATTCTCGAAACAACGACCCGCGCGTTCAAAATTCAGGCGTCAGCTCGCGCGGTTCATTTGCAACTTCCGTTTACGACCGCACTGCGCGTGTGTCTGGGCGGCGATTTTGCCGCCGCCATTACACCAGCACGTTCCGGCGCTGAACCTGCGCGCTTTCTCATTCTCGCCGAAAGCGGCGTTGCAGCGGGCGGGCGAGTGTTGGTGTTGTTTCTCGAGTTGTTTCTGGAAATGATCTCGCTGGTTGTTGTGTGTGCGGCGCTCGCGTGGGCCTTTGCCGGTCGTGGTGCATCGGTGAGCGGGTTGATTGGCCTCGTTGGTGGGTACAGCGCATTTGTGTTGAGTGTGGGAGTGGTTGGGTTGCTGCTGGCCCGACGCAACGCCAACGGTCCGCCGCCTGCGTTGGCGCGACGCCTCGGTTTTCATGCCGGTCGTTGGCGAGGTGTGCAACGAACACTTCGACAACTGCGTTCGTCCGTTCGTTCACTGCGGCAATCGCACATTGGGCTCATGTCGCTGGCGTTGGCCGGTTCCATTCTGCACGTCTGCTTCAAAGTGGCCTCGTTGCCGCTGCTGGTCTTCCTCGGCGATCGCACATTCGCACTCACTATGAATTCATTGGCGCCACTGGTGTTGTGGCCACTGGCACTGTTTTACGGTGGTGTGGTAGTTCCTGCGCCGGGTGGCGGTGGCTTTATCGAAGGGGCCTTCGCCGCGACACTCAAGGGCGCCATTCCCGCCGGCATTTTCGCGGCGTCACTCGTGTGGTGGCGATTCTACACGTTCTTTCTGTACATCGTGGTTGGCGGACTCGCCGCTGGCGACGCAGCGTTGCGGGCCATTCGGCGCCGTGATGCGACCCAGTCACACCTCGCGCCGCCTTGACGCCATTCCTCTCCCGTGTCGCCCGCGCATGAAGGCCACACGATTGCAATTGATGCTCGGCTTCCTGGTCATTTACGTCGTGTGGGGTTCGACGTATCTGGGCATTCGTATCGGAATAGAAACCATCCCGCCGTTTCTCATGGCGGGCACGCGCTTCCTCATTGCCGGTGGATCATTGTACGCGTGGAGCCGTTGGCGCGGTGGGGCGAAACCCGATTTGGAGCAGTGGAAAAACGCGGGCATCATTGGCGCGTTGTTGTTGATGGTTGGCAACGGCGCGGTGAGTTGGGCCGAGCAGCGGGTCGATTCCGGTATGACGTCGTTGCTGGTCGCCACCGTGCCACTGTGGATTGTGCTGGCCGAAGTGGTGCGCGGGAAACGTCCCGCCGCATTGCAGTGGATTGGTGTGGCGATTGGTTTGGTGGGAGTTGGCCTGCTGGTCAAACCGTCCGGCGAAGGGTCGGTCGATCCCTATGGGGCGGCGGTGCTGATGGTCGGCTCGCTGTCCTGGACCGTCGGCTCGCTGTTTTCGCGCACGGCGCGGCTGGCGACGCCGGCATCGATGGCCAGTGGCATGCAGATGATTTGCGGTGGCGTGCTCATGATGGCCATTTCGGTCATCACGGGCGAACTGGCGAGTTTCGAACCGGCCAAGGTCACTGTCGTGTCCATTTTCGCGTGGCTGTATCTCATTGTGTTCGGTTCAATCATCGGCTTCAGCACGTACATGTGGCTGCTGTCCGTAGCCAGTCCGGCGGCGGTGGGTACGTACGCCTACGTCAACCCGATTGTGGCTGTGGTGCTGGGCGTCATGGTCGCCGGCGAAACCCTGCCGCCCTCGGCCACGCTGGCGATGGTGGTGATTACCGGTAGCGTAGCCCTGGTTTCTCTGGCTCCGTACCTGAGGCGGCGGCCAAAACCAGGGGTGTAGCCATGGCCGAGCTCGCCTTCTGACGGTTTTTGGAATCCCGGGGGGCCAGATTTGCGTAGGGGCGTCCATCGGTATCGTTGCCGACGTTGCTGCCCCTCCAACATCAAGCCAGCCTGGAGCTGACCAATGCGGACGCACATCAAGGTTGTTGCAATCATCAACATCATTTTCGGCGCGCTCGGCGTTCTGGGCGGCATGGGTGTCCTGATCGGAGGCACGTTTGGATCGTTGATGAGTGGCAGCTTTGTCGGCGCAATCGCGGGCACGGCCGTCAGCGCCACCATCGGAATTTTGCTGGCGTGTCTCGCTGGCGTGCGCGTCATGGCCGGCTTCGGTTTGATGGGCGGCAAGACATGGGCGCGGTACGGCATCATCATCGTTTCAGGGTTTGGCTTATTCAATCCCTGGTTTGGCACGCTGTTTGGCGCCTACTCCCTGTGGGTGCTGTTGAGCTCCGAAGGTCGGCGGGAGTTCGCGTCCGGCACCGTATAGTGCGACGGCCTGATTAGATTCGGCTGACCACTTTTCGAGGTCGGCGCTATTTCAGTTCGGACGATAGTCAACCAGATACACGATTACATTGCCGCCCGCGATCTCTCAGATGAGAACGCGGGCGGTTTTGTGGTGGATCAGGCGCGTGTTCCGCAACATGCCGGTAGTGTGGCAGACCGTGATCTCGCGCTCGAGCCGCGATTGCCGGCACCGCTGCCACTGGCCGTTTGGTGGGTGGCTCGCGCGAACTTGATACTCTTTGGCGTATTGTGTGTGGCAGGCGGCCTGTTTGTCGTCGGCAGCGGCCTGGCGGTGGTGATCTTTCCGCTCGCACTTGGCCGGGACGGCGTTGGCCGCGCGATGATCACGCTGTTCCTCTGTTGCGCGACTGTTGTGGCAACCGGACTCGCATTCCTCGCCGCCCGGAGCGCAGCGCAGGTCATCCGGCGTGAACGGCACGGCGTTGGTTCGCTGCTCGCGTTCGTGCGCGTGGGCGCACTGGTGAGCGTGGTGGCTGCAGGAATTACGTGGTGGTTGAGCGTTGCTTTTTTTGCTGATGTCGACCAATGGGCATTGCCGGTCAGCGTTCCAGCGCTGCTGGCAATTGCCGTGTGTGTGCTTGCATTCGGACATTTTGCCTGGGGGATGCGGGTGCTTTCGAAATACAGGCGCTCGCTCGCAGGTGCCGCTATTCGACTCGGGTGAGGGCAGATAGCCCGAACTCGTCGATACCTTGAGCTCGCGGCTCGTTTCTTCCACGATCTTTCGTCCGTGATCGATCACCGCAATGCGATCGGCGAGCTGATCGGCTTCATCCATGTGCTGCTTTGTAAGCGGTACGGTGACACCGGAGTCGGCCAACGCGCGGATCATGTCCACACGTCCAGCCGCGCCTTCGGATCGAGGCCCGTCGTCGGCGCGTCGCGGTGGGGCCCAGCACTGACAAGATAGATTCCGTCATGAAACTCTGGATCGATGCCGACGCCGCGCCGCGCGATGTCAAGGACATCTGCTATCGCGTATCCGAACGACTCAAGCTGGAAACGGTGCTCGTTGCGAACGGGAGAATTGAGCTTCCGCCGGGCTACCGCTTCCTTTCAGCCGTGCGCGTCCAAGGCGGCCCCGATGTGGCTGACACGTACATTGTCGAGCATTCCGCGGCCGGCGACGTCGCCGTAACGGCCGACATCCCGCTCGCCGCGCTCCTGGTTCCGAAAGGCCTGGTCGTGATCGATCCGCGCGGTGATGTTTTCACCGAAGAAAGTATTGGCGAGCGGCTTTCTGTCAGAAACTTCATGGATGCACTGCGAATGGGTGGGGTCGACACCGGCGGGCACGCGCCGTACGGGGCGAAGGAAAAGCAGGCGTTTGCGAATGCGATTGACCGGGCGCTGACCCGGGCGTTGCGTACCAGACCATAGCTACCGTCGCTGCGCCAAGGGGTGGCCTCCCGTACCAGACCGTAGCGACTGTCGCTGCGCCCAGAGGGTGCCCTCCACGATACAACCGCTTGTTGGATCCGATGCGCCAACACAGCTTCTGCAGCCAATCGCGAAAAGCATTTCGCCAGCGCCAGGGCACTTGTGTGTTCGCCCTGCGTATAGGTCAGTGTTGTGCGCGGCGGTCACGCCGTGCGTTATGCCACTTTCATCACAACCAGCGAGACTCATATGCGTGCCACCCTGATCATCACCGCCTGCGCCATCGTCGCGATTGGATGCGGGCCCAAGGAAACGTCCCCCGCAACTGACTCGACCGGTGCAGACAGCGCCAACGCGGCAATGGGCGCGACCGGCGGCGCAATGGCTCCGACAGGCGGAGCAACTGCTGCTGTCATGGATGCCTCGGGCCGCGAACTGGGTTCGCTGATGCTGGCCGAGGGGAGCGGTGGTATCACTGTGAGCGGCACGCTGCGCGGTCTGCCCCCCGGCGAGCACGGGGTCCACATCCACACCACCGGGATGTGTGAAGCGCCGGCATTCACGACCGCGGGCGGGCACTGGAATCCGACGTCGAAAATGCACGGCTCGCAGAATCCACAAGGCCCACATCATGGTGACATGATGAACTTCACGGTGGGTGCCGACGGCAGCGCTACGGTACAGCTCATTGCCCTGGGCGGGACTTTCCGTGGTACCGACATGCTCATGGATGCCGATGGTGCCGCGGTTGTCGTGCACGCAATGGCCGATGACTACAAGACCGATCCCTCTGGCAATTCCGGTGATCGCGTCGCCTGCGGAATGATCAAGGGTTCCTGACATTTTTCTGCGGCTCTCGGTGCGAATTGCATCGAGAGCCGGCAATTTGCACCGGACTTTTTACATCAAGGTCGGTGTGACTCCCGCAAAGGTGTTCCGCGTGCAATTCCGTCTCGTCTGCGTGGCAGCTCGACCCGCATCGCAATGCGGGTCGAGCTGCCACGCTACGACAATCACAACATCGGCCTGAGGTTCATGTGATGCTGCAACTCAGCATCAGCATGGCACCTCAGCGGGCCGACTGCGCCGCGCTTTTTGTTGGCCCCGGACACGCGGGCCACGGACGCGGGGTGCCGTCCGGCAAATTGCCCTGCGCAACAAGATCACGCGGCAACTTCTGTGGGTCTTCGGACGCCAGGTACGCGAGCATCGCAATAAACGTCGCGTTGTTCCGCAAATCTTCAGGCACAATCTTGTCGTACGTATCACGGTTGGTGTGCCACGTGGTGTTGCTGTAGTCCCAACCCAGCGCACCCGTGCCAATGCCCGGCGCCTTGAAACACACGAACGTCGTGTGATCGGTGCCACCCGGGCCGCCGAACGGCGCGGTGCCACCCAGCCGTACCCACTGCGTGATCGACGACGGCATTTCGCTCATGTAGCGCGACAGAAACGCGCCCGCCTGCACAAACGGTCCTGGGCTGATTGACGAAATACGACCCGTGCCGTTGTCCTGATTGAACAACATCTGCATGCCCGCAATGACTTCGGGATGCATCTCGGCGTACGCTTTCGAGCCGTTGAGCCCTTGCTCTTCCGAATTCCACAGACCGATCACGATGGTCCGCTTGGGATTCGGGTACACCGTGCGCAGGATGCGCATGGCCTCGATCATGGTGAGCGAGCCGGTGCCGTTGTCTGTGGCGCCCGAACCACCCGTGAACGAGTCAAAGTGCGCCGACAACACCACGTACTCATTTGGCAGCGTCGACCCCTTCATCTCGGCCACCACATTGCCTACGGGACGCTCCGGCCCCTTCTCGGCGTCGACCATCAGGCGGATTTTCGGCCCCTGATTGTTCGCGGCCAGACGGTACAGCAGCCCCATGTCCTCACATCCCACGTCGACCGTGGGAATCTCCTGTGCCGCCGACCCGAACACCTTGTTGATGCCGGGATACTGCGAGAAGTTGGTCGTCAGCGCGCCACGCACTCCGGCGGCCTTGAGCTTGGCCTGAATTCCGCGTGGTCCACCGCCGGCAAGCACCCGCTGGCTGAACGAGGCGGTCAGCGCGCCCTGCTCCTGCCGCAAGCGGTCACGCGACTCGACGGTGCCGAACTCCGCCCACTGCGCGGGCATACGGCACGACAGCTGCGGCGCATTGAGGAGCACGAACTTGCCCTTCGCTGACGGCACCCAGGCCGCAAACAGTTCCGGCGTGACGACGTCCTCGGGAATCACCACCACGTTGCCCTCGATCCACTTGCCCTTCGTGCCGGGCGACCAACCCATCGCGGTGACTTCGAGACCGCGGACGCGCGGGAACAGCAGCTCGGCGAACGCGGCGCCGTTCTTCCAGCGGTTCCACGTCCCATAGTTCTCGATGCGCGCGGGAATGCCCCACTTGGCATAGTTCGCGAGCATGTACGCCTGCGCACGATCGGCGTCGGTCGACCCCGTCAGTCGGGGGCCGATGGAGTCGAGCAGGGTCTGCGCAATGGTCATGACCTGCGAGCGCTGCATGCCTTCCTCGACGATCTTCTGGATCATCGGGTCGGTCGGCGGCGCCGAGCGCACGTATGGCGCATTGGCGCGGTCTACGGGCAGTGCTTGCGCGTTTGTTGGGGGCGGCGTGGGAGCCGGGGGTCCGCCACGGCCACCACGGCCGCCTTGGGCGATCGCGTCGGTGGCAGTGAACGCCACGGCCAACGCGGAGAGGAGCAGAGTGTTTCTGAACATGTTTGCTGTGTCCTGAGGAACCGGCTGGTGACGAGAGCGCCACACCGAGAGAACCCGCAAGATACCGCTCGCGATCACCGGTGGATACGACCCCACGGGCTCTTAGACTGCGATGGATTTTTGGCGCAACGGCCGCCCGCTCCTTCTCCCGGTACGTGGAACCCATCCAGCGCGTGCAACAACGAATTCGGGAGCGTCTGGTGCTCGACGCCCGTACTGCCGATGACATCATCGGATACGGCGACGACGGAGCGCCGACATGATCGTGGACACATCGGTCGTGGTGAGCATTGCCACCGACGAACCCGGGGCATTGGATTTGCTCCGCAAGTTGCACGAGGCGCCCACACGCCTGATGTCTGTCGCCTCAGCCGCCGAAGCATGCCTGGTGCTGGTCGGACGGCTCGGAGAGGGCGGTCGAAGCGATCTCGATGCGTTGCTCCGTCATCTCAAAATTGAATTGGTCCCGGTTGACGCCGAACAGTGCGCGGTGGCACAGGAAGCGGGCGTTCGTTTTGGAAAGGGGCGTCACGGGACGGCGCTCAATTTCGGTGATTGCTTCAGTCATGCCCTGGCGGCTGTACTGAATGATGCGCTGCTCTGCACGGGCCATGATTTTGCGCAAACAGATATCGCGGTCGTGCAATGGTGAGAGGTGCTACACGGCCTCACTGGCGCCGACTAGAGGTCGAGGGCGAATCGCAGGCCTTCGTTCACTTGTTTCAGCAATGCGGGTGACAATGAGCGCACTTGCTCAGTGAGGACGTCGCGATGCACCGTGAGAATTTGCGAGACATTGACCACCGAATCGCGCGGCAAGCCGGACGCTTTGGCAGGGACCAACACATTACCCGGCGCGTCCAGTAATCGAATGTTGCCGGTCAGCGCCACCACCGTCACCGTGGCGATGCGACTCCGGTTAAATGTGTCGCTTTGCACGACGAGGACTGGTCGGCGATGGCCCGGCGCTGAACCGGTCGGCTCGGGTAAGTCGGCCCACCACACTTCGCCGCGCGCAATGACCATCGCTACCAGGACTCGCGCGGCAGCGTGCGCGCTTGCGCCGCGACCACAGCGGAATCGAGGCGACTCTCTTCGTCGGCGTACACCGCGTTGAGCCGCTGCGTCAACTGGCTCGTCTTATGCTTCGCCACGAAATCGGCCAACGCACGTGCATATAGCTCACTGCGACTGACGCCAAGGCGCTTGGCTAAGGAATCGCCGGACTTGAAGAGGTCATCCGGGAGAGAGATTGCTGTTTTCATACCGGAGTATAACTCGCCATATGTCGTAGTGCAAGCGACTCATGATCCATCGTGAACGCCCGCTCGATCCAACACCGCTGCTAACCCTTGACCCCAACGGTCCCGTTTAGATGGCCGACATTATTTCGATAACAAGATTGTCAAACGGTGACGTGGCTGTGGCCAGCATCGGTACGAATGACATTCGCATTTTCGCCAGCAGCGGTCGTTACGTGCGGACCGTTGGACGCGCGGGTCGCGGACCTGGCGAATTCGAAGCACGCGTCCAGCTGTTCTCGAGTCGTACGCTGATTGGCGTAGACTCCGGAAACGCGCTTACAAATCATACAAACTGATGGTATGTATTGTGGTATGGCTACTATGACGCATCGAACAACGTTCGCGCTCGACGAAGCAACGGTCGCGAAGATTCGTCGGCTGGCCGCGCAGTGGCAGGTGTCGCAGGCCGAGGTGATCAGACGCGTCGTAGCCAGCACCGACACTACGGAAAATGCCGACCCGGTTGCGATGCTGGAAACGTTGCACCGCACGGGCGGAGGGTTACGGGCGGCGGAGGCGAAGTCGTACCTCTCGGCGGTTCACGCGGATCGCAAGCGTTGGAGAAGGGAGTGATCTGTCTCGATACCAACTACCTGATCCTGGGCCTAGTCGCGGGAAGCCGCGAAAGCCAGGAGCTGACGGCGTGGATCACGTCCGGTGAGCTGTTGGTGACGCCGACGCTCGCGTGGTTTGAATTCGTTTGCGGACCCGTAACTCCGGCGCAAATCCAGACCATGCGCGCATTTCTGCACGCGCTCGTGCCGATCGATGAAATGCACGCTATCGCGGCGGCTGAATTGTTCAGTGCTGCTCGCAGAAAGCGCAGCACGCGTGTTGATGCCATGATTGCGGCTACGGCCATTGTCGCAGACGCACCCCTCGCCACCAATAACAAGAACGACTTCCGTCCATTCGTGGATGGCGGACTGCGATTGCTTTAAAGGGTCGGTCAGTTTCGCGAGCAGTTTTGCGACACTGAGCCTCTTGGCGAGTCGCGCGCGTCGTGTGCGAAGGGTGTGTGTGCTGCGCGTCGAAATTCGCCAAACACTACGCCAACCGTGAGCGGGGAGCAATCGCGTCAACGGCTTCCATCGGTTGGCGAATGATCGTTTTCCACTTGGCAGGATTAGCCCGACGTATATCGCTCAAATACACTTCGTGATGCTTCCCGGCAAGAGCGGAGCGCTGTGCGATGAAGTCATGGACTCGCTCAATTGTCGGACCTTCCTCACTGAAGGGGCCGATATGGAGCGTCTGAGCACATAACCCTTCGATGAAGCGCTCCAGCCTGAGTTCAATTAATGAGGGAAGCGCCTTTTTGCGCACTACTTCCACGATGGCCGCCTGGATCAATGCAGCCTCCACAAAATGGGGTTGCATGATCATCATCGTCCATTTCCACTTTGATCTATCGTTGGTAGTGAAGGCAGACATATCGTCTGACCACCAAAGGCCTTCGAGTGGCATGACTGCATAGTCAATTTTCTGCGCTCCCTTCTTCACCATAAACTTCGCCGTGTAGGAAACGGAGAACAGCGCTTCCACAGCCTCGGCATATCGCTGCGATGTATTCGGATCGCCCGCGCCATCGATCATAAGAAACTGAAAGCTCGGCACTTCAACCTGGATCACTTCCTTCGCAGATGGCTGGTAGAGATGCTTGAGTTCTTTCTTGAGATCAATTTTAGGCACGAATGCTCCTGGCGATGTCTACCGAGGCGGTAGCAACAGCCCCGGGCTATGAGATGAGCGCACGTGCAAGCGTGCTACGCGCGTGGAGATCGGCCGCGCTATTTCCCGATCGCCGCCAATCCGGCCGCCGTCAGCGTCCTGTTCAACGCCGCGAGCTCCGTTGTGCGTCGGACCTTGGACAGGGAACTGGCTCGGGTAGCGGTCACGTCTGGAGACAGGCTGGTTCGGATGGCTCGCCTGACAGCGGCGACGGACCTGTACCGCAATCAGAGCCTGAGCCTCCAGCAGGCCGCGCCAGTGGTCGGGTACCGCTGCTATGGAAACTTCCTGAGAGATGCGAAGCTACTTCTCGGTGTTCATCCGTATCAGCTCAAACTCTTGCGGCCGCCGCAGCTGATTGTCAAGATTGTGAATCAGATCGAACGAAACGGTGAATCAAGTGTTGCTCATCACGTTGTTGTTGCAGAAAGCAAAGATACCGGAACGCCAATCGGACCAACGTGAGGTACTGATGAAAACGCTCTTCATGAATGTCTGGAGATATCCGATCCTGATGGCTTTGCAGATGGCGGTCGCGTGTCCAATGTTCTCAGAGCTCGCGTTTGCGCAATCCGCCGCGCCCCAGACCACGTCGCGAATAGCGGTGTACAGCGCGTCCAGTAAACCCAAGCACACATGGTCGATCGATCCGACACCGCTGCTGACGATTGACCCCGACGGTCCCGTAGAGATTACCGACATTATTGACATAGCACGATTGTCATCCGGTGATGTTGCAGTAGCCAGCATCGGTACCAACGACATTCGCATTTTCGCCAGCAGCGGTCGCTACGTGCGGACCGTCGGACGCGCGGGTCGCGGACCTGGCGAATTCGAAGCACTCGCCCAGCTGTTCTCGAGTCGTGATACGCTGATTGGCATAGATGCCTCGGGAGTTGCGCAGGTATTCGCACCCGGAGGGCGATACGTGCGCACAGAGCCGAGACCACGTGTGCCAACGGGCGAAGCCGCGTTGCGGATTGGCTACACGGCCAACGGGCGCACAATTCTTCAGACAGGTCCCGGAAACGCGGCATCAATGCCCA
>Ga0163144_10002122_pt1 | contig 46322 bp, 35 predicted proteins | sample OliLak19BULKMAT1_FD_123175 | JGI IMG/M metagenome (GOLD analysis project Ga0163144, IMG submission 123175) | Freshwater microbial mat bacterial communities from Lake Vanda, McMurdo Dry Valleys, Antarctica - Oligotrophic Lake LV.19.BULKMAT1 | ecosystem: Environmental > Aquatic > Freshwater >... | reverse complement strand
TGCCCCCCTGGATAAAAAGCTCCCTTCGCGTTTCCCGGGGAAAATAGCGACCGCAGGTCGCCCCCGGGGAGCGCGAAGGCAGCAGGCTGATGGAGAACGGAGTTTTTCATCAGCCTGCTAGCACCACACCGATGCATTGGCGGTAGCCGCCACATTCGACCAACCTGGTCCTTGCGTGTTGACCAGGTTGGAGCCATCCATTACCTGTTCGTCAACCGCCGCGGAGCGACGGGGCATGCAAGAGATCCAGTACCTCACCTCCTACCAGATCGTCCGCAAGATCGCGAGCGGTGGCATGGGGTCGGTCTACCTCGCGGAACAGCTCGGGGCGGAATCGTTCCGCAAGCTGGTGGCGATCAAGACCATCAAACGCGAGTTCCTCAAGAACAAGGAGAACGTCGACCTCTTCGTCGGCGAGGCCAAGCTGGTGGCCGACCTCATCCACGAGAACGTCCTGCAGGTCTATCAGCTCGGTCAGACCAAGGGCGTCTACTACATCGTGATGGAGTACGCCCACGGCAAGAACCTGGCCGACTTCATCAAAGAGCACAAGACGCGGGGCAAGGTCACCAACGTCGAGATCGGCGCCTTCGTGGTCAGTCGCGTCTGCCGCGCCCTGCACTACGCCCACGAGGCGAAAAGCATGACCGGCGCCGCGCTGAACATCGTGCACCGCGATGTCACCCCCTCGAACGTGATCGTCACCTACGGCGGCGTGGTGAAGCTCACCGACTTCGGCATCGCCAAGGCGATGACCATGGCCACTCCGGACGAGAACGAAGTGATCATGGGCAAGCTGCCCTACATGAGTCCGGAGCAGGCCAAGTTCCAGGGCACCACCCGACAGTCCGACGTGTTCAGCCTCGGCCTGGTCATGTACGAGCTGCTGACCAACACCGTGGTCTATAACGTCAACGACATCGACGACCTGGTCGACAAGATGGACAACTACTCGATCAAGCCGCCGCGCCGCCTGAATCCGCACATCCCGGAAAAACTCGAAGCGATCATGATGCGCGCGCTCGACGTCAACCCGACGACGCGTTACCAGACCGCCAAGGAGTTCCACCAGGACCTCGAGCACTACATGTACGACGTCGGCTACGGCCCGACCAACGAGAAGCTCGGCCGCTACCTCGGCCGCCTCTTCCCCGAAGAGGCCGCGCAGCCGATCACCAGCCTGCACGACCTCTCGAAAGACACCCCGCAACCGCCGGTGTAGCGATCAGTTGGCCGGCTGCTGAAAAATCAGTCTCGAAGACATGACGTGGCGCGGGCTTCCCGTCCGCGCACGAACGCGAGTTGAAAGCTCGCGAGACGCGCGACACGGGTCGGCGCGCTACTGCTGGATGCCGAGCTGGCGCATCAGTTCGGCTTTCACCTGGTTGGGATCGGCCTTGCCGCCGCTGAGCTTCATGGTCACCCCGACCAGGCGGCCGATGGCGGCGACCTTGCCGCCCTTCACGTCGGCGACGACCTTGGCCTCCTGCGTGATCGTCTGCGCCACCCACGCGGTGACCGCGCCGGCGTCCTGGACCTGGATGGCGCCGATGCGGGTGAAATACGCTTCCGGATCCTCACCGCCCGCGAACAGATCGGTCGAGTGCTCCTTGGCCACCACGCGCGCGACCGTGCCGGCGTCGACCAGCGCGATGAGCTTCGCCATGGTCTCAGGGGGAGCGGCCTGGGCCAGGCGTCGGTGCGACTCGTTGGCCAGGCGGATGGCCTCCTCGCGCGTCCAGTTCGACGCCAGCTTGGCCTTGCAGCCCAGCGCCAGCAGGCGCTCGAAGTAGTCGGCGATCTCCAGTTCGGCGGTCAGTTCGCGGGCGACGGTGCGATCAAAGCCGTGCTCCTGCATCAGCCGGTCCTCGCGCGCGCGCGGCAGTTCGGGCATGCCCATGCGCACCTGGGCCACGCGTTCGGCGGGGATGCTCAACGGCGGCAGGTCGGGATCGGGGAAATAGCGGTAATCGGCGGCGTCCTCCTTGGTGCGCATCAGCTTGGTGGTCTTGAGGACCGGATCCCACAGCTTGGTGCACTGGAAGATCTCGCCGCCGCGTCCGGCGCGGTAGAGCGCGATCTGCTGCTGGATCTCGTGGATGATCGCCGCCTCGACGCCGCGGAACGAATTGAGGTTCTTGATCTCGACCCGGGTGCCGAACTTCTCCTGGCCGCGGGGACGCACCGAGACGTTGGCGTCGCAACGCAGCGAGCCCTCCTGCATCTCGCAGTCGGAGACGCCCACCCATTTCAGCGAACGCTTCAGTTCGACCAGATAGGCGTAGGCCTCGGCGGCGCTGCGCAGGTCAGGAAGCGAGACGATCTCGATCAGCGGCACACCGGCGCGATTGAGATCGACCTCCGACCACGGGCCGTCGTCCTGGTGGATAAGCTTGCCGGCATCCTCCTCCATGTGGATGCGGATGAGGCCGACGTGCTTGGTGGTGCCATCGTCGAGATCGATGGGGACGCTGCCGCCAGTGCAGTAGGGCTCGTCGTACTGGCTGATCTGGTAGCCCTTGGGCAGGTCGGGATAGAAGTAGTGCTTGCGATCGAACTTGCTGCGCGCTTTGACGTCGCAGCCGAGCGCGAGCGCGGCGCGGATGGCGAGTTCGACGGCCTGGGCGTTGATCACCGGCAGCACGCCAGGCAGGCCGAGCGTGACGGTGTCGACCTGGCTGTTGGGCTCGCGGCCGAACACCGTGGTCGCGCCCGAAAACATCTTGGTCGCGGTCTTCAACTGGCAGTGGACCTCAAGGCCGATCACTGGTTCGTAGTCGCTCATCGCCGTCTCCGTGGGCGACCGAGCCTAGTGTCCCGTCCGAGAAATTCACTGCGTCCGGCTTGGCCGCTTGGCGAATGGCCGATCCGTCTACAGTCCCCACCCATGCCCGCCGATATCGCACCCCGAGGAATCCCTGGCGAGGCCCTGGCCCTGGTGCGCTGGAACGCCGACGGTCTCGCCCCGGTGGTCGTTCAGGACGCCGGCAGCGGCGAACTGCTGATGTTCGCCTGGGCCGACCGCACCGCTCTGGAGCGCACCATCGCCGGCCGGCAGGCCACGTTCTTCAGTCGCAGCCGCGGCGGGTTGTGGGTGAAGGGCGAGACGTCGGGACACCGCCAGCAGGTGATCGAGGTGCGTCTCGACTGCGACGGCGACTGCGTCCTCTATCGCGTCGTTTCCGCCGGACCGGCCTGCCACCAGAATCGGGTGAGCTGCTTTTCCAATCGCGTGGACGCCGACGGCAGCGTGCACTGCGACCGGCCGGTCGTCAGCTGATGAAGACCGTCAAGATCGGCCGGCAGAGCGCCGGCTTCGTCGCCCGCGGCCATCCCTGGGTGCGTCCCGACCGCTTCACCAGCGGCCTTGCCCAGGTCACCTGCGGCGAGGCGGTCATCCTGGTCGACGAGAATGGCCGCGGCGTCGCCGCCGCGCTTGCCGATCCCCAGGCCGCGGTCTGCGCCCGCGTCTATCACCAGCGCACCGACCGCGTCTTCGATCCCGCCGCCGCCGTCGCCGCGGCCTGGCAACGCCGCGCCGCGCTGCACGCGGACGCCGGCACCGACTGCTACCGCCTGGCGCATGGCGAGGCCGACTTCCTGCCCGGCCTGCGCATCGAACGCTACGCCAGCACAGTGGTCGTCGTGGTCACGGCGGCCTGCGCCCGGCCGTGGGTCGACGCCACCTGCGCAGCGTTGCGCACGCACCTGCCCGCCGCCGAGATCGTGGTGAAGGAGCACCTCGACGACCTGCGCCGCGAGGACGTGCGCACGCGACGCTGGCTGGGCCCGCAGTCGTGGTCGGACGCCGTCGATCCTGAAGCGGACGTCTGGGGCCGCGAACTCGGCGTCGCCGTCGTGATGCAGCCCGGAGGCGGCCTGGCCACCGGCCTCTACGTCGATCAGCGCGCCAACCGCGTCTGGCTGCGCACGCTCGCTCCCGGCCGACGCGTGCTGAATCTCTTCGGCTACACCGGGGTCTTTGCAGTCAGCCTGCTGCACGTCGGTGCAGCCCACGCCTGCGATGTCGATCTGTCCGCGCCCGCACTGCGGCGCGGACAGCTGATGGCGCAGCGCAACCAGGTCACCGACCGGTACTCCCAGATCCAGGCCGACTGCGCGGCGTTCCTGCGCGAGCGCAGCGATGCCTGGGACTTCGTCATCTGCGATCCGCCCACCGCGGCGCAGGGCGGCGAGGGCTGGCTGGCGCGTCGCGACTATCCGGCGCTGGTCGAGTTGGCGCTGCGTCGCCTGGCGCCCGGCGGCGTCCTGTTCGCCTGCTTGAACACCCAAGGCGGCAAACCGCTCGATCTCGCCGCGTTGTTCACGTCCGCAGCCGAACGCGCGGCCGTCGTGGTCACCACGCTGGAGGTGCCGGCTCTGGCCGAGGACATCCCGCAACGGCGCGGCTTCCCGGAGGGGCGACCGTTTCAGGCGGTGGCGGTGCGGCGGAGCGGCTGAGTCCGGTCTTATCCCGCGGCCACCGGCCCGCCGACGGCGGCGAGCACTTCGTCCGCCGCGCGTTTGCCGGTGCGCGCGCCGCCCTCCATATAGCCCTGGAAATCGAGGGTGGTGTGTTCGCCGCAGAAGTGCAGGGCCCCCTCCTGGATCGGCTCGGCGCCGGCGAAGGCGGTGTACTGGCCGGGCAGGTAGGACGAGTAGCTGGCTTTGACCAGCGGCTGCTGGTTCCACGCCTGGCGAACCACGCGGCCGTTGAACGCGGCCTGGGCGCCCGGGAAGACGCGGTCGTAGCCGGCCACGAAGTTTGCGGCGCGCTGCGCCGGCTGGCCCTGGGCCACGGCCAGGGCGGTGGCGCCACCGAGGTAGTTGGTGGCGATGCCGGCGTTACCGGGCTGGAGGCGGCTGGTGTCCCAGGTGTTCTGGAAGGCGAGGTCGGTGAACACCTGGCCATCCGAACCCTGGGCGCGCCAGATGCGCGAGGAGAACCCGCACATCAGCTTGGTGTTCTGGCCGTAGCCGATCTCGGCGATGGCACGGCGCTTGACCGCTGGCAGCTCGACGCGGCGCAGGTCGACCTCGCGCAGGATCGAGAACGGCAGTGCGAAGACCACGCGATCAGCGACGGCCTCGCCACCCTTGGCGAAGGTCAGGACGTGACGGCCATCGGCGCGCGTGCGCACGGCAGTCAACCGGCGGCCGAACTCGATCTGTCCGGGGATCTCGGCGGCGAGCCGGGTGGTGAACAGATCGTTGCCGCCGGCGGCGTGGAAGCGTTCGTCGGAGTCGCCGAACACCGCGAAGCGGTTGAGCGCGGTCGAGATCAGGAACATCAGGTTGAGCACATTGTTGCGCTGCGGATCGAGTCCGAACTCGATGGTGTAGGCCACCTCGAGCAGTTTGCGCACCGGCCCGGCGGCGCCGATCGAGTCGAACCAGGCGGCGATCGACAACTGGTCGAGCGCTTCGCCGCCGTTGGGCGCGTCGAAGGTCACGCCCTGGTTGCGCCGGTCGAGCGTGCGCAGGGCGGCGTCGATGGCGGCGGCGATCGGCGCGTAGCCGTCGAGGATCTCCTGATCACTCAGCCGACGTCCACCGATGTGGCCGACCAGGCCGGACAAGGCGGGATCGTCGCTGGCGAAGTCGATCAGGGCGATGCCCAGTCGCTGGGCCAGGCGGAGCATGACGCGATGGCCGCTGTCGATGAACTCGCCACCCAGCTCGCAGTGCTGGCCCTGGGCGGCGAAGGTGGAGCGATCGCTGAGCATGCGGCCGCCGACACGGGTCGCCGCCTCGTAGACCGTGGCGCGCACGCCGCTGCGTGCCAGACGCTCGGCGCAGTGTAGGCCGGCGATGCCGGCACCGACGATCGCCACCACCGGCGCCGAGGATCCCCCTGCCCAGGCCATGCCGGGCAGTGCACCCAGGCCGACGACACCCGCGGCAGCCAGACCACGGCCCAGTACCTGCCGACGGCTGAGCACTCGGCGTTCGCAGGCAGCCGCGCGCTGCTCGATCATCGGGATGCCGGTGGCGCCGGCCACGCGCCAATCGTGGTGGAGGCGAAGCAGGGCGTTCATGAGCGGCGTGCGGGCCATGGTGGTCCTTGCGTGGAGTTGCCGCGCACGATCGCGACTGTCGTCGCCCTGCAAGAGTGCGCCGCCGTGTATCGGCCGACCATAAAAGCTGGTGACGATCCGATCAGCGGCGGCTGGCACACGTTCTTGATCCCCGCGACCAGGGGGTTGGCGTCATCGATCGAAACCAGAAGGTGGCGACGTGAGTTTGATCGATCTGGTTCCCGACCGCAGCCAGCCGTCACCACCGGTGGCGGCGGCGCCCCAGCCCATGGTCTTCCAGCGCGACATCTACGCGCGCGTGCTCGACCTGCTGCCGAAACCACCCGGCCGCGTGCTCGACGTCGGTGCCGGCCAGGGGTATCTGTGCCGGCTGCTGTGCGATCGCGGCGTCACCGTCGAGGGCTGCGATTACAGCGCCGACGATTTCCGCTGTCCCGACGTGCCCTTCCACGCCGGCGACCTCATGCGCGGTCTGCCGGTGCCCGACGCCAGCTTCGATTGCGCGGTGTCGGTCGAGGTGATCGAACACGTCCCCGACCATGCCAAGCTGGTCAGCGAACTGCTGCGCGTGGTGCGGCCGGGCGGGACGGTGATCATCACCACTCCGAATCTTTGTGATCTCGCTTCGCGGCGCGACTTTTTCCTGAGCGGCTACAACAGCGCCCAGCCGCTGCCCCTCGATCCCGCCCATCCCGCGCCGCATCTGCTGCACACCAATCCGATCGCGCTGCCGCACCTGATCTACTGGATCGAGCGCGCCGGCGGCACGGTCGAACAGGTCGCCACCAACCGCTACCGCCTTGGCGCCTGGCCGCTCTATCTCGCGCTGTATCCGTTGCTGTGGTTGGCGCTGCGCCGCCGACTGTTGCGCCGCCGCCACGCCGCGCTGCGCGCACTGCACCAACGCCATCTGGACTTCATGCTCTGCCGCGCGGCCCTGCTCGGACGCATCGCCATCGTGGTGGCGACGAAACGCTGATCATCGAACGTACGGAGGTTCGGAGGTTCGGGCCGAACGTCCGAACCTCCGAACCTCCGAACGTCCGCACCCTCCGTTCCCCGTTCTATCACCTGAGTCCCGCGATTACGCGTCTGCCAACAGCGGACAACCATGGGCAGCCAAGTCGATCCAGCGTGGGCGCCGGCTCCAGATCACCCCAGCGATGCGCTCAGCCACCGCCCACAGGAGCGCGTCGGGCAGTGTCAGCGTCACTCCGTCGCGGCGCAGGCGCTGGACCAGGACGGCGGCGGCGCGGTGGTCGTCGTGGCCGGCGGGGCAATCGGGGAAGGCGGCAAGGATGGCTTCGAGCCGGCTGAACTGCCGCGAGTCGCGCGTGCGCGCCAGCAATTCGTGGCGCACCAGCGGGGTGAACACCAGTTGGCGACGTTCGATCATTTCAGCGAAGCGGTGCACCACCAATGGGTCCGGCCGCGTGCGGCTGAAGGCGAGGACGCTGACATCGACGTCGGGCAGCACCAGGCGTAGGAGCGCATCGCTTGCGTCAGGCGGTCGCGTCGCGGTCATGTCGTCGTCGCCTCGCCACGCGGCTCGGGAACGAAGTCGATGGTGCCGAGGGCCGAACGCGCCGCGAGTTGCCGCCGCCAGGCGATCGCCTCGCGCACGGCGACGTCGACCGCCTCGCGCTTGCTGCGGAATGCGCCAAGTTGAAGCAACTCGTCGAGGGCGGCGAGGTCGACGTCGAGGTTGGTCGCCATGGCGGGCTCCGTGGGCCGAGTCGCACAATGTATTGTGCGAAAAATTCTGGCAATGGTTGACTGGTACTTGCCAGATGCGGAGGAGAAGTGCACCATTCCCGCGCTTGAACGCGTTCCACATGCAAATCGCACAATCAGCCGCACAACGCGGTAATCAGATTCGGCGTTCAGCCGCATGGCCAATCACGCCCACGGCCCCCTGGCACCCAGCACCTCCTGCGTCGAGCACCCATGATCCAAGCCGCCGACTTCGCCTCCGCCGCCAACGCCGAGTTCATCGACCGGCTCTACCAGCAGTGGCGCGCAGACCCCGCCAGCGTGACCGACGATTGGCAGCACTTCTTCGCCGGCTTCGAACTCGCCCTCACCGGCCGATCGCCAACACCGGCCGCCGCCGGCGCCGAGTGCTCGCCCGACCGCGCTGACCAGCAGCGCGCCGATGCCCTGATCGACGCCTACCGCAGCGTCGGCCACACCGTTTGCACCCTCGATCCGCTCGGCTTCAACAACCAGGCGAGCAATCCGCAGCTCGAACTGTCCAGCCATGGCTTTGGACCAGCCGACCTCGACCACGAATTCGCCTGCGATTCGATCGCTGGCCTGGGCCGGCGCGCCAAGCTGTCGGTGATCGTCGACCACCTGCGCGCCACCTACTGCGGCACCATCGGGGTCGAATACACGCACATCCAGGATGGCGAGGTGCAGGCCTGGGTGCGCGAGCGCATCGAGTCGGGGCGCAACCAACCGCGTCTCGATCCCGGCGAGAAGCGCCGCGTGCTGATGAAACTCGATCAGGCCGAGATGCTGGAGAGCTTCATCCACACCCGGTTCCTTGGTCAGAAGCGCTTCTCGATCGAGGGTGGCGAGGCGCTCATCCCGGCGCTCGACGCGATCATCGATCAGGCGCCGCGCCTGGGCGTGCTCGAAGTGGTGATGGGCATGGCCCATCGCGGCGCCTCAACGTGCTCTGCAACATCCTCAACAAGAGCTACGAGGAGGTGTTCACCGAGTTCGAAGGCAGCTACGACATCAGCGAGCTGCAGGGTGATGGCGACGTCAAATACCATCTCGGCTACAGTTCGGACTTCGTCGCCTCCGACGGTCGCACCGTCCACCTCACGCTGTCCGCCAATCCCAGCCACCTTGAAGCCGTCGATCCCGTGGTGCTCGGACGCGCCCGCGGCAAGCAGCGTCAGCACGCCGATACCGCCGAGCGCACCACGGTGGTGCCGCTGCTGATCCATGGCGACGCCGCTTTCGCCGGCCAGGGCATCATCATGGAATGCTTCCAGATGAGCCAGCTCGAGGGCTATCGCACCGGCGGCACAATCCACATCGTGTCCAACAACCAGATCGGCTTCACCACCCTGCCCCAGGACGCACGCTCGACGCGCTACTGCACCGACATCGCCAAGATGGTTGACGCGCCGATCTTCCACGTCAACGGCGACGACCCCGAGGCGGTGGTGCACGTCAGCACGCTGGCCCTGGAGTTCCGCCAACGCTTCAAGCGCGACGTCGTCGTCGACATCGTCTGCTACCGCCGCCATGGACATAACGAGACCGACGAGCCCAACTACACGCAGCCGACCATGTACACCAAGATCGCGGCCCATCCCAAGGTGGCCAAGCTCTACGCGCAGCGTCTGCTCGATGCCGGCGAGGTGCCGCAGGCCGAGATCGAGGCGATCGCCACGATCATGCAGAACCAGCTCCAGGACGCGCTCAGCACCATCAAGCTGAAGCCGGCCAAGCTGACCCGCAGCCGCTTCGCCGGCGTGTGGTCGGGACTGACCAACAAGTACAGCCACGATCCCGTCGAGACCGGCGTACCGCTGGCCACCCTCGATCTGATCGGCCGCGCGCTGTCGACCTGGCCGGCCGAGTTCCACATCCATCCCAAGATCAAGCGCATGGCCGAAGAGCGCGGCAAGGCGGTGTCCAGCCGCGGCCGCATCGACTGGGCGCTCGGAGAACTGCTCGCCATCGGATCGCTGCTGGTCGAAGGCACGCCGACGCGGTTGTCCGGCCAGGACTCGCGGCGCGGCACTTTCAGCCAGCGGCATTCCTACTGGTATGACGTCACCTCCCGCGAGCGCTGGCAGCCGCTCGACCACATCGTCGCCGGCCAGGCGCACTTCTGCGTCTATAACAGCCCATTGTCCGAGGCCGCCGTGCTCGGGTTCGACTACGGCTATTCGCTGTCGGAACCCAACATGCTGATCATGTGGGAGGCGCAGTTCGGCGACTTCGTCAACGGCGCCCAGACCATCATCGACCAGTTCCTGATCTCCTCGGAATCGAAATGGGGGCGCTTCTCAGGGATGGCGATGCTGCTGCCGCACGGCCAGGAGGGCGCCGGTCCTGAACACAGCAGCGCGCGGCTGGAACGCTTCCTGCAGGCCTGCGCCGAGGACAACATCCAGGTCGCCCACTGCACCACCGCCGCCCAGCACTTCCACATCCTGCGCCGGCAGATGCATCGCAAGGTGCGCAAGCCGCTGATCCTGATGACGCCCAAAGGCCATCTGCGCTCGAAGGCGGCGTCGAGCGACCTTCAGGACTTCGTCAGCGGCCGCTTCCACGAGGTGCTCGGCGACACCAGCGTCGCACCGGCGCAGGTCCGTCGCCTGGTGCTGACCACCGGCAAGATCGCGCACGAACTGCACGAACGCCGCCTGGAGGAGAAGCTCGCCGACGTCGCCATCGTGCGCATCGAGCAGCTCTACCCGTTCCCGGAGGGCCAGCTCGCCGCCGCGCTCGCCGGCATGCGCGCCCGCGAGGTGGTGTGGTGCCAGGAGGAGCCGATGAACATGGGCGCCTGGACCTTCATCCAACCCTGGCTGCGCAAGACGCTCGGACAGGATGCGACCTACGCCGGCCGCGAGGCCGCCGCCAGTCCCGCCCCGGGCAGCGCCGGACTGTTCCTGATCGAGCAGGAGGCCCTGATCGCCGCCGCGCTCGGCGTGACCCCGCGCAAGGTGGCGCCGGGGAAGGTCGGGAAGGCGCATTGAGAGGGATTGCCGCAGTTGAGAAGCTGAGCGGTTGAGAGGTTGAGACGCTGAGCGGTTGAGCGAGACAGACGGACAGTCACTGCGAGTTCATCAAGGATTTCCCATGCCCCACACCGTCACCATCCCCGCCATGGGCGAATCGATCGCTTTCAGTCGGGTGGTGCGGCATCAGGCCGCCCCCCCCGACGAACGCGCCTTCGGCGCTGCCCCCCATTAAGCCAGGGAAAGCATTCGCATGCCGCACACCGTCACCATCCCCGCCATGGGCGAATCGATCACCGAAGGCATCGTCGCCAAGCTGTTGGTTGCCGAAGGCGCCGCGGTCGGCGTCGAGACGCCGATCTTCGAATTGGAGACCGACAAGGTGAGCACGGAGGTCATCGCCGGGGCGGCGGGAACGGTGCATTTCACCGCCAAGGAAGGGGACAAGTTGCCGATCGGCGCCACGGTGGCCGAGATCACGCTTGGCGCGGCGCCGGCGGCGCCAACCGCGAAGTCCGCCGCACCAGCTGCCGCGGCACCGGCAGCCGCCCGCAATCCCACGCTCAGCCCGGCGGTGGCCAAGCTGGTCGCCGACAAAGGCATCGATCCGGCGGCCATCGCCGGGACCGGTAAGAGCGGGTTGCTCACCAAGGGCGACGTGCTGGCGCATCTCGCCAAGGTCCCGGCGGCGCCACCGGCCACCGGTGCGCCGGCGCCAGCGGAACCAAGTCGCCGCACGCCGGATGGCGCCACGGCAGTGCCGACCACCCCGCTGGTGGTCGCGGACTCCGCGCCGACGCGAAAGCGCATGAGCACCCTGCGCCAGCGCATCGCGCAACGTCTCGTCCAGGCCCAGCACACCGCCGCCATCCTGTCGACGTTCAACGAGATCGACATGCAGGCGTGCATGGCGCTGCGCAAGAAATGGAAAGACGACTTCGAGAAGCAGCACGGCATCGGCCTCGGCTTCATGTCCTTCTTCACCGCGGCTGTGGTGCAGGCCTTGCAGAAGTACCCGCTGCTTAACAGCCAGATCGAAGGCGAGGAGATCGTCACCTGGCCGGGCGCGCATATCGGCATCGCCGTCGGCACCGAACGCGGCCTGGTGGTGCCGGTGCTGCGCGACGCTCAGCGTCTGTCCTTCGCCGGCATCGAACGCGCCATCCGCGGCTACGCCGCCAAGGCGCGCGAAGGCAAGTTGGCCATCGACGACATGCAGGGCGGCACCTTCACCATCACCAACGGCGGCGTCTACGGCTCGTTGCTGTCGACCCCGATCATCAACCCGCCGCAGAGCGGCATCCTCGGCATGCACGCGATCAAGGACCGCCCGGTGGCGGTGGACGGCCAGGTGGTGATCCGCCCGATGATGTACGTCGCTCTCAGCTACGACCACCGCATCATCGACGGCGCCCAGGCCGTCGGCTTCCTGGTGCGCATCAAGGAACTGATCGAGGCGCCGGAGCGGATGGTGCTGGGCCTGTAATGGATGCCGATGAAGGAGTCAACCACATGACCACCACCGCCATGCGTATGACCCGTGACGATGTGATCCGTTCGCTCAAGCGTCTGCCCAAGCGCGCCAGCATGCGTGACGTGGTCTACCGGGTCCTGCTCTTCGCCAAGCTGGATGCCGGATTGCGTGACATCGCTGCCGGCCGTGTCCTCACCACGGACCAGGCGCTGGCCTGGCTCCGTCGCCAACGCCGACACGGCATTCGTCCCACCGCGCACGCACGCACCTGAGCATCCGATCGGACACCCGCATGCCCTCTTTCGACCTCCTCATCATCGGCGCCGGCCCCGGCGGCTACGTCTGCGCCATCCGCGCGGCGCAGCTCGGCATGACCGTGGCCCTGGTCGAGCGTCGCGGCACCGAAGCCGGCAAGCCGCGATTAGGCGGCACCTGCCTCAACGTCGGCTGCATCCCGTCCAAGGCGCTGCTCGATTCGTCCGAGCACTTCAGCAACGCGCGCACCCACTTCGCTGCGCACGGCATCCAGGTCGGCACTCCAGCCATCGACGTCGCGCAGATGATGAAGCGCAAGGATCAGGTCGTCAGCGGCATGGTCGCCGGCCTCGATGGGTTGATGAAGAAGAACCGGATCACCGTGCTTGCTGGCACCGGCACGCTGCTCGGCAGCGGACGCGTGCGCGTGACCGCAGCCGACGGCAACGCGGCCGAGCACCAGGCCAAGCACATCGTCCTCGCCCTCGGCTCGGCGCCGGTGGAGCTGCCCTTCCTGAAGTTCGACGGTGGGCTGGTGGTCAGCAGCGATCAGGCGATCGCCTTCGACCGTGTGCCCGAACGCCTGCTGGTAGTGGGCGGCGGCGTCATCGGCCTCGAACTCGGTTCGGTGTGGGCGCGTTTGGGCAGCACGGTCGAAGTGATCGAATTCCTGCCGCAGATCTGTCCGTTCCTCGACGCCGATGTGGCCAAGGAACTTCAGAAGACCCTCTCCAAGCAGGGCCTGGTCTTCAGCCTCGGCACCAAGGTGACCGGCATGACCGCTCAGGGCGGCAAGGCCGTCCTCGCCGCCACCGACGCGGCCGGCAAGTCGGTGTCCTTCACCGGCGACCGCGTCCTGGTCGCAGTCGGCCGGCGGCCGCTGTCCGATGGCCTCGCCGACGCTGGCGTGGTCCTCGACGACAAGCGTCGGGTCACCGTCGACGCCCGCTTCCAGACCAGCCTGCCCGGCGTGTTCGCCATCGGTGACCTCATCGCCGGGCCGATGCTGGCGCACAAGGCCGAGGAGGAAGGCGTGGCGCTGGCCGAGCTGCTCGCCGGCGAGCACGGCCACGTCGATTACCGGCTCATCCCCAACGTCGTCTACACCTGGCCCGAGGTCGCCACCGTCGGGCTCACCGAGAGCGAGGCCAAGCAGCAGGCGCTGGTGGTGCGCGTCGGCCGCTTCCCCTTCGCCGCCAACGGCCGTGCCCGCGCCGCCGGCGAGGCTGATGGCTTCGTCAAGATCATCGCCGACACGGTCAGCGACCGCGTCCTCGGCGCCGCCATCATCGGTCCGCGCGCCAGCGACCTGATCGGCGAGATCGCCGCGGTGATGGCCTTCGGCGGCGCCAGCGAGGACATCGCCCGCCTGTGCCATGCCCACCCCACGTTCAGCGAGGCGATCAAGGAGGCGGCGCTGGACTGCCTGGGGCGGCGGGTGAACGCCTGACCCGGCGACCGCGGGTCACGCCGTCGGGCCCAGTTCGCGGTCGAAATGCAGCAGGCCGTAGACCAGGAACGACGACACCGGCTCACGACGTGCCTCGGCCCAGGCCTGTTCGCGGGTCCACTCCACGATCTCGATCAGTTCCATGACGTCGTGCCGCGGCGGGCCGGCGGGGACGAGATCCTCGGCCAGCACCAGGTGCAGGCGCAGGCGCAGCAATCCGGGCAGGGCCTCGCAACTGCCCAGAGCGCGCACCCGGCCGGCACGCCAGCCGGTCTCCTCCTCCAATTCGCGGCGCGCAGCGTCGAGCGGACTTTCACCTGCCTCGATGCCGCCGGCCGGGAACTCGACCAGGAAGCGGCGGTAGGGATGGCGGTAGACGCGTTCGAGCACCAGCCGGCCGTCCGGCAGGACCGGCACCACCACCACCGCATCCCACTTTGATTCGACCTGGTAGTAGGTGTAGCTGCCGCCGTCGGCGCGGCGCAGGTCCTCTTCGACGAAGGTCAGGAAGCGGTTGCTGCTGATCTCGCGGCGGGCGAGCACCGGAGGAATGTCGGCCATCGCGGGCCGAGTATGGGCGGTCGCCAGCCGGCGCCAGACAGATGCCGCGGTCCGATCAGTTACCGGCACCTTCGAGCATGCTGATGACGCGGGCCACCTGGACCCCGAAGGGAGAGAACGGCGGCTGGCCGGCCTGTTTCAGCAGATCGGAATTGAACAGCAGCGCCCGTCGCGGCGAACTGAAGTTCTGCACGTTCATATTGATCGGCGTCTTGCGGAAGTTCATCGGACCCCTGGTGTAGCGCGCCGCGTTCATCACCACCACCGAGCCGCGCAGGGTGTAGAGGTTCAGGTTCCAGTGCTCAAGGAAGCGCACCAGGTTGCCGACCAGGCCGCTGCCGTCAGCGGTGGCGTTCCAGCTTTCGGTGGGGACGTTGTTCACCACCAGCGAGGTGTTGTAGGTGGTCGGGGTGCCGCGCACCGCGCTGAACGACGCACCGCCGGTGATCACATAGTTGACGTTGTTCGCATCCGACCAGGCGTTGGACAGCGCATTCGCCGAGTCCGCGAAGACCGCGCACGGGGTGACCTGCGGCAGCGGCTCGGTGGTATTGCCATCACCGTCGGCGTCGGCGCTGTCGAGCAGCACCGGATCGGCGTGGCGGACGGTGTTGAGGTCGCCCTGGAGATAGCAGCGGTTGGGCGTCACAAACGTCAGGCCGCTGGTGCCCAGGGGCTGGGCGACGTCGGCGCCATTGACCACGCCATCGCCATTGCTGTCGTGCGCCCAGTTGAGATCGGCGCCGCCACGCAGCCGTATGGCGCAGCGGAAGGTTTCGATCGGACCATCGCCTTCGCGTACGCCATTGGGGAATCCGGCCGCCGGTGCCGACCGCAGCCCGGCCAGTCCGCCCAGCCCGGCGCCAGGGCGCCACAGCAGCGTCGGGCGCAAGACCGGGTGGTAGGTCAGGCTGCGGCGGGTGCGATGGGCATAGATCAGACCGTTGAAGCAGGTCCGGCATTTACCGCCGCTGCTGCCACCGACGCTGTTCCAGTCCGTGCGCATGAGCAGATCCTGCACGGCGCGCAGATTCAGCGTGAGGACGTTGATGCGGTACGACGGGTCGGCCGCCGTCGGCCAGCGCGCCGGGTCGATGCTGTAGTTGTACTGCATGTGCACGCTCTCGCGGCCGTCGACGAACTCGTCCTCGCTGACGATGAAGTTCCTGGTCGCCTCCTGGCCGACGGCGGGGTCGGCGGCGCTGCGGATGCTCTCGAAGAAGCCGGTGCTGATGTTGATGCCACCGAGGTAGACCGCGTACTGGCTGCGCAGGTAGAGGGCGTAGTCCTCCTTCTCCTGCGCGGTCGGGATCGCGGACAACGCCGGTTTGGCGCTGATGGTCGCGCCCAGCGAATTGACCAGCGCGATCTGGGCCGGGCGCTCGCGGATGGCCAGACCGGTCAGCGCGTTGGGGCCGGGCGCACGCGGCGCCTTGCCGTAGAGCGCGCGTTCGAGATAGAAGCTCTTGGCCTCATTGGAATCGAAGCCGCAATCGCCATCGCCGATGCTGGTCACGTCGTTGGCCAGCAGCGGCCGCACATCGGCCAGGCTGCGTCCGGCATCGGTCCAGAAGAGCGGCAGATTGAAGCCGGTGGCCGGGAAGGCCGTGGGCGTGACGGTCAGCGTGGCGGCGCCGGCGAAGGTGGTCGGGGCCTGGGTGTAGAAGAGGCGGGCGGTGTTGGCATTGGGAAACAGGGTGTGCTGGCTTGCGTCACCGGGGCTGCCCGGAGCGAGCGTGTAGAGCGCACCGCCCTCGCCAGCCAGGCGCTGATGCTCGAATGGCCGACCACCGAGTTGCGGGATGCTGGCCAGCGTGCGCACCGGGGTGGCGCCGAGCTGGCGGTCGCGGACCAGGCCGGCGAAGGCGTCGCGCATGCCGGTGCGCGGCACCAGCGCGCTGCGGCTATCGTTCGCCGAGGTGAAGGCGACGTCATTGAATTTGTGGCGCACCGTCGTCGGCGTATCGCCGTTGATGTTCATCCGGCCGGTCATGCCGCCAACGCCATCGAGCGGCACCAGCATGGGATTGTCGGCGGCCGGGAATTCGCCGCTGCTGGCGGCGATCTCGGCCGACAGCCGGGACATGCGGAAGATGCCGGCGACGCCGGTGATGGTGGTGGGGGCGGCGGCGGTACCGACCCGCACCGATGCCTGAGGCGGCGGCTGCGCCGGATCGCCGGTGGAGAGCGCATGGTAGTCGAGTGGCGTCGGCGGACTCGCGAACAGCGCATTGAGCGCGATGGTTCCCGACGACATGTAGATGGCGCCATTGGAGTGCACCGCGCCGGTGACCACGATGTCGGTGCCGGTGGCGAGATCGAGATCGCCGGTGGGGGTGTCGGCGGCATAGAACAGCGCGTAGCGGAAGAGGTTGACGACTTGCAGCTGCACCGAGCGCTGCGCCTGGACCAGGCACACGCGCTGATCGGCATCGACCCAGGGATTGGCGGTGGCCGCGCTCTTGGGATCGCTCAGGTAACAGGCCTCGGTGACGATGCGGAAGTGGTAGAGCTGCGGATCCTGGGTGAACAGGACGTTGGCCGGATCGGCCGCCGTCGCCGCGGTGGCGCGCGCCGGCGCCAGCGCCGGATCGTTCTCGGAGTTCACCGCGAAGCGCTGGCCGGTGAGCGCTCCGGGATCGGCGACGCTGGCGGCGTAGACCTTGACCGGTTCGAGGCGCCAACGCACCAGGCAGTTGCCGAACCATAGCCCGCCGTTCTCGTCGTCGCGGCCATTGCCGTCCTGATCGATGCCATCGCAGTAGCCCTTGAGGTTCCACCACTGGCTGGCGGTCGCTGGACCGATATCGCGCTTGAGCCCGGCGAGATCGGCAGCGGCTTCCGTGAGTTTGGCTTCGACCAGCGCCGCCACGGACTCGGCGGCGAGGGCTGCCTGCTGGCGCGCGGCGGTGAAATCCTGGCCGCGTTTGGCGGCGAACAGGTTGTCGGCGGCGGTGCTGAGCAGCACCGTCGCCACCGCCGCGACCAGCAGGGCGAGGATCAGCGCGTTACCACGGCGGTGGTGGAGCATCATGGGCGCACGCTCATTCGGGTTCGGCGTTGGTCACGCTGCGCAGCGCGACGGTGGCGGCGAAGCGGCGGCGGATCAGCACACCGGCGCCGCCGGCATCGACCGCGTCGGTCTCCCGCGAGGCCTGGGCGAGGATCAGCGTCATGCGTATCTGGTTGGCGTTGAGCAGGGCGGCGCTGGCGTCGGCTTCGGTCAGGTAGGTGGCGAAACGCACCTCGACGACGTCATCGACGATGGCGACGGCGTTGTCCGGAACCACCGCGGCCGGCCAGCCGCTGTCGTCGGCGGTGCCGCCGTTGCGGAACTGGCGCACCAGCACGCCCAGTCCGGTGCGCAGGTCAGGGATCACCGTGTAGCGGAACTGGCGGAGATTGGCCGGATCCTGATTGGCGGTGAAATTGGCGCCAGCGGTGGTCGATTGCAGGCTCTGAAACGATTCCCAGACCAGCGCCACGAATGGCGGGTCATTGGGACTGGCGGGATTCCAGGCGCTGTTGAGCACCAGCGCGCCGATCGGCCGGCCCTGGGTGAAAGCGGACAGCGCCACCGGCACATTGACGGCGGTGAAGTCGTCGAAATTCACCCGATCGACGCCCACCTGCGCTGGATTCGCGACGATGGCGTCCTGGGTGCGCAGTTTGAAGAAAGATAGGCTGTCGCCGAAGGCGGTCGCACCGGCGCCGACGCGGGGAAAGATGCTGGCGTTGGTCGGTACCGCGACGCGATTGGGACCCCAGGCGCTGTTGCAGAGGTCGGCGGTGATGCGGTCGAGAGCGCGCGCGCCTTTGAATTCGACGACGTGCTCGATGTCCTGCATCTCGGCGAAGCGCCGGGTGCTGACCACGCTCTGCGTCACCGCCACCACCAGCACCGAGAACACCGCCAGGGCGATGATGACTTCGAGCAGCGAGAGCCCCTGGCGCATGCTCATTTCCTGCGCGCGAAGATCACTTCGTGGCGCTGGCGCGCACCGACATCGGCGCCGGCCGGCGTCCACAGCACCAGCACGCGCACCAGCACGGCGTCGCGCTCGGGGCGCAGATCCATGCCATGGGCGTTGGAATGGTCGAAGACATGCAGCGCCTGCGCACCGGGCGCGGCCGACGCCGCCGTCGCCCATACCGCCTGGGGATCGCTGGCGACGGCGAGGTCGGTCATCAGGTCCATGCGGTAGTACTCGAGATGGACGGCGATATCGCGCAGGCCGGTGCGCGTCGCCACCAGCCCTGGCGAGATGAGGTTGCCCCCGCCATCGCGCAGCTCGTCGAGACGGTTGAGCGGATCGCTGCTGACCTCGTTCAGCGGCGGTGCGGGGTTCGCGGCCAGCGCCTGTTCGCGGCGATGCCACGACCAGGCATTGCGGTTCGCCAGCGTGCCGACGTCCTTGCCCAAGGTGTCCCAGGTGCCGCCCAACACCCGTTCGGCGAGGGCGCGCGCCACCTGCTGCGCCTGCGCGCGCTCACGGCTCATGCGTGCCATGCTATCGAGGCCGGACATGCTCGCCGCCACCGCCGACATGATCACCGCCAGCACGGCGAGGGCGATCATCACCTCCAGCAGGGTGAAACCGGCGCGCGCCTGGGCAGGAGCGCAGGCCAGGCGCGCAGCGCTGCTGCCGAGGCGGTGCGTCCTGACCGCCAACCAACCAATCGGCCAGCCGCGGTCCTCAGTGCGCATGCACCCGCCCGGTCGCAGCCGGCGTCCGCCGCGACCGCGCCGCGGTCTCGTCCTCGACGAACTGGATGCGCCTACTGCCGGCGGTGACCACGCGGGTGGTTGGCGGAAATGGTGCGGAGTCCGCCATGACCACCTTCGGGCTGTAACGGCGCAGGAGCGCAGCGAGTGCGGCGAGACCGCCGAGGATGAGCAGGACAGCGATCAGCCCGAGCGCATTGCGCTGGCTGCGCGCCGCGACCAGTTCGCCCTCGGCGCGCGTGCGCGCCGAGCTGGCGGCGTACAGCAGATCGCGCAGCTGTTGGATCTCGAGCGGGGCGATGGCAGGCGACGGGCGGGTGACCAGGCGCGGGGTCGGCGCGGGCAGCACCTCCGACGGAAGACGCACCGCATAGCTGGGAGCGGAACCGTCGTCGAGGGGACGCTCGCGATCTGCGAAGGCGACCTCGTCGGCGTGAAGACCGCTCGTCATGGCGATGACGAGCAGGAACGGGATGTGGCTGGGATGGACCATGATCGGACCTCGTGGGGAGGGCGGCGATGACGGACTGGGGCGATCCGCGGCTGGGCCGCTTCTACACAGGTAACGACAGACAATGCAGGCGTTTTCCCCCACCCATGGCGGCGATTCACGTTGTGTGGCTGACGCGATGCACCGCCGCGTTCGCTTGCACCGATTGGCATGACGATGCCGACCGCGGGATCGCTTCAGCGGTTGCACGCGCAGACGACTGCCGATGTCCGCGGTGTCTGCTCGTGATCCGCTGTGCTGCGAATCTCACCCCATCCCGGCAGCCCGGCGCAGGCGGTCATTGATGCCCTCGCCCAGATCGTGGTCGGGTACCAACTCGGCGACGATGCGCGGGGCGCCGCCCGCGTCGAGGCGACGCAGTGCAGCGAACAGGTAGGCGGCGGCCTCAGCGAGATCGCCGGAAGGGCTGAGCACCTCGACCAGCCGCACGCGAGCCGGCAGACCGGCACCGCGCCAGCTCAACAGCGCCGACCCGTCGTCCGGCCAGGGTGCGCCCGCGTCCTTCAGCGTCAGCGGGGTGATCGGTGCGTAGTGGCTGGCGAGCAGGCCAGGCGCCGGCAAGGCCAGGTGATCTCCTCGTGCCGTGCGTTCGGCAAGCGCCACCGGTTCGCCGAGGATTTCGGCCAGGCGTTCGCGCGGCAGTCCACCTGGGCGCAGGATCAGCGGCGATGGATCCGGCACCAGGACGGTGCTCTCGATGCCGATCCGGCACGGTCCGCCGTCGAGCACCACGGCGACCACGTCGCCGAGCTGTTCCCGCACGTGCGCCGCCGTGGTCGGGCTGGTGCGGCCGAAGCGGTTGGCGCTGGGCGCGGCCAGAGGCCGGCCACAGCCACGAATCAGGGCCCGCGCCACGGGGTGGTCCGGACAGCGCACGGCGACGGTGTCGAGCCCGCTGGTTACCACATCGGGCACGCACGGTCGCCGCGGCAGCACCAACGTCAGCGGGCCCGGCCAGCAGGCCGCCGCCAGCCGGCGTGCGCGTGGACTGGGCACCGCCACCGTCCACGCCTGCTCGACGTCGTCGACATGCACGATCAGCGGATCGAATCGTGGCCGGCCCTTGGCTGCAAACACCCGCAGCACTGCCGCCGCGTCGAGGGCATCGGCGGCGAGGCCGTAGACGGTTTCAGTCGGCATGCCGACCAGATCACCGCGCAGGATGGCGGCGATGGCTTCGCGAAGAGCTCCGTCCGCCGGTGCGCGAGTCCGCGGGGCCGCGGGTCGAGCTACGGGGACGTCGCCACCGCTGCATGCTTCGCCTGGTTGCTGGTCGCTTCCGTTCACACCACCCAGCGTCGCAGGACGGCCGCGGTGGAACAGCACCGAGGGCCGGCGGTCACGCGACCACCGGTGCAGACAGCGGCGATCAGAGCGACGCCGCGATCCGCTTCAGCGCCTTGAGCAGGTAGCCGCCGTTGAGATGGGGAACGTCCTCGGCCCAGCGCTTCTCCGAGTTGATCCACAGCACCGCCGGCTTGCCGTCCTTGGTCTTGACCTCCTGCGCCTGCGACGAGATCGCCTTGAACAGGTCGACGCGCCAGTCCACCTGCTTGCCGTCCTTGAGCTGCATGGCGCCCTGATCGAGCAGGTCGAAGGTCTTGGCCATGGCCATGTAGTAGTAGAACAGGCCCTGGCGTTCCTTGCCCGGCTGCATGCCGGGATTGCCGTCGAAGCGGTAGTACTCCTTCACCCAGGTCAGCGCCGCGGCGACGCGCGGGTCGTCGGCCTTGAGGTCGAGGGCGACGTAGCTGGAGATGAGCTGGTAGGTCATGCCGCCATACGGCAGCAGCTTGGGCGGGGTCCCCGGGGCGGCGCCTTCCGCCGGCTTCTGCACCCAGCTGCCGTCCGCCTTGCTCTCATCCGGGCTGTACACGGCGCCGCCCGGCACCTGGCCGGACTGGCCGACCCAGGGCGCCTTGTTGTGGCTGGAGAGTTCCTGGCAGCGCTCCATGAACGCGAGCGCCTTCTGCAGGCGCTGGTCGGAGGCCGGCACGCCGGAGCGCCGCAGGGCCTCGACCGCCATGGAGGTGTTGGACAGGTCCTCGTGGCCCTTGCCGCGCGAGCCATAGCCCATGCCGCCGTTCTCGATCGCGCCCGGAGTGTTGTTCTGGCTGCCGAAGAGGTAGTCCTGCATCTTCTTGATGCGCGCCGGATCACCGCTGCCGGCGGCACTGAGCGCCATCAACGTCAGCGAGGTGTTGTAGTTGCCAAGACCTTCGTTGGGGTCGTAGACGCCGCCATCCGGCTGTTGGAACGAGAGCAGCAGTTCGATCGATTTGGCGATGCGCGGATCGCTGGCCGGCAGCGCTTGCGGTCCGGTGCACAGCGCGTCGACCGACAGGGCGGTGACACCGAGGAAGTACTTGGGTCCGGGCACGAAGGCGCCGTTGGGCTGCTGCTGATCGATCAGCCAGTTTTGCGCCTTGACCACCAGGGCCTCGACATCGGCCTTGGCGACCGCGGGGCTTTCGCCGGCGGGGGTCAGCGTCACGCCGCTGCCGAGCAGGCAGAAAACAGCGGTGAGAGGAACGAGACGAAGACGTGATGGCATGGTGCCTCCGGTCAGTGGGGTGGTGGGAGCGTAGCCGTTGAGCCGTGGAATGGCAGAGCGTTGCCTGCCGGCGCCAGGCGCAACCGCTCAGCGGCGTGCGCACGGCGCTGACATCTTCATCCCGGCTTCATCGAGTTGTGCGCGGGGTCGCCCGGACGCGCCTATCGCCGCCCCGTTCGTGGTCCGCGCGGGAGCGGGAGCGCAATCGCAGCGGGGGCTTGGGACTCCGGCCCACGTCCGTAGGGTCGCCGCATGCTCGCCACTGGCACGCGACTCGGTGGCTTGGTCATCGACGCTCTGATCGGCCGTGGCGCGATGGGCGAGGTCTATCGTGCCACCCAGGTCGGACTTAAACGACCGGTGGCGGTCAAGCGCATCGCCGACCATCTCGTCGCCGAGCCGGGCGCCATCGCCCGTTTCGCGCGCGAGGCGCAGTGCCTGGCGCGGGTGCGCAGCCCGCACGTCATCGGCGTCCACGATTTCGTCCAGGTTCGCGACGACACCGGCAGCGAGCACTGCCTGCTGGTGATGGAGCTGGTCGAGGGCGGCTGTCCGCTCAGCCGCCTGGTCGGCGCGCCGCTCGACTGGCGGCTGGCGACGTCGGTGGTGATGCAGGTCGCCGACGGCCTGGCCGCCGCCGGCGCTGCCGGTCTCGTGCATCGCGACGTCAAGCCCGACAACATCATGCTCGACCGCACCGGCACCGCCCGACTGGTCGATTTCGGCCTCGCCCGTGCCGTCGACAGCACGGCGCTTACTATCGCTGGCGGCCTCATGGGCACGCCGGCCTTCATGGCTCCCGAGGCCTGCCGCGGCGAGCCCGCCGATCAGCGCAGCGATCTCTACGCCCTGGGTTGCACGTGGTTCCTGCTGCTCGCCGGCCGCACGCCCTTCACCGGCGACAACCTCATGGCCATGTTGCGCCAGCATGTCGATGTGCCGCCGCCGGATCTCGCCGTGCTCATGCCCGGACTGCCGGCGGTGGTATGCACGCAGGTGGCGCGCTGCCTGGCCAAGGATCCGGCCCAGCGTCCGGCCGATGCCCGCGCTCTGGTCGATGCCCTGCATGGTCTGGGCATCCCGCCGACGGCTCCCGGCCTGCTGGCGGCGCTGCCGCGCGCACATGACCAGCCAGCGACGGCAGTCACTGCTGATGACCAGCCGCCTGGCACCATCTCGGGCCAAGCGACCACGGTGCCGACCCTGGCGGTCGCGGCGGCGGGCACCGTGCCCACCGTACCGGTCGCAATCGCCGCCGGCCGTCGCTGGCTCCGCTCCGTCATCGCCCTGACGGTGATCGGCGCCGTGACGCTGGTGTCCGTGCTGGTGATCGCTCCGCGCTGGCGCGCCGCTGATCGTCCGGAGCCGGCCGCCGTGACCGCCGCTGTCGCCAACGGGCGTTTCGTCGTTGCCTGGCAGCACCTCGACGACTGGGCCGCCAAAGCTCCGGGAGATGCCGTCTATGCCCAGGGCCAGCGCGTCCTGGTCGCCGAAATCGCCAAGCTGCTCGCTGCCGAACGCTTCTCCGACGCCGCGCGTGCGCTCGCCGAACGCCGCCAGGGCCGGCAGTGGCTCGACCCCGGCGATCTCGAACGCGACATCGCCATGGCCGAGGCCGCTTATCTTCTGCGTGACGGGCGCCATGACGAGGGCGAGCGCGCCTTCCTCGCGCTGCGCCAGCGCTATCCCCGGGACCTCGCCGTCGCGGTCGCCCTGGTCGACGCCTACGCCGCCGCCGGCCAGCACGGCCGCGCAGGCTACCTTCCCGCCCTGGTCGCCGTGGTCGAAGCACACGATGCAGCCACAGATCCCCTGCCTGAACCCACCGCCAGTCGGTTGCTCGATGCCTACTTCGACGACCAGCCGTTCTCCGGCTCGGCGGAGCGTCTGCGCGCCCTGTTGCTGCTCCACCATCCCGGTGCCAGCGCCCGCGCCCACACGCTGATCGATGGCGAGGGCGACGACCACCGCCTGCATGCCCTGCATCTGCTCCGCGACGCCGGTACCCTGCGCGACGACGAACTGGTGCGCCACCACCTGCGCAATGTGGTGAGCATGACCTCGGTCTTCCTGGCGGCGCGGGCCTCGGCGGCCTGGCTCAGCGAGGCCGCAGCCAAGCCTGACTGGCCGGCACGCAAGGCTGCCGCCCGCGTGCCGGCGATCAGCGAGGTCCACGCCTTGCGCAGCCGCGACGCTCATGCCACCGCCGTGGTGCGCGCGCTCGCCCTCGGGTTTCCTGACGAGATGCGCGAACTGACGGTGCGTTGGCTCGCCGGCACGAATACCGACCTGCGCGCCAATGCCGAGGACCTCCAGCGCGCGATCGAGGCGGGCAAGCGCTGAGCGGCTGGGCAACGAGGTTGGCAGCTGCCAATCCGCGAATCCGTCACCTGCGACAGCCCGGTCCGCGTCGCACGCCAGACCCGGTGATACGCCGACGGGCTTGCGCCCCAAGCGATCCACAGGCACCATGCCGCCGATGCCCGCGACGTTCCTCTGCCCGCACTGCTCGGCGAGCTACCCGGTCAAACCGGTGCTGGTCGGCCGGGCCGTGCGCTGCACCACCTGCCGCAGCGCCTTCCGGCTGCGTGCCGATGGAGTCGCCGACAAGGTCGTCGACGAGGCACCCGCGCCGACGCCAGAACCCGCGCCCGAGCCGGTCGCGCCCGAGGCAGTTGCCCCGGTGGTGGCCGGGAGCGCGGATCGCAACGGCCATGCCGCCGGTGGCGGTCCGGGCAGCGGCTCGTCGGGACAACGGGCGGCCACCGCGGGTGGAGCCAAACGCACCGATCGACTCAACCGCAAGCAGGACGAGATGCGGCGATCGATGGCCGCGACGCTGGCCTCGGCCGCCAACGAAGCGCTCAAGGCCGAGTCGGTGCTGCGCGAACCGCCCGAAAAATCTGCGGCGCGCACCGCCCGCCTGGTTTCCGCCCCCGCCGATGGCGGTGTCGGGAAGATCGGCCCGGCGGTGCTCACCGGCTACGGCCGCCGCGAGTTCAGGAATAACCTGACCTGGCTGTTCGGCTGCCTGGGCAGCATCGTGCTGGTGGCCGGACTGGGCTGGCTGGTCCTCCACAAGAGCGCGGCGCAATACGCCCTGCATCAATACGTCCGCAATGTCGCATCGGCGGAAAACCAGCATGGGAAACGCCTGCGCGCCATCCAGGATCGCGCCTGGATGGCCGGCCAACCGCCCTTGGATGGGCTGGGAAACAGTCTCCGCGTCCAGTCATCGCGACGTTTCCCGCTGACCCAGGCACGGGCGGTCGCCAGCGAACTCGGTCTGAGTGAACTGGAATACCTCGGCAAGCCGCCGTTGTGGGTGAAGGCGGACCAGACGGTCGCCGTGCGTGAACGCTGGAAGGAGAACCTCGATCGCGCCGCCAACCTCGCCGCCGTGATGACCATCGGTACCGTCGTCGACCATCAGGTGGTGGTCGGCCGGCTCACCGAAGCCGGAATCCCTCCCGATGTGCAGGACCTGCTGCTGGCGCTGATCAAGGGCCCGCTCAGCCCGAAGTCACCGCCCGACCTCGGCAAACGGCTGTTCGCCGCCGACGGTCCGGACGCCATCGACCTGTGCCGATTCAATGGCTCACGCGGTGAGCTGCTCTTCGAGGACGGCCCCAACTTCAAGCATCGCACGGTGGATTTCGAAGGCTGGCTGCTGCGCTTCGTCGGTGGTGGACTGCCGCAAGAGTGGCGGGTGCTGACCATCAGCACGTCGTCGCGTCGCTGAACGGCGGCTGGCGGTCAGCAGCGGACCACCACGCGGCTGTAGCGCCGGTCGCCGACCTGCGCGCGTCGCTGCCCGACCAGCCCGACACGACCAGCACCTGATGCTGACTGGCTGCTACCCGCCCGCGGCCACTGCGCGCGGCGGCTCGCTGGCGCCCAGCAGCAGGTCCTGCACACGGCGGGCGAAGGCGGCGGGGTCGGCGAGGCGGGCACCCTCGGCAAGCAGGGCCTGATCGCGCAGGATCTGCATCCAGTCGGTGAAGCGCTCCTTGGCGCCGCCGGCGTCGTGCAGCGCCTGCAAGCGGCGCACCAGCGCGTGCTCCGGGTTGAGTTCGAGCGTGCGCTTCTGGGTCGGCACGCTCTGGCCCATGCGCCGCATCATCTCTTCCATCTGCGGGCTCAGCGACTGCTCGGCAGCGACCAGACAGCACGGGCTGTCGGTCAGCCGACTCGACAGGCGCACGTCACCGATGGTCTCGCCGAGCGCTTCTTTGCAGGCGCCGAGGAAGCCGCCCAGGGACTTGGTCTGTTCGTCCAACTGCTTGCGTTCGTCGGCGCTGGCCAGGGTGTCGGCGGCCTGCGCGACGCTCACCAGCTTCTTGCCGGCGAACTCGTGGAAGTGCTGCGCCACCCATTCGTCGACCGGATCGGCGAGGTACAGCACCTCGTAGCCCTTGCGCCGGAAGCCTTCGAGCTGCGGCGAGGAGCGCGCGGTCGCGAGATTGGCGGCGACCACGAAGTGGATGGCCTGCTGGCCTTCGGGCATGCGCGCGACGTAGTCGTCGAGACCGGTGGTGCGCGCGTCGTCGTGCGGTTCCTGGGTAGCGGTCCAGGTCGAACGCCAGCGCGCCAGGCGGGCCAGCTTCTCGCGCACCTCCTTGTCGTGTTCGGTGACCAGACCCTCGCGCAGGGTGGTTCCGAAGACGCTGTCGATGATGGCGAAGGCTGCACGTTCGGCGTCGTCGCCACCGGCGAGCTTGAGCAGATGATCGAGGATGCGTTTGATCAGCTGCTTGCGCAGTTTCGGCACCGCATCCTGCTGCTGGAGGATCTCGCGGCTGACATTCAGCGGCAGGTCGTCGCTGTCGATCACGCCACGCACGAAGCGCAGCCATTCCGGCAGCAGCTCCTTGCAGTCGTCCATGATGAAAACCCGGCGGACGTACAGCGCCAGGCCACGCTGCTCGCGATCGAACAGGTCGAACGGCTTGCTGCTGGGGATGAAGAGCAGCGCCGTGAAGGACATCGTGCCTTCGACGCTGACGTGCAATCGCGTCGCCGGATCGTCGTGCTGACGGCAGGCGGACTGGTAGAAGGCGGCGTACTGCTCGTCGGTGATCTGGTCCTTCGGCCGCGTCCACAGCGCCTGTCCCGCGTTGATCTGCTCGAATTCGGCCGGGCCTTTGGTCTTTTCCTCGGCGGTCTGCGTCTTCGGGCTGCGGATGGGGTAGGCCACGTAGTCGCTGTACTTCTTGATCAGCGTGCGCAGCCGCCAGGGCTCGGCGAATTCCTTGGCATCGGCCTTGAGGTGCAGCGTCACCGTGGTGCCGCGTTGGGGACGCGCGATCGACTCGGTGGTGAAGCGGCCATCGCCGGTGGATTCCCAGCGCACGCCGTCGTCGCTGCCCACGGTGGCGCTGCGGCTCTCGACCACGATGCGATCGGCGACCATGAACGCGGAATAGAAGCCGACGCCGAACTGGCCGATGAGGTGGCTCTGCTTGGCCTGATCCTGGGGCAGGTTGGCGAGGAACGACTTGGTCCCTGACTTGGCGATGGTGCCGAGGTGTTCGACCGCCTCGGCTGCGGTCATGCCGATGCCGTTGTCGCGGATGACCAGGGTGTTGCCCTCGCCATCAGCCACGATCTCGACCCCGAGTTCCTCGTCCGCGCGCAGCAGCTCAGCCTGGGTCAGCGCCTGGAAACGCAGCTTGTCGCAGGCATCCGAGGCGTTGGAGACCAGCTCGCGCAGGAAGATCTCACGCTCGCTGTAGAGGCTGTGGATCATCAGGTGCAGCAGCTGCTGCACCTCGGTCTGGAAGGCGTGGGTCTGCTGGGACATGGCGGGGCTCCGGGTCAAATCGACGTGGCGGAATGGGCTTAGGCAAAAGCGGTGCCAACCGCGGAACGATTCGCAGGACCGCCGGTCCGCGACCTCACCGACCCGCGCCCCGCGGCCACCTCATGGCATATCCGACGTCGCCCGCCGGCCGCCGGATCCCTGACCATCCGACCCGCGGACCCGCGGCGCTTCGGCCAACGACAAGCCGAGCATCGCCCGCGCCATGGCCAGGAAGGCGACGTGGACGGCGTGGCAGAAGACGCCGCTGCGTTGGGCGGCGGCCAGTTCCGAGACGGTCAGCGCGTGCACGCGGATGGCTTCGCCTGGGTCGAGCGCCAGGGCTCCGGCCTCGGCCGCGATGCGGGCGACGAAACCGTGGCCGCAGCTGCGATTGCGCGCCGGCTCGGGGAACAATCGGCCAAGCGGCATGAGCGCCCCCAGCGGCGAGTAGCCGGTCTCCTCGACCAGTTCGCGTGCCGCCGCTGTCGCCGGGTCTTCGCCATCGTCGAGATCGCCGGCGGGAAATTCCAAGGTGCTCCGCTCGGCGCCGTGGCGGTACTGCTCGACCACCACGATGCGTCCGTCGGGCAGCACCGGCACCACCGTCGCCCACGAGTGTTCGAGGATGACATAGAACGGATCGAGCTCCGCGCCCGATGCCGTGCGCACGCGCTGCGCCTCAAGGTGCAGCCACTGGTCGGTCACCACGGTGCGCGTCGAGAGGACGGTCCAGGGCTCAAGGTCGGGCATGCAGGGAGCGGAGCGATCGGATACGGCGGGGCAAGCATCACCCGCGCCAGGGACCCCGTCGTTGCGCCCCCGGTCGCATTGCGCCGCCATCCCCTGCGCGATCATCCCGCCCATGCTGCCGCCGGTGATCGATACGCACTGCCACCTGACGCATGGCCGGTTCCGGGACGATCTCGACGCCACGGTGCAGCGCGCCGTCGATGCCGGCGTCGCCCGCCTGCTGACCATCGGCACCAGCGTCGCCGACGGGCGCGCTGCCGCCGAGCTGGCACAGCGCTTTGCCGGCACCGTGCATTGCAGCGTCGGGCTCGACCCCTTCGCCTGCCACGCCGACGGGCCGCCCTTCGCACAGCGGCTGGCCGAGCTGCGCGCGCTGCTGATCGAGGGTCGGCACTGCGCGCTCGGTGAGATCGGACTGGAATACCACCACGTCCTGAATCCGCATCCGCAGCAGCAGGACGAACTGGCGGCGCAGCTTGATCTCGCGGTGGAGCTTGATCTGCCGGTGATCCTGCACGTCCGTGATGCCCACCATGACATGCTGCCGCTGCTGCGGCGTCATCCGCGCAACCGTGGCGTCGTGCACAGCTTCATCGGCACCGCCGACCAGGCGCGCGGCTACCTCGATCTCGGTTATCACCTCGCCTTCAATGGCACGGTGACGTTCAAAGCCAACGGCTTCCTGCGTGACGCCGCCAAGCTGGTGCCCAACGATCGCCTGCTGGTCGAGACCGACGCGCCCTACCTGGCACCGATGCCGCTACGCGGTCAGCGCTGTGAACCGGCGCATGTCCTGCACACCCTGGGTCTGGTCGCCGAACTGCGCGGTCAGCGGCCCGAGGACGTGGCGGCGTGGACGACGCAGAACGCGGTCGGGCTGTTCCGGATCGCACCGCTGTGGTAGGAGCAGGCGGATGGCGCCAGGCTGAGCCGCCCGGCGAGCCGCCGCCAGGTCCGCCGATCGGGCAGGGCGCACTCGGAGCGTTGGAGGCCGCCTTCGGCGTCAGCATGGCCGGCTACGAGGATCTGGTGCCGACCACCCGCCCACTCGACGCCGCCGATCGCGATTCCCTGATCACCGCCGTGGCTGCCCGCCTGACGTCCATCGAATCGGCCGGCGGCACGCCGTCGTGGGCCGTGGCGATGCTCGCGGCCTGGCTGGCGCCGCGGCTGGACGGTCCGGATCCCGTCAGCGCGCCGAACGCCCGTGGGCATGCGCGTGCCGAGGCCAGCGGACCGATCGATCGTGCCGCCCGGCTCGACCGCCTGCTCGCTACCCGTGCCGCGCGTCGTCACGCCTGGCAGGAGCTGCGCACGCGCCTGCATCTGCCCCGCTTGGCCTTCCCGGGCTGGGCGCGCCTGCTCTTCCATGTGCCGACGATGCTGATGCTCGCTCTGGCGTGGCCGATAAGTCGATCCGGCCTGCTGCCGCCTGAAGTCGGCGGCGTCGCCGTCAGCAGTCCGTTCAGCGTGCCCGACCTCGGCCAGTGGCTGTACTTCGCCACCGCCATCCTCGCCTCGGGCTTCCTCGTGCAGTTCCTCGCCGAACGGCGCTGGGGCTGGCGCTTTCCCGCAGGTTTGGCCACCGTCGGTGACCTCGCCGATGTCTTCGTCCGCCAAGGCGGCGACACCCTGTGGACGGTCGCGCGCATCCGCGTCGTGGCAGGCGCCGCCCTGGCACCAGGAATGCTCCGCTGAACAACCAACCGGCCGCACGCGCTCCCGCACAGGCGAGAGGCGGCGGCCGGCGATCAGCGCATCCGCTGCCGGTGCTTCAGATCTTGAACGGCTTCACGTCGACGTTGTCGTCGGCCTTGTCGTCGTCCTTGGCATCAGCCTTGCCGTCGTCCTTGTCGTCACCGTCACCATTGGCGACCCCGCGCTCCTTCTCGATCGCCTCGGCGGCGGCCTTGAGATCCTTGATCGTCTGGTCGGTGCTGGCGGCCTGGTCGATGCCGTCCTCGAAGGCCTTCTGGGCGTCATCGATCGCCTTGCGCGCGTCATCGAGCGCCTGCTTGCGCGCGGCCAGATCCGAGCTGGCGGCGATGACGTCGCGGCGTTCCTCGATCAGGCCCTCGATCAGGGTCATGCGCAGGTCGGTTGCGCGCTGGGCGCGCTGGGTCTCGGTGACCAGCGCCGCGGCCGGATCGGAAGCCGGCGCCGACGGCAGGCCGTCGGCGCGCACATGCGCCAGCGCATCGGCCGGCACCAGTTCAGGGAGCGCGTCGCCGCGACGCCAGGCGAGCTGCACGCGGCCGTCGCCTTCCTCTTCGCAGAAGTCGATGCGGATGGGGTGTTCGCCAGCGGTGAGGGTGGTCGTGCCGCTGCTGACCAGGCGCTCCTCCTTGCCCGAGCTGTCCGTCAGCGTCTTGTCCCCGACCATCACCCGACCGTTGCTGCCAGCGACCAGGATCAGGGTGATGGCGCCATCGGTGGGCACGCGCAGCACGCCCGTCCAGCGCACGGCGTAGCGGCCCTTCGCCGGCGCGCCGGCGCCGGTCTCGTGGTCGACCAGGAGATCGATGCGGCGATGGTCAGCACGCAGGCTGCCATCGGCAGGCGCGAACTTCACCGCACCAGCACCGTCATTCTCGTTATCGTTCTCGTTATCGTTGCCGCCGGTGGGCTCGGGGACGATGAAGACCTCGGTCAGCAGCCCAGGGTCGAGCACGCGCGGTGCGGCGTCCCCAGCGCTGAGGCAGGCGGCGGAGAGTAGGGCCAGGATGATGGGAGCGCGCATGGGAATCTCCGTTGAGGGTTGCGTGATAACGGCGGTTGGGATCGCTGTGACAGCGCGAACAGGCCTGGATTCGTCGCCGAATCGCAGCGCACGTCACCAGGTGGCGAGGCCAATCCGCAAGCCAGTCAACCGTGACGCGAAATGCTGGGATGAGCGTGCCAGGGCACGACATCCGCAGTCGATGCTGGCGCAGGTCGCACGTCGTCCGCGCTGCTGACGCAACGGTTTCCGGTGCGTTGTTGCGCGGTGGTGCCGACCGGATGACTCGCTACCAGGCTTGACTACCGATGCAGCCAGACCTATATGCCCCCTGTGCGACTGGCGATCCTCCTGCTGGCATTGGCGGTATTCATGGCCGCGCCAGGTCCGCGTGGACTGGCCCTGTGCTTCTGTCCAACCGTCGGCTGCGACCCGGTGGTCACGACGGCGCCGGGTGGCGGCGCGCCATGCTGTTGCACTGGCCATGACGACCTGCCGCTGCGCCTGATCGGAGATGGCCGCGAGTGCGATGGTCAGGATACCGCGTTGTTCGCGGGCGAGGCCGCCGCGGTCGCAGGACCGGGCGCGCGACCGCTCAGCGTGACCGTCGCGCTGCCCACGACGATGTGGTCGGCGGTGGTCGCACCTGACGGTGGAGCGCGACGCCTGCGTCCAGCGCGAGCGCCACCGCCGCGTGACCTCCTGCGCGAACACCTGGCGAGCATCCGTCTGCTCATCTGATTCCGGCACGGCTCCAGTCACGCCGTGCCTGATCCGTTCCGGATCGGGCCTTCCTTCGTGGAACGCCATGTCCGCTGACGCCCCCGCGTCCACCTTGTGGTGGCGCTTCGCACCCTGCCACCTCGCCGTCCTGCTCTCAGTGCTCACCGGGCTCACCGGGCTGTCCGCCGGTGAAGCCGAGCCTCCGACTGCCGACGTCATGCCGACGATCGCCGTCGAGGAACTCGTCGCCCGCGCCCGTCGTCTGCATCCGCGCGCTGCACTGGGGCAGGCCGAACGCGCCATCGCCGCCGCCACGCAGCGTCGCGCCCATGCCTGGCGCGATCCCGAGGTCGAGGTCGAGGTCGGCCGGTCGGCTGCGCGCGCGGGCGGAGACGATCAGACCATCGCCTCGCTGACCCTGCGCCAACCGCTCGACCTGGGCGGTCGTGGCGCGCGCATCGCTGCCGCGGATCACGGCCTGGCCGCCGCCACCGCGGCCAGCGAGGCCGACTGGCTGGAAGTCGAGCATGCCGTTCGCGCCGCGGTGATGGAATGCTGGAAGCAGATGCATGCCCGCAGCCTCGCCAACCAGGGCGCCGCTTTGGGCCGTCAGGTGCTCGCCATCGCCGAGCGCCGGGTCGCCGCCGGCGAAGCGCCGCGTGCCGATCTGCTGCGCGCCCAGATCGACGGACTGCGCGCGGGCCAGATCGCGGCTGAGCGCGGGCGCGCCGTGGTCGCCGCGCTCGACCAGTTGCGCCTGCTCTGCGGTGACCAGCCGGGCTGGCCGGGCGCTCCGGTCGCCGCCGGACTGCCCGCCCTCGCCCAGGCCGAGACCGCCGGGGCCGCGCATCCGCGCCTGCGCGCCGCTGCCGCCGACCTCGCCCAGGCGACGGCGACGCTGACCCGCGAACGCGCCGCGCGCTGGCCCGAGATCTCGCTGGGCGGCTTCGCTGCCCGGGAGGCGGATGCCGATGAGTACGGCGTCGTCGTCGGCGTTGCCGTGCCGCTCTGGGATGGCAACCGCTCCGCGGTCGACGCCGCGATCGCCGGTGTGCGCCGTGCGGAAGCGGTACTGGCCGTCGCCCGGCTCGACCAGCGTCGCGCCATCACCGCTGCTTGGCATGCCGCCACCCAGGCGGGCGAACGCGCGGCCGGAACCCAGGCCGTGCTGGTGCCCGCGCGGGCGGTGCTGGCGCTGGCGCAGCGCGGCTACGAAGGCGGCGAGTCCCCCTTCACCGATCTGCTTGAGGCACGGCGCACCCTCCAGCAGGTCGAGGACGAGGCCCTGTCAGCCACCGCTGAACGCCACCTCGCCCATCTCGCGCTCCAGCACGCCATCGGATCGTTCATCCCACTCGCCGGAGCTCCGCCATGAACCCCCTGCTCCTCCTCGCCTTCGCTGCGTTGCCCATGGTCGCCGCCGGCGAGGACCATGCGAAGCCCGACCACGCCAAGGACATCCCCACCGCCGTCATCCCCCAGGCGGCGGCCACGGCCAACGGCCTCACCGTGGCGCCGGTCGCCAGTCGCGCGGTGGCACGTCCGGTCACCGCGCCGGCGCGGGTGGTGTTCGACCCTGACGCCCAGGCCCATATCGGCAGCGTGGTCGCCGGCCGGGTCGCCAAGGTGCATGTGCGCGTCGGCGACGTGGTCAAAGCCGGTGACGCGCTGATCGACGTCGACAGTCCTGAACTCGGCCGCGTGCAGAGCGAATTCGTCCAGCGCCAGGCCGCGTTGACCGTGGCCAAGGCCAACCTGACCATCGCCGAGCAGGCGTGGACGCGGGCGCAGGCCCTGGTCGGTGAGCAGGTCATCGCCATTGCCGAGGCGCAGCGTCGCGAAGGCGAGTTCAAGCGCGGGCAGACCGGCGTGATGGCCGCCGAGGCCGATGTCCAGGCCGCCGCCAATGCCCTGCACGTGCTGGGCATCGACGCCGCTGCGCGCGGCGTCCTGGCGACCACCGGAACGGTGCTGCCACGCTTGACCATCCGGTCGCCCATCGCCGGGACGGTCATCCGTCGCGAGGTCACCATCGGCGAGGCGGTCAACGCCGAACGCGATGCGCTGCTGGTGATCGCCGACACGAGCAATCTGTGGGTCCTGGTCGACATTCCCGAGGCGCTGGCCGGCGCCATCCGCGCCGGTGACCGCGCACGCATCACCGCGCCCGGACTGGTCGGCGGGCCTCTGGACGCGGTCGTCTCCCAGGTCGCCACCACGGTCGATCCGGCAACGCGCTCGGTGCAGGTCCGGGTGGTGGTGCCGGGTGGTTCGGGCCTGCGTGCCGGTGCTTTCGCCGAGGTCACCATCACCCCGGTCGCCAGCGGCAAGAGCGCGGTGGTGATCCCGCGCTCGGCGCTGTTCACCTGGCAGAGCATGCCCGCGGTGTTCGTACCCGGCCCGATCGCCGATACCTATCAGGTGCGCACGGTCACGGTGGGGGAGCCGATCGGCGACGAGGTGCCGGTGCTGTCCGGACTGAAGGACGGCGAACGCGCGGTGATCGCCGGCGGCTTCCTGATCAAGGCCGAGCTGGGCAAGAGCGGCGCGAAGGGATGCTGCGATGGGCATTGAGAGGCTGGACAGGAATCGTCCGACGTGCGCAGCCGGCCGCGACCCAGCCTCGGGGGGGGCGGGGGTGCGCCCCCGCGCGTCCGACCCTGCGACGCGCGTTGAGCGTCAGCAACCTGGCGCGATCCCGCCGGGCGTGCCGGTTGCCCGGCACGGTCGCCGTCTTCGGCGACTTGCGAGAGCGGTCCCCCCGACGGTCGTCCAACCGTGCACGATGGCCGACCGCGATTCCTGCCCGGCATCTGGAACATCGCCCCGTCTGTCCGTGATCGCGGATAGGCAATGCTGAACGCCATCCTCGCCTGTTCGATCCGCAACCGCGTGCTGGTGGTGGGAATCGCGCTGGCGGTCGCCGCTGGTGGCGGCTTCGCGCTGCGCGGACTGCCCATCGATGCGGTGCCGGACATCACCAACAACCAGGTGCAGATCAACACCAGTGTGTCCGGGCTGACGCCGATCGACGTCGAACGCCAGGTGACTTTTCCGATCGAGACGGCGATGGCCGGCATCCGCGGCCTGGAATACACGCGCTCGCTGTCACGCAGCGGCTTCTCGCAGGTCACCGTGGTCTTCGCCGAAGGCGTCGACAGCTATTTCGCACGCCAGCAGGTGGCCGAACGCCTGGTCGACGCCCGCGAGGCGCTGCCCGCCGGCGTCGAGCCGCGCATGGGACCGCTCTCGACCGGACTGGGCGAGGTCTACATGTACGCCGTCGACTTCACCCATCGCGGCGGCGTCGGCGCGGTCATCGCGCCCGACGACGAAGCGGGCTGGAAGTCCGATGGCAGCTACCTGACCCCGGAAGGCGAGTCGCTGCGCAGCGCCGCCGAGCGCATCACCTGGCTGCGCACCGTGCACGACTGGCAGGTCAAGCCGCAACTGCGCACCGTGCCCGGCGTCGCCGGTGTCGACGTGCTCGGCGGCTACACCAAGCAGTACGTGGTCGAACCCGATCCCGCCCGCCTGGCCACCTACGGCCTCAGCGCCGCCGACGTGCGCGCAGCGATCGAACGCAACAACCAGTCGGTCGGATCGCTGCCGGTGGAGATCAACGGCGAAGGCCACGTGGTGCGTTCGGACGGCCGCGTGCAGGGCGTCGACGACCTCGCTGCCATCGTCCTCGCCAGCCACGCCGGCACGCCGGTGCGCTTGCGCGATGTCGCCACCGTCGGCATCGGCCGCGAGGTGCGCACCGGCGCCGCCACGCTTGGCGGCGATGAGACGGTGGTCGGCACCGCACTGATGCTGATCGGCGGCAACAGCCGCACCGTGGCGCGCGATGTGCACCAGCGCGTGCAGGCGATTGCGACCGCGCTGCCTGCCGACGTCACCATGCGCACGGTCTACGACCGTTCCAGCTTGGTCGACGCGACCATCCGGACCGTCCGGCTGAACCTGATCGAGGGCGCCGCCCTGGTCATCGCCGTGCTCTTCCTGCTGCTCGGCAATCTGCGCGGTGCGCTGATCGCGGCCGCGGTCATCCCGCTGTCGATGCTCTACGCCGCCATCGGCATGCGCTGGCTGCACATCAGCGGCAACCTGATGAGCCTGGGCGCACTCGACTTCGGCATCATCGTCGACACCGCGGTGATCATCGTCGAGAACGGCCTGCGCCGACTCGGCCAGCGCCAGCGCGAATTCGGCCGCCTGCTCACCCTGCCCGAGCGCCTGCGCGAGGTCTACCGCGCCAGCGTCGAGATGCGCCAGGCCACCCTGTTCGGCGAGGCGATCATCGTCGTCGTCTACATCCCGGTGCTGACCCTGTCCGGCATCGAGGGCAAGATGTTCCAGCCCATGGCGCTGACCGTCATCCTCGCCCTGGCCGGCGCCTTCGTCCTCTCGCTCAGCTTCGTGCCGGCGATGCTCGCTCTGCTCGTGCGCGGCCGCGTCGCCGAGCACGACAACCGGCTGATGTCGCTGGCGCGCTCCGCCTACGCGCCGGTCCTGGCCTGGGCCCTGCGCGCCCGCTGGCTGGTGGTCGGCGCCGCCACCGCCGCCTTCGCCGGCAGCCTGTGGCTGGGCAGCCGGCTCGGTCAGGAGTTCATCCCCAAGCTCGATGAGGGCGACCTGGCGGTGCAGTCGGTGCGCATCGCCTCGACCGGCATGGAGCAGTCCACCGCCATGCAGCGCCAGGTCGAACGTGCCGTGCTCGCCCTGCCCGAGGTGGCATGGATGTTCTCCAAGACCGGCACCGCCGAGGCCGCCTTCGACCCCATGCCACCCAATGTGTCCGACGCCTTCATCATGCTGAAGCCGCGTTCCGAGTGGCCGAACCCCGGCCTGGGCAAGCCGGCGCTGCGCGCCAAGGTCGAGGACGCCATCAACCGCATCCCCGGGCAGCGCTACATCTTCACCCAGCCCATCGAACTGCGTTTCAACGAGCTGATCTCGGGCGTGCGCGGCGATCTCGCGGTCAAGATCTTCGGCGACAACTTCGCGGGCCTGCTGTTCACCGCCGGCAGCGTCGCCGATGTGCTCAAGACCGTGCCCGGAGCCAGCGAGGTCAGCGTCGAGCAGGTCGAAGGGCTGCCGGCGCTGGTCATCGACATCGACCGCGCCGCCTGCGCCCGCCTCGGCCTCAACGTCGCCGACATCCAGGACGTCGTCGCCGCCGCCCTTGGCGGTGCGGATGCGGGCCAGGTCTTCGAAGGCGACCGCCGCTTCGCCATCGTCGTCCGGCTGCCCGACGCCACCCGCCGTGATGTCGCCGCGCTGCGTCGCCTGCCCATCGCGCTGCCCGTTCACGACGACGCCGACCATCGCGACGCCGGCATGGCCAAGGCCGCCGGCGGTCGCCGTCATGTGCCGCTGTCGACGGTCGCCAGCATCGAGATCAGCGAAGGTCTCAACCAGGTCAGCCGCGAGAACGGCAAGCGCCGCATCGTCGTGCAGGCCAACGTGCGCGGCCGCGATCTCGGCTCGTTCGTCGATGAGGCCAAGCGCGTGGTCGCCGCCAAGATCACCCTGCCCGCCGGCGCCTGGATCGGCTGGGGCGGGCAGTACGAGAACCTGGTCGCGGCCAAGCAGCGGTTGTCGCTGGTGGTGCCGGCCTGCCTGCTGCTCATCGGCGGCCTGCTCTACGCCACCTTCTCGTCGCTGCGCTACGCGGCTCTGGTCTTCACCGGCGTGCCGCTGGCCCTGTCCGGCGGCATCGTCGCGCTATGGCTGCGCAGCATGCCCTTCTCGATCAGTGCTGCGGTCGGCTTCATCGCCCTCTCCGGCGTCGACGTGCTCAACGGCCTGGTGCTGGTGTCCTGCATCAACCAGTTGCGTGCCGCCGGAACCGCGCTCGATGCCGCTGTCGTCGACGGCTGCCTGCAACGGCTGCGACCGGTGCTGATGACTGCACTGGTGGCCAGTCTCGGCTTCGTACCCATGGCGTTGGCCGGCGGTCAGGGTGCCGAGGTGCAGAAGCCCCTGGCCACGGTGGTGATCGGCGGAATCGTCTCGTCGACGCTGCTCACGCTGATCGTGCTGCCGGCGCTCTACCGCCTGTGCCATCGCCGAAACGCGGCGTGGCCACCTGCGGCCGACGCCGACGTCGATCTCTCATGACCCGTTCACCCGCGACACGCATCGTGTCCGCGAACCCAGAAGGAAACCACATGTCCATCCGCTACGTCCTCCCCCTCCTCCTCGCCGCCATCGGCCTCGTCGCTGGCGAAGGCCCCGCTCCGACGCCGGCGCCCGCTCCCGCCACTGCGCCAGCCGCCACTCCGCCAGCCGATGGCGTGAAGCCCTTCCCGCTGCCGTTCTGCGTCACCTGCGGCGACAAGTTCGGCGCCGACGAGACGCCGGTGGTCAAGGTGCACAAGAACCGCGAAGTGAAGATGTGCGCAGGCTGCGTGAAACTGTTCACCGCCGATCCCGACGGCTACCTCAAGATGGTCGACCAGTCGGTGAAGACCGGGAAGCCGGTCAAAGACGGCCACTGAGAGGCTGGCGGTAACCGTTCGACGCGCGCAGGAGGCTGAGGTCCAGCCTCAAGGGGGTGCGGGGGTGCGCCCCCGCGCGTGCGACCGCGCCGCGCGCGTTGAGCGTCAGCAACCCGGCGCGATCGCGCCGGTCGTGCCGGTTCCTCCGGCACGGTCGCCGTCGTCGGCGACTTGCGAGAGCGGTCACCGGGACGGTCGTCCAACCGTGCCGGCCTGTACCGTCGAAATCTCATCACCTGATTCGCCCATGATCTGCTGCAACGGCGATTCGATGGCCGTCGGTGAAGTCCGGCGGTAGACATCCGGCGATGGTGGCTGCGAACGGGCTGCTGCCGACGCAGCCGTGCGGCGGTCGACACCGGCGATGGCGTCAGCCGTCGCCGGTGTCGTTGCCGTTGGTGGGCAGCGCATGCCGGAAGTGGCCATGACTCGGCACTGGTCAGTCTGAGCGCATATCTGCCACCCATCGATCACCCTGGTCACGGTGAGCGATAGCCGGCAACGGCAGTGCGCAATGTCGGTATGATGACGATATCATAAGACTATTCCGCTCGACTGACCCGGGAGGACACGATGCCGCACCAGACCCGCCTACGCACCGTTGTCCTGACCTTCCTGACGCTGGCGGTCTGGTCCGCCGACCCCAAGCCGTCCGGGGCATCGATCCAGGAGGTCTGGGGTTTCGAACCGCATTTCGTCAACCCGCCCGGAGGCATGGCCGACCTCAAGCTGGACTTCGGCGCCAAAGGCGACGGCGTCAGCGATGACACGGCGGCCGTCCTCAAGGCGTTCGGCGGCGACTCCCCGCGCGACATCTACATCCCCGCCGGCATCTACTTGGTGAACCAGGCGATCGTCTATGGCATCAACGCCAGCAAGAAGAAGAAGGTCTGCGTCATCGGCGAGGCGCGCTCACGCACGGTGATCAGGCTCGCCGACCACAGCGCCGGCTTCGGCGATCCTGCCAAGCCGAAGGATTTCATCCGCACCCTGCATCCCAAGCAGCAGGGCGAGCAGAACATGCAGCAGTACCTCCAGCACCTCACCATCGAGATCGGTCGCGGCAATTCCGGTGCGGTGGCGCTGAACTACCACAGCAACAACACCGGCGCGGTGACCGACGTCAGCATCCGCGCCAGCGATCCGATCGGTTCACGCGGCGCCATCGGCCTAGCCTGCAAGGAATGGGAAGTCGGCCCGGCACTGGTGCGCTACCTCAGCGTCGAGGGCTTCGCCACCGGCATCAGCCTGACCCGCATCGGCAACCGCGTCACCCTCGAACACCTCCGCGTCACTGACTGCGCAACCGCGGTGCAGACGACCACCGTCGCCATCCGCGACCTGGTGACCGAACGCTGCTCGGCCGGAGTGGTGTGCTCGGGAACGGTGGTCTTGCTCGACGCCGTGCTGCGCGGCAGCGGTCCCGCGGCCGTACAGATGAAGCCCGCCAAGGGCGGCAACGGGCTGGTGATTCGCAACCTGGTCACCAGCGGATTCGCCGAGGCGATCACCGGCGATGGCACCGCCGTGACCGGGCCGGTGGTGGCGGAGCACGTCTCGGGCGCGCCAGCAGCGAACTGGGATCCGGCCGCCGGCATGCGCGGCACGCTCAACCTGGCGGTGGTGGAGAGTCCCGAGATCCCCTACCCGCAGACCGCCGCGGAGTGGGCGGTGATGCCTGCGAAGGGCGACATCGCCGAGGCCATGCAGCAGGCCATCGACGCCGGGACGTCGACCATCTTCCTCCACGGTTACGAGCAGTCGCTCAGCCGGACGGTGATCCTGCGCAACCGCGTCCAGCGCATCCAGGGCCTCGGCAACACCTACCTCAACGCCAAGCTCGGATCGACGCCGGTGCTGCGTCTGGCCGACGGCGCCGCGCCGGTCGTGATCATCGATCTGGTCTACGGCAACTACGGCAACGACATGCTCATCGAACAGGCGTCGAAGCGCACGCTGGTGATCCGCCACGGTGGCGGCGGCTACCGCACCGCGCCCGAAGGCCGCGGCGGCACGGTGTTCATCGAGAACCTGGTCGGCCAGCCGTTCGTCTTCACCGGCGTCAATGCCTGGGTCCGCGATCTCAATACCGAGGCCGGCGGCCCCAACGCGATCAACATCACCAACGACGGCAGCCGGCTGTGGCTGCTCGGACACAAGACCGAGGATTTCACCACCAAGGTGCGCACGCTGAATGGCGGCTTCACCGAGGTGCTCGGCGGGACCTACCGGCAGAACTGGGACGCCGCTGATTTCGCCCGCACCGGCATGGACGCGAAGAACCCCATGCCGCTGTTCGAGGTGATCGACGCGCACGCCAGCTTCACCTTCAACGCCTGGGGACCCGGCATCCCCTACCGCACGCTGCTGCGCGAGACACGTGGCGGCGAGACGCGCAATCTCCCCAACACGGCGGCGGGAACGCTGGTGGTGGGCTACCGCGCGCGGCCGTGAGCTCTCACCCCACCGCCACCGCCGCCCGCGCATTGGGAGCCACTTTGCCCAGCAGCACCAGCTCCGCGATCTGCACCGCGTTCAAGGCCGCGCCCTTGAGCAACTGGTCGCCGACCACCCAGACGTCGAGGGTGTTGGCCTGGCTGTGGTCCTTACGCAGGCGGCCGACGTAGACGTCGTCCTGCCCAGCGACGTCGCTGGGCATCGGCCAGCGGTTTTTCGCACGGTCCTCCAGGACGGTGACGCCGGGCGCAGCGCGCAGCAGGTCGTAGGCGCGCGCCACCGTCATCTCGGCGGTGAACTCGATATTGAGCGCCTCGGCGTGGGTGCGCAGCACCGGCACGCGCACGCAAGTGCCGGTGATGCGCAGGCTGGGATCGCTCATGATCTTGATCGACTCGCGCGACAATTTCAGTTCCTCCTCGCAGTAGCCGTTCTCGGTCATCGGCGAGTTGTGCGGGAAGAGGTTGAACGCGTAGGGATGCGGCAGCACCGACGGGGTGAACGGCTTGCCGTCGAGGTGCGCCCGGGTGCCCTCCTGAAGTTCGACCATGGCGGCGTGGCCGGCGCCCGAGGCGGCCTGGTAGGTGGCGGCGACCACCCGGCGGATGGGCACGGCGCGGTGCAGCGGTGCCAGGGCGCAGAGCGCGATGATGGTGGTGCAGTTGGGGTTGGCGATGATGCCGTGGTGCGCCTTGGCGGCATCGGGATTGACCTCGGGCACCACCAGCGGCACCTGGGGATCCATGCGGAAGGCCGACGAGTTGTCGACCATCAGGGCGCCGGCCTTGACCGCGCTCTGGGCGTAATCGCGCGAGACCTTGGCGCCGGCGCTGAACAGCGCGAGCTGACAGCCGGCAAAGCTGTCGTGGGTCAGTTCACGCACGGTGTGCGGCTTACCGCGGAAATCGAGGGCGCTGCCCGCACTGCGCTTGGACGCGAGCAGGACCAGCTCGCTGACCGGGAAGGAGCGCCGTTCAAGCACCGTGAGGAACTCGACTCCGACCGCTCCGGTGGCTCCGACGATGGCGACGCGCATGGCTGCTCCGGCGGCTCCAGGCCGCGCAAGGGGCGCGTATGGTTGGGCGCTGCCTGGACTCGGCAAGACCCCAGATGCCTCTGGTGCGGCGCCGTGGAAGCCGGCCAGGACCACCGCGGATCCCCGCCGGGCTCTGGCCGCAAGGACGATCGCAAGGTACTCTGACTCGGCAACTTCCGTCCATGGACCATCCCGTCACCACGACTGCCAAGCCCGTGCCCGCGGCGGAATCCGTCGCCGCGCCCGAATTGCCGTACGACCCCGAGCAGGCGACGCTGCGCCGCGAGAACGCCCGCCTGCGCGCCGAGATCGACCAGTTGGCGCGCTACATCGACGAAATCGCCGATGAGCGCACGCTGAAAGATGATTCGCCAGCCACGGCGCGGGCGAAGGCCGATGCTGCCGATGATTCGCCGACCGAGAGCACCGCGCGCCACGACACCCGCACCGAACGCATCCGCCGCATCCAGGATCAGAAGCTGACCATCTTCGGTCCCTATCGCATCGAGCGGCAGGTCGGACGCGGCGGCATGGGCGTGGTCTACGAGGCGATCGACACCCGCGACCAGCGCCGGGTGGCGATCAAGCTCATCCATGCCGGCGCCAACGCCTCGGAACTGGAACAGCGGCGTTTCGCCATCGAGGCCAAGGCGATCTCGCGCCTGCACCATCCCAACATCGTTCCCGTGCATGAGGTCGGCCGCTACGGCGACCTCGACTACCTGGCCATGGAATACATCGCCGGACGCACGCTCGATACCTGGCGCCATGAGACGCACCCGACCTGGACCGACCTCGCCGGGGTCATGGCCAAGGTGGCGTCAGCGGTGCACTACGCTCATCAGGTCGGCGTCATCCACCGCGATCTCAAGCCGAGCAACGTGGTGGTCGACGGTCGCAGCGAACCGGTGGTGATGGACTTCGGCCTCGCACGCGACGTCGCCGCCGGACCGGGCCCGACCATCTCCAACAGCGCCATCGGCTCGCCCCCCTACCTGTCGCCCGAGCAGGCCCAGGGCCAAGGCGAGCAGGTCGGACCGGCTTCCGACGTGTGGGCCTTGGGAGCGGTGCTCTACGAACTGCTCACCGGCCAGCCGCCATTCGTGCGCGACACCGTCTACCAGACCCTGGAGGCGATCGTCGTCGATGAACCGGTACCGCCGCGCGAGCGCGATGCGCGCGTGCCGGCGCAACTACAGGCCATCGTCATGCACTGCCTGGAGAAGGCGCCGCAGGCGCGCTACGCCAGCGCCCACGCCCTGGCCGAGGATCTGCGCCGCTTCCAGCAGGGCGAACGCGTGCTGGCGCGGGTGAAATCGCCGTGGGACGCCGGGCTGCGCCGCCTGCGCCAGCTTCCGCTGATGGCGCTGGCGGTGGTGGCGGCAGCCCTGACGGCGGCGGTGCTGGCCACCGGACTGGCGCTCGATCGCCGGCAGGCCGGTGGCGACTGGCAGCCGGTGTTCGTGCGCGACTTCACCCGGCCCGGTGCCGGGCTCGATGGGTTGATCGCGCTCGACCGCCGCCTGCGTCCGGCCTTCTTGCAGCCGACGGTCGCCGCCGATGGTCTGGGCTGGCCGGACCACACTCGCCATGGCGGCTGGCTGTGGCTGGACGATGCCGGCACCGGCGATGTGCGCGTCGAAGCCGAGATGGCAATCGGCGAACATTCCGATTCCGTCGAACTGACCCTCAACGCCCATCGCCAGGACGCTGACGCCTGGCGACTGCCGGCCGGATACAGCGCCAAGCTGGTCATCCGCGATGATGCGGTGTGCGCGGTCATGCGTGCCGAACACAGCCAGCTCATGGACATGAGCTACGCCACTGGTCCCGAGGTGGCCACCAACCGCATCGTCACCCTGGTGTTCTCCCGGGTCGGAGAACATGTGCGCCTGGAGATCGACGGTCGTGAGCAGCTCGACCTGATCGACCTGCTGCCGCTGAACGGGTCGCAGCATCGCGGGGTCGGCATGCGCTTCTTCCAGAGCACCACCCGCCTGCGCAGCCTGCGCGTGTGGCGTCTCGGACTGCCCCGCCAGGCCAGTCCGCTCATCGCCGGCGAGGCGCTTCAGCGCGAGGGCCAGCTCGCCGCCGCCCTCGACACCTTCCTGACCATCGCCCGTGATCACGCCGGCGACCCCCTCGCCGAGGCCGCCCTGGTGCGTGCCTACCTGGTGGCGCGCAAAATGCCGGCGCTGGGCGGCACCCGCCTCGACGCCATCCGCCGCGACCTGCTCACCAGGCATCCCACGTCGCCTTACCGCGAGCAATTGCTCGAAGCCGACGCCATCGCCGCCTGGGAGAACGGCCGCACCGCCGAGGCGGTCGCCCTGCTGCCGCAACTGACCGCGATCAATCCCCGCAACCGTCTGGCCCTGCGCCTGCATCCCACCCGAAGGCAACCCCTGCTGCCGGCGGTGGCCCGTGATCTGCTGATCGCCATCGCCCGCCTCGACGGCGTCAGCCACCTCGACCTCAGCTCACTCGACCTCGACGACCTCACCCCCCTGGCCGGCCTGCGCCTGCGCCAACTGTCGATCAGCCGCAATCGCATCAGCGACCTGCGACCCCTGGTCGGCATGCCGCTGCTCACGCTGGAAATCGCCAGCAACCGCATCACCGACCTGCGTCCGCTCGCCGGCATGCGCCTGCGCCGGCTGTCATGCAGCGGCAATCCGGTCAGCGACCTCTCCCCGCTCACCGGAATGCCGTTGGATCAGATCGCCTGTTCCGACACCGAGGTGGCATCGTTGGAACCGCTGCGCTCGGCGCCGCTCACCGCGGCGCAGCTGTCGGACACCCGCGTCCGCGATCTCGCACCCATCCTCCAGCCCCGCCTGCGCACGCTCGACTGCTCCGGACTGGTGCTCAGCGATCTCTCCGGATTCGCCCGCTGCCGCGACCTCGATGATCTGACCTGCATCGACTGCGGCCTGACCGATCTGGCGGCTTTCGCCCACCTGCGCTTGAGCCGTCTCTCCTGCGCCGGCAACGCCATCAGCAATCTGGCCCCGCTCGCCGGCATGCCGGTGGGCGAACTGGACTGCTCTCGCAACCGCATCACCAGTCTCGAAGCGCTCGCTGGCACGCCGCTGCGCCAGTTGGATGCCAACGACAACCTCATCAGCACCCTGGCGCCGCTGGACGGCACCACGATCGGGACGCTGACCGTCGCCCGCAACCGCCTCACCGACCTGTACGGCCTGCAACGCCTGCGTCTGGAGCATCTCGACTGCTCGAGCAACCAGATCCGCGACCTGGGTGCGCTCAGCAGCGCCAAAGTCGCCTGGCTCGAATGCTCGGCCAATCCGATCGAATCGCTCATCCCCCTGGGCGGATGCGGGGTGGAGACGCTCGACTGCAGCGCCACCGCCATCACCACGCTGGCGCCATTCGACCGCACTCCGCCAGTCCATTTTCTCTTCGAGAGCGCCAGCCTGGGCGACCTCGAACTCGCGCGCGTGCGCATGGCCTGGCAGTACAGCACGCCGGGACATGCCGACCAGGCCGGCGTCCTGCTCGCCCTGCGCCGCAATGACCACACCGCCCTGCGCGCCGCCGCCCAGCCGGGCGAAGGCCGACGCTGGCTGCTCATCCCCCTGCCGCTGAAATATGCCGACGCCCAGGCGCGCGCCCGCGTCCTCGGTGGCCGGCTTGCCGAGCCCGACAGCGACGGCGCCAACGAACGGCTGTTCTCCCTGGTCGACCGCACCTGGACCACTGCCTGGATCGGTGTCTCCACTGCCGCTGGCACCCTGCGCCGCGCCAGCGGCGAGGCGCTCGTATGGACCAACCTGGGTTGGGCGCAGCGCAACGCGATCGGCACCACGCCGCTCGTCGTCAACAGTGGCTCACGGACGTGGCAGCGCCGCGCTTCCGATCAACGCCACCCCTGGGTGATGACGTGGGATGAGTGACCCTGAACGCGGCATTTGGGCCACGCTGCGGCGTTGGCTCCCTCGGTCGTTCCACCAGGAATCTCCCTCTGTCGCCGCCTTGCATCGTGGCCCAACTGCCGCGTTCAGGGTGCGGGTCGGCGCGGCATTT
>Ga0163144_10002120_pt1 | contig 46326 bp, 37 predicted proteins | sample OliLak19BULKMAT1_FD_123175 | JGI IMG/M metagenome (GOLD analysis project Ga0163144, IMG submission 123175) | Freshwater microbial mat bacterial communities from Lake Vanda, McMurdo Dry Valleys, Antarctica - Oligotrophic Lake LV.19.BULKMAT1 | ecosystem: Environmental > Aquatic > Freshwater >... | reverse complement strand
CGCGCGCCGGCCTCGTCGATGACGTCGATCGCCTTATCGGGCAAGCACCGACCGGTGATATAGCGGTCGGAAAGCTCGACCGCCGACTCCAGCGCGTCGTCCTTGATCTGCACGCGATGATGAGCCTCGTAGCGATCGCGTAGACCCTTGAGGATCTCGACCGCTTCGAGCTTGCTGGGCGGATTGACGATGATCTGCTGGAAACGACGTTCCAAAGCGCCGTCCTTTTCGATGTACTTGCGGTACTCGTCGAGCGTCGTGGCGCCGATGCACTGGATCTCGCCGCGCGCTAAAGCGGGCTTGAGCACGTTGGAGGCGTCGATCGCTCCTTCCGCGCCGCCGGCGCCGACGAGAGTGTGCAACTCGTCGATGAAAAGAATGGTGTTCTTGGCCCGGCGGACCTCGTTCATCACGGCCTTGATGCGTTCCTCGAACTGGCCGCGATATTTGGTGCCGGCGACCATCATGGCGAGATCGAGAACGACGATCCGCTTGTCCCGCAAAAGCTCGGGGACGTTGGAATCGACGATCATCTGGGCGAGACCTTCGACGATGGCGGTTTTGCCGACGCCGGCTTCGCCCAACAGAACGGGGTTGTTCTTCGTGCGGCGCGACAACACCTGGATGACGCGTTCGATCTCGTTTTGACGACCGATGACGGGATCGAGCTTGGCCTGGCGGGCCAACTCGGTCAGATCGCGGCCAAAGCTGTCCAGAGCGGGAGTTTTCGACTTGCCCTTGCCGGAGGCCCGCTCGCCGCCTCCCGAACTGCCGCCGCCTCCGCCCCCTCCGCCGGTGTTTTCTTCGGACATATTATGCCCCAACAGGTTGAGAACTTCCTCGCGGACGTCTTCCAGCTTCAGTCCCAGATTCATGAGAACCTGGGCCGCGACCCCTTCCTGCTCGCGAAGCAATCCCAGCAGGAGGTGTTCGGTGCCCACATAGTTGTGGTTTAAGTTGCGGGCCTCCTCGATGGAGTATTCGATGACTTTTTTGGCCCGCGGCGTTTGGGGCAGTTTCCCCATCGTGACCATGTCGGGGCCGGCTTGTACCAGCTTTTCCACTTCCATCCGGATCTTGCGCAGGTCGATGTCCAGATTCTTGAGGACATTCGCCGCGACGCCCGTGCCTTCCTTGACCAGGCCCAGAAGGATATGTTCGGTGCCAATGTACTCGTGGTTGAAGCGTTGGGCCTCCTGGTTGGCCAACTGCATCACCTTGCGAGCGCGGTCGGTAAATCGTTCGTACATTCCCCTGTGTTCTCCAGTTTGCCCGGTTCGAGGTTCGTCGCGAACCCTTCGCCAAGTGGAACCTATGTTAGTTCGATGCGCGAAACGGGGAAAGGATTGTTTGTCCGTCCCCATCCTGGAAACTCGGCCACCCGTCACCTCCTTGCCCGGATTGCCTTCGCCGCTTCCAAGTTCCCGGGTCGAAACAAACCAGGATGCGCTGCGAAAAGGATCGTCCCCTGGGGACTTCTCAGCCTGTATTTTACGAAGGGTCAAAAAACAAATCAAGCCAGGCAATTTGGAGCGGCAGCGAACGAGCCACTGTTCATCGTTTCCCGAAGCTCCTAGCCTGCCCAAGAATCCCCGGCAAGAAACGATTTGCTCTAAAACGTTCAAACGGGAAAAAGGCTTGCGGAGGCGTGCCAGGTTCGCCATCTGGCATTGAACGGCCGATACGCCAAAACTACAATCAACTCGATATCCGATCCAATTCCTCACGCCTGGACAGAGAAACCCGTTATGTCCGTCACGTTGGAACCGCCCGTCTCAAAAGATGCCGAAGTGCCTTCCGCCGAACAAACACTTGGACGGATGTTGAGATTGTCGTCCATGGACAAATTCCAAACATCGTCGACGACGTTGGCGCCGGACGTCAAAAAGGTTCTATTCGACATTCTGGCCGATGAACTGAAAGCCTGTCTCCCGTTCGTTGTGGGCCTTGCTCGGAGATCGCGCGATCAATGGCGGCGTCTGTGCGGTCACGGTTGGACGGGGCGGGTCCAAGAACTTCACGACGCGCGAGATACCTTTCTCAATACCATCGCGACGCGCATCGGCATCGTCGAACGTGCGTTGCGACTCGCCGAGTTTTTCACCGACTTGAGCGGGCAAACGCTGCCCGAGCACGCGGAGTTTGACCGTGTCAAAAATGAGCTTACGGCGTTCAAGGCAGAAACCTTCGATCCGTGGCAGTCAATCGAGGATTTGAAAGACATTCTTGCCGCCTCTTTCCCGCTGACTCGTCAGGAACTGGATGCCATTGGAAATGGGCACTACCCTCCGAACGATTGGTTCTTGGTTGACGAACCTAAGCCCTTTTAAGCGGGATCGCCGATGCCGCGCCTATTCCTTCAATTTCCATCCACCTTCCAAATGTCGAAATCCCGCAAATCGATGGAACGTCAAGAAATTCGCGTCGTGGTTGTTCCTTGCTCCGCCTAAACCGTCGTCGTAAGCCGTGCGGCAGGCGGCGATAATGTCGTCGCCTTCGATTAGCCAATCGACATACTGAAACCCGTGCTTCTTCACGTCGGGGTGATACAGCAAGACACACTTCACGGTCCAATCGACCAGATTCGGCGACGAGACCAGCGCGAGCGTGTTGCGAATGCCGCCCGGGTTGGGGGCTTTGTGCTTTTCGTGTAGAACAGTGGCGAGCGACCAGTATTTCTTGGTTTTTGGATCGAAGCGGATCGTGAATTTCTTCGCGCCGCCCGAGAAAGGAACGAAGTCCTTGTCCGGGTTGAACGACGCTGTCTTGCCGTCCGGGCTGATCCGCACAATCGCCGCCTTTTCGTGCGGCGATTTCGTTTGCACGCGCAGCATGTTGACGAGTGATCCGTCCGGCGCGACCAGGGCGTTGCCTTCCAACCAAGCGCCCATGTCCTTGTCGTTCCAGGAGCGGTCGCTGGGCAGGAAGTTGCTGGCCGTCCAGCTTGCCGCGTCGAGCAGGTCAGCGTCGACCGGCGCCGACATCATCCCCGAGCGATAGTTGATCCCCCACGCGATCGGCGGATTACGCCACTCGAACGCTCGCCAAAGTCGGCCCTTGTATTCCAGCACAGGCATTGGAGCGCAATGGTATTCTCCGTTGTCGCGCAAAAGCCCCGTCTTGCCATCCTGCGGCATCGTCCAGGTGGCGCCGCCGTCTGTCGAACGGCGTATCACCATGTCGCCATGATGCCGATCCGTTCCTAGCAGATAGAGCTTGCCCTTGTGAACAAACAGCGTGGACCAGAAAGCGCCCTGGATCTCGCCAACTTGTTTCCACGTCTTCCCACGATCGGCCGAACGAAAGACGACGCTGCGCGCGCTTTTGTGTTCGTTCGACTTCGGCCCAAAGAAGTCATGCGATGCCACGTAGTCCCCGCCGGGCAAGACCGCCAAGCTCGGCGAACCGATGTACAGTCCGGACTTGGCGGGCGAATGGTCGATCACGACGCCCGGAACCATATCCAGGCGTGCCTTCTCGCCGGAGTTCGCCGACGACAGGAACGATAGTCCCAGAAACGCCGACGCTGCAATATGTCGAAACATGTCGTATTCCTCGCAATCAACGTGATTCTATTCCCGGAAGCGAAGCGAGTAGACATCCGCGTCGCGCAACACAATCCGCATCCGCACGACGCGCCCGGCGAGCTTACCCAGGTCTCCACCCTTCCAGGAAACGGCGCCCGCGATGTCGTCGCCCCGCAATATCGTGCAATCTTCAAGGCCGAATCCCGGCAGCGGCGTCTCCTTCTCATCCCGCAATTCCACGCGTATTTCGCCGCCCTTTTCGGTGACGAAATTCAGCTCGAGGTTCTTGCCGGCAAATCGCAACGGGCGCGAATGAAATTCACCGCCTTTTCCCCGCGCTTGCAGTGAGACGAAGCCATCCGTGCGATAGATGAAACGGCGGACCCGCCCCGCCGGTCCCTTATAGTACGCTTCCGTCCCGAACACGCTCAGCCCCTTTTCCTTGGGTAGATCGAGAATGCCGGAGACCATGTAATTGCTGCGATTGCCGTCGCGATCCTTCGGCGCCGTCACCGGGATGACCGGATCGAGCCAACGCTTGAAATGCAGACCGTCGCGGCCCGTCATGAACTCCGGCTCGGTTTGCTGCGTGGCGGGCTTGAACCGTGTCGGGAAGCCGACGAGAAGGTGCGGCGCCCGCGCGTAGGGATGGATCGCGTTGGTGTAGAGGTGTTCGCGCTCCGTCTTGCCGAAATCGATGAAGACGGGATCGCTCCAGTTCACGAAATCCTTCGAGGTACTCGTCATGATGTCGCGCACGCCGCCGCGAAAACCCCGGTGATACTCACGATATTCTCCCTTGACCGCGTCCCAAAACGCGAGATTCTGCGAATCGAAGGCGCCCTTGGTGATGACGGGTTTCGCACGCATCAGCTTCCAGTGGATGCCGTCGCCGGATTCGAAGGCGAGCAACCCGCCCTTGCCGGTCGCCAGCGCCTTGTAGCGCGACGAAGCCGGGCAATCGGGACGGTCATCCTTGAACGGCGTGAAATTATGGCTGCCGGGGCCGTCCCAGACGATGTTGTTTTCTTTGGAACCGTTGAAGTCGACCAAACTGAGGTTGGGCCGCTCCCAATGAATGCCGTCCTTGCTTTCGGCGTAGCAAGCGACTTCGCGATGGGTGGGTTTCTTTGCCTTTTCATCGAAATGGGCGCCGCGATAATACATGCGATAGCGCTCGCCGTCTTGAAAAACGGTGAAATACGCGCTGGTGTTGCCTTCCCACGGCCGGTCGCACACGAAAACGACGTCGGCCGGCTTGGGGCGATGAAGCGCCAGACGCGCCGACCCCGCGAGACGTTCGGTCAGGAAATCGTCCACGAACAATTCCCGCTGCGAACCGATGTCGACGACGCCCGTGCCCTCCTTGTCGTCGGACACGAATGATTCCTGGTGTTCCGCGACGCAAAGCACGAACAGAAGTGCGAATTGAATCATCGAGATGCTCCCGGTGGGTTCGAGGGGTTGGTCACGCAAAGAATGCCCTTCGCTTGGCGCTCAGGCTCGGACGGGTGGACGGTTAGCGGCCATGAATGAAGCGGGCGACTGCTTCCGATCCGGGGACGTCGTCCAGTTCCAGGCGGAAGGTATCCACACTGCTGTTGCCCGCGTCCATCCAAATTGCCACTGTGTGGACGCCGCGTTGCAAATGCAACTGGATTTTCTCAGGGTCCCCCGTGCTCTTGCCGTCGATCCACATCTTGTAGGCCGCCGTCTTGGGAACTTTCAACGCGATCTCGCCTGGCACGACGACTTCCAGTTGCGTCCGATACACGGCCGGGGCGCGCATTCCCTTCTCTTTCGCGACTTCCAACGGCAAATCGCCGGAGACACGGCTGTACACGGGCGTCCAAACTAAGCCGTTTCCGTCATGGAGAATCTTGCCCAAGGCTTCGCTTTTGAGCGTCTTCCAAGCGGTCGGCGCGGTGTTTAGCTTTTCCCAGCGCCGCGCCGCGGCAACGTGCGTAACGCCAAACGGCCCCGGCTTACCCAGTTCGGCAAGAAAGCGAACCAAATCGGCTAGATCGCCGTCGCTGAGCGATTGATCGAGTCCATTTGGCATCAGCGATCCGCCGACTTTCTTCTCTTCGATGTCCTCCACCTTAATCGTAATCTCTTCGGGCCGGTTCGCTTCGCGCAGCACGAGTTCGCGCGGATTCTCGCGCACCAACACGCCCGTGAATAATTGTCCGTTTACCGTGAAGACCGTCACCGTGGTGAATCCCTCGCGAACGATCTTCGACGGCAAAACGACGGATTCGAGCAGATACTCCATGGGCGCACTGGTGCCGATGCCGGAGAGGTCGGGACCGACGTTGCCTCCCACGCCGCCGAGGGCGTGACACTGAAAGCATCCCAACTCAGGCCGGCGAAACACCGCTTCGCCGCGAAAGGGATCGCCTTTGGTGCGCGCCAGGTGCAAGATGTGTTTGGCTTCCTCGGGCGACAACTTGCGGGCGATGCCCTTGAATCCAGCGGCTGACTGCAACACGTCATTCAACTCCGGCGCCGCGGTGCCCAATCCCGCCAACACGCGCAATCCCAGTTTGGCGGTATCGCGCGACGGCGCTTTCGTTTTAAATGCCGCCGCAAGCGAACCCGGTCCGCCCGAACGCCCTAGAAAGGTCGTGAATAGCCGCTCGAAGCTCGCTTCGGGCGCCGGTGGCCCGCGCAAGAGATCCACCGCGAACGGCGTGGCTCGTGCCAGGTCGAGCGTCGCCAGGCCGATGACCGCATCGAGTCGATTCTCCACGGTATCCTTGCCGCCTGCCTGAGTAGCGAGAAACTCCACGCTCTTGGGCCCGCCCAAATCAACCAATGCGCCCACCGCCGCTGCACGCAACGATGCAGACTCTGATGTCGCGAATCGATTTGCAATCCCGCGCAGATGTTCCTGCTTCCACGCTCCTCCGAGTCGAAGGGCGCTCGCCGCCAATTCCTCATCGGTGCTGCCGAATAGTTTGTCCCACGGCATTGTCTTTGGCACGCTCTTTGGCTTCGAAGCCCGCGCCGCTTGCTCCAGTCCATTGAGAATACGCCGTTGCTCGTCGATGGACAGCGTCGTCTCGCCCGCCAATTCCCCGGCGATCAACTCCAAATCCTTTTCCCCTCCCAGCGTGGCCAACAGGCCCAGGACTTCGACACGATTCTCCTTGGCGATTTTTCCCGCGAGGAACAAATCCCGCAAAGCCGCGATCGCACCCGGCGCCTTGACGGCCTGTAACGCGAACGGCAAGTGTTTGGTGTTTTCCTTCAGGCTCAATCGTCCGCTTTGGAAATCGGGCAGCCAATAAGGTTTGAGCACGATGGCGGTTCGCCGCAGCGCGAAATCAAGAAGCGGGTCCATCGGTTGGTCGAGTACCCCCAACGCCGCATCCAGGGCAGTCGCCCACGGAATGTGGCCCGCCGTCATCACCGCTTCGAGCCGAACGCGTGGACTCGCATCTTTCGCCTGCATCGCCAACAGTCGCACTGGTTGGGCAAGTCGCTCGTGCCAACCGGCGAAAACACGCGTCGCCGCCGCGCGCACCTTGGCGTCCTCGTTACGGAGAAGTTGCTCCAGCAAGCGCGGCTCGACATGATCGATACTTTGATACGCCCACAACGCTTCCAACAAATGTTGCGACCGTTGGGGGTTTTTCGCATCGAGCTTGCTAATCCAAGCGGCGAGTTCCTTGGCCGCCGCCTTGCGATCACCCTCGGCCAGCACCCGTTTGGCGTGAAGCCGGGTCCACTGTTCCGGATCTTTCAAATGATCGAGCAGCTTGGGCAACGGCAAATCCGGCAGATTGGGATTGGCGACCAAAGGCCTATCCTTCCGCACGACACGCCAGATGCGGCCGCGTTCATGATCGCGGCGCGGATCGCGAAAGTCGATCTGATTGTGCTGAATGATTTGCTGATAAAGATCGGCGATATACACCGCGCCGTCCGGCCCCATTTTGATATCGATGGGTCGAAACTTGCGATGCTTCGACACCACGAGCGGCGGCATCAGCTTCGCGACGAAGGTTTGCCCGTCGTCTTCCATCCGATAACGATAGACCTTGTGCGAAAGAAAATCGCCCGTGAGAAGATTACCCTGCCAATCATCCGGGAAGTGCCGGCCGGAGACGACTTCGAGACCGCAATGGCGTTCGCCGCCGATCTGCGTCATCTTCAACTTGGGCACGGCTTCGTGGTCCGTTTCGCGATGCAGCGGCGAATCGGGCAACACACGATTCAGCGCCCCCGGCCAGGCGCTGGCGATAAACGACTGGCCCCAGGCATCGAAAGCATGTCCCCAGGTGTTGTTCGGCAAGATCGAGCGGTCGAACACCTCAAGCTTCAGGCGATCCGTTCGCAATTGCCAGATGCAGCCTCCGAACAGCTTACGCGGCCCATACGGCGTCTCGACCGTGCTGAGGATATAAACGCCCTGGTTGAAATAGAGGGCGCCGCCTGGTCCCCAGCGAAAGGTGTTGAGCGTGTGATGCGTATCGGAAGTGCCAAAGCCCGCGAAGACAACTTTGCGCTCGGTTGCTTTTCCTGTTTTCTTCGGATCGGAAAAGTGTAGGAGTGTCTCACCCTGCCCGACGTAAACGCCGCCGTCGCCCGGCATCATTCCGGTGGGCACGGTCAAGCCCTCGACGAAGACCGTAGACTTTTTTGCTTTGCCATTGGCATCGAAGTCTTCAAGGACGACGACATAATCCTTGGGTTTCTGCCCCGGCAGGATTTGGGGATAGCGCGGGGCACACAGTACCCACAGTCGGCCGCGGGTGTCGAAGTTGATCTGGATGGGATTGATGATCGTCGGCTCGGACGCGACGAGTTGGATCTCGAAACCTTCGGGCAACTGCGTCACCTTACGAAAATCCTCGGGATCGTCGCTGGATTCGACCGGCACGCCCTGGCCAACGGATCGCGAAGGAGCATGCCCCAGGCTCAAAACCGCCAACAAGGCCCAGGTCGTCCATTTTTCACATCGAAGAAACTTCATTGCTGCTTTCCCAATGGCAGGCGTCGCCGCTAAAAAGAAACACATCCGCGCAGCGCGAGGCGCGCACCCAGTCAACACGATACCGCGTGCGGCGGGCATAGGCCACAGTTTCACGTTAGCACGAAGCGCAAGCGAGTGAATTCACTCGCTTGCGCTTCGTGCTAACGCGGGTCGTTCCCACGGAGAAGGCAATGAAGTTTCAGGTTAGTCGACAAAGCCAGGGGGCAGTATCCAAAAATCCCCCGTGCGCCGGCGCGGAACGCGGCCCCGAATCCCCGGCTTGGCCTGGTGAATACGAGTGGCTGATCGAGGTGGATTCGCTCGACGCGCTGATGGCATTCGTCGAAAAGCATGACGGCGCCATCGGACTGTTCACGCCGGAGGAAGACGAGACGCATCCGACCCTGGAGATTTTTGACGACGAAGAAGAATAGCGAAAACGCAGCGAGCCGGCGAGAAATGTCTCGCCGGCCCGATGAGAAAGTTACGGCAAATTATGGACAGATGTTCACCTCTCAGCGGTTCCAGGAACCTCTGGCGCGTTCGGTCCAATCCGGTACCGACGGCGTGCGCCACGAGCAGCTATTGTCGTAAAGTCGAAATCCGATGCCACTGCCATCGGTCGCTTCCACTTCGATGTAGTCGCGGCAGCGATCGGTCTCGCGATACTCGCGTCGGTAGCCGCCGTTGGTTTCCACCCAGCGGTTGGCGCCCAAGTCGGCGAATCGACCGCCGGAATATAGCCAAGTGGTACGGCGTTCCGGCAACCAGGCGCCTTGGGCGCGGGGAACCCAACCGCCGGTGCTCGGCGTGTTCCAACTGCAGTTGCCGGCATAGAGTCGAAACTTGACATTGGAACCGTCGATGGCTTCCAGTTCGATCTTGGTGTTGGTGCGGCCGATTTCGCGATAGTTTTTGGTAAAGCCCGTGGTCGGGTTATGCTCGCACCAAATGCCGGGGGCGATCAGAGCGAAGCTGCCGCCGTCATATTGCCAAATGATCCGGTGCATGAACGCGGGCGGAGCGGGCTGAGCAGGCGGAGGAGGCGGGAGTGCGGGGCCGGGGAGCCGCGCGGCGTCGTCGATTCGGCCCACGTTGCCGCCGGCCTGGAGCACGTATTGGCCATTGTGTTGGACTTGCATGTTGCGAACACCGCCGGCTTCCCATGTGAAAGCGGCGAAAGGAGTACGGCTCACGACGGTAAACGTCCGGGCCGCGTTGGCGGGGATCGAAGTGAGAATGTAGGTACGTTCCGAATTCCCTTGTAGCCGAATACTCGCCGCCGTCGGCGTGAGATTGCGAATCGTGACACGGATGCCCGCGGTCAATCCGCCTCCCGTCGTGACGCCGCCCGCGTTGGCGTGGGTCGCGGCAAGCGCGGCGATCGCGATGCAAAGGAGACGAACGACGGCCGGCTTCCAGCGCTGCGTGATGGGAAACATGGCTTTCTCCGGAAGAAAAACGAATGATTCTGGGAGAAAACACGTCACAAGGCGAAACTTGCGCGCAATAAGGCGGGAAAAAATGGAGGGACGCAGTGCCGACAGCCCAGTTACTGCGTGCATGGCTCTTATTTCGCGCTAATAATGTCGGGGAAATAGGATGCGAAAAGTCGTGCCGACGTTCGGCTTCGACTCAAGTTCCACGCTTGCGTCCAAGAGCTCGCACAGGCGTTTGACGATGGAGAGGCCGACGCCCTCGCCCCGTTCCTGATGCACCGGTCGATTATCCTGAGAAGCAGGCGCGGACGGAACGGGTTGGGCGGCAGTGTCGCCCGGACGCTTCCGGGATGCATGTTCCTCGACCTGTCGTGATTCCAAGGTCGCTTCCTTCAACTCGGCGGCGAGCGGAGCGCCAGGGCCTGCATGATAGCCTGGTCCGGTGTCTTGCACGCAGAGCATCCACCGCTTCGGATCGTTTGTTCGGCTGTCGCCCCACTCGACCGTCACGCCGCCTTCATTCGTGTACTTCAAGGCGTTGAGAAGCACGTTCTGAACGATGCGCCGTATCTTGACGGCGTCGCCTTCGACGGGCAGCTTGGCGGGCCCGTCCATCTTCAAATACAATCCGCGCGCTTCCGCCAGGGGTTGTGCATTTGCCACCAGTTCCGTCAGTAATTCGGCGACATCGAAGGGTTTGACGTCGCGCGACTCACGTCCCGCTTGCAGCCGCGCCAGATCCATCACTTCGTCCAACATCGAATGCAGGGACGAAACGCTGGATTGCAGCAGGCGAAGCAACTCCTCACGCATCGGTTCCGGGATGACCTGTTGCGTTAGCCCCCAAGTCACGTTCTTGACCACGCCGACATTGCCGCGCAGATCATGCGCTGCCTGCCGAAAAAGTTCCGTGCGCCGCTGTTCCAACTTGCGTACTTCCTCCAACGTATTTTCCATGTCGCGGAAGTGTCCTTCGGCTTCCGCCTGTTGCAGTTGAAAGTAGCGCGTCGTGCTGTCGCAGACGCCTTGGCTGCACACCTCCGAAAGCGCCCGCCATGCCATCGGCATGACGCCCGGTTCCAGATCGGCATGGGCCAGGGAATAGTTTTCCAACTCGGCCGCCAAACAGAGGTGCAAGTGCCTCCATTCGCGCGCGACCTCGCGCAAGTGATAGCCCTGTTGCCAGCGCTGCAAGCCGTGGTTAGCCGCGTCTTCGTGGCGGCGATGTTGCGCATTCGTGCTTTCGGCGTTCGGCCAAGCACGCAAGCGCTTTTCCAGGGCATCCAAAAGTTGGGGGATATGATCATAAAACTGCGTGCGCGGCAGGGCGGAGGGCGCGGTCAAGTTTGGATCGCCGGCCACCGCGTCGCGCCACGTTTGCAAGATCGACTCCCTGCGCGATGTCAGGTGCGATGCGAGTGTTTCCAGTTGTTCGTCGGTCTTTTGCGTGCGGTCCATGGCAGGTTTCTTGAGTCTGATTCGTATTTTGGTTCTGGATTTCGGGGAACCGCATTTGTAATAGCGTGAACAAGGCGAACGCGAAAGCGGCGATGAATCGCCGCACTCCAAAAAAGGGATCTTATATCTCGACGTTTCCGGGGGCGGCGCCAATCTCCGCGGGCAGTCGGAAAACGCCGTCGCTGCCGCGGCCCAGGAAATTGTTGGAGACCATCAGTTGCCCGCATTTGCCCTGAACGGCAATGGCGGCTTGATACGTCTTGTCGCCGTCGCGGCCCTGGATGGTGCAGTCGGCGATGCGGACGAGACGGGAATTGGCAAGCGTGATGCCACGGATTCGGGCGTTGACGATCTGGCAACTCACGACATTGACGTTTTGGCACCCCGTGATCTCGACACTTGTGGTCACCGGTTGCGTCGCTTCGCGCGTGTGCTGGAGAATCAGGCCGGTGATGTTGACGTTGCGGCAATTGCGGAGAACGACCTGATCGGTGGAGGTTCCTTTGTATTCAGGGTTGTGATCGATGCTGTTGGCGCCGATGACGATGTGCTCGCTGTCCTCAATCCACAGGGCTTGTTCGTAGCCGCTATAGATGCTGTTGCCGGAAATCACGACGGCGCGGCAGGCGTGAAGGTCCAGAGCGCGAGTTTGGCTGCCGATTAGGTTGCCGGTAATCGAAAAGAGGCCGACGGCGTTGGGATGGTCCTTGGCGCCTAGAAAGCGCACGTTCGCGCCGCCTGGAGAACGGACGGCTTGGATGGTGTTGGAGGCGATGGTCCCTTCCCGCAACGTGCCGTCGCGGCAATCGAAGAGGACATCGGTCGAGGTGTCGGCTTTCAGGTCGTGGTTGTATTCGATGTCGTTGCCGGTGATCTGAATGTTGCGAATCTCGCTGCCGATGACCTTGATGCCTGCCTGCTTGTTATAGCTGATATGGCAGCCATGGATGATGGTCTGGTGCAGGTTGACGCGGTCGAGAAAGACGCCGATGCCGGTGTTGTGATAGATGTGGCAGCTGTCGAGGAGGACGTTGCGGTCGCGGCTGGCGAGATGGACGCCGTGCCGGCAACGGCGGATGACGACGCCGGTGAGCGTCGGTTGCATCGCCCCTTCGATGTAGATGCCGTCGGCCTGAGCGTGGCGGCCGACGATCTCGATGTTGCGCACCGTGGGGAAGCGCTCACGCTCCCAGATCGCATCGGTGAAATGCTCGGGATGAGCGCTGCGGCGGTGGGTGCCGACGAGGTGGAGCGCGGCGCCGGCGCCGGCCATAAGTATGCGGGCGGTGCCGCCGGAGCCGTCGATGCCGATCCGGCCGTGCAATTGCAAGGGAATGTGCAACGGCCGCGAGATGAGGTAATCGCCGCGCGGAAAGACCAGATGCCCGTCGCCCTTTTGGATCGCATGGGAAAGGGATGCGGTATCGTCGGTTCTGCCATCGCCTCGGGCGCCGAATTCGCGAACGTTGGTCATGTGGGGAATCGGGGATAGGGTGATTCCGCTTGCGGCTTAGCGTGTCGTTGAACAATCAACAGTCGCGCTAAGCCGCGAGCGGCGGATATCGGTTTGTTACTTCGCGTCGCGGACGCAACGGAAGCCGGTGTGATTCCAGGCGGCGGCCTGCTCACTCTTGTGGCGAGCGGCGGGGACGAATCGTTGGCAATAGTTGTCGGCGCAGAGGAAAGAGCCGCCGCGCGAGACGCGCAGGGGCGTGGTGGGTTCGATGTCATCAAGGCTCATGGACGGGCCGCGCGGATTCCTGGCGGGGCTCTTCCAATAATAGTCGGGTTGATACCAGTCCTGGCACCATTCCCATGCGTTGGCGGCGACGTCGTAAAGGCCGTATCCGTTAGGCTTGTATGAACCTACCGGCGCCGCGCCCAAGTAGCCGTCGGTCTTAAGATTGACGTTTGGAAACTCGCCCTGCCAATAATTGGCGGCGGGTTTGCCATCGGGATCTTGCTCGTCGCCCCAAACGAAACGTTTGCGGTCGAGTCCGCCGCGGGCGGCGAATTCCCATTCGGCCTCGGTGGGCAGGCGCTTTTTGGCCCATTTGCAATAGGCCTGGGCGTCGTCCCAACTCACTTGGACGACGGGGTATTTTTCCTTGCCCTTGATGTCGCTGTCGGGCCCTTCCGGGTGTTTCCAAGACGCGCCGAACACTGGCTTCCACCACTGGCTGGAATTGCGCCAATCTTCGACCTCGCTTCGAGGCATTTGAAAAACGAACGACCAGGGATCCGTGAGTAACTTGCGGTCGTCCACTCGGGGAGTGCCTTCAATTTTTGGCGGGGGCCGCTCGACGGTGGTCACATAGCCCGTGGCCTTGACGAAGCGGGCGAATTCCTCGTTGGTGACTTCATGGGTGTCCATCCAAAAACCGTCAACGTACACGAGATGGCTGGGCATTGCATCGGCGAGAAGCCGATGCGTATGGTTCGTGCCCATGAAAAATTCGCCGCCGCGGATCCAGACCATCCCCGCCGGGATGGGGCCGGGGGGAGTGTCGGGATTGAGCTTCGGGTCTTTTTTCTCTTTCTTGGAGTCCTCGGCGCCCTCTTCCTCCTTAAAGCCGGCGAAGAAGCTGGGATCGGCGTCGTCCCCGGCAGCGACTTCCGCCGCGCCGCGTCCGAGTTTGGCCAGTTGCAACAAGAGGGTATGGGAAACGGGGGCGCCGAAGAATTGCAGTGCGAGATAAACGGCGCCGCCGAGTCCGGCCGCGATGACCACGAGCGAAAGCCAACCCACGGGGCGATCGAGTCCGGATGGCTGAAAGCCGTCCTTGGGGTGTTTGTGCTTGGGCGTGATTTTTCGGGTCGTCTTCATGGAAGAGTCTCAAGTGCGAAAGAGAAACAGCAAGATTCCATTATCCGAATTCCGCGCGAGAACGCAACAGTCTGGCGTCGATCCATTCGACGACGAAACGCTCGGCCCAGCGAACGCCGACGGCGCCATCGTACCCCAGGAAGCCGAGGTGGCCGCCCGTCGCGGAAATATGAACCTCCAGACCCGGTCGAGCGCGGACCCGTTCGAAGGGAGTGACGCAGATGAAGGGATCGTCGCGCGCGGTGAGTAGGAGCGTGGGCACGCGAATATTATCGAGAAGGGGGTAACAACTGGCTCGACGATAGTAGTCGGCGGCGTCGACGAAACCGCCGCGCGGCGCGGTGTAAAAGTCGTCGAAACCCCGCAGAGTAAGTCGGTTCGGAAACGCGACCGGCGGCAAGCGCGGATTAAGCTCCTGTTGACGCTGAACCTGGGCAGTCAAGTGGCGCACGAAGAAACGATCATAGAAGGGCAATCCTGCGATGAGGTCGGCGCAACGGGTCAAATCGATGGGTGGCGCATAGGCGGCGACGCACTCGAGACGGGGTAGGGGAGGGCGGTGCGGATCGCCGGCGAGCTTGAGGACGATATTCCCGCCCAGCGAGAAGCCGACGAGGGCAAGCGGCGAAGCGGGATGCGCCCGCGTGCAAAGGTCGGCGACGGCCCAGATATCGTCGGAGCAGCCCGCATTGTAAATGCGCGTGGCATGGCCGGCACCCGCGCCGGCGCCGCGCAGATCCACGGCCGCCACGGCGATGCCGCGCTTGAGTAGGCGATTGGCGACGCGAATGACGTAAGGCGATTGATGGCATCCGCCCAAACCATGCACCAGGATCGCAATCGGATCGCCCGTACGCCAAAGCCTTGGCGTTGCGAGATGGACGGCGAGCGCGTCGCCGTCAGGCAACGAAACATATGTGGTCGATGCGCGCCGCAGCGGACGCGCGGAACTCCAAAACGCACCCAACACCGTTTGCAGATGCGGATTGTTCAAAAAGGGCAATGGTTGAAAGCGTGGCAGGGACACGAGGGATTATCTTTTTGAGTGCGGAGCGTTCAGCCTTCCTTGGCGGCGTGGCGGAGCGGGATGACCTTGGGCCGAGGAACGACGATGCCGGCGACACCGCCGTGGCGTTGCGTAAGTTGGGCGAAATTGAGGCGGAGAAACTCGTGCAGCGTGGGATCCGGCTGCGTGGCCAAATAGGCGCGGGCATGGTGCGCCATCGCCCGATCGTACTCACGCTGGCTGTGCGTGTGAATCTGGTAACGACCTTCGTGACGCCTCAAATCGCCGTCAAATCGCGGACCGATGTGAAATAACTCGTGGAAGATCGTGATGAGCTTACCGTCGAAATCCTGATCGAGGAACCGGGGCAAGCAAAAGGTCATCAGATAGAGGAATTCGTGCGTTCCGTGGAAATAGCGTTGGACCTGAAAAACGACGCCACGGCGCACGCGCGTCAACATCCCGTTCGGAAAGCGGAGCGGCGTGACGCGCGCTTGCAGCCCATGAACGCGCGCGCTGCGCGCTTGCAACGCGCTGATCAGTAGTCGGGAAACGTCGATGTGCCCCAGATCGGCGCTGCGCGCAACGATGTCGACCATCAATCGGCGCAAGTGGGCCGTGAAATCGAAAGGCTGATCCAGCGGCCCGCTGCGAATCCAGGTCGGCCCGGCGAGGACGGCCGGCAATTTGGGCAAGGGGTGCAGAGGCCTGAGGATCCGCGTCGGCAAGGCGTCTTCCTTGCCCCAGCGAAAACACGGCGAATGCGGATCGGTTGTCGGTTTTTTATTTTCCGCCATGGGAGCCATCATGCAGTCATGACGGATAACCTGCGCGGCACAGACGGGCGTGCACGAAGGTTATCCATTCCTTCCGTCCCTCCAGAATAATCCACGCCGCGCGGCGTGGCTAGACCCAGGTTCATTTCTTCTTGAGGAAAAAACGACGGGGCGAACTGGGCAACCCATTATTAGGGCACTTTAGATAAAATCGCCGCACCGCGCCTTTTTTCTGAAGGCATTTGCCGAAGGAGCCGATAACGAAAAAGGAACCGATAACGAAGAATGTTCCGCTCAGCGCGGACGCGGGAGTCGCGGGAACGTCCAAGGAAGGAACGAAGCCATGAAGCGGGCGCTATGGGGTGTGATCGTGGTGGCGGCGACGATGGCGAGCGGCTGTCAAACGTGGGTGCCCGAGGCGGGCCTGACGTTGCCGTCGCCTCATTATCTGGAGCACTCGCCGCAGTACATCCCGCCTTCGCCGGCGTTCCCCCTCTCCAGGGAACTGGACAGTTTGATCGAAGCGACCGAACGCACGGCGCCGGGCGGCGGCCCCGTCGGCGGATTCTGAGCGAGCACGTCGCGAAGAGGCCCGGCTGCATGAGGCCAGCAATCGCACGACATCCAAGCCGGCGCCGCGCACTGTTCGCGATACCCTGCGCGGCGCCGCGTCCTCTTCCCGCCTTCTTATTCGGCGAACAACCGAGTTTTTGATTGCAACAACGGTGGACGGCGGACTAGAATACATTCGGCAGCCACCAGATAGGTCGCCGAAAAAATTCCAGGCTTGCGGCGTAAGTGACGTGCAACCCCTTACCCCGCAGAGAAGACTGACTCGCGAATGTACGATCAGAGTCTTTGACCAACCCGGAATTCCAATCGGCGGCCTCACACCCAAATGACGGACGAATGCTCCAGGGAGCTTCCCCCCAAGCCCAGGGAGTGATTCCAGATTTGAGAAGATGCTGGACAGTCCGCTCATACAACTGCGAAAAACCCCTTCCGCTACGAAGGGATTGAGGTCGCCCCATTATGAAGTTAAGTCTGATCGTTCAAACGGAAGGCAAGGCGGAAGGCCAAGTCATTCCCGTAACCTTGGCGCAATTCATCATCGGCCGCGATCCGCAGTGCAACCTGCGTCCCGCGAGCGCGCTCATCAGCAAGCGCCATTGCGCGTTGTTGGTACGCAACGGCGAAGTTTTCTTGCGTGACTTCGATAGCACGAACGGCACCTTTCTCAATGAAACTCCCGTGAAGGGCGAGGTCAAGGTAAGCCATCAGGACGCGCTGCGCGTCGGGCCACTTTTGTTCAAGGTCGCGATTCAGGCGACGGCGAATGCGACTCCCGCTCCACCGGCCAAAGCCTCCCCGGTCGCCGCCGACGCGAAAGAAAAAGCCGAGGTTGCCAAGCAAACGAAGGCTGGTTCCGACGCGACCCACGATGACGACATCGCGGCATTGCTCCTATTATTGCCCGGCGACGATCCGGAAGGCGAGTCGACTTCGTCCGAGTCGGGCATCCCCAGCGGCAGCACTGTGATGGATATTCAGATACCCAAGGAGGTATTGGCGGGCATCACCGATGCCGCCGCCGCGGCCACCGTGAAGGGCCTGACGCCTCAGCCAGAGAATAAAGAAGCCGCCAAGAAAGAAGAAAAAAAAGAAGACAAGAAAATGGATCCCGCGCACATGGCCGCCAAGGCGATTCTGGACAAATACTCCCGTCGCGGCCGCGGTTGATCGTTCGACGCGCTTAGATTTATGACGATGCCGAACTTGGTCGAGTCGCCGCCCTTTTTCCCGACATCCGCGCAGCGAACGCGCTTGCGGCGGCGCCTATTCGATTGGTTCGACCGCAATGCCCGTCCCCTCCCCTGGCGGCGCAGCCGTTGCGCCTATGCGATTTGGGTGAGCGAGATCATGCTGCAGCAGACGCAGGTCGCTGCCGTGATTCCTTACTTCGAAAGATTCATGCGGGCCTTTCCAGATATCGCAACGCTTGCCCAAGCGGATGAGCAAGCGGTCCTCCGGTTATGGTCCGGATTGGGATATTACTCACGGGCTCGCAATCTGCATCGCACGGCGAAAATCTTGTGCGCGGAGAGCGGCGGCCTTTGGCCGACGGACCCCCTATCCGCCTCCCGATTGCCGGGCCTGGGCAGGTACACCGTCAATGCCGTCCTCTCCCAGGCCTTCGATGTTCGCCTGCCGATCCTGGAAGCCAACACCCGACGATTGCTGTGCCGAATCCTGGGAGAGCGCGGCGAACCCCGACAGAGAGATGTCGAGAACCGACTCTGGCAAGCAGCCGAATCGTGGTTGCCTCGGCGCCGGGTGGGCGATTTCAATCAAGCGTTGATGGAGTTGGGCGCCCTGGTTTGCAAGCCGCAAGATCCGGATTGCCCCAGATGTCCTCTCAAATCGGCATGCGTCGCGCGGCGGATGGGCTTGGAAAACGTCATCCCGCGCCGTGCCGCGTCAAAAAAAATTCAGGACGTTCGCGAACTGGCGCTAATAATCCATAAGAACGACAATGTGCTGCTTGTTCAACGTCCTGCCGTGGGGCGTTGGGCGAAGATGTGGGAGTTTCCACACCGGGAATGGCCTGCATCGGAAAGCCTCGAAGCGGCGGCGTCTCTGTTGCTCAAGAGCTTGGGGATGAAGGCGTCGCCGGGCGCGGAATTTGAAACCGTGCGACACGGCGTCACGCGGTATCGGATATGCCTATGTTGTTGGTCCGCCCAGTGGACTGAGGGCGAGTTTTGGTCGGAGACTTACGCGGCGGCGAAATGGATTCATCCCTCGGAATTGGCGCAGTATGCCCTTAGTTCGCCGCAGCGTCGGTTGGCGAAACTTGTCGCCCAACCGCGTTTGAAACCGTTGTTCTAAAAAAGGAGATACAAATGCGATTACGCGAACCGATGTTGTTCCTCGCTTTGGGATTTGTCGTCGTTGGCTGCGGGACGCAACGTGCCGAGCCGCCGCAAGCGGACGAGGTCGTGCTCAAAGTCAAGGACATGGTCTGAGCGGGTTCCTGACCCGCGAAGGCGCGCAAAGCGCTCGCGAGTCTACCGTGGGTAGACCAAGACAGCGTAAAGCCGAACGTCGCGACTCGAGAGGTTCGTTTCAAACTCTCCTCTCCAAAAGACTTTAATGAGTCCGAACTGATCGAAGCGTTCCGCAACGTCGATTTCCCCAACACCAGCGTCTCGCAGCGCCCCAAGGAACTGTGAGCGCATTCGCGCGACGCGCGCGGGGAACGTTCTCCGCGCGTTTTTTTTCGCGCATTGCCGCTGACAAGGGTCGCGGGATTTGGTATCAGGCTCGCATTCCAAAGTTTCATCGGAGGTCGGTTGATTCGCCGCGTTGCGGTGAAGATGCCGCGGCGGAGCGAGCCAATGCTGAGACATTTCAAGTCGTCGCCGGTTCTCCTGCTTGCCCTAATTGCGGCATCGGCCTGCAATGTGCAGAAGGACCGGGCCGCGCTGGAAAAACATCTCGCGAAAAAAGAACCCGCCTGGGGACCGCCCCTCGGCATGCCCGCGCCGGAGATTGACGGCCAAGACACCGAGGGCAATCCCCTTCGCCTAAGCGACCAGCGCGGAAAGGTGGTGCTGCTCAGTTTCTGGGCGCATTTCTGACCGCCCTGCCGGGATCTCATTCCCCACGAGCGGTCGCTCGTCGAGAAGCTGAAAGATCAGCCGTTCACTTTGCTCGGCGTCAACATGGACGGCGACCCGGCCGAGGCGCATGCGGCCAGCGCGCGTGCCGGCCTCACTTGGCGTTCCTGGTGGGACGGCGAAGGCCGCATCACGAACGCCTACGGCATCAAGCAAATCCCCGTCTTCGTCCTGATCGACGCCCAGGGCGTCGTCCGCCACAAGTTGGACTCCGGCGATGTCGCACGCCTCGAAGGATTGATCGAACGGCTTTTGCACGAACGCGAATAGTCTCGTTAGCACGAAGCGCAAGCGAGTGAATTCGTTCGTTTGCGCATATCGTGCAGACCATTATGCCGCCGCCCGCAGCAATTGCTCGACTTTGCGCGTGCCGTTGACCAGCGCATAAACGCACCCGACGACATAGTGGAAGCCGACGACATGCAGCGATTCGACCACGCCCATGTCATTGGAGGGGCAATGGAAAGATTGATGGGCCAACTTGCGTAGTTGGCCGCCGTCGAAGCCGGTGACGCCGAAGGTCTCAATGCCGTTGAGATTGGCCCACTTGACCGCTTCGAGGATGTTCTTGCTGTTTCCCGAGCCGCTGATGGCGATGAGCAGGTCGCCGGGCTCGCCGAGATTCTTGAGCTGTTCGACGAAGATGCGGTCGTAGCTCGTGTCGTTGGCCCAGGCGAGGATGTAGGACGTATTGTCGGTCAGGCTCAGCACCTTTAGACGCTTGCCGACTTCGGGCGCCGTTCCCTTGCCCAAATCCTCACAAAGATGCGAGGCGTTGGCGCCGGAGCCGCCGTTGCCGATGATGTAGACGAAACGGCCGGTCTGGTAGCGTTTGTAGATGGCGTGCGACAGGGCGTCGAACTCGCGTGGATCGAGGCAGTCGATCTCTCGTTTCACGTCTTTCAGAAAAGCGGCACAATCGAGCTTGGCGCCGAGCATCGGTGAAATCCTTTCAAGGGATAGCGGTTATCCATGCCTACCCACGGGAATCGCCGAGGCGGTCCGCGTAGGAAAGTGAACGTTATTTCCTGAAAGCGGTCAAGAGATACCGTGCTAGATTCATTGGGTTCACGACGCCAGCAGATGCCGGGCGGCATCGGAGAGATCCGGAAAAACCAGCGTTTCGATGGGCAAGTCGACCGCGGTGCGCGTTGTCGCGCCGTTGCCGGTAAGCACGAGGATCGGCTCGCAACCCAATTGCCGAGCGGCCTGCAAGTCGCGCAGACTATCGCCGACGCAAGGCACGCCGTGCAAGTCAATATGCCATTTATGGGCAATCTGGTGAAACAGGCCCGGCCGGGGTTTACGGCAGGCGCAGTCGTCCTCTGGGCCATGGGGACAATAAACGATGTCGTCGATCCAGCCGCCCGCCTTCTGCACTTCGCAATGCATCTTGGCATGGATGGCGGCGAGCGTTTTTTCGTCGAGCAGCTTTCGAGCGATGCCCGACTGGTTGGTCGCAACGACGATCTTCCAGCCGGCCCGATGCAATTGCGCGATGGCTTCAAGGCTGCCCGACAGCGGCTGCCATTCGTCGGGCGATTTGATGTAGGCTTCGCTATCGCGATTGATGACGCCGTCGCGGTCCAAAACGATGAGTTTCATTATGGTTTGATCATGGGGAAGCATTGATCCGCGAGGATGCTAAACCCCAAGGAAAAACCGGTCAATGAGTGTTTTTCGTTCCGGCGAGCCCGATCATGGGATGACGATTGCCAGGCCGGTGGTCACGAAGCCCTGGGCGGCGAGGCCCGTGAGGCTGAATTTTTCGCGATAGAATCGCAAGGGAACCGGATCTCCCGGCAGACATTTGCCGGCGCTGCAGTCCCAACGCTGACAGGGATCGGTCCAATAATGGTAAGGCAAGAGGGCCAGATCGTAATAGAACGCACCGGCGGTGACCAGCGGATCCAACACTCCCAGATCCCAGCCGTAACGCTCGAAATTGCGTTGCTCGAACAGAAGCCGGCCATGGCACACATAGCTCGGTTCGACAGTGGATACCGTCTGGGGCCAGCGCCGGCCGGCGTAGGGTTCGCGCGTCACCGGACGTTCTTCCGGGAAATGCACGGCAGGCGCGCCGGGCCGTTGCCGGGCGTCCATGCGAATGCGTTCGAACACCTGGCGTTCCGAATAACGTTCAAAGAGCCGTTCGGGTCCGGGGAGTTCGATATTCACGACGAAGTCGATTTCCTCGTCGGAAACTTTGCCTCGCACCGGCCCTTGTGCCGCGGCGCGCACGATCTTGGGACGCGCACCATCGGGGAAGCTCACAACCCCCTGGGCCACGGGTACGAGATCGGTGTGCTGTTGAACCGCTCTGGGCACCGGCACGGGCGGCAGATCGGGCACCGCGCGCGGGGCACTCTGACCCCAAGCGGACGCGCTGCTCGACAATAGCAAGGCCAGCAGGAGAAGGCTAAGCGCCGTCCTTCTCGTCGTGGTCCTCGCGGGACGAATAATTCGGCGCTTCATGCGTAATGAGAATGTCATGCGGATGACTCTCCTGCACCGACGCGCCCGAGACTTTGATGAACCGGGCCCGCGTGCGTAACTCCTCGATCGTCCTTGTGCCGCAATACCCCATGCCGGCTCGCAAGCCGCCTACCAGCTGATATACGAAGGGCGACAACTCTCCCTTGTAAGGAACCCGCCCCTCCACTCCCTCTGGAACCAGCTTTCCCCCATTGTTCCCCGGCTGCCCGTAGCGGTCTCCCGATCCGGAAACCATTGCCCCCAACGATCCCATGCCGCGGTACACTTTGAAGGTTCGGCCCTTGTAGACAATCGTCTGGCCCGGACTTTCCCGTAACCCCGCAAGCAAACCGCCCAGCATGACGCAGTGTGCCCCGGCCGCGAGCGCCTTGCTAATGTCCCCCGAATACCGGATGCCGCCGTCCGCGATGGGAGGCCCCCCCATCCCCGCCACTCCCTGAGCCGCATTGTAGATCGCGGTGATTTGCGGCACACCGACTCCCGAAACGATTCGCGTGGTACAGATCGAACCGGGCCCGATTCCCACCTTGATCGCGTCGGCGCCGGCCTCCGCAAGCGCCTTGGCTCCCTCCGTCGTCGCGATGTTGCCCGCGATGATGTCGATCTGATACTGCGCTTTGAGCTTCTTGACCGTCTCCACCACGTTCCGCGAATGTCCGTGCGCCGAATCGACGACCAGGACATCCACCCCCGCCCGGACCAAGGCGTCGGCCCGTTCGTAGTCATGCACTCCCAGGGCGGCGCCGGCGCGAAGCCTGCCTTGCCCATCTTTGCATGCGTTGGGGAAGTCGGTCAGCTTGATGATATCTCGAATGGTGATTAGGCCCCTCAGTCTATAGTTTTCGTCAACCAGCAACAATTTCTCCACTTTATTTTGCGTTAAAATCCTTTCAGCCTCTTCAAACGTTGTATTTTCCGGGGCCGTGACGAGATTTCCCTTCGTCATCACCTCGCTGACGAGCTGGTTGTTGTCCGTGAGAAAGCGCATGTCCCGCTTCGTGAGGATGCCGCGGAGGACGCCGTTCTCGGTGATGGGCAGGCCGCTGATGTGCTGCTCGCTCATGATGTGGCGCGCGTGACCGACCGATTCGCCCGGCGGCAGCGTCACCGGATCGGTGATGATGCCGTTCTCGCTCCGCTTTACCTTGTCCACCTCTTTTGCCTGGCGCCCGATCGGCATGTTTTTGTGGATGATGCCCAGTCCGCCTTCCTCCGCCAAGGCGATGGCAAGCTCGCTCTCGGTCACGGTGTCCATCGGCGACGACAAGATAGGCACATTGAGGCGGATGTTGCGCGTGAGTAGAGTGCGAACGTCGACTTCGCGGGGGAGAATGTCGCTGTAACCCGGTTCGAGGAGAACGTCGTCGAAAGTGATGCCTTTGTAGGCGATGCGATCTTGCATGGGGGAAAGCTCCGTGAGGGATGCTTTCTGCGTCATTATAGAAAAGCGGCAAGCGAAATCAGCGCATTGCCGCTCGCGGCTTAGCGCGACGCCGCTTCTCACTCCAACCCAATCCCATTCGCCAATTCCCCCAGCCGCTCGATCCGCCGCACGTCTCGATCCAAATGCTTTACTCGCGGATCGAGCAGCACCGCCTGCAATCCGGCATCGAGGGCTCCGCGATAGTCATTGTCGAAGTCGTCGCCCACCAGGAGCGTGTTTTCCCGTTTCGTTTGTGACGCCGCGATCATGGCGTCGAAAAAACGCAGCGACGGCTTGCGATGGCCGACTTGCGAACTGACGATCACATGGCGGAGCGGTTTCAATTCCGGGATCGCTCCCACGAGGTTGAAGAGTCGCCGATCGTAGTTGGACGCCACTCCCAACTGAATGCCGTGCGCTGCGAGTGTCTCCAGCAATTGCGGTGCGTCCGCATCGAGGATCCAGCCGGCAGGAGAGGCGTAGATGGCATAAAGCTCCGCGAAGCACGGTTCGAAGTCCACGACATCGTGCAACACCTCTCGTACGATCGCCTGCCAACGCTGCAACTCGCGCTCATCATCCGTTCGCCAATCCAGCGTGCGGTCGTGCTCCTCCTGTCGGCGGAATGCCGCCAGGAAGCGCTCGCGCATTCCGTCCTCGCTCAGCTTGCTGCCGTACTTTTGCCCCGTGCGCGAATAATTGCGGGCGACCGACACCGGATGCAGCAGCGTGCCGCCCACGTCGAAAAAGACGGCATGGACCGGTGGATAAATCATGACTGCCTCTGGATCGGCCAGCGATATGGAATCAGCGCCGGCACGCGGAGTCGATAGTCTTCGTATGCCGGGCCGAATGTTCGAATCAGATCGCGTTCTTCCAGCGGCAACGCCAGCAACACATAGAGCGTCATGCCCGCGTTCAGAAAAGCCAGCGTGGTCGGCATCTCCGCGTGGCCCCAGAGAAAAATCAGCAACGCCAGCATGAGGGGATGCCGCACGAAGCGATAGGGGCCGACGATTTGCAGGCGTTGCTCGAAGTCGGTCTTTCCAGTCGTCGCCTGTTTCAAGCCGAAGAACTCGCGGTGATCGAAGACGAAAGCGCAGGCAACCATGCCGATCCCGCCGAGGACTGAGATCGTTGAGATCCAGCGAGGCCCATCCCAAAACGGCTCCCCCGGCAACGGCTGCCAAGTGAGCGCGAGGCCGAGAACGAGCAAGCCGGAGATTGCGACATACATCGATCGCTGCAAGTGAGCCGGGCAAAGGCGCGCAAACCAGGTCTTGAAACGCGATCGCGCCATGCCGCTATGCTGCACCGCGAAGAGAACCAGCCAACCGATATTAACGATCCAGGGCCATGGCATCGGAAATAGAGGGTGCAGCGGCAGGTAGTTCCATCCCAGCGCGAGAACGAAGAAGGCGAAGACGCCCTGGGCGAGGAGGGAGAAAAGGTAGGCGGCGTGTGCGAAAATGGCAGCGCTGCGATACGATGGCATGTTAATATGATTCCTGGAATCCCGGCTCGCCCTCGTTGGAGTTACGCACTCCCCGTGATTTTCGCTCATTGGATGGGTCAGATGCAACGGTAAAGAACGGGGCATCGACTCCGCAAGTCTTTCCCCTGGAAAACAACCCTGCCGTCTCGTATCGTCTATGAAAAGAACTCCTCGCAGGAACACGCACCATGGCCACCAAAGGCGAAATGTTTGCCGGTTTGACCGTTGCCCTCATCACCCCGTTCAAGAAGGGGGAGGTCGATTACGACGCCTTGGGCAAACTCGTCGACTGGCATGTCGAGCAAGGCACCGATTGTCTCGCCCCGGTCGGCACCACCGGCGAATCCCCCACGCTCGACCACGAGGAGCACGAACGCATCATCGCCAAAGTCGTCGAACGCGCCGCAGGGCGGATCAAGGTCATGCCCGGCACGGGATCCAACAGCACGCGCGAGGCGCTACGGCTCACCAAGTTCGCCAAGAAAACGGGCGCGGACGGCGCCCTGATGGTCGGCCCCTATTACAACAAGCCGACGCAGGAAGGGTATTACAAACACTTCGCGACCGTGGCCGAGGCTGTGGACCTGCCCATCGTGCTTTACAACATTCCGGGCCGCACCTGCTCCAACATTCTGCCCGAGACCATCGCCAAGCTCGCGCAGCTTCCCACCATCGTCGCCGTCAAGGAGGCGACCGGGTCGATGGATCAGGCGTCGGCCATCGGCGCGTTGTGCGACATCACGATTCTCTCCGGCGACGACAGTTTGACGTTGCCGCTCATGAGCATCGGCGGGCGGGGCGTCGTGTCGGTCGTCGGCAATATCGTACCCAAAGACATGAAGGCCCTCGTCGCCGCGTTCGAAAAGGGCAACTTCGCCGAGGCCCTCAAGTGGCATTACAAACTGTTCCCACTCTGCCGGGACATGCTCGGGGCTTCGACGAACCCGATCCCGCTCAAGACCGCCATGAAGATCATGGGCCGCGACTCGGGCGAACTGCGCCTGCCGATGACGGGCATGGACGACGCCGGCGAAGCGAAGTTGCGCGCGACCTTGACGACGTATGGGTTGATTTAGATTCCCGCCGCTTGCGGCTTAGCGCGATCCCTAGCGCGACGATCACGCTAAGCCGCAAGCGGCGGGCTTGCTGTTCGTATCCCAATCATCGGGAAAAATTCATGCGCTCGTTTCTTGCTCCGCTGTTGCTCTTGTTGTTCCTCGCTCCCGCGCTCGATGCCCAAACTCCCCGCGCACGCAAGCTGCTCATCATCGGCATCGACGGCTGTCGGCCCGATGCCTTGCTCAAGGCGAAGACGCCCCATCTCGCGAAACTGATCGACGAAGGCGCCTTCACGGATCAGGCGAAGACCGGAGACATCACCGTCAGCGGCCCAGGTTGGACGAGCATGCTGACCGGCGTTTGGCGTGAGAAGCACGGTGTGCGCGACAACAAATTTGAAAACCACGACTGGAAAACCTATCCGCATATCTTTGAACGCATCATCAAGAAACGTCCCGGCATCGTTACCGCTTCCGTCGTTCATTGGGCGCCGATCAACGAGAAGATCGTGAAGACATGCAATCATATCGTCACGCGCAAGACCGACGCGGCCGTCATCGTCGAAGCCGAGAAACTGCTCGCCAAACCCGAGCTTGACGTTCTGTTCGTTCACTTCGACGACGTCGACCACGCCGGCCACACCAAGGGTTTTCACCCCGACGTGCCCGCCTATGTGAAGTCGATTGAACTTACCGATACTTACGTGGGCCGATTGCTCGACGTTCTGAACAAACGCGCAGGCCGCGCTGACGAAGACTGGCTGATTCTCGTCAGCACCGATCACGGCGGCAACAATAAAGGTCACGGCAAGAACACGCCGCAAGAACGAACGATCTTCCTCATCGCGCACGGCCCCGGCATCGCCAAGCGAAGGCTCGAGGGCACGCCCGGCGTCGTCGATGTCGCCGTGACGGCCCTCGACTTTATGGGCGTCGATCTCGATGAACGAAAATCGCTCGACGGGCAATCATTGTTGAAGTGACCAGACCTCGTGCGCAAGCACGAGTCGGCGCACCCATTCGCGAATTACCCGCGCTTCACCTCCGTTGTGATCTCCGCCGGATTCGTCAACGTCTGATAGACGACGCAATAGCGCTTCGTGAGTTGGACGAGCTTTTCGATTTGTTCCGGCGGCGCATCGCTGTCGACATCGATGACCAGGCGGATTTTCTGAAAACCGATGGGCACTTCCTTGCTCACGCCGAGGGTGCCGCGAAAATCCATGTCGCCTTCGACGCGAATCGTGCCCTTGCGAATCGGAATGCCCATCGCCGTCGCCACGGCGCGCAGGGTCACACCCGTGCAGCCGACGAGGGCTTCCAGGAGCATGTCGCCGGCGCAGAGAACTTGCGACGCGTCGCCGCCGGCGCCGGGATGTAGCCCGGCCGGCTTGTCGCCGCGCGGCGTGTGCACCTGGCAAACGACGTCTTCCGCGTTGAGCGTTCCTTCCGCTTTCAACGTGAAAAGGGCGGATGCGGGATCGCTGCGATATTTGTCCTTGAAGGGGGCTTGGAGAGCGCGAAGTTGGTCGGCGTTCATAGCGGGATCCTGGAGTGTTTGGATTTCCTCCAATTTTCGGAAGATTTCCCCCCAAAAGCAAACGTAGAATAAAAGGATACCCGTTGCGCTAGTCATCTCAATCGGGAGAGACGTATGGCTTCCCTCGTTGGTTCATTGCTCGTGGCCCGTCCCACTTTGCGCGACGGCTTCTTTGGCCAAGCCGTCGTCCTGGTCTTGCAGCATAGCGAGGAAGGCGCGTTTGGGCTCGTGCTCAATCGCCCGGCGTCGGACGAAGACATGCCCCTGCCCGTATCGATCGGCGGACCTTGCAAATTCGAAGGGTTCCTGCTCGTGCATGGCCACCAGGATTGGCTGGACGATCCCGAGAGTGCCAAGGGCCAAATCATTCCCGGTGTATTTCTCGGAGACGGCGCCGTGATGGACAAGGTGTCAGAGGCCGATCCCGACTCGGGTTTGCGGTTTCGCATGTTCGCCGGCTACTCCGGCTGGGGTCCGAGCCAACTGGAAAACGAGTTGGCGGAAGGTTCGTGGGCGGTCGTACGGGCGGACAGCACGCACGTCTTCGATATCCCGCCCGATGAACTCTGGGACACGGTGGTGCCGCCGACGATTCCGGAGCCGAGTTTGAATTGATGGTTCGTTAGCACGACGCGCGAGCGAGTGAAAAACACTCGCTCGCGCGTCGTGCTAACTTTAGGCGTTATCGCAAGTACCGCAGCGCCTCGCGCGGCGTGACGCGCATCGCGGCGGCCATCAACAGGGGGCCGCCAATGCCAAGCGGCACGTCGAGCGTCTTGCGCGGCACGTCGAGCGCGACGGCAAGTTGGGTAAAGAAATCGACGGGCCAACCGTCTGTGTGATGCTGCACGACTTCGCGCGGCGTCACGCAATCGGGCATGGAGAAGATGCGAAGGGTGAGGTAGTTCGCCTTGGTAAATTGCCCCTGGCACAGAGGCAGGCGAAGAAGAAAGACTTTGTGCGGCAATAGTTGGTCGTCGCAAAGCACGCTGACCAAGCGAAGCTCGTTGTGGTGGAATTGCCCCAATTCGCCCACCTTCAACTCGCCCCGCCAAAGGGCGTTGATGTGCGAACGCGCAATTTTGTAGAGGCGGCCGACGCGGTCTATGACGAAGTAGCGTAACTTCATCCCGATATCCTCCTTGGCAGGGACGGCCCGCGGATAGCAATCCATGCTAGGCTGGGCCTTTGGTCGATTCACCTCTTTTCATGCTAAACGAAACTGAGCTTTCGTCCTATAGAAATCTCGGGCTTTTTTTCGGCGTTTTTTTCGGCGTTTTTTTCGGCGCGGCGAGAAATCAACGCCCGTCTTGCAAAGCGTCCCGCGCCGCTTACAATGCACGTTAGATCGCGGGCGTAATTCAGTGGTAGAATGCTAGCTTCCCAAGCTGGACGTCGTCGGTTCGAATCCGATCGCCCGCTCTTCAGTATATCCAAGTCCGAACGCAGTTTAGCGTACCGGTCGACGGTCGACAGCGAGGCCTAGGAAGTCCGGTTCTGCGGAATGTTCCGCAAAACCCCTTCGAGGTACGCGATGTCCCGACCGCGCAAGGATCCTTCCTACCGCAAACATTCCAGTGGCCAAGCCGTTGCCACACTGACCGACGGGTTCGGCGGCGGCCGGAAAGACTACCTTTTGGGTGAGTACGATTCCCCGGAAAGCCGCAATCGCTACCACAACCTTTTACCTCACCTCCACCTCGACGTAATGGTCGTTGCGGTCGTCAACCATGAGTACGAATGACTCGGATTGTTCGCGGTCGTCCACGACAAGGCGGTTCGCGGTCGAACCTTCTTGGCTGGCGCGTACGGTGATGTGGTAAAAGGTTTCGCGATACCGGTAGTGGATCTTGAACGTCGACCAGTCCTTAGGCAGGCACGGCGCGAAGCGGAGTTTGTCCACGTCCAAGTGTATTCCCAGGAGCGATTCCGTGATGAGGCGATACATCCAGCCGGCCGAGCCGGTGTACCAGGTCCAGCCGCCGCGGCCGGTGTGGGGCGGCACGGCGTAGACGTCGGCAGCCACCACGTAGGGTTCAACACGGTATTCGCCGGCTGCCTCGGCGGTGTCGCCGTGAGTGATAGGATTGATTAGCCGGAACAGTTCCCACGCCCGTTTGGAATCCCCCATCGCCGCGAAGGCCATCACGGTCCAGATGGCCGCGTGCGTGTACTGGCCGCCATTTTCGCGCACGCCGGGGACATAGCCCTTGATGTAGCCGGGGTCGAGCGCCGACGTATCGAACGGCGGATCGAGAAGCTGGATGAGTCGGTCGTCACGGCGGACGAGGCGGCGATCGAGGTTTTCCATTGCCTGCACCGTGCGCTCGATGGCGCCGGCGCCGGAAAGGACTGACCAGCTTTGCGAGATGGAGTCGATCTGGCACTCCGGGTTGGTTGCGGAACCGAGCGGCGTGCCATCGTCGAAATAGGCGCGGCGATACCATGCGCCGTCCCAGCCGTGCTCCTCGATGTCGCCGCGCAGGCGACCGGCCTCGATGGTGAAACGATCAAATGTGGCGGAGTCGCCTTGGCGGCGCGCGAGCTCCGCGAACTGCGTTAGCACATCGTAAAGAAAGAACGCGAGCCAAACGCTTTCACCTTTGCCGTCTTTGCCGACCAGGTTCATGCCGTCGTTCCAGTCGCCGCAACCCATCAGCGGTAGGCCGTGGGCGCCGAAGCGCAAGGCTCGGTCGATGGCGCGGAGGCAATGTTCGTAGAGCGTGCCTACCTCCTCGGAAATCAGCGGCAAATCGTAGTTCGCCTCCTCGTCAGGCCGCAGCGCCCGCGCATGCAGAAAAGGCACGCGTTCGTCGAGGACGCCCGTATCGCCGGTGGCGACGACATAGCGGCAAGCGCCGTAAGGCAGCCAAAGGAGATCGTCGGAGAAATGCGTGCGCACGCCGCGGCCCACGGGGGGGTGCCACCAATGTTGCACGTCGCCTTCCTCGAACTGGTGGGCGGCGGCGCGGAGGAGTTGTTCGCGAAACAGACCGGGCTCGGCATGAATGAGGGCCATCGCATCCTGCAACTGGTCGCGGAAGCCAAACGCGCCGCCGGACTGGTAGAATCCGGTTCGCGCCCACATGCGACAGCAGAGCGTCTGGTAAACCAACCAGCCGTTAGCCAGGAAATTGACGGCGGGGTCGGGCGTTTCGACGTACACGGCTCCGAGTGTCCGGTTCCAGTAGTGCCAAACACCTTCGAGAGCGCGATAAGCATCGCCGGCGCCGCGGAAACGATGAACGAGTTGCCGTGCCTGGTCTTCGCCGGCGGCGGCGCCGAGAAGAAAAATGATGTCCTTTTCCTGCCCGTTATCGAGCGCGACATCGACCTGCATCGCCAGGCAAGGGTCGAAGCCGGCGCCGACGCGACCGGAGAGCCGAACGCGGCGCAAGGCGGCGGGTTTTGCCGGCGTGCCGTTGCGGCCGAGGAACTCCGTGCGGTCGCCGGTCACGGTCCGCAGGGCTTCGCTGGAGTCAACGAAAACGACGCGGTCGGCAAACTCGGGGCTGTAGGCATTACGCGCGAAGAGGGCGCGGCTGGCCGGGTCGAGCTCCGTGACAACATGCATTTGAGTTTTTTCTCGCATTTCGCCCAGCACAAGCTCCCAGAAACCGGTCGCCGAGAGCCAGCGCGGCCGGCCGGAGCGGTTCGTAATTTTGAGGCGGACGAACTTGACCGGCGCGTCCATGGCGACATAGAGGGAAAGCTCGGTGACGATGCCGTCCTCGGCATACTCGAATATGCTGTAACCGAAGCCGTGCCGGGCGACGTAGGTATTTTGGCCGCGCGCGGGCAGGGGCGAGGGAGACCAGAAATGTCCGGTTTCCTCGTCGCGAAGATAAACCGCCTCGCCGCTTGAGTCGGTAACGGGGTCGTTGTGCCACGGGGTGATCCTGAATTCGTGACTGTTTTCCGACCAGGTGTAAGCGCTGCCGTTCTCCGATACGACCGTGCCGAACTGAGGATTGGCAATCACGTTGACCCACGGCGCGGGCGTGGTCTTTCCGGGCGCGAGGATCACCACGTATTCGCGACCGTCCAGGCTGAAGCCCCCTGTGCCGTTGAAGAACGCCAGGTCGCGGTGCGGCATCTCGATTGTGTTCGAAGGTTCCACTCGTCGACGCGGCGGATTGAGCAACGGAATTGATAGTTCCGCACGACCGCGGCGCTCGATCTGTTCGGCCAGTGTTCCGGCATTGCCCATCAGGACCACGCGCGCGACCGTTTGCAGCAGGGCGCGATCTTCTTCGGACATTTGCTCGCCGCGACGCACAAAGATGCCGCCAGGCTTATCGACGAGCGCGGCTTCCGGGCTGGCCGCGATCAGGTCCATAATCGTGTCCTGCAGGTTCTGGCGGTAGACGGAGTCGTCCTCGTTCCAGATGACCAAATCGACGCTGACCCCTTTCATCCGCCAATAGGCGTGAAGTTGCACGGCCTGGCGCACCAGCTCGATGCGATTGTGGTCGCCGATGCGGACAAGCACGATGGGCAGGTCGCCCGAAATGCCATAGCCCCAGAGTCCCGATTGCCCGCGCCGGTTGCGGATCAACACGCTCGCCGCCGCCCGCCTCAGTGCCGAGGCGAAGATCACCGAGCCAACCAGTCGGCCGTACCCTTGGGCATCGGCCTCGCTGGCATTGAGCTGGCGGAGCAAGATTTGGCTATGGGTCCAAGCTAGTTCGAAGACGCGGTCGGCCAGGCGTGGATCGGAGTATTTCTCCATCAACGCCGTGATCGCTTCACGCGTTTCGGCGACTCCCGTGACCAGGCTGAACCGCGCCGACTCCAGCGGTTGCAAGATAATGACGCGGCGGATACTGACGATGGGATCGAGTACCGGACCTTCGCTGCCCGAAAGCTGTGCTTTTCCGTCCATCGCCAGGGGAGCGTTAAGGGTTCTGCCGCGCCCGATGAATTTGTTCCGGTCGGTTTCGAAGGACGCCTCCCCCACGGTCGTGCCCTGAACAACCAGCAGATGCATCAGCCACGGAGGTCGTTCTTCCGCGGATCGAGGTCGGCGCGTACACAGGATGGTTTGCCGATCGCGGATCAGCTCCGTTTGCACGAACAGATTGCTGAATGCCGGGTGAGCCAAATCGTGCGCCGGTTGAGCCAGCACGACCTCCGCATAACTGGTCAGCTCGACGGTGCGCGCAACCTTGGATCGATTCGTGAGCGTGATCCGCCGCAATTCGATGTCATCTTCGGGCGATACGCTGATTTCCGTGTGCGTGTCAAGCTTGTCTTCGCTGCGACGGAATTCGGCACGGGCTTGCGTGAAGATGGCTTGGTAACGTTTGCCTGTCGTGAGCGTCGGCTGCAAGGCGGTTGACCACAGTCTCCCACTGTCCAGGTCGCGCAAGTAGCAGAAGCTTCCCCAGCAATCACGGGTGAGGTCTTCACGCCAGCGTGTGACGGCAAGGTCGCGCCAGCGGCTGTAACCGCCCCCTGCGCTCGTAACGACCACATGATAGCGGCCATTGGAGAGCAGATGGACCTCGGGGACCGACCCGGCAGCGTCCGTGAAGACGCGCACGGCCCCTTCCTCTTCGGCGGACGCGGTCCGCGTAGCGCCGGCCTCCGCGACATGCGGGAAGATCGTGACACAGGCCTTGGGCACGCGCTCCTGAAGCAACAGGTCGGCGGCGCGCATCATCGGATCGGCCTCGAACCGACGTTGCATCGGTCTGTCCAAAAGCAGGTACGCGAGCGCCAGCAAGCTCATGCCTTTATGGTGCGCCATGAACTGGCGGACGTTGACGCTCCGCGTTCCACTGGGCAAACGGGACGGCGTGTAGTCGACGGCTTCATACAGTCCGTAAGCTCCGCCGTGCCCCTCCGCGGTTAGGCGCTCAAGATTCTGGCACGCCGCCTCGGGCGACACCATCAGGGCCAGCACACTCGCGTAAGGCGCGATGACCAAATCCTCGGCGAGACCGCGTTTCAGGCCCAAGCCCGGCACACCAAACGCCCGGTACTGATAGTTCATGTGGGCGTCGACCGTGTTGTATCCCGATTCCGAAATTCCCCAGGGCACGCCGCGCTGTTTACCATATGCGATCTGCCGGCGCACCGCCGCGCGGTAGGTCTGGTCAAGCAGCGTGTTCTCGTAGGTTGGCATTACCAGCAGCGGCATCAGGTATTCGAACATGGAGCCGCTCCAACTCAGGAGAGTCGTCGCGCCGCCGGTCGAAGTGAGCTTTCGGCCCAGCGCGAACCAGTGCTCTTGGCCTAGCTGGCCCTGAGCAATGACGATAAAGCTCGCCAGACGTGCCTCCGACGCCAACAGGTCATAAAAGCTGTTGTCGAGGCGCTGTTCGCCGACGTTGTACCCGATCGCGAAAAGATCGCGAGACTTGTCAAACAGGAATGCAAAATCCATGTCGGCGAATTCCTGGCATTGGCGCGCCGCCTGCTCCAGCATCTTGATACGTTCCAGGGCATGCCGCGAAGAATCGACAAGCGCCGGACGAAGTTGACTGAGCCAGCCGATTGCCAAGGCATGGTCCATGCCGTTTGCGTTGGTGGTGGAACTCAACTCCATCAGAATCGCATCAATCAGCGGCAGCATCGACAGTTGCAGGCCGGCAACTTCGCGCAAGCTCGGCACGGTCTCCAGCCGCGTCAAGAGCTTGCCTAGTTCGGTGAATGATTGCAGTTGTTCCGGAGGCGCTGGGAGCGAAGCCCAGGCGGCGGTGTGCAACACGTCGTCGCAATGGTCGGTGCAAGATCGCGCCAACGCGCCGGCCCACCAGCGAAGTTCCTCGTCCGCGCCCTTGAGTGCCACAATCTCCGCCGCGGCGACCCGGATTTGTTGCAAAAACGTCACCGCACCGCGCAACGTGGTCGGACCGCCCTTCAGGTCGATTACGTGTCGCTCAACCTTGTGCAACATGTCCACGCTGACGAGCGGCTTGCGGCCAACTTTTTCGGTACGGTGAAGCCCATGGGCCACATCCAGAAGAACGCATGCCGTATCGTACAGGCCGTCAAAGGTGCGGGGCGGCAGCACCTTCACGTCGGCGAGTTCGAGCAAGCCTGCGCGGAGCACGAGCAGATGGCCGGCGAGATTGCCGCTGTCCACCGTGGAGACATAGAGCGGATAGAGGGGTTTGAGCGTGCGCGTGTCGTACCAGTTATAGAAATGACCGCGATGGCGTTCCATGCGCGCCAACGTGCCAAACGTTTTACGAATGCGATCGAGCATCTGGCCGACGCTGCAATAGCCGAAGTCGAAGGCAGCCAGATCCGCCAGGAGTGCCACGCCGATGTTGGTCGGGCTGGTGCGCGGGGCGACTCCCAGGGCGGGCGGTTCCTGGTAATTGTCCGGTGGGAGCCAATTCTCTACTTCCGTGACAAACGTCTCGAAGTATCGCCACGTTCGCCGGGAGAGTTTGCGCAGGAAAACCCGTTGCGGCTCGGACAGATTGACCGGCGCCGCGACGAGCGTTCGACTCAGCCACCAGGCGGTAAGAGGTGAGGCGAGCCAGAGTCCAAGCAGCGGTCCGGCGACCACGAGCATCGTTGGATCGCTCAAAGCAAGGAGCAAAATCGCCGCGGAGGCTAGCACCGGGCTGAACCACATCGCCCGATGGAAATCCGCGAGATCCGCACCCGCGCCGCGATGAGCGTCACTGGAGGTCTTCCACTCCAGCAGCTTTTTTTTCGTCCATAACACGCGCACGGTCGTTCGCAGGATCGCGTCGGAACTGATGTACGCCTCGTAGGGTAGGAAAATAACCGTACACAAGAACTGCGCCGCCGATTTGCCCAGGCCGCCGGCCGTCGCTCTCAGGTGTGTCAAAAGGGGCAAGTCCGCCGGCTTGCGAAACAGGTCGGTCAGTGTCGCCAATAGCGGCACGGCTCCGATCACTGCTAGCACGAAGATAGTAACGCTCGCCGCTAACATGGGACCAAGCAAAAACCATGAGAGCCCCACTACGGACAGCATCGCCACCGGCACGAGGCTCCGGCGCAGGTTATCAAATATCTTCCACCACGAAAGCGCGTCAATCGGATTCTTGACTCGAGCGCCGGCGAGCGCCGGAACCCAGGGCAAAAGCCACCACGCAATTTGCCAGTCGCCGCGCATCCACCGATGTCGTCTGCTGACATCCGTTGGAAAACGGGAAGGGAATTCTTCGTAAAGCTCCACATCGCTCAAGAGGCCCGATCGCGCGTGAGTGCTTTCCAGAAGGTCGTGACTCAAGATCACGTTCTCGGGGAAGTTGCCGGAACATTGCTCGAACGCGTCTACATCGTAGATGCCCTTGCCGACAAAGGATCCTTCGGCAAACAGGTCTTGGTATAGGTCGGAAACGACGCGCGTGTACGGGTCGACTCCCGCGTCGCCGGCGAAAAGGCGCACGAACCACGATCGCTGGGCGCTGGGGAGACTAACCCCGACGCGCGGCTGCAGTATGCCGTAGCCGGCGACGACGCGGCGGCGCTCGCTATCGAACACGGGCCGATTGAGCGTGTGCGCCATCGCCCCGACTAGCGCGCGCGCCGCATCGCGCGGCAGTTGCGTGTCGGTGTCGAGCGTGATGACATAGCGAACCTCCGGCAGCAAAGTCGTGTCGCCGACGATTTCGGCGAAGCGGCCCTCGGCTCCGCGCAAAAACGCATTGAACTCCGCCAGCTTGCCGCGCTTACGTTCGTATCCCATCCACACCCCTTCCCGCCCGTTCCAGCGCCGCGGCCGGTGGAACAGAAAGAAAATGTCGGGCCGATGATTTTCGTACTTCCGGTTCAGATTCTCGATCCCCTCACGCGCGAGGCGGATGAGTTCGGCGTCCGCGGCCAAGACCTCCTGAGAAGCGTCGCCAAGATCGGTCAACAGCGCGAAATGGAGGTTGTCGTCGCGGTTGGCCAGATACCGCACTTCGAGTCCCTCCAGCAAATCCGCGACGTTTTCGGGATTCGAGAGCATGGTTGGCACGACGACCATCGCGCGGTGCGCGCGCGGAATCCCGTCGCTGAAATCCAGCCGGGGCAGTGGACGCGGCTGAACAAAGAGCATGGCCAACCAGTTGACGAAGCCGACACCCAGGTGCGCGGTGCACATCAGGAAAGGGATCGCGAGCAGGCACAAGGAGATCAAGGCCGCGTCCCACCAAATCGACCACGCCAGAAAGCCCGCGGTTAAGCCTGCCGTGACCAGGAACACGCCGGCCAAGTAGGTAAGCAACGGAAAACGCCCAAAGATTCGGGACACCTTCGTTCGGAAGGACAATCGCATCGCCGCACTGCGCTCGAGCGCGGGCCGGCCTTGGTCAATCAGGTAATAACCGACGTGGGCCGCCCGAGGAAGAGCCGCGCTCGCAGTAGGCGATTCGTCGATTCCGCCTACTTCGCGCGCGGTTCCCTGGCAAGCGTGTTTGATCGCCTCGCACGCAACGTCGTATTCGGAGAACGCACTCGCTTTGGCAATCTCTTCCACGACATGTCGGTAACGATCGCGCGTGGTAAAGTCCATCGTTGCGTAGATAGGATCATCGCTTAGAACTTCTTCGACGACGCTATGGTCCTCGACGAACTCGCGCCAGTCATTGGAACTGAGAAAGCGAAGACTGCTGAAGCTATTGCCTATCGAAACCTGATCGGCGGCTTGCGCCTGTCCGTCGGCCAAGACAAGTTGCTCGATCGTCAGCCCTTGTTCCGCAAGGCGCTGCGCCAACCAACTGTTCGCGAAGGCGAAATGCGGACTCTGCCCCTGCAAATGGCGGGTCATCTCGGAGAGAAACGCGCCCGAGAGGGGCGGGCCGGCGCGTGCCATGTCCGCCATCACAAGGATTAGGTCGGTCGGATTTTTCTCGACCACTTCGACCATCCGCTCGGCCCAGTCCGCGGCAACGTCGCGATCGCGCCGGGTGCTCCCCATCCGCACCGCTACGCGGCGCAGGTTTTCGATGAGCGCCAACCGCAGCATGATCGGCACCGCCCATAACTCGCCGAGCTTGAGCGGAGTAATGCTCTGATAAGCGGCGATAAAGCCGTTGAGGCTGCCGGAGTCCACAAGGCCATCGACGTGTGAGATCAGTTCTAGAACGATCCCGTAGACCCGCGGAAACGTCGCCGCTATGCCATTGGCGAGCCGCGGCAGTTCCCGGCTGTAGGACGTCGGCAAGTGCTGCCGGGCCGTACGAATCTGCTCCTCGACCAAGTAGAAATTATCCAGCAACCACTCCGTCGCCGGCGAAATGCGTCGCTTTCGCCGGGTCGCTTCCGTGACGAGGTTGTAGGTTTCGACGAGTACGGCTTCGTTCTTGTTGAGGCGGCGTATGAGCTTGTCGGGCGCCGGCCCCTTCGCGAGCTGATGGAACGCCGCCAAAGCCTTGGCATGCCGTCCGAGTTGCTCAACATTAAACAACTCGGACCGCAACGGCGGCTCTTCCTTGAACGGCAAATCATTGCCAGGTTCGGAACGATGCCAGGAAAGGAAACGGCCGAGTTTTTCGGTGATTGCAGAGATATTCCCCGAGACCTTTCGAGACTGGTTTTTGGATATTTTGTGAAATGGCCGCGATTGCCCATGGGAGCGCGCCGCGTCCATGCTGATTCTATTGTTTTTGGCTCCTAACTGCTTCGGTCCCTACAAAAGCGGGTTAAAGGGAACGCTCAGGGCGGCGAAGTTGGTCGCGACGAATTGGGGAAGTGCTCTGCCCAAGTCAATGCGGATAGAAATGGTCACGAATTACTGTGGTTTGAAGATGACTGGAACGAGATCTATTGAAATCGCGATGTTTCATCATGCGGTCGTCGGTTCACCTTTTTCATTCTGCGGAACATTTCGCAAAACTCTCCGACAAATGCGGAAGTTGCTGGGAAATACGTTCGAGTTTGTTTGGTCTTGTCAAAGAATGTCGCCAGGGTAGAATTGATGGAAACCCTGCAAATTCCGGGATTTACTAGGAGTTCTGCGGTTCGGCCTTGCAATCTTCCCAAGCTGGACGTCGTCGGTTCGAATCCGATCGCCCGCTTTTTCTCGAACACTTTTTCGTGAGCGTGCCGCTGCCCGGGCTTTCGTGGGCCAAAGGCGTCCATGCCAATGGCGTTTATGAAATCGTCTCTTGCCATCGTTGGTCTTTGCGCGGCTTTGCCAGGCCTCGGGTGGGCGGGCGCTAAGGGGTCGGGCGGTCCGCTCAAGAACACGGACCGCATCATTCTTTTGGGCGGCGGGTTCGTCGAGCAGGAGCGACTGCATTGTTTCTTGGAAGCCCGATTGCTGCGCCGCCATGCGGACGGGCAACTGGTGTTGCGCAACCTGGGCTGGGGCGGCGACACCGTGCGCGGCGCGGCCCGGACAGGCGGGTTTCAAAATCCGGAGGGGTTCGCGCGATTGCTCAAGGAAGTGAAACAGTGGAAGCCGACCGTCATTCTCATCGGCTATGGGATGAACGAATCGTTCGCGGGGAAGTCGGGCCTGGATGGTTTCACGAGGGACTACGGGACGCTGCTCGACAAGTTGGGACCGCTGGGGACGCGCATCGTTTTATTGTCGCCGACCTATCACGAGCCTCTCGGTCATGCCTACCCGGATCCGAAGAGGCACAACGACGAGTTGGAATTGTACGTGGAGGCGATCCGCGCGTTGGCGGATAAAAGAGGGCTGGAGTTCATCGATCTGTTTACGGGAATGAAGTCGGCCAAGAACGCGGAACCGACGCGCGTCTTTACCACCAATGGCATCCAGCCCAACGCCGACGGCTACGCCTTGGTCGCCAGGCGGATCGAGCAAGCGCTGGGTTATCCAAACGAGTCGGCTTGGCGCATTATCTGTTCAGCCGAGGGCGACGTTGCGGAAGTCGTCGGCGTAATGGCGGCGGCGGAGAAAACGAAGCGGGGCCTAAAAATTTCGATCAAAGAGAGCCTTGTGCGCATTCCCGATGGCTTGGGCAAGGACGCTCCCGTGCTGCGGGTGACGGGTCTCGCGAAAGGGGAGTATGTGCTGGAATTCGAGGGCAAGGGTGTCGCGCGCGGCTCGGCCGAGGATTGGGCGCGCGGGATGATTTTGTCGGCCGGGCCCACGGCGGAGGCGGGCGATCGGTTACGCCAAGGGGTAATCGACAAGGGTGAAGTGTTCTACCGCCGCTGGAGGCCCTTCAACGACCATTCGCGGCATTTCGATTTCATGAAGGGGGATTTCTCCCTTTACGACAAGGAGATCGAAACGCGCGAGCGCGGCATTCGGGCGTTGTTGTCGCCGCGCTCGTATGTGTTCGAGGTTGTGCCGACCCAGCCCTAAGAGAAGAGCCGTTGGTCACTCCTTGGGGAGCGGCACGCTGATCACCAGCCCGGCGAAGCGCGGCGACGTCGGGGCCTTGGCGAAGAATCCGGTATGACAACTGATGCATCCGGAGCCCAAGGGAATCGGTCCCACCCGATGGTAGTAGCCGTCGGCGATCATCTCGAAATCGTCCTTCCCGGCGGCGATGGCTTTGGCGGCGTTCTTCTCGAAATCGGTCTTGGGTTCGTGATTGATGCTCATGGCCTTGGTGTTGACGGCGATCCAGCGTGCTTTCACGTTCGCTTGTCTTTCCACGTCCTCGAACACATCTTCCAATGCGCGGGCGGGCAATACGGCGCGTTCGCGGCGGAAGAAGTGGTGGTGCATAGAGTCCAAGGTGGCGGCGTAGATGGAGTGCATCAACTTTGCCTGCGCCCGCGCCGCGGCGATGGCGGCGGACGGAGGTTCCTTGGCAGGCGCCGCGGCGATAGACGGGGTCTTGTCCCCTTGTCCGGAGGCGCCCGTCTGTAGGACGCATAGGAGGCATGCGGCGGTGAATAGCAACACCGCTCCGGTTACCGATTTCGGATTTGCCCTTAGTGATGCAGCCATGTTTCGCGGCCCCCCCGTTTCTTGAATCCTTGACCTCGCTGGGCGGATTAAGCCCGCCGTGTTCAATGGTGGTCCAATCGAACCCAGTCTACGAAACCTAAATAGGATGTCAAGGTCCAATTATAAGGTTGTGCGAAGTCCGTTTCCGGGACGGCGCGGCGCAAATCCTGTTAACGCGAAGCGCGCGCGAGTGAATTCACTCGCTTGCGCTTCGTGCTAACCAGGCCACATTTGGCTTGCCTTCGGTTCGCCTGTCGGGCCTGCGGAACCAGCTACGGATTCGGCGCGGCAGCAGGCTCAAATCATCAAGAATCGAGTAGGAGACGGGCGTCACGAGCAAGGCCAACAATAGGCTGAGCATCTGCCCGCCGATGATGACCTTGGCCATACTGGCGCGGGCGCCGGCGCCCGGCCCCTGGCCCATCGCGATGGGAACCATGGCCGCGATGAGCATAACCGTCGTCATCAAGATCGGCCTGAGCCGCGTCTTGTTGGCTTCCAAAATGGCGGGTTCGCGCGCCATGCCGGCGCGGCGCAGTTCGTTGGTTTTGTCCACCTGGAGAATGCCGTTCTTCTGTTAGGCTACTGAAAACGGATTTATTGCTATTGACAACCCCCCCCCCTCTAGACGGATAAGACGGCAGAATGTGGTTTCTTTATCCATAGTTTCCATCAATACATGCAGAAAAAGGACTGCCCACCTCGAGAGGGGTGACAGTCAAGGCGAATCCGTTCATATAAAGGCTACGCATCCAAGATGTAGCCTTGACTGTTGCCCCTCTCGCGAGTGGTGCAGGGCTTGACGATGCCGATGAGCATAAACAAGCCGAACATGGCGTACAAATCCATCGGCGTGTTGAAGAGCAACAGCGACAGGAGGCCGAAGGGAATCGTGATGGGCAGGGCGGCCAGGATGGCGACCGGATTGAGCCAACTCTCAAACTGGGCGGCCAGGATCAGGTACATGAACAAGATGCTCAAGCCCAAAGCGACGGCAAAGTAGTAGCCGGTTTCGCCCAGCATCTTGGCCTGACCGCCGAAGGTGATCTCGTAGCCGGGCGGCATGTTCATTTCCTTGACGATCGCCTGAGCTTGTTTCATCGCGTCGTTGAGGGAGATCTCGTCGGGATGAGCCATCAGCGTGACGGTGCGTTGCCGGCCCATGCGGTCGATCTGACTGGGGCCGCGCGATTCGGTGAGTTTGGCGAGGCTGGAGAGTTGCACCTGTCCCGCGGTGGGACTGGGGATCGTGAGTTTTTCCAGATCTTGCGGGTTGGCGCGGAACGACTTGTCGGCCCGTAGCCACACGTCGTAGAGGCAGATTATCGCCATGACAAGCCGATGGCGCAGCGACCAAGCCAGTGCCTTGCCGTAGAACCAATCGATGACGCGGTAGATGGCGCCGTCCTTGGATTTGGCGTGGCCCGCTTCCTCCGGTTCGAGTTTGAGAAAGTGGGCGCAAAGCATCGGCGTGAGCGTGAACGACACGAACAAACTCATAACGATAGCGAAGGCGATGGTGAGTCCGAAACTGCTAAAGAAACGGCCCACCATGCCCAGCGCGACGGGAATCGCGACCAGAACCCAGGTGAAGATCGGGCGGCGTATGCAGATGTCGGAAATACTCATGGATTGGCCCCCTTTTCCGCCGCGCGCACGACAACCGGAGTGTCTTGAGATAACACCGTTTGGCCGCTCGTGATGACCTGAGCGCCGCGAGGCAGGGTGGGGCTGGTGATCTCGACCCAACCGGTGGTCTGCACGCCTTGGGTGATGCGCACTTCCTTGGCCTTGCCGTTTTCCGTGACGAAGATCTTGTTGATGCCCGCGAAGCTGACGAGGGAGGATAAGGGCACGGTCGCCGCGTCTTTTTCCAGCCGGGTCAGGATGGCTGCCTTGGCGAAGCCGCCGGGTTTCAATTCGCCGCGGGGGTTAAATATCAGCACCTCGACTTCGAAGGTGCGCGTCGTCGGATCGACCGCGGGGTTGATGCGGGTGACGGTGCCGTCGAAGGGGCGCGGGAACGCCGACGTGGAAACCTCGGCTTTTTGCCCCAGCGCGACCTCGGAACTGAATCGCTCCGGGATCGGCAGGCGGAGCTTCAGCGTTTGGTTGATGACCAGCTTGCACACTTCGGTGCCCACGCGAACCAGCGATCCTTCCGAGATCGATCTGCTTGTGACCGCATACGTGAGGTCGCCATTGGTGCCCGGCACCGGCAGGGTCGGCGTTGGGACGAATAACTTGGTGTCGCGCAGTTGTTGCCGAGACACGTCAAGGGCGGCTTTCTTCAAGTGAATCGTGGCCAACGCCGTCTTGGCCATCAGGAGTTGGTGGGCAAGCTCGGCTTGGGCGACGCGGAAATCGCCGGCCGCGTTCTCGGTTTCCTCCCCGGAAATGGCACGGATGGCGGCGAGACGGCGCACGCGGTCGTGGCGGGACTGGGCGGTCTCCATGCGTGTTTGCGCCTGCATCACGGAGGGCACTTTTTCCAAATCGACGTTCTTGTCTGGCAATCCCGTCAGGCCCAACTTCGCGAACTCGACGTCCAGGGCTTTCTCCGCTTGCTGGACGGACAACTCGAGATCGGTCGGGTCGATCTCCATGAGCAACGCGCCTGGTCTGACCCGGTCGGCCACGTCGAAGTGGATGCCGCGCACGCGTCCTTCGACGCGGGCGGAGATGGAGACTTCCTCGAAGCCGTGGATGGTTCCGACGCCTTCGACCGTTCGCTGCACCGCACGAAACGTGACCGGCTCAACCGTCACCATGACGGCGTCGGCATCTCGTTTGGCGAGCGCCGTTTCCGGAGGCAACGTTTCCTTCTCGGGACCGCCGGCGCCGCTCGCGAAATACCAGCCCGCGCCAAAGGCGACGACCGATAAAAGGAGAGTCGGCAATTTCCCCAGCCAGGCCGGCGATTTACCCGCCGCCTTGACGTCAACGTGCTTCGGGTCGGCTGCGGGTCGAGGCGGGGCGGCGGTTTGCACGGGCGTCGGGGTTTTCGTCAGATTGCTCATGCTAGTGATGCCTTTCCCTACGATCTTCGTTCTATTCGCAAATCGAAAGGTTCGTTAAGAGAAGTAAATGGGCAAAAAAAACCAAACTGTGGCGAACTGCGTCAAGCTGAGGACGCCATCTTGTGAATCTGTGATCGTCCCGCGCGGGCGATCTTGCGAAACAGGACCAGGAAGATTTCCTGTTCATCCTCGGTGAGGGCGCCGAGCATGGTGCGAAAGAGGCGCATGTTCACTTCCATCAACGATTTATAGATTTCGACGCCCTGCTCGGTTTGCTCGACGCGGATTACCCGGCGATCCTCTTCGGACCGGTGTCGGAGGACTAATCCCTTGCGTACCAGGTTGTCGACGATGCTGGTCATCGAGTTGACCGCGACGGTTAAATGTTCCGCCAATTCCCGCATCATGCGCGGCCCTTCATTGCCCAGAAACTCAATCACACGCAGCTCTTGCATGTTCAGGTCGACGTGGGACCCATTGCAAGCCGCGGCATTCACCCCCTGAAACTGCGTCAGGATATCCTGCACCACATCCCGCAAATCAGCCGCCCGCCGATCAACACTATCCATGATCGCCCCCAAATAACTATTCGACAATCGAATTGTTCATTGTTTGGATTGTCTCGCTGGGCGACTGTTTTGTCAAGTTCGAGAAAAGACGAATCTTGGACAAGTGGCTACGGTCCAACGCCAGTTGTCAGCAGATCGGCGAGCGTGCTTACTCGATGTAAAGGGATCCAAGCCAATCATCAAAGCGCACCCTCCACGCCAACCTCTTTCCCGAGGCCTCTCGCCGCCCTCGATCCTCTCCATCCTTGACGCCTTCCGTCAGCAAACACCTCTATCCGCAACCTCTCAAGTCACGAATCAAGGTCGCAACGGACGGCGCATCCATGCGTCACCGTTTACCCCGTTTGCCGGCCCCGTTTCGCGCTCGCCCCGCCCGGCTCTTCCGCGTCTTCCCCTTCTCCAAAACCGCGCTCGACCCCGTTTTCAGATACTCCATTGCCGCCGTCGGATCGCTGACCATCATCTCCGACACTTCGCCCATCTTGTCCTGCGGGGTCCGCAACAGATTCAGCAACAGGCCGCGAAATCGGTCCGTCTGGGTTTCCATCGTCGCCCGCACCATCTCGAGCGGCAACTCCGGCCCCGGCCTGGTGAGCAGTGCCGGCATTTCCGCGAACATGTCGGCGCCTTCCTTGAACAGGTTCCACTCCTCCATATTCATCCGGTCCGGCTCGACCTGTTTCGGCAGCAGATATTGGAACAAGACGCGCGCCGCCGCGATTTCGCCCGCGATCGCCATCTCCGTGAGCTTCTTGCCCATGGCCTTGATTTCCACTTCGCCCACGACTTCCGCGAGCCAGATTTTGAGTTGCGCCACGCGGCGGTTGTACGGGTTGCCCGGCCCACCCTTGTTGCCTGGGACAAACCGGCCGGCGGCGTCTCGGTCCCCGGAAAGCCCAGGGACGGCCGTCCCTGGGCTTTCCATCTTGGGGGTTTCTTCCACCACACACCCATTCCCATTCGCCGAAAACCGCGACGTGATATCCATGACGTGTTCCTCGACCGCGCGATGGAAGTGATTGTAGCCCCGAGGTTCGCGCACCCTCAGCGCCGATGCGAAGTGCCAACCCTCCAGCCTACGCAATTCTCACGCCCCGCGCCTAGCTCCGTTGCTGGTATTCGGATTGATGTTCTCCGCGCACGCAACATGTATTACCTCGGCAAAAAAGATTCTGGTTAGCACGACGCGCAAGCGAGTGAATCCACTCGCTCCGCGCACGCAACATGTATTACCTCGGCAAAAAAGATTCTGGTTAGCACGACGCGCAAGCGAGTGAATCCACTCGCTTGCGCGTCGTGCTAACGTGCGACACTTTGTTGCCAGTGCGTCAGAGTGTCACGGACCGCGCGGTATTCGGCATACCAAAACCCTTCCCGCGGCAACACCAAGAGCACGGTCTTTCGCGGGAATTCTGGGATGGGAACGGGACGCGGCGTGGGTTGGGCGTTGTTGTCGTTCAAGAAAAGCGCCGCGGCGAAGCCAAAACCGACGGCGAGGAAAAGGGCCGCCGCCGCGACGAACCAGCGCCGAGCCGGGGATCGACGGAGAGGCTGTCGCGGTGGCAGATCGGCCGGCAACGTCGGTTCGCGGACAAGGGTATCCGAGACTGCCGCCGGAACGGTTACGTTCGGGCGCGGGGCAAGATGATTGCGAAACGGGGCGAGCGCGTGAGCGACGTCGGCGGCGGATTGGTAACGCGCGCCGGGAGTTTTGGCGAGCATTTTGCGGAGCGCGACGCCGAGAGCATTCGGCACATCGGGGCGGAGCGATTCGATCAAAGGCGGCGCTTCCTGGCAATGCCGCATGATCTTTTCCAACGCCGTGCCGCCCGGGAAGAGCGGCCGTCCCGTAAGAAGAAAAAAAAGCGTGCAGCCCAGAGCGTAAATATCGGCTCGGCCGTCCGCGTCCACGGGGGTGGTCGCTTGTTCGGGCGCGATGTAGTCGGGAGTGCCGACGATCATTGCCGCGGAGGTGAAGCATCCGGGCAGCGTGAGCGAATCGGCGACCTCGACCGCGCGGGCCAAACCGAAATCGAGGATCTTGATGACGCCTTCGCGCGTCAGCATCATGTTTTGCGGTTTGATGTCGCGATGAATCATGCCCTGATCGTGAGCATATTGCAATCCGAGAGCGGCTTGGTGGATGAACTGACAAGCGTTGGCGATCGCCAGGGGGCCGTG